>Ga0078972_1000119_pt1 | contig 312969 bp, 370 predicted proteins | sample YelNatPaOPGAMG01_FD_67568 | JGI IMG/M metagenome (GOLD analysis project Ga0078972, IMG submission 67568) | Hot spring thermophilic microbial communities from Obsidian Pool, Yellowstone National Park, USA - OP-RAMG-01 (SPADES assembly) (version 2) | ecosystem: Environmental > Aquatic > Thermal...
ATCGGTTTCGTGGATGAGGAGAGCTTCGTGAAACGGGTCGAGGAACTCAGGAACGCCGGGGCCAAGTACGTTTTCCTCAAGACTGGGGCTTACCGTCCCGCTGACCTGGCCCGGGCCATCAAGTACTCCTCTCTGGCCAAGATCGACCTCCTGCAGCCCGATCTTGTCGTGGCGATCCGCCGCAACGGGGAACTGGAGCCGCTGCTCAGGGTGCTGCGCCGGCGCAGGCGTCCGCGGCTGGTCGAGCTGCCGTGCTCGCCCTGCGTGCGGCGGCGCGACCCCGTAACCCGCAGGCAATACCGCAACGAGAGTTTCGCCCGGTATTTTTCCGGCGCCCGGGCCGTCGAACTCGACGCCGCTCGACTTTCCCTGGTGCCGCGGCATGTGCCGCGCTTCAACCAGCTCGTGGCCCTGGAGGACGTGCAAGGCTTCACCCTGGCCCTGGGCATTGTCGTGGCCACGCGTCCGCTGCTGCGCCTGCTCACTCCTCTGTTGCGGGATCCGGGCGATGTCGAGGCGACCTCCATCAGCCAGGGGGCATTTGCACGACGGAAGCAAGCTCCAACTCACTTTTTTCTTCTGCTGACATGGCTTTCAATCCCCTTATGATGGGGTTTTCAACTTAAACTCAACCCCAAAGGCGGCCCTTTATAAAGATCTTCACGTTTTTGCCTAATTGACCAACAAACTTAATGCGATTAATGTGCTAATAATTTATGATCACTATGCAAACACTTGTAATCTATGATATTAGCGAAGATAAAAAAAGAGGAAAACTCAGAAGCCACCTTCTCAATTATGGACTTGCGAGAGTTCAATATAGCGGTCTTTTTGGCGATCTGAATCACAATGACAGATTGATATTGATCAAAGAAGTAGGAAAGTTCATCAGTTCAGAAGAGGACAGCATTTATGTTGTGCCTCTATGCGACAGGTGTGTACGCCTTTGTAGAATAATCAGCAACTCAGGCATTACAGAAATACGCGAAAAAAATGTAGAATTCGTCCCGTGAATGGGGAGAAAAATGTACTTTCTCTCGAGTCTTGATCAGAAGAAACTTTTTGACAAGGTGCTAAGGGCTGCAAGAGAGGTGGGTGTCTCCGAAGACCTCAGAGGCTGGAACTGGAACCGACCTCCGCTTAGACCTGTCTATGAGGAGAAGATACCGATGTACTCAGTCTGTTCAAAGTATTGCCCTACATCGAGAGATGTTTTCCTAAATAAAGTGAAGGGGATAACAGGAAAGACAAATGAGCCGGTGATTCTGGGGACGGCTATACACAAGACGGTTAGCACGGTCATAAGCAGCTTCCTTGATGGCAGCATCCCTTCCTTTGATGACTGGTACGCGGAAACGCTTCGATCCAAAAATGTGAGTTGCGCAATTGACGCTGTGAAGGAGAAGGCAAAAACAGTTTGGAATTATGTCCTGAAGAACTGCGAAATCCAATACACCAACAGGCTTAGCGAGCAGCCCTATGCCTCAAGAAGGGATGCGCTGGCGACCTCAGTGCCATTCTTGGTTGAACACAAGGTCTCTGGCGAGTTGCTTGGACTTTCTGGCCTACTTAGCATCGACTGCTATGACTACCTTCGTGGAATAGTCTTCGACCTAAAGGTTGCGCACGAATATAAGGATTGGTACCGGCTGGCACCGACTGGATATGCAATAGTTCTAGAAAGTGTTTACGAAGTTCCAATAGACGCGGGTTGCATCGTCTATTTGTGGTTCCAAGGAAATGAACTAAGGGCTTCAAAAGACATGTTTTTTATCAATGACGACTTAAGGAGCTGGTGGCTCGAGGAGAGGGATCAAAAACTCTCAATCGTTGCCCAAAAGATGGATCCAGGAATACCTCCGAAATGTTATGAAGATTGCATTTACAGGGAGGCTTGCAGAGGATAGGGCAAACGAGGGGGTTCCTGTGAAGAGACTTGTAGTCGATGGTTTTGGCAAATTCATAAAGCGCGAGGGGGATCAGATAGTAGTAACTGAAAAGGGAAAAGTCGTGCACAGGGACCTTGCCGAGGATCTGAGGCAAGTAGTTGTCATAGGAGGGGGAGGAATAAGCTTTGATGCCATGGAACTGCTTGGAGAATGCGGCGTAGACTTGATAAAGGTCGACTGGAAGGGAGAGGTTGTCTGCAGACTTTCGTCTTCACTCATGAGGACCGTCCAGACAAGAAGAGAGCAATATGCGGCATATAATGATAAGAGAGGCGGACATCTCTCGATTGCTTTCATATATGGAAAGGTGAAGAACCAATATGCACTACTTGGAACGCTTGCGAAGGCAAGGGCTGATTCTTCCCCAAATGTTTCTGAAGCACTACTAGAAGCTCGAAATACGCTTGGGACTATTCTTAACGAACTAGAGGAGATGCCAGAGGCCCCAATAAACGAGCTGAGAGGGAAGCTTATGGGCATAGAAGGCAACTGTTCGAGGATATATTGGGAGGCGGTTTCAAAAATACTTCCTGAAGAGTTCGGGTTCCCAGGCAGAAGTGGGAGGTATGCAAAAGATCCTATCAATGCAATGTTGAACTACGGGTACGCACTCTTAGAGGGGGAGGTCTGGCATGGTGTCCATTATGCAGGGCTTGATCCTTATGGCGGGTTTCTCCATGTGGATCGTCCAGGAAAAGCTAGCATGGTGCTTGACTTGATGGAAGAGTTTAGGCAGCAAATTGTCGACCGCAATATCATCTCGATTGCAACAAAAGGTATGGTGAGACCTGATGAATTCGAAAATTGTGAGGGGGTTTGCAAACTCGGCGAGAAGCCAAAGAGGCTCCTTGTCGGGTCAATAGAAGCCCTCTTCGAGGAGTACATCAGGCACAAGGAAGTCAAAATCAGGTGGACGGATTTGATAATGAGCCAGGCAGTGGATGTTGCAAAGTATCTTAGGGGGGAAACATCGAAGTATGAGCCGTTCTACCTCAGGTGGTAGCACTCCGCTTGTGATGGTTTCGGACATAGTTCAATACTTCTATTGCCCGAGAAAAGTGTATTACCTGAAGACATTAGGCGTGCCTTTCAAAGTTAAAAAGAAAATGGAACTCGGGAAGAATGAAGATGATATGGAGGAAGAAAGGCTAGGGGAAAGGAAGACGATCTATGGGATCCAACGTTCGCTCGTGAATGAGATCATCCACAACATCTACCTAGAGGATGAGAGCTTGGGTCTGGCAGGCCAAGTCGACACTCTACTCCACCTCAACGGGAACGAATACATACCTGTCGACTCAAAGTATACCGAAGAGGCATTCGTCCAAAGGCAATACAGGAAGCAGCTCTTAGCCTACTCAATCTTGATAGACAAGACATTCAGATGCAAGGTGAGACGCGGGATTATCTATTTCATCAAGCAGAAGGCAGCAGAATGTTTAGAGATCACCGAGCTGGAAAAGAAGGCACTGATTAAAGACATAGAAAGCATAAGGAGAATAATAGCTGGGGAGTCGATCCCAAGGAAAAGTGCCGAAAGCAAGTGCGAGTACTGCGAGGTACGCAAATTCTGCGTATGAACCAAAGCTTCGCTAAACAAGCCATTTCAAATTGAATTTTCAGATTATTTTAAAGCAATAAAATAAAAAATCTTATAAAAATTAAAAAAATAGTTTACATTGTCCTAGATCTCTATGCCTTCGCGCGGCACGTCTGCAGGCAGGTCTGGGAACTTCTCCTTTATCCTCTGCTCCGCAACGGTGGCAGCCTCTGACAATATCCTGCTTGCGTCTTCGTTAGCCGCCTCGAATGAGACGTTCAGGTTGGACGATGCTCCAGCCTCGGTCACTATCGAGGATAAGGATTCGCTCAGGAGGCTGAAGCCTTTCTCCGCCTCGGGCACTATCTGGAATATGTTGCTTTGGACGCCTTTTATTATCGATATAGCAGGGGTGACTGTGTTTACGAAGTCTCCATAGTCCTTGACCGTCGTCAGCCTTAATGATATCGTCTCAAGCGCTAGCTTGATCTGCGTGACCCGCTTTGCCAGCTTCCTTACCTCAGCCAGCTCGTTGGCATACATCAGTGCCCTCGACCGATCGTGCTTTGCATACGCGTCTACCACCTTTTGGAAGATCTGGCGATCCTTCTCCACTAGCTTGTTGCTGGCAAAATCCAGCCTCTGCGTCTGAGCCGAGATGAGCCTGATCGCATTCTCTATGGCGGGCTTCAGGGGTCCGCTCTGGACAGGGGCCCTCTCTTGCCGCTCCCAGTTCTTCGAAAACTCGGGCATTTTGCAACCACACCTGATTGAGTCATGCAAAAAAGTAGTTAAAAAGAGTTTCGAACGGCATTCAGCGCTCAATCAAAACGGAGCAGTGGGCCTCCGTTGCAACCTTGCTGCTGACGCTCCCGAGCGGGGCGTACGTAGAGGGCTTCTCTTTGCTGCCTATCACAATGAGATCGATGCCGTTCTCGCTGGCGTACTTGATTATCTCCTCAGCAGGATCGCCCTCGAGTCGCATGGTCGTGTACTCGATCCCGACCTCCGAGGCCTTCTTCCCTGCCACCTCGAAGAGCGTTGCCGCGTCCTTCATTAGAACCTCTTTGTAGGAAGGGTCCATCGCAGTGGTCTGCCTTGACTGGAGTGGGAGCTTCGTCCTCACAACATGGACAATGTGCAGCCTCGCACAGTTAACCTTTGAGAGCAGTATGGCCCTCTCAAGGACCTTTGCCGAGACGTAGGAATAGTCTACCGCTGCCATTATTGATTTGTAGTTCGACTTGACTTTATTGAAACCCTCAAAAAATGACGCAGTAGGGCAGGTTGTCATTGCGGGGATACCTCATTCGCATATATTTGAGTGTGAAGAGGCTTATATTAGAGATCTTCCAACGTTCCGGACAGAAGTGAAGGGGTTGTCTGAGAAGGCGGTTTACCTGATCTCCGGCGGCATGGATTCCCCGGTGGCCGCATACCTAGGCGTTATGAGGGGATGGGCTCCAGTATACGTCTACTTCGACAACAGGCCTTTTTCTGGAGAAATGGAGCTGGAGAAAGCAACGGCGCTGGCGAAGCGGGTCGTGGAGGTGACAGGCGTCCGGGGCGAGATGGTTGTAGTGCCGCATGGCAGGGACCTCGACCTCATAGTGAACAGATGCAGGAGAAACCTCTCCTGCCTGCTTTGCAAAAGGCTGATGTACAGGAAAGCCGAGGCTCTCGCGAAGGCCCATGGGTGCAGAGCCATAGTGACGGGGGAGATCGTTGGAGAGCAGGCAAGCCAAACGATGCACAACCTGATCCTCAACACAGCCGTGGTCGCGATGCCCATTGTCAGACCATTACTCGGGCTAAACAAAACGGAGGTGGAAGCCATAGCCAAGAGGATCGGTAGCTATGGGATCTCTGCAATGAAGTCGGAGGGATGCTCCGCAGCAGCGGTAAAGGCAAGGACCCTAGCCAAGAAAGCAGAGATCGAGGGGGAGGAAGGGATCCTGCCGATAGCCGATCTGGTGGAATCAGGGATCAGAGAGGCAAGATCGATCCGTCTTCCCTGACCTGGGCTTCGAAAGATTTTTTCGCAATTGCCTCAACAACTGATGCCTGTGGCACGATGCCAACGTTGATGCTTTTCGGGTACCCAGACTTGGTTTTTGTGTCTATGCCCATCAGCCGTGCCCAATCTTCGATGATCCCGCTTTCCAGGGCCGCCAGCGGGAATAGCACAGCAGAGTCATTGATCTTCGACTTCAATTCCGAGAGGAACTCCAAACTCGGCACAGGCATGCCTGAGGCGACAGCCGCAAAACCCTTGGCCCGGCAGCAGTAGGATGCAACCGCGAGCTGGAGCATGGGGCTAGGCGCCTCGCAGTGGAATACTGTTGCCTTTAGAGGAGCCCCGGTCGACCATTCAGATAGGATGGCTAGGTTCTTTGCGGTCCGCTCACTCACGACCCCATCAGGACCAAACACGGCAGCCAGGACGGGGGATCCCCTCTTCATCAGGCACCAGGAGGCGGCAACCGATTCGAAGGACTCATCAATGACGCCAACAACAGGATCCTGGGTCCCGATCGGGAACCCGTCCGGGCCCCTGAACGCCTCAGTGTAGAGTATCGAGGATTCGTCCCTGATCTCTATGAAGATCTCATTGTTTGGAGAGCCGAGGTCGACGCTTAGATCCGGCCGCGCAGCGAGTATAGCCTCACCAACTTTGGCGGCAGCCTCCTGGCTCGTATAAGGGTGGGATCCGACCCGCCTGCACCTGACTGCGAATGAACCTGGGGCGAACCCTCTGGAAACCAGGACTGCAGCTCCAATGATATCATCGAGCCTCGACGTTGTCATATGCCCGGGCGAGGCGGAAGATATCCCAAATATCTTTGAGGCGAGCCGGGATGCGACTCCAGGCTCCCCGGTCTTGATGTAGATCCTCCCTGCGACCCTCCAGATCTCGGAATAGGAGACCCCTTTCTCCCTCAGCCTATCCTTCAAGTACTTTAGCAGCCTCTGCTCATAGTCCCTTCTCACGCGTCTGCTCTTGATCCCGATCTCTCCACCGACCCTCACGACCACAATGCCTTCCATAGGCTGAGCCCCGGATATTTTGATCTCAAACAGGCATTCAAATCCAAACAAACAAATACAGATGCATTCTAAAAAGGATACGGTAAGTGCCTCAATTGAAGCCAGCAGAAAGAGGGATCAAAATGGATGGCACCGGAGGGGAAATGGGCGCAAAGCTTGTCTGGTGCATGAAGGCGCTCCACGCACGGGGATTGATCACGGGTTCGGGCGGCAACGCCAGCGTCAGGCTGGGAGGGGGCGACGAGATCCTGATCACCCCGAGCGGGGTGTACAAAGCGGAACTTGAGGAGTCGGACCTTGTGAGGATGGGTCTCGACGGCAAGGTTCTCGACGGGCGGTGGAAGCCCTCGAGCGAGTGGCGCATGCACACAGAGATCTACAGGAAGAGGGGTGACGTGAACGCAGTGATCCACGTGCACAGCCCTTATACGACAGGTTTAACCATCGCAGGAAGGAAGATTGGGCCAATCACACCGGAGGTCGCGCTCATCTTGCCTGAGATTGAGGTCTTGGAATACGTGTGCCCTGGGACCGAGGATCTTGGGAGGCTGGTCGGCAGCCGGATAGCGGGCAAGCGTGCGCTCATCCTCCAGAACCACGGCGTCGTATCCGCGGGCCGCGATCTCCTTGAGGCGATGACTGCGATCGAAGTCCTTGAGGAGGGGGCGATCACCACATTCGTCGCTTCGCTCATGGGGGGAGCAAAGGTTATCCCAAAGGAAGAGGTTGAGCTGATCAAGAGGGTTTACAAGAGGTAGATACTCGTGTTGGACATCAGGGTGATCAGGGAAAATCCGGAAGCAGTCCGGTCGAACCTAGCCAGGAGGAACGACCAAGAAGTGCTCAGACTGTATGACGAGCTCCTTGTCGCTGACAGGGAGTGGAGGAGGCTCTTCACAGAGGTCGGCAGCCTCCGGGCAGCGAGGAACAGGGTCACCGAAGAGATAGCCCGGATGAAGAAGCAGGGGCTAGATGCCTCGGATAAGATAAGGGAAGCGGAGGAGATCCCGAGGAGGATAAAGGATCTAGAGAGCGAGATGGAGGCCCACAGGAAGAGGATGGACGAGATCCTGATGAGGCTCCCGAACATCATGGACGACTCCGTCCCCTACGGCAAGGACGACACCGAGAATGTGGTGATCAGGAGCTGGGGCAAGCCACGCGATATGCCGTTTAGTCCCAAAGATCACATTGACCTTGCGATGGGGCTGGATCTGGTCGACCTCGAGAGGGCTGCCAAGGTCGCCGGGGCGAGGTTCTATTACCTCAAAAACGATCTTGTCAGGCTGAACTATGCATTGATAAGGTACGGCCTGGACTTCCTCGTCAGCAGGGGATTCATACCCTACCAGCCGCCTTACATGATGAAGAGGAAAGTGCTTGAGGGCGCAGTCTCGCTCTCCGATTTTGAGGACACGATCTACAAGGTGGAGGGCGAAGATCTCTACCTCATCGCAACCGCCGAGCATGCCCTTCTAGGGCTCCATTCTGACGAGATACTGGACGGGAAGAGCCTGCCGCTGCGCTACTGCGGCGTGAGCCCCTGCTTCAGGAAGGAGGCTGGCGCGCACGGCAGGGACACCAAGGGGATCTTCAGGGTACATCAGTTTGAGAAGGTGGAGCAGTTCATCTTCAGCAGGCCCGAAGAGTCTGCATCAGAGCATGAGCTCCTCATAAAGAACGCTGAGGAGTTCTTCCAGAGCCTTGGCATACCGTACAGGGTTGTGAACGTATGCAGCGGCGACCTTGGGACCGTGGCTGCAAAGAAGTATGACCTGGAGGCATGGCTCCCAGGCCAGGGGAAGTACAGGGAGGAGGTGTCGTGCAGCAACTGCACCTCTTATCAAGCAGTCAGGTCCAACATCAGGTACAGGGATCGACCCAATGAGCCCACAAAATACGTGCATACGCTCAACAGCACGCTGGTGGCGACCGAAAGGACGCTCATCGCGATCCTGGAAAATTACCAGAACTCGGACGGATCAGTAGACATACCGGAGGTCCTGGTGCCTTACATGCAAAACAAGAGCAAGATCACACCCAGAGGCTAAAGCGCCTCTATGAGGCGAGGCACCTCACCCAAGGAAGTAGCCAGCAGATCAGCTCCGCTCTCCCTTAGGGCATCATTGAAGATCCCAATAGCCAGAGCGATGGTCTTCGCGCCCGCAGCCTTCCCAGCCTCGATATCGGTAGGCATGTCCCCCACCATCACAGCCTGATCTGGGCGGTACCCCACCTTCCTAAGGGCGAATATGATCGGGTCCGGGTGGGGTTTCCCCCTTTTGACAAGATCCCTTGAAACGACAATCCTGAAGTACCCATCGATTGAATGGCGCTTCAGCACGTACTGGGCTTCCTTGGCGCTCCGCGTGGTGACGATGCCCATCACAATGCCCCTGTCCCGCAGATGGTTTAGGACTTGCTTTGCCTGCGGGAAAAGGGGGGAGTCTAGGAAGGCCGCCTTGAGCGAGCGGTAGGCGAAAATAATCATGGCGACCCTCTTGTGAGGGGGCATGCCGAGATACCGGCCTAACCTCCAAAGTAGCCTGAATCCATCGAATGGGGAGTTCCCCTGGAGCAGGATCCTCCTCAAGTTCTCGACGACATACTTCTTCTTTGCCTCTGCAGCCTTGACCCCCAAGTTCTCGAGCACCTTGATAAGGATCTGTTCCATTGGGACTATGCAGTCGACGAGTGTTCCGTCCAGATCGAATAGGACTGCCGATATCACTGCAAGACACCGCAGTGAATATGCTCTTTTTGGGCGGTATAATTGCTTTTGCATATCCGGATCCCCGCTTCAATAGGGCTGGCAGGGGGATGATTCTGATCGGGCATCAGGAGGGGCACATACTCCAACACAATAAAAAAAGTATATGAACTTCAACGGCTAGACTTTCATTGGGGCAATTCGATCGTGAGGATAACAAAGGATGCAACCCCAGAGGATCTAGAGATTCTAGGGTTGGCGGTGCATGAGCTTACCAACGGGATGCCCGTGACCGCCAGGTCAAAGGAGAGGAAAGGGATAAGGATCGAGAACGGCAAGGTAGTCGACCGCGACTATACGGGACCAGTCCTCGAGGAGGTTTTGGAGAAGGGAGAGACTGTTAGGAAGGTCCCTGCAACCGGCGTCTACAAGGGCCTCCCAGTCGTGGTAGTCCCCCTCAGGGAAAACGGAGAGACGGTGGCTGCCATTGGCGTAGTCGATGTCACTTTCGGGGTCTATAGCGAGATCAACATCATCGGCCGGAGGAGACCCTTGAAGTAGAAGCAGAAGCAGAAGTCAACCCACGACCACGCCTAGGGAAGCTGGCCGAGAACGCTATGAACCACCCCACGGCAAGATCAATTACCCCCTGAGTAGTGTTCATTACAAAGACGAAGACTATGAAGCCCCAAATCGACCCGAAGAACATGGTGTTTATTACGTCCTCTATTGGCATCGACAAGAAGAGCGGGATCGCCCAGTAGTAATTAAGAGCCGCAGCGACAAGGCAACGGAATGCTATCGCGGCGACAGAGGCCACCAGTAGGATCGGCAACGGAAAGATCTTTGGTCCCTCGCCCTTTGCCCATCGACTGGCAAAGATGCCCAATACAGCGACCATTGCGATAGTCGAGAAGAACTTCATTGTGGCGCCCACGAAGTTTGCAAATCCAAAGACCGTGAGTATAAGATACATTCCGATTGCAGTGATCATCGAATACCTTGTGCCCAACACGAAAAATGCAAGCACAACTGGAAGTGCTACAAAGTCGATCGACATGCCCCAAGGCACCCTTAGGGGCAGCGCGCGGTTTATCAGTTCGAATACCGCAACCAGCGCCACCATGAGGGACACGACGGAAACCTTGTAAGCCCTGGACTCAAACCTGCTCATGCAGACCACGCCTGTGACATAAAGTTTTCTAGAATTTAAGAGTATCTACTCAAAAAAGAGTACGAAAAGTTACCGAGCCTTCTTCCCGTATGGACAAACCTTGATGCACATGCCGCACACGGTCACGGCGAACTCGCCAATCCCAGGCTTCTTAGACAAGATCTCTTTCATGTTGTTCAGCCTGGCTGAACACTTTTTGGGGTCGAAGATCTCCTCCCGGGTTGAAGGCCTCGTCTTGAATTCGCGGTAGGAAAGAGCCTTGGAAGGGCATGAGAGGATGCACAAACGGCAGTCGCCACACTTGTTGTCCATAGGGCTTCCGGAATCGAGCTCGAGATCGGTTAGCACAGTGCCTAAGCGCACCCTGGGCCCGTAGTCCGGCGTCACGAGCAGGTTGTTACGCCCTATCCACCCCAAACCCGCTGCAAGAGCGAAGGCTTTGTGGGAGACGTGCCCCAGCTCGTTGAAAGGATCAACCCTCATGCTGGAGGGGATCGCCAACGACTCCCCTCCAAGCGAGGAGATCAACGACGCCACCCGGATCCCAATGATGTCCAGCAACTGGTTTGCGGTCTTGTAGGCCCACGCATAGAACCTGCCAGGGTCGGATTCGTGAATCAACTCAAACGCTTGCCCTGGGAGAGGCACGGCATAGGATATCGCGGACCTGAAAGTGTCCAGCCGCAGCCCATCGTAGGATGGCAGACCCTTGACTATGTCCAAGTCAGCAACCCCGACGATTGAGGCGCCAGCCTCCAATGCAGCCTTGGTGATTCTTTGGGTGATCCTACTCCTTTCCAAAGACTTCACCACAACAGATTCATCTGACGCTTTTTTAAGCTTGGGGATAATGGCATGGACCCAACGATCAAAATATTGAAATTTGCCCGAATCAAGATATGACTCGGGGTGGTTACAGAAATGTCATGGGATGAATGGTACAGGAAGAGGTTCCTGCCTTTCTTCAGTAGCGACTTCCCCGCGAGGTTCAGAGATCTAGACGACTGGGTGAGGGAGATGGAAGCGGAGATGGAGAGGATGTTCAGGGAATTCGAGGGCAGGGTCCCCGAGAAGCTCGTGAGGGAGAGGAAGCTTCCGGAAGGCGGCGTGATCAAGGAGATGGGTCCATTCGTCTATGGCTTTTCGGTCACATTTGGCCCGGACAGAAAGCCAGTAATCACTGAATTCGGCAACATGAAGCCATCAGGGAGGGCACCATGGGAGCCTGCTTTCAGCCTTAAGGAAGAGAGAGAGCCGCTTGTCGATATAATCGAGGGCGAGAATGAGGTAAGGGTGGTAGCAGAGCTGCCCGGGGTTGAGAAAGAGGACATTAAGCTATACGCCACTGAAAAGACGGTCACAATCGATGTTTCAGGCAAGGAACGGAGCTACTACAAAGAGCTGGAGCTGCCGGTCGAGGTCGATCCCAGCAATTCGAAGTCGAATTACAAGAACGGAATACTCGAGGTAGTCCTAGCCAAGAAGAGGGAGAGCAAAAGGCCAAAGGGAGAGTCAATACCGATCGATTGATTGTCCTTGCCTTATCCTTTTTTTATGGCATCCGACAATTTTCCAAGTGATATCCCCTCCTATGCACCCAGATGCCCGGTCAGCCGATTAGCTTTTCAACGATTTCATTATGCTCTTGAGCCTTAGGGCATCCTCCCCCATGCTAATGTTGTTGAACATGACGTAGACCTTTTTTGATTCGGCGAAGGTGGAAATTATCGATGCGAGCCTAGACAGATCCGAATCGGTGTATCTGTATTTGTAGTTGGTCTCATCACCCCCCAGACCGTGTAGCCTGAAATAGACCACCTCTGACTCCAAAGCAGGGAGCCTCCTCAATGGATCGACGACATGGACAAGGGAGAGGCGCTCGCAGATCCTGCCAACCTCTTCGGGCCTTCTGCTCCAATCCCCCCTGGGCTCCCATCCCAGCGTCAGTGAGGATCGTTCGACTTTTGAAAGGAAATCAATCATGCCGGACTTTGCCTTCTCGTTGCATCCGAAGCTTGGGGGCGTCTGTATGACCAAGAAACTGCTGCCGAGCACACGGCATTCGTCAAGAATCAGATCCCATGCCCTGAAGTTCTCTGGCGTCGGTCGCAGGTGACCCAAGCCAAGGGGGTCCCCTAATTCAGGCATCTTGCCTGCCTTCTTCCATGTAGGGCTCGAGACAGGGTGCGTTATTGCCTGCCAAGCCTTGACGGAGTACTCAAATCCTGGCGGCGCTTCCTGCCTGTACTTCTCCAAGGTCTTCGAGGGAACGGGCCTGTAAAATGTGCTCTGAAGCTCAACCACATCGAATTCGCGGAAGTATGCGTTCTTGCCTCCCCTTAGGCCCCACCCACACGCCCCGATTTTCAGCAAAGATGGATCCCTCGGAAGGATCTGGCTGTTTTGGGGCGATATCTTTTTCGAGATGCCTTGTAATATCACATATGCATCAGCCCGTCGAGGTGATTGGCATGCCTTCGGAGAGAAGACTGGTTGTGGAGTTCAGCATCGTCACTGTGGGTACGCAAGGGACCAGCCTAAGCGAATACGTCGCAAGGGCCTGCGAGGCAGTGAAGAATTCAGGGGTGAATTATCAGCTGACCCCAATGTGCACCATATTTGAGGCGGGAAGCCTGGATCAGGCATTCGAAGTGATCAGATCTGCTCATGAGGCAGTTCTTGAAGCAGGTGCCAAGAGGGTGCTCACAAGCATCAAGATTGATGATAGGGCGGACAAGGGGAGGACCATGGAGGACAAGGTCAAGGCAGTGGAGAATAAGCTCAGTAAACAAGATCACCAGATATGAAACGCCTAGTCCTTTGGTCCATGGGACTGTTGAAGAAGCGCTCGGTCTCCTGCACCTCCACCATCTCGCCCTCAAGAAGCAGCCCAACCCTCTTGGCCAGACGCCTTGCCTGGAATATGTTATGCGTGACCAGAACGATCGTCTTCCCTTGAAGGTTCGCGTTCCTGAGCGCGCCCTCGATTATCAGCGTATTAGCAGGATCGAGGTTAGCGGTGGGCTCATCGAGCAGTATCAGATCAGGGTCGTAGACGAGAACGCGCGCAAGGGCGACCCTCTGCGCCTCGCCCCCGGAGAGGGTCAACGCGCTCCTTTTCGCCAGATCCTTGAGAACGACCAGGCTGAGCGCGGCCTCGACTTTCTGCCTGATTAGGTCATTGGGCAGGCCACGGAATCTTAGGCTATAAGCCACATTCTCGTAGACCGAAGCATCAAATAGCACAGTGTTTTGGAATACCATGCCCACATTTGGCCTTATCGCAGGCGCAGTTTCCTTTGTAAGCCTAGTCCCGCCAATCAATATTTCTCCGGAGTCTGGGAAGTCGAGCCCGTCGATGAGCCTGAGGAGCGTGGTCTTGCCGGAGCCGCTGGGGCCCACGATCGATATCAGCTCGCCTTGCTGGATCTCTAGAGAAACACCCTTGAGGATCTCCTTGTCAGAGTGGCGCTTTCGGATCGATCGTAACTCAACGAAAGCCACAGCGTTTCACCTTCTCTTCCTGTATTTAATCTGGAGGACTGTGAGCAGCAGGTTGATGCCGAATGAGACGGTCAGCAGGATTATGCCCAGGGCTATTGCAAGGGCGAACTCGCCCGTATTTGTGTAGAGCATTATTGCGGTGGTGAGGGCCCTCGTGTACCCGAGGATATTGCCGCCGACCATCATTATCGCTCCCACTTCAGAGATTGCCGCTCCGAATGCGGCTATGACGGCAGCGATCAGCCCAATCCTGCTCTCCCTGAGCAGTATTGCGGCCTCCCATAGCTTCGGCGCCGAGAGCGACTGCAGGGTTTCCTTAAGATTCGGATCAAGCCCGAGGATGGAGGAGATGGTGAGGCCGCAAACGACCGGGAAAGTCAGCAGCGTCTGGGCGAGGATCATTGCCTGCGGCGTGTAGAGTATCCTTAGGAAGCCGAGGGGTCCAGACGAGGACAGGATCAAGTACACAACCAAACCTACGACTACTGGCGGCACACCCATGAAGGTATTTATCACCGCAACGAGCAGCGACCTGCCGCAGAAACTCCGGCTAGCGATCAGGAATCCCAAAGGCACGCCAAAGGCAGCGCCCACCATTGTCGCGACCACAGAGACCTTGAGGGAGAGGGCAGTGATCCCTAAGACCTCTGGGTCAGAGGAGAGGATCAGCCCAAAAGCCTTCGAAATCCCGTCCAAGAAGATCTCAATCCCGCCCATCGAGCCGACCCCACATCACCTATGCGCCCTCAGGTCCTCAATGAAAGCCACCGCTTCATCTTCAGGGGGCAGACCGAGGCATTCTGTTTTGCCATAGACAGGGAAGAAGAGCCGTTCTCCCGACAACGTGTAGTTGCCAATAAGCCCTTGCCCTTCAGGGCTTGTGATGAAGAGAAGGAAGTCTATAGCATACCCGTACCTTATGTTCGGGTATCGAGAGGGGTTGAGCAGCACTAGGCTGTACGGGTTAAAGAGGGCAGGATCGCCTTCGCAGACCACTATCAGCTTGAGGGCATCACCCATCGATTCCTTGAGCTTGCAGAAGGTTGCCCTGTCGGTGATGGTATAGGCGCCGAGCTCGTTGGCAAGCCTCAGAGTTGCAGCCATCCCAGATCCTGCGGACTTGTACCAACCTGAGTTTTCATAGTCCCGGATCCCCGAGGCAGCCCACAGGCGCTTCTCAAGCGAATGCGTCCCGGAGCCGTCGCCTCGGGAGATGAAGAGTGCCGTCCCCGATCTGCCCGCATCCGCTATCCTCCCCATGCAGACTTTTGCATCCTGCGAGGAGGCGCTCGCCGGGTCCCCAATTGGACCGACCACAATGAAGTCATTGTAGAAGACGGTCACCCTCAGTGTGCCGTTCCCCGACGAGACAAACTGCTCTTCCCTCTCCCTATCATGTATCAGAAGTATATCGGCATCCCCCCTTGACGCGACTGCCATGGCTTGCCCAGTCCCCAGGGATATCCATGAAAGAGAGACCCCATATTCAGCCTCGAAGTAGGGCTTGATGTAATCCATCAGCCCTGAGTCGGCAGTGCTGGTGGTCGTTGCGACAATAACCTTCTCGCCAGACGTGCCCAAGAAGGCAATGGAAAAAAGGACTGCGAGTATTGCTGCCGAAGCCAGAAGAGCCGCCTTGGAGGGATCCACAACCTACACCACAGCGAATACCGATATATTCTAGACAATATAACGCTTACTGTTATATCCCTGATCTGCTGAGGATCACCCATGGAGCCAAGGTTTCAGGTCTGGCTCGAAGAGGGCGGGAAGTACATCATAGGGGAGAAGGAAGCCAGGGTCCTGGAGGGGATAAGGAGCTACGGTTCGCTGATCGCGGCAGCAAAGTCAGCTGGAATGACATACGCTTACGCATGGAACTTAATCGAGGAGCTGTCTGCGAGGGTTGGAGAGGAGATGGTGGTGGCGAGGAGGGGCGGGGGGGACGGGGGAGGCACGGCTCTCACCGCAAAAGGGGAAGAGCTTCTTGAGAGGTACCTAGACCTCGAGGCGAGGGTGGGCAGCTACTTGGGGACAAGGACAAAGAGGGTCTTCCGAGAATTCAGGAGGTCGGATCTCGTAATCGCAGGCAGCAGCTGCATTGGGGTAAAGCTGATCTCTGGCCTAATCAAGGGGGTCTCAGTCGAGGTCGCGGAGGTAGGATCCACGGCAGGGATCACCGCGGTGATGATAGGCGAGGCTGACCTCGCAGGGCTACACCTCTATGACGATGAGAGCGGGGAGTACAACACCCCCTTCATCAAGAGGTTCTGGCAGGCTGGTTCAGCTATACTGATTAAGGGATACCTGAGGGAGCAGGGGTTCATAGTCAAGAGAGGGAACCCCAAAGGGCTCTCGTCACTCAGGGATTTAGTGCAGAAGAGGTGCAGGATTGCAAACAGGAATGCAGGCTCGGGAACACGAAGCATCCTGGAGAGGCTGATCATCCAGGAGGGCATTGATCCAGCGGAACTAAGAGGTTACGAACACGAGCTCAGGACGCATGAGGAGGTCGCAAAGGAAGTATACGAGGGCAGGGCGGACGCAGGCATCGGTTTGAGGGGGGCTGCGGAAGCACTCGGCCTCGGCTTCATAAAGATCTGCGATGAGGAATTCGACTTCGTGTGCGATAAGAGGAGGCTCCACAAAAAGGGGGTGCAGATCTTCATGAATGCCCTCCGTAGCGAAGAGTTCAGAGACCGGCTGGAGCAGGTGCCAGGACTCCGATGCACTCCGGAGACAGGCAGCATAATTGAGGTCAAGGGCTGATGCCCATGAACAGGGGGGTCACATAGGTCTCCATTATTGCGGCAGCGAATAGCAGGATTGCAGACAGCACGAAGAGCCTCAAAGATTTTTTAAAATCATTCGATACCGAGAATTCGCTTTTCTTTATCTTGGACACAACCTTCTTTAGGACGGCGATCCCGAACCTGAACCCTGCCGCTGCTGCGATCACCAACGCAGGCATCTCAAAGATCCCGTGTGGCGCAAGCGCAGCAATCGCGGCCCACAAAGAGACTTCATTCGTCACGATCGTCCCGACCATCCCCAAGAGGTACCCATTAAGAAGGAGTATTGCGGCAGGCACGATGATCGCCGGAGAGAGGATGAAAGCCATCCCTGCGGTCAATAGATTCTTGAAGAACAGGAATACAACCGTGAAAGGCTGAAATGGCTTGTAGAATTGAAAGAGTGGCTCCAGTTGATCGATCAATGAGTTCGATCCACTAGACGCCTCTACTGAAGATCCAGCAATGGCTCCAAATATCATTCCGGCTAGGAAAAGAATGGTTGCGACAGCCAAGTACTTGGCATTTTCATTTATAGGACGCATCGAAATCACTTGACAGAATTTCCTTGTGTTCAGGATGTTTTTTAAAGTATTCCAAGGCAAACGGGCAGACTGGCACTACCTTCAGCCCTTTCTCCCTTGCATAACTTATTGCCGCCTCGACCAGCCTCGCGCCGACTCCTTTCCCTCGGAACTCTTCCGGCGTATAAGTGGAATCAAGGAAAATCCGGCTGCCCTCGATATGGTAGGCCAGCTCGGCCGAGCTCTTTTTGGAGAGCCTTATCGTGAAGGCATCCCCCGTATTCTCCACTTCCATTTTTTGCACCGTTGTTTTTATAGTGGGGCAACCAATAAAAATAGATTGCCTATGAAAACACCTCTGGTGATTTTATGAAGATCATCTATCTTGGTCACGCAGGCTTTGGCATAGTTTTGGACGGGGTAAGCATTGTCGTCGACCCTTATATATCCAAAAACCCTTCTTCAAGGCTTGGATTGGCAGATGTTCCGAGAGCGGACATAGTCGCTGTCACTCACTCTCACTTCGACCATTTTGGGGATGCCGCGGAGATAGCAAAGCGGGATGGCTCATGCTTTGTGGCAGTGTATGACACCGTTAAGATTGCCGAGAGAGAAGGGGTGCTAAGAACAGAAGCAATGAACGTTGGGGGCTCTTGCATAGTCAAGGGCATTAAGATCGATTGCGTTCCAGCACTGCATACAGGGAATCCTTGCGGCTTCGTCTTCTCCGGGAAGGGGGGCAGGGTCTACCATGCAGGGGACACAGGGCTATTCGGTGACATGAAGCTGATAGGGGAGATCTGCAGACCGGATGTGGTCATGCTGCCCATAGGCGGAAGATTCACGATGGGACCCGAGGAGGCTGCGATCGCCACGGGGCTAATTAGGCCCAAAACAGTGATACCGATGCACTACAACACATTCGAGGCAATAAGGCAAGACCCGCACCGTTTCGCTTCGCTCGTCAAGGAGAGGTCGGATGCGAAGGTCATAATAATGAAGGAAGGCGACAGTATAGAGATCTAGGGGCGGTACTCATGGTTGAAATGAGCAAAGATGAAAGGACCAAGGCTAGAGAGGCTCTGCTCTCAAGGAGGGTGGAGGATCTTACTGTCGCTGACTTCGCGACTGTAAGGGACCTCGTGGAAGGGTTCGGCAGGATGGGCGGATTCATGGCGCCCAGGCTAAGTGAGGCAACGAAGATCATGGAGGAGATGAGGTCCGAGGGTTGCGTGAAGTTCCTCTCATTCACAGGGAACATAATCTCGACAGGCCTCAGGGGAGTGATATCAGATCTGATAAGGGGCGGCTGGGCTGACGTCATAGTCACCACCTGCGGCGCACTTGATCACGACCTCGCGAGGAGCTTCGGCGCAAGATACTCCTCGGGAGAGTTCGAGCTGGACGATGTGATGCTTAACGAGCTGGAGATACACCGGCTCGGAAATGTGCTCATTCCCCTCGAGGACTACGGCCCGCTGATAGAGAAGGTGATGAGGAGGGAGCTCCCAGAGATCCTGAGGGGAAGAACTTCGATATCGCCCAGCGAGCTGGCCAGCGAGTTTGGGAGGAGGATTGACGATAGCCACTCTTTCCTGAGGGCCGCATACGAGAGAGGAGTCCCGGTATATGTCCCAGGGGTCATCGACGGCTCCTTTGGCACAAACCTCTTCTTCTACGCGCAGACCAACAAGTTCAACCTCGACCTCTTCAGCGACATGAGCCGGATTTTGAATACGGTCTTCGACTCCAAGAAGACTGGAGCGCTAATAATAGGGGGCGGCATAAGCAAGCACCATGTGATATGGTGGAACCAGTTCAAGGAGGGGCTTGACTACTGCATATACCTAACTACCGCCCAAGAGTATGATGGCAGCCTATCAGGCGCTTTGCCAAAGGAGGCCATATCTTGGGGCAAGGTAAAGCCCAGGGCGAAACATCTCGCAGTCTTCGGTGACGTCACAATAACCCTCCCGCTGATTGCAGGCGCCATCTCGAAGTGATGTTTTTTGACAAAATTCAGGCACTGCTACCCTGTGAACCACAGGCCCGCAAAGGTGAGGGAGAGGGAGCTTTACTACAGCAGGCTTGACTTCAGGAGGATCGAATCGTGGTTCAGGGAGAAGGCTCGCAGGGGGAAATTGCCGATCTTCGAAGTCGATCCTGGAAACGAATCCGGATATTTCAAGAGAAGGTATGCTGACAAGGTGGGCAAGCTCCTTTTCTTTACCGCAGGCTCGGTGGATGATCTCAAAGAAATGGTCCTAGAGTATTTGCCTGAGGATCTGTATTACGACAGGAACATCTACAGGGACCAAGATCGCTGCGCAGAATGCGACGACAGGGGTGAAAAATGCCTCAATTGTGAAGGGCTATTCGGGCAGGAGCTGATGTTCGACATTGATCCCGAGAACATCGAATGCCCGAACTGCGGCACTCTCGAAGACAGAGTGAAAGGTCGTTCGATGTTCCAATTCTGCTACATCTGCTTTAACAGAGCAATTGACGAGACAGTCAGGCTATATGACGAGCTTTTGGGGAAAGGCTTCACGGATCTCTCTGTTGTTTTTTCGGGCAGGGGATTCCATATCTATGTTTTTGACGAGGCAGGCCTCAAGATGGGGTTCGAGGAAAGGAAGAGGCTTGGGGAGTCCTTGCTCAGGAGAGGGTTTCCGATTGATCAATGGGTAACCGACGGCGAAGCTCGGTTAGCTAGGGTGCCTTTTTCACTGAACGGGCTAGTGAGCAGGGCCTGCACCCCTATTAAAATCGAGGAGATAAGAAAAAACAACTACTGGAGAGATAGGCCGTTTGTTCCGGATTTTCTGCTTTGATCGCTACTTCTTCTTAACTGCTTTCTCTTCCTTCTTCTTGTACGCTTTTTTCTTTTCTGCAGCCATTTTGTATTCCTCAATTAATATTGCATATTTTTAAGATATAATTTTTTCTGAAGTATGCATTTGTTTTATTTTTTTGGCGTCATTTTTGCGAAATCAAACGCCCGTAGATCTCGTTGATCGCCCGGTTTGTGACGTACCCTCTGTGGGGGCGCAGCCCCCCGCCGAAAGTCTTTGGTATGTGTAGGAGCTCATGTATTACCACTTTCACCTTTTCTTCATAGCTCAACTTGTCGAAGCGCTCGGAAATGACCTCTATTATGTAGTGGGCAGGCGTGTTCAGCCCCATCTGCCAGATCTTTGGGAGCGAATAGCACCTGGCAATTACTCTTTTTGATCTAGACCCCTGGCTCCGGAAGCATAAAACCCGATCTGGGTCAATATAGCTCATCCCTGCCTTTTTTACAACTTCCCGGACCATTGCTTCCAGATCATCAGCGGGGCGATAAGATATTGGCATCTCTATCGCTGATTGGGTTATTCCTGCGTGGATAAAAGTGTTGGGATTCTGGGACTAGACTGATCAGTGCCTGCGCCTACCCCTTCTTGAATCGTCGTGGAAGAGCGGCCTGAACTTCGGTATCTTCTGGTCGTAAGACCTGTTTGAGATATTGTTTTCAGTGTTCGCGATTACCTCTTCCTCGGACGGCTCGATTGTGCCGTACCTGCCTGTGTTAAGACGCATATTCCCCCTGAAGAGCGATATGTAACCATTCCTTATCCAGATCGACTTGCCGACCTGCACCTTCTCGACATCGCTGTCCCAAAGGCTCATCAACACGCACCCTGTGGAGTCGCCCACGAGAACCTCGGAGACGCGGTGTTGTGATCCGTCCTTAGTGGAAACTTCCCTTGGAGGGTTTATTTCGAGAACCTTCGCAAGGATATCGACGCTTCTTGAAGCGGGGTTTAATTCCTCTATCTTCTTTATTTCAGACATTATTCAATCCAACTTTATTGTTTAATACCTCCCAGACGGGAGGGCTGAAAAAAGGAAATGGGGACCGTATAAATAAGCTTTCCCTTGCCTTGCCTACCGCTTCCTCTCGCCCTTAACGAAAGACATGAACCACTCCATTGACTCGTTCAGGGGAGATCTGATCGGCGGGTTCTTGAACCCGTATGACGAGACGCTGGTCAGTTGCCCCCCGATCCCCCTGTCTATAGCGATCTTGACGCCCCTGATCACGTCGAGCAGTATCCCGGCCCCATTCGCACTGTCATGAGTCCTCAAGTAGATGTCAATGATTACATCGCTTCCCAAGCAGTTCTTCCCCTCAACATAGAAATATCCGGTTCGGCAGTCTCTCATGAACCCGACATAGTCGGACGTCCCTGTGGCGACCTTTGAATCCGTCGGAAGGACTTGTTTTATCGCCTCAGATTTTATTTTACGCTTCTCTTCCCGCCTGAAGTCTTCAAGGACGCCGTATGCCTCAACGGTCCCTCCTATGTCGAGCTGGTAAGTCTTTGTCACATCGACGCCCCTTTTTGCCAAAAAGTCCAGCACGCCCATATGGAACACGGTCCCGCCCATCTGGCTCATAAGATCGTCACCAGCCAGCGGGAGGCCCCTGTCTTCGAAAGACTCGACCCAGCGGTTGTCGGAAGCAATTTTGGCAGGGGTGCAGTTGACGAAGGCGTAGCCAGCCTTTAGCGCAGAGTCGGCATAGAACTCGACCGCCTTTTGGGCTCCGGTGGGCAAGAGGCATAGCAATATATCCGCATCCAGTTGCTCAAGGTACGAAGGCACATCGACAGGCGGGGAGTCGTCCACCTTGATTACATCCTTCAGGACGCCATCAGCCCCGTCCAACACAGGACCCTTGACTACAACGACTCCTGCCGGAGGCGGGTTGCAGAACTTTGGAGCGACATTCGGCTCGGCAAAAATGGCCTCCGAGAGGTCGCGCCCGACCTTCCGAGAGTCGATATCGATCCCGCCAACCACCTGTATATCAGACGGCTTGAAGCCGCCCAAGTCATAGTTCATCAACCCCCTCGGGTTTTCAGCATGATAATGGATGCTCTGAACCAATGCGGAGCAGCAGTTGCCTACGCCCGCCACCACTACTTTGATCTTGCTCATAGCTATCCCTCGCTGCTTGTTAGCAGAGAAGACCTATTAAAATCAATTGTTTTGAGGAAAAGTATATATTCGATAAAGATTAACTGTTAAACAGCAATACTGAGAGCTGTGTAAGATGACTACACAACCTGCCGAGCAGCAGCCGGTGCTGGAAAAGCTTGAGAAAGAGATTTCTTCAATTAAGTTCATGCTGGAGCAGATCCTCTCTCTCCAGCAGCAGCTCATCGAGAAAGCGAGGATCAAGGGGGGGCAAGGGGATTCAGAGCTGCCTGCAGACGGCCTGGACATCAGCATACTTTTGAAGCTCCCAGACCACTTGAGGAAGACGATGCTGGCACTTGCGAAGCTCGTTGAGGCTCGTGCAGATGAAGTTGCAGATATAACCCAGAGGGCCAGAGCAATTGAGAGCGGCTATCTGAACCAACTCGTCAGGTTGGGTTACGTCAAGAAAGTGCGAAGGAAGCACCAGATATATTTCACAATCAACAATGAGGAATGATTATGAAGAAATTCGTCACGATACACTCCTTCAAGGGAGGGACGGGAAAGAGCTACTTAGCAGTCAACTTAGCGACCATCTATGCCCTCCAAGGCAAGAAGGTTTGCCTACTGGACATGGACTTCAGGGCCCCTACCCAGCACATAGTCTTTGAGCCCAAGAATGTCAAGCGATGGCTCAACGATGTGATGAACGGGAATGCAGAGGTAGAGGACTGCCTCATTGACTGCTCTGAAAAGATCGAGAACAAAGGGAAATTGTATGTGGGCTTTGCGGACTTTTCCACCGAGGCGATCAGAGACATGATATCCAAGGGCAGGAAATGGGAGACGGAGGCCCTCCAGAGGATCCTTTTGATGAGGAAGGATCTTCTTGAGAAGATGAATTTCGATGTCTGTTTAGCGGACACTAGCCCAGGCATACAGTACTCCTCAATCAATGCGGTCGTCGCTGCTGATGTAGCTATAGTCGTATCGACTCTTGACGACTCTGACATCTACGGAACGACCAAGATGATAAACGAGCTTTACGAAGTATTCCAGAAGAAGGTTGCCATAGTTGTGAACAAGGCAATTGGCGGATGCGAGATGAGCGACCTTGAGAAGTCGAATATCGTAAACACTCTGCAAGAAAAGTACAGGCAGGCGATAATAGGGGTCTTGCCGTGCTATTGCGAGGTTGGGAAAATGAAGAGGGCGTCCATATTTGCGTATAACCATCCGAAGCATCCTTTCACAGAGATGCTCAGGATGATTGCTGCAAAAGTAGAGATACTCTGATTGATCAGGTGTATTTTTCCCTTATCTTTTTGGCAGTCTCGATGTAGTCCCTGAGTTCCTTCGACTGGATTATTTTGTCCGGGAGCGTTTCAGGGAGCAGGAATGAAGTGATGACAACAGACAAGAAGAGGAAAATGCTAGTCAAGGGAAATGCCTGGGTCAAGTCGTAACGGAGACCAAAAAGAGGGATTATGTTCTTGAAGTATATCGAGGCGACACCGATAGTGAGGGCGGTTGCCGTATACAGGGGACGAGCCCGTATAGATCCGACATCCCCCCATATGACAAGAAGGAACAATGTTGAGAGCAAGCCCCAAGCGACCCCGTCAATGAAGGTGTACCTTATGAGGTCGCCAGAGGAAAGCGAAATGAAAGAATACTCGATCCCCAAGTACAAATATGCAAATATAATCAGCTTGCGCCTCCCGACATTATCGGCTATCGCACCGCCGATTATCATGGCAGACAGGCCGAGGGTGACGGATTCCAAGTTAATCCAATAGATTTCATTTGGAGTGAGCCTCTGTAAAGCCATGTTGCTCACAATTACATCGACTAGCAAGAAGATGAACCACACAAACATGTAGAGCAAGGGAACCCTAAGCGGGTGCCTCACGAACGCGGGCTCTTCAACATCTGCTTTTTTGATTGGTCGGAATGAGATCAGCAGAATGGAGATTGCCTTCAGTACCAACAGGAACAGTGCCAAATCGAAAGCAGAAGAGATTACGGTCGATGAGATGATTATAAGCAAATAAATTGAAAATATGTAAATTCCTGAGACTGCGCCCCTGTTTTCAAAGTTGGTTATCTCAAGCAGATGGCATATAACATCGGGGATGCAAAGGCCGGCCGTAACACCCCCCAGAACTGAATATACGATCAGCCCGAGTATGCCCTCTAATCTAAAAAATATCAAGGATGCGAATAAAACCCCAAGCAGGTTCCAGGCCAGATGGACCTTTTTTTGAATTTTTTGGCGAAAAATTGCTCCGAGAAACATTGAGATTATGGAAGTTAGGAAGAGCGCTGATAAAAAGGCAAGAGAATAACCATACCCGATCAAATTGGATATGGAAGAATGGAATGTCACTATCTGGTAGACAGAGGCGATCGAGAGAACCCCGTACAGGGACATACTTTTTTGGGACGCGACTACCCCAGCCCCTTGCACCAAGGATCTCCCAAAGGACTTTAAGATTGGCATTATTACAGGGTTTAATCGAAGGGATATTTAAGACTTGCAACATCCCCTTGAGTTGGGGATTGCGAAAACTTTTTATGTTAGATTGTTGTATATTTGTATAACTGAAAAACAAAAATAACAAAAAATGGTGGTAAAAAAATGAAGAATTATAACCCGACTCCCGTAAGATTGTGGGTCCCTGGTTGAAAAAACTAAAAGAATAAAAGAAATGGTGGTAAAAAAATGAAGAATTATAACCCGACTCCCGTAAGATTGTGGGTCCCTGGTTAATAGTTGAAAAGGGCCAGGAGTTCCTTAGGATCCTTGATCCCGCTAAGGAGCGCCTTGGATTCAGATACCCAACCTTCCATCAGGGCCTTGGTCCTTTCGAAACCCTTGTTCTCATCGACCAGGTCTAAAAGCTCCCGGATATTCTGATCGGAGCTGTCTTCAATAAGTGAAGTGAGCTTCTTCAGTACCCTTTGATCATTTAACGAATACACTATCGGCAACGGTAGGCTTTCCTTGGTTATCCGCGAAATAAGCTCACATTTGTCATTGAATGTGTCGTTTATGTCATCCCTGAGGATCACAAGCATGCCCAAGAGCCTGCCGAACTCCCCGAGGGCATTAATCTCCCCTTCTGTTGCGCCCCCTATTATGGCGCCTACTCTTGTGTAAGACTCAACATCAGCTGCTTTCATCCTTACTATCCTCAGGTATTGCTTCGGCTTCACATTGAAGTTCCTGACGAGCTTGAGTTCTTCTACCTCGGCAGAGCCGAGTTCGTAAAGTCCCTCTTTTATTGTCTTTATGACTAACCTGACTTTGTCGGCAGGCAGGATCTCCCTGAGCTCGTGGAGTTGGGACAGCCCCTCTATGAGAAAGGCATCTCCGATGAGGAGAGTTACCTCCATGCCAAACAGCCCCATCGTGGTCTTCCTGTTTTTTTCCGTCCTTACGTATGACTTGTCGACTATGTCGTCGTGGAGATCAAATGCCGCCCCCGAGAGCACAAGCGCTTTTGCCGCCGGAGCGACCATTTCAGGGGATCCGCCAACAGCCTTGCAGGCCATAACCATAAGTGCAGCCCTTGAGTAGTCCTTCCACTTACGCGAAAAGCTGCGAATGGCACGCTTTGCTGTCGGGGACCCAATCTTAGCGCCGAGGATGTCTTTCAGTGCGGACTCCACGAGGGGTGCCCCACTCGCTCTCAAAGGGTCCTTTGCATGCTGTACCTCAGGCATGTTGAATTGTTTTGCTTTCAGAGTTTTTAAACGCTGGTTAAGCTTCTCCGAATGACCTAATCCCAGGGCAGGGCAATTCTCAATTCCAGACCCAACAGCAGACTAACTGGTCTGGAGATGGCCAGGGCTCGAGCCGCTGGGGCGGAATATCGATGGCAGGAAGACCAAAATCAAAGCCCCCAAGATCATTGTGTAATAGAAGATCCCTGAATAAAGCCAGCCCAATGGGGGAGGGAACTCGGAGGCCAGGGCAAGAGAGGGCCAATACGTGTTGTAGAACCAGTGGATCAGTATGGAGCTCTCGAATCCATAATTGAAGGCTGTAAAACCCAGTATTAGGCCCGCTATAAAGGCAGTCAGGAATTTACCCGCGCCCCAAGCGCCTGAGGCCACGTGTGCGTAGGCAAAAATGAGAGATGACGACACAACCAGCGCCGCAACCAATCTGCGAGGGATTCCCGCCCTGCCCCTTTTCGAGATGATAAAGAACTTCGGCTTGAGAAGGGCAAGGAGGGCCTCCCTGATCCCCATCGCCTCTTCACGTGTGGAGACTATCAGGTAGAAAGCAACCGGGACGAGCACGGGCAACATCCTGAAGACTAGCTCTTCCGCGAAGACCGAATAGGAAGAGAGAAGCAACTCTTCAAAGAGATCCTGAAACACTACACCTCCAACAGGTACCCCAGCAGATTCCTCCAAGAAGTGTACTACGAAGAATGCGAAGAAGCTGGCTGAGCAGATGAATGGCATCAGAAGTAGGAAGTTCATCCCGTAGGCGCTATCCTCCCCCTTTAGGAAGGCAACAGACGATCTGTACAGGTTCGGCGGAGAAATGCCCGAAACGATTAATGCAAATATGAAAGCAAGAATCATCAGCAGGAATAGTAGCGGCATGCAACCTTGGTCAAGAACCAAACCTGGAATGGCATAGGACTCGATCGAATCCAGATTGAGGGATCCGGGGAAGGCATTCGGGAAACAGACAAAGGCTATCGCAAGCGCCATCGATAGCAAGTATGTGGAAAGGGAAAAGACTGCCAAAATGAAGTAGAACCGTCTGAAAACGGGAAGAATTCCCTTCACATTTGCCATTTATTGCCACGCTTAGAAGTGGATCCTACCGACTAGAACGCGGTTACGGTTGACATCGGTCATGAACTCGACGCCCCTGAGTTTCGGCAACTTCAACAAAAAGTCCCGCTCAGTCAGCATACCGATCGGCTTTCCGTTTGAGACGACGATCAGGGATCCGATGTTGGATGCATTCATTATCTTCACGGCATCAGAGAGGTCGAGATCCGGATCCACCGTCTTCGGGTTTGCGGTTGCGATCTTGGACACGTTTACATTCAGCAGGTAATCGAAGAGTTCTTTCTCGAGGAGGGCATCCACGTAGGGGCTCGCGAGGAACCTTATTATGTCCTTCACTGTGACGATCCCCCAGATGTCCAGACCTTTCGTTATTGGGATACGCCTGATGTCATTTTTGATCATCAACTTCATCGCATCGAGGAGGCTTGCCCTTACATCGAGGGATATTAATGGTGCCGACATGATCTCTGAAACCCTGACGAACATCTGCTGCGCCTCAAAGAGCCTGAAGAGGTGCCGCTCCGAAAGGACTCCCCATACCGTTCCATCCTCGTTGATGAGCGGGAGCACCCCTATGTCGTGCCTTGACATCATACCCATCAGCTCTGGGATGGGGGAGAAAACGCTCCCAAGGATCGGCCTCCTGTTTACTATTGGTGAAATTGGGGCAGCAAGCAAGGACTCGATGCTTTTACCTTTGACCGCCTGGACAGAGGCAAACTTGTCCCCGCCCCCGAGTAGGTTCAGGAGATCCTTCGCTGAAACTATCCCTGTCAGCCGCACGCCATCCTCCGAGACGATCGCATGCCTGACGCTCTTCGCGTCCATTTGCTTCAGAGCGTTGTGAACAGAAGTCTTCTCAGGGAGCACAACCGCCGGCGGGTGCCGTGCGATCGAGGCTGCAGGGAAACTGCTCATCGGTACCACTGCCGATTTATTAAGGGCAGGTTAAAGTTAAAGTTGTTGGTGGAGCAGGTTTGTTCCTCATCATATATGACATTGGGGTTGAAAGAGACCCCCACGGGATCAGGATCAGGCTGGTCAGGGCATTGAGGAGATCCGGGGCGCTCCAGATACAGAGGTCGGTCTGGATAATGGAATCGATGACGCCTGATCTAGTCAGGATTGTTGACGAGTTTAGGAGGGCGGGTGGCAAGATCAAGGTCTCCGAGTGGCTCCCGAGGTGCCTAGGCGAGCTCGCACCTAATGGCGACCGTATGAGGAAGGCATTCCTTGCTGTCATTGGGGCAGAGCCGCTTGCAGAGGAGTGGCACCAGGAGATAGGCAGGCACCTGGAGAGGATCGGCTACTCAATCGAGGTGAAGCCTGTCAGCGAGAGCGCTATGGCAGAGTATTCGAAGCGCACAGGTAAGAGGATCGACTGTTCAGCGGCAGAGAAGAACACGAGCAGGTTGCTTGACGAAATAGTTTTGGATGATCTGGACGCCCTGGTGATCCTTAACTCGGGGAGGACCTCTCAGAGCGGCATCTTGTACGTGGCCCAGACCTTGTCGAACACCAAAGTCTTGAGGGGCATGACTTCGCTTCCGGTGATCCAGATCGAGAGCCCCGGCAAGACAGACTCGGCAGTGGTTGTCTGGAACGAGACGGGAAGGGCCCTGGCTGAGGATCTGGCTGATGAGCTCTCGATGCCAGTCATCACCCCCAGCGTCGAGATCAGGAAGGTCTCGGTAAATGGCTCAAGGGAGATCAGGCAGATCCAGTACGCCGAAGTAGGGGACTTGATAATAGTAAACGGGAAAGAAGTGGGCGAGTGCCTTTCGGACAAGGTTTATCTCATCGCAGAGGGCGGGAGGATAGTTGACATAATGGGAGGGCAGCTCTTCAGCAAGGGTAAGAAATTGAAAATTGATTCTCTAGGCAACTCCATAATAAAGACGATCCCGAAGGATTCAAAAAGATCCTGATACAATAAGCGAGATCGCAATGCAATGTGGAAAACAGGCGATAAAAAAAATATAATGATTTAATTTTTCGCTAATTCTTCTGCGCTGCGACTTTCACGGGGGCCGACAGCTTCTTCCATGCTACCAGACCAAAGACCAGCACTAGGATCCCCACTAAGGCGATGCCGCCTATGAAAGTCATCGATGGGGGCACATAGGAGATGCCTTTCTGCATTAGGCCTGGAAGCGCGCCTGCTACCGTCACCACTGGCGTCCCGTTGGGGAGCGGGTTCTTGAAGACGGCTAGCGGGTTGTTGGGGTTCCAGCCGTTTGCCAGCAGCAAGTCAATCGAGGTCTGGTTTATAGCGATCCGGTTGTTGGCGCAGCTTTGGACCACTTTGGTGCCGAGGAGTATTCTCGCTGTGTCGGGCGTGACGCTGACCACCGAACCGTTCCTGATGATAATCTGTATGCTAGGCGCGGACGTGCCATACCAGCTGTCAAGAGCTGTAATGTTGACATTCGGGTGGGCGGCTACGCTCCGCAACATACACCCGGGGCAGCATGTCCATACCCGCTGACCTGTGTCAACATCGATCATCACGATGTTCCTATCCATCTCTGGGGTTATCAGCATGCCGCAGGCCTCGCACCTCGGGGTCGCATAGTACTGGAAGTAGAGGTATGCCGAGGACCCGACTATTGCAGCCGCAACTATCACAAACACAAGGGGCATAATGATGCTCTTCTTCATAGAATTGAACCTCAGGTAAAATAAAAAGTGGAATCAATTAAAGAGTTTTGGAATTGAATTCTTAAGTCGGGGTTTTTGATCTCGATACCAACGACCCTCTGATCCGCTGTAGCGCTTCAAGGAAGTCCTCCATCTCAAGGGAATCCCTTGTTTCGCCCTTCAGCGTCGCCCGGATGAGGGATTTCTTGGCCTCGTTGACTAGCTCTTGAAGGTCAGCGCCAGAGAATCCCTCGGTCATCTTGGCGATCTCCTCCACAACTACGCTCATCCCCACCGGGGCATCGCGGAGGTGCACCTTTATTATTTCAGCCCTTGCCCTTGCGTCTGGCAGCCCGACATAGATATGCTTCTCTATCCGGTTTGCCCTCAGGAGCGCAGGGTCTATTGCCTCATGGCGGTTCGTTGCGGCTAGTACCATCACCCCCTTGAGATCATGGATGCCGTCCAGCTCCGAGAGGAGCTGGGTTGTCACAGGCACGAAAGCAGAGCTGCCGGCATCGGAACGGGATGGGGCTATCTGGTCGATCTCGTCGATGAAAACAATTGCAGGAGCGTTGTCCCTTGCCCTTCTGAATACATCATTTATCCTCGCAGCGGCCTCATTTATGTTCCCCCTGGAAAGCTCTGCCCCGCTTACAGGGAAGAAGTTAGCCTTGACCTCGTTGGCGATGGCTTTCGCGAGGAGCGTCTTGCCGCACCCGGGCGGTCCGTAGAGGAGCACGCCCTTTACTGCCCTCACCCTCAGCCTTTCCATCAGATCAGGCCGCCTTATGGGCAGCTCGAAAGCCTCCCTCAGATCAGCCTTCACATCGTCGAGGTCCCCGATGTCATCAAAAGTCACCTCCGGGATTCCAGATTCCCAAGTCTTTGTGACCCGCCGGTCGCGCTCAAATTCCACCCTGAACCGCTCGTATTCCTCGAGCATCGAATAATCCACTGTAGGGCGAGTGCCTTTGATAGCCTCCTCAAGCGCCTCCTGCGAAACTGCGGCAGAATTGCCATTTTTTAGGCCCTCGTAGAAGGCCGAGGAGAAGATCTTGTTCACCAGCGCCTCGATGTCTGCGCCTGTGAAACGCTCAGAGAGATCAGCCAGCCGGTCGTAGTCAATTCCGGGGGCAACGGGCTTGCCCTCAAGGTAGCACTTGAAGATCTCTTTGCGGGCTTCCTTGTCAGGCGGTCCTACATAGATTATCTTGTCGAATCTGCCGGGCCTGATCAATGCCCTATCTAACAGCTGCGGCTTGTTAGTTGTTGCAACAACTATTACATCAATGTCCTTCTGGCTGATCGAGTCGAGCTCCGAGAGCAGCACGTTCATGACGCGGGGGGTCACGTCATCGGACTTGTACATAGTACGATCCTTGCCGATTGAGTCGATGTCATTAATGGCGAGTATGCAGGGGGCATTCTCCCGCGCAATGCTGAACAGCTCACTGATCCTGTGTTCGCTCTCGCCGTACCACTTTGAGAGCAGTTCGCTGAGGCTCACCTCGTAGTACCTGACCCCAAGTTGGGAAGACAGACCCCTCAGCAGAGTGGTCTTCCCGGTGCCAGGCGGCCCATAGAGAAGTATGCCTCGGGCAGGCTTGACGCCGAAACGCCTGGCCTCTTTTTTGTATTTCATCGGGAGTGCAACGCTCCGGAGCAGCTCGTTCTTTATGTGATCCAGCCCCTTCGTCTTTTCCCAGCATTGCTTGATATCCGACGGCTTTGAAGGCATTGCCTCCCCAATCCTCGCGAAGCCGCCCTTTGCATCATATAGCGGCGACTTGGAGAAGAGATCCGTCAGTCCGCTTGAATTGAGCTGCGGTCTTTCCCTGAAGATTGGCCTCAAAGCTAGGAATCCGAATGGGGCTGCAAAGGAGCACAGAACTGATACACCGATCTGCTCTAGCGATCCGAAAATCAAGAAACCAGAAACGACAGTGCCCACGACGGCGGATATTATCCTTGTCAGGTGTATGTTCAAGCCCAGGAGTCTGAAAACATTCCTCCCGTAAGTTGAGATAAAGATCAGAAGAGAGCCTACAGCCACGAAATAGAGCGGAGTCAATTCAAGGAGATACCTTGCTGATGAAGAGGAGAGACTCTCCTGCCATCCAGGCCCCAGAAAGATCCCCATCAGCAATGAAGGGAAATACATGGAGGAAAGGTCCGATACTCTCGGGAAGAAGACTGAGAACGCATACCCTGCTGGAACGGCAAACCCGAGGTACTGCCCATATATGAAGTAGGTTCCGAATGCAGAATAGAGCATCATGGTTGAAGCGCCAGCCCGCCCTGATTTGAGTGCGCTCAATGTCGCTATCGCAGGCAAGACCAGAGCGGGGCTGAAGCCCCAGCCCATCATCATCCCCAGGAAAAATCCCACCAAGGACCCAAGCCAATCCATCAGGCACCCTATGAAGGCAACAAGGAAGAGCAGAGCGATCACTAGACCTTGGTATGGGATTCCGCCGGGGGTCACCGGGGACGAAAGCACGACATCAGCAGCAGGGATGGCAAGGGATCCAAGGACGAAGAACGGGGCGATCTTTGGCCTGACGTATGAGATGATGCCAACAGCCGCAGAGAGGAGGGCAACCACGGGCAATGTGAAATAAAAAATAGAATAGAATGAGAAGAAGGCGAATGCGCCTATTAGAACAGAGCCAACAGGAGACTTCTGCACGTAGGATGGCATGTTAAATGAATATCTATGGCACGGCGTATTTAGTTTTTGGATTCCAAGCGGTCTGTCATTGCACTCAAGAAAATGCTTATTACGGGAAGAGAGTCTCCAAAAGAGCCATGAGGATGAAGTTCTTCGCGGCATCCCTTGTAGTGATCCTGGCTATGTACTTGGTGCCCTTCACCCTACTCAGCGGCGTCGAGGGCCCTTACACTGCGCTCTTCTGGGCGGCACTATCCGCGGCATACTTGGCATTGGTCTGGCTGGAACAAAGGAGGGATTAGATTGGAAGGGTTTCAGGCCTACTTGGCGATAGCAGTCTACATTGCTGCTGGCACAACAATAGCCTGGCTTGCCAAAAAACGGCTCAGGAAGGATGTGAAGGACTTTTACACGGCTGGCGGCAGGTTCGGATCGGTTGTGCTCTCCCTTTCTTACGCTGCCACCACATACAGCGCATTCATGTTCATCGGGCTGGTCGGCCTTAGTTACCAGAGCGGCGTGGGGGCGATGGGGTTTGAGCTTGTGTACTTCGTCGGCACGCTCTTCCTCCTGTATTACCTGGCCCCAAAGTACTATTCGCTCCACAGCAGGTACGGGTACGTTTCTCCAGCAGAGGTCCTGACCGACAGGTACGGCAGCCCCGCGGTCGGGATGGCTGTGACGCTGATCTCCCTGGTTGCGCTGATTCCCTATTCATCTGCCCAGATAATGGGGATCGCCTTCGCAGCCGAGGGGGCTTCAGGCGGGACCATCCCGTTCACCCTTGCAGTAATCATAGCAGTGTCACTGGCTCTGCTCTGGTCAGTCGTGGCAGGGGTTTGGAGCGTCGGCTGGACTGATGTCTACCAAGGGATCCTGATGATCGTTGCCGGGGTGACGATATTGGCGTGGGCGATCAGTTGGGCGACAAGCCTTCCCTCGTTCTCATTCATCGCGGGAGAGCTGGGGCGTGTGCCGAACAGCTACTGGACGCCCCAGACCTTCCTGAACATGACGATCCCATGGTTCTTCTTCGCCGTCACGAACCCGCAGGTCGTGCAGAGGCTCTTTGCTCCAAAGAGCAGGGAGGCGCAGAAGAAGATGATCACGCTCTTCGGGGCTTACGGTCTTATCTTTACACTCATGGTGTGCACACTTGGTCTTGTCCTTAAGGGAGCGACAATGGCAGGCGGGTTCCCTCTGGTCGCTTACAGGGACTCCGTTACGCCCACACTCTTGGGAATCTTGCCGCCATGGATGACCATACTTGGGCTTGTGGCGATAATCGCAGCATCGATCTCAACCATAGACGGCATAATCCTGACCTTGAGTTCGATGTCGATCAGGGACATCTTCCTCCCGCTGCGCCCGAAGCTGAGCCAGAAGGCGCAGATCATGGCAGGCCGGTCGGTCATGATTGCCCTGGCATTGGGATGCATGATCTTTTCCCTTTCGAAGCCGGGGCTCATAGTCGATCTCTCGGTGCTTTCATCTTCACTGCTTCTCCCGATAGCGCCGCTCGTCCTGGGGAGCTTCCTCTGGGGCAGGGGCGGGAAATATTCTGCACTGGCTTCGCTCGTGGCAGGGTTCGCGACTGCGGCAGCCCTCTACTACCTGAAGCTCAGCCCACTCGGGCTTCCGATGAACTTGTGGACTCTGGCAGTTTCCTCGATCACCTATTTGACCCTCGGATCTTTCGAAATGAACCCAGAGGGAGGTAAGAAGATCAGGGAGGCTTAGGGGGATCAATCCTGTGTTGAAGGAAGTCTTCGTCAGCAGCGAGGTCCTCGAGGCATTCCTCGAGCTTTGCAGGGAAGTCTTCCCCCGCGAGAACATCATGCTCATCCGAGGCAAGGTCAGAGGGGAAAGGGCAGAAATAAAGGAGTTCCTGATACCGCCCTTCTCGACTTATGGCGAGGGCTTCTCGACCTTCCCCACCCATATGATGCCCTTTGACCTGAGCATCATCGGAATCGCGCACTCCCACCCCTCTGGAGACAACAGCCCATCCGACGAGGACCTTAACCACTTCTACGGGAAGGTAATGCTCATAGCAGCCTACCCATACAGCAAGGGCAGCGTGGCGGCTTACAATAGCAAAGGACTTAAGATAGGGTTCACTGTAGAATAGTTGGGTACTTAGGTTGAGAGCCAGCGCAGGACAGATCCTGAGCCTATTGGGTTTAGCGCTGCTACTTCTCGCAGCTAATGAAGCCATTCATGCGGCGCTATCGCTCGAGGGGGCTTTGATCTCAGAGTGCGGGCCTGAGGTGCAGATGGCGCATGTGCAATACAACGCGATAATGCTGCAGGTATCAGGGGCTGCAGTCTTGGGCATCATCATGAACTACCAAAGCGATTATGTGAAGAAGGTCGCAGCAAAGTTCAACTCAGGCGACCTCAAGAGGCTCTTCCTTGGAATGGTTGTTGCAGGGGGATCGGTGTACAACCGATGCGGCAAGTACTGCATCAGGTTCTATGGGAAGGACTACACAATGCATCAAGTCTTCGCCGGGCTCTCTTATGAGCTCTACCGTTCGTCTCCGAGCACTATACAAATCACGGGCAGGGGAAGCTACATGACCCAACTCTACTGCAAGGATGCAGTGATTGACATAAAAGAGTTATCCCCCGATACAAATGCACGGAAGGGGGGGACACCCACAATAGAGTACATCTTGGAGGGGAACAGGAGCATCAGGCAGGAATCCATGAGAGTAATCATGTCAGTAGCAGGATGGGTCGCACCTTCACTTAAAAGGACTGCCTACGGGTATTCTGTTTCGACCAGAATAGGGCTCGGTTCCTCGAGCCCATTGCCGCTCAACGAGGAGTACAAAATCCTCGCAGAGTCGCTATTATTGAAGTTCAACAGCTATTCCGACTCGAGGTACCCAGAGACAGGGTATCTGATGAGTTATGATCCAGACACCTGCAGCGGGTTCCTGAGCATGGGCGGCTTCGTAGACGGCAGCCTGGTAAAGAAGGGAAGGTACGCAGGCATGGAGAAGAATTCAGTCCTGAGAGCATCCCTTGCAATCGGAGGGAAGCACTTTGAGACGCCCGCCTCTGCTGAGAAGGCCATGGAGGCTGCTGTCTGCAACAGCAACTTCGATCTGAGCGCTCTCCTGGGGCGGATAATGCTCGGCTAGCAACAACATCCCTGGCTTTTCAGCAGCCATATGGCATTTTTTGGTGTAAGCTATGCGCGAGAGATTGCGCATTCGAAAAATGGTACAGATGCAATAGGAGTGCCGGAGAGTGCGCGGAGTGCCTGCCTTGGAGGATAACGGCCCCTGATGAAATAGTTAAAAAGATCATTTACAGACACCTACATATGGCAGAGAGGATACTTTGGGCCCCCTGGCGCGGCGAGTTCGTGTCCGGGGCAAAGAAAGAGGAATGCATATTCTGCTTAAAGCCGTCCGAGGGAGACGCGGAAGCTCTGATTTTTGAGCGGAGGGAGAAAGTATTCGGAATGCTGAACAGGTTCCCCTACAACAGCGGCCACATAATGATCGCTCCCTACAGGCACGTCACGAGCATCGAGGATCTTCGGAAGGAAGAGACAGAGGATCTCTTCGGATTGCTGAAGGACTCGATTGCCGTGCTCAAGATGGAAATGCATCCAGAAGGGTTCAACATAGGGTTCAACATAGGAAAAGCGGCGGGTGCGGGGTTTGAGCACGTGCACATGCACATTGTGCCCAGGTGGACAGGCGACACCAACTTCATGCCAGTCCTTGCCTCCACCAAAGTAATGCCAGAGCACCTCTCCCAGACCCTGGAGAGGATTAAGGCAGGGTTCAGAAGATTAGGCTGAGCAGGATCCTTGCAGCCAGGGCGACTATTGTGGCGACGGCTAGGTTCAAAGCCGCTATGAAAAAAGTCCACTTCACCTTGTACTCCTTAAGCAGAACAGCGATAGTCGCTACGCACGGCATGTACAGCACCATGAATATGGTGAATACCACCATCTGGGCCGGGGACATGATTGAGGAGAAATCCAGCGTATTAGCATAAGTTGCCAGCATAACTAAAGCCATTTCTTTCCTGAGCATCCCAAAGATAATCGAGATGCCAACGGCCACTGGCATGCCAAGAATGCCATAAGTGAAGGGGGACAATGCCAGCACAACCTGATCCAGGAAGCCTGTGATCCGCAAAGCCTCTATCAGGAAGGACCCGGCTACGATCAGGGGTAAACTGATGTAGACGAAGTCCTTTGTATTGAGCCAAGTCTTTTTGAGAACCAGCCGCGGCTTGAAGAGTCGGATCCGCGGTATCTCCATTATGAGGCCCACTGACTCCCCGGGCATAGCCCTGAAGAGCAGGCGCCCGATGCCAACAACCACCAGGATGTCGAGAAGGTATATCCCCATCGCGGCCGCGAACCCAAGGTACTTCGCTGTCACCCCCAATATTATGACCGACCTGGCAGAGCAGGGGATCATGACTACCAGAGCCGCCAGTATCACCCGCTCTTTCCAAGTCTCCATTATCTTGCAAGAGATGCACGCAGGGACGCTGCATCCGTAACCTAGCAGCATCGGTATGAAAGCCTTCCCGTGGAGTCCCAACTTGTGCATAATGGAGTCCAGGAGGAAGGCTGCCCTCGGCAGGTAGCCGGTGTCCTCGAGAATCGACAATGCAAGGTAGAACAGGAAGATGTAAGAGACTACTATCGACAATGCTGCAGCAACCCCGAAGAGTATGCCATTAACCAGCAGGTCCATGACGGCCGGGGCGATCCCCAGGCTTAGCAATGCGCGCCCTATTTGATCAATAAGAAGATTAAAGCCTCCATCAAAGATTTCAGATATCTTCCCGCCAACAGCGAAAATCGAGAAGAACATCCCGCCAAAAACAAGCAACAGTATAAGGTACCCAAAGTAGCGGTGTGTCAGCAGGGCTTCTACTTTTTCTGATCGGGTAGTTATCGGGGAGGCGTGCATCACCGAGGAAGACCTGACGATCTGGTGTATCGCGGAGTACCTCTCGGATGCGATCACAACGCTTGGTTCCTCTCCATGAACCATCTCCAGTTGGTTCTTTATTGTCCTGATTTTGTTATCCAGATGCGAGAGCTTCGGGAAGCGTTCCAATATTATCGGATCTCCTTCCAAGAGCTTGATCGCGATCCACTCTGCGCTGAGGTTTACGGGTATTCCGAAGTCAGTGGTCCTGATCGCCCGAGAGATCTCCGAGATGTGCATTTCCACCTCCTTCCCGTACCTGGGCCTCTTGGGAGGGGCAGTTTTGGCATGGCTTATCGCTGCAGCCATGAGTTCCGAAATCCCAGACCCAGACATTGCATTGATTGCGATCACGGGGATGCCCAGCTCCATCGAGAGTGAATTGACATCTATCTCTATGCCCTTCCTCTTCGCATCCTCGACGAAGTTGAGCGCAAGAACAAGCCTCACTCCCATCTCCATCAGCTGAAGCGTCAGGTAGAGGTTGCGCTCGAGAGCCGTCGCGTCAATTATGTTCACGATCAAGTCAGGGCTCCCAGAGAGGATGTAGTCCCTTGCAACAACCTCCTCGTCGGAGAAAGCTGAGAGCGAGTAGATCCCGGGCAGGTCAACCACCATTATCCTGAAGCCCTTGAAAACCAGGGTGCCCCTAGCGATCTCAACGGTTTTTCCAGGATAGTTCCCTACGAATTGGTTAAGACCGGTCAGCTGATTGAATAGCGTACTTTTGCCCACGTTGGGGTTCCCTACGAGGACGATCTCGATCTTTTGTTCACCATTATTCTCCGTGCCCACACTAACCCCCCCATCAGAGAGGCTTAACGAGAACCTTGGAGGCTATCCCTCTGCCAATCGCCAGCTCGCACGACCTTATCTCGATAATAATCGGCCCTTCCATCAGCCCCTTCTTTAGCACCTTGACTTCCGTTTCAGGGATCAGACCGAGATCGCATAGGCGACTTATCAGTTTACGACCTCCAACCGCAAGCACTATCTTCCCCCTCTGCCCCTCCTCGAGGGCTGACAGGGGGAGGAGCTCCTCCAAGGAATACCTTCTTCTCTTAGACAGTCTGTAGTATTCATTGATTATACCGAGATCATGTTCTTCGCCATCATCCGAGGATTCTTTGACTTCAGGCCCTGAACTGGCTGCGCTGCATCTACTGCCACCATCTTTGTTCATGCTTAGCCCATTGGGCTTTCTGCCAAACAGGAACGACATTGCACCGCAGGTGATGCTGAACATATTCATCCCTCCTGGTGGGCCATAGGTATGGGCTTCCCGTGCGGGCAATATCTTGGTCTACCCAACTTTTCGTAAAGCCGTGCAAGGACCCTTTCGCTTATGTGGTGTTCGATCCCACATATTTCATCCGATACTTCCTCGGGCGCCATCCCCAGGTACTGGCAAAAGAAACACTCGAGTATCCTGTGCCTTGAAAGCACTGCCTTAGCCGTCGCGCGGCCAGTTTCAGTCAGTCGCACACCCTCGTAGTCAACCCTAATTACCAATCCCTTTTCAGATAGGCGCTGCATCATCTCGGTGACTGTCGAAGGGAAGACCCCAAGGGCACCCGAGATCTCTTTTATCTTCACCAGACCCTTTGAGGATTCCTCTGAGTTGAGGTATATGAATTCAAGGTAGTCCTCTGGATTCTTGTGCTCGCGGTAGCTCATATGAAAGCACATTTTTCGGTATGCCTAAAAAATATATAAAGTTTTCGTACATACGAAAATCCTTCAGGCTACGCCGAGTCGTATTTTTTTGCGATCGAGCTCTCCTTGCCTCGAAAAGTCTCATAAGGCCCGTAAAGCGCCTTGATACCTCTCAGCGTCTCTCGGATTGCCTCTTCGCTCTCAGCCTCTATAGTGATCCGCATAATGTCGATTTGGTATGCCTTTAAGAGGATTCTTGACATGACCCCTGGGGCGCCAAGCTTATCTGGCATAGCAGACACCCTGGAGCCGGATCTGCTGGCAATCTCCTCGAGATCTTTTATTGTTATGCGCTGTCCTCTGAGGCGGAAGAGATCATTGACGAAGTAGTATATTGTTGTCGAAAACGACATACCATTCCAACACCTCACCTAGAGTAGATCGATGGGAAATTAAAGCCCTCTTTTTTCAGTTCAAAGATCGCATTGTTGTAATAGCTGCTATCAAGCCTAGACATCAAAAGATTATAATCGTTGATGGACAGGATCGACGGGATTAACAGTTGGTAGAACGACTGTAGTTCGCTCTTGTTGAAGTATCCGCTGAGGGGGTTCCTTGCCTGTCCTATCTCAGGATCAATCCTGATTATGCTGTCATAGATTATCTCGTATGGCACTCCAGGCAGGTATTTTTTTATCATGGGCAATGCGTTGCCAGGCTCAGAGTATGTGTACGACTCGGCTTTTATTAGAGCCTTTATGAATTTGGTCACCGCATCTGGATTTTTAGAGACGAAGGAGGACTTGAAGACTTGGAGGCAGCACGGGTAATCCAGCGGGTAGACCTGCTTATCCCACTGAACAAGCTTCAGACCTCGGTACGATGCCAAAGAGGAGTAAGGTTCCCAAAGGAAAGCGGCTTCAACCTGGCCATTCTCAAGCGCAAATAATGCATCCGCTGGCGACAGGTAAGTGGATAGGTTCGCGCTGATGCCTTGATCTGCCATTACCTTCTTGAATATGAAATCTCCTGGCACATACAGAACAGTCCCTACTCTCCTGCCGTTAAGGTCGCTGATTGAGTTTATTCCAGAGGAATTCTTAGCCACCAGTGCAGTCCCGTCTAATGAATTTCCCGCAACAACAATCGAGTCAATGTTCTTTATGAAGGCGGCTATTGCTACGGATGTAACTGGCGCGCCGTCGATCTCGTTTCTTGAGAACGCGGCCACCAGGTCGGATACGCTACCATATTCAACCAGTGTGACATTTAGCCCCTCATCCTCAAAGAAGCCGCCCTCATAAGCCACCCACACAATGCCGTAGCTTGCCGCGGGCAGATATCCAATTCGAACGCTTGTCGCAGGAGGCTTGTAAAGGAATATGAAGCCGCCCGCAGCGACAACTACTATCACAATCAATAGTATAGATACAAGGATCAGCCGCTTGTTCATGAACTAAATTTAGACACGGTCCGATTAATCTCTTTCGATTTTCGGCAGGAATCGGCACGGGCAGATTTCAGGCGTGCAAGGACCGACGGCACATCCCTCGACTCCACATGCTCCAGGATCCTCACGCATCCCGAGGCTAGGTTTCTTGAGCCGCAGTAGGCGCACGTGAAGGTCTTCGATCCGTTCCGGCAGGCCCCTGGCTGGCCGCATTTCCTGCACAGGAGAACAGAATATAGCATCCACTTCTCGCCGCCGCTGTCTATGACACGCTATTAAGGATATCCGATTATTTTATAAATATGGCGATACCAGATAAAATCAACCGGAATTCAGGTGAAGCACAAACTTGAGCGAAATATGTTCTAAGTGCGGACTTCCAAAAGATCTGTGTGTTTGTGAAGCGATAGTAAAAGAGCAACAGAGGATTAGGGTGTTCTTGGAAAAGAGGAAGTGGGGGAGAGACGTCACCATAATCGAGGGCATCGACGAGAAGAGCATAAACTTGAAGGAGCTCTCAGGGAGGCTCAAGAGCAAGCTGGCATGCGGCGGGACGGACAAGGACGGAAGGATAGAGCTGCAGGGCGATCACCGCGAGAGGGCTGCAGAGATCCTTGTTGAGAGCGGATTCCCAAGCGACAACATTGACGTCGAATAGCCTTGAAGGAACGGACGGAAATGGGAGAGATAAAAGACGTGCTATCCTCTCTCCGGAGGGGGAGGGGAGTCAGGGTCTGCCCTGAGTGCGGCAGCACGGACATCTCCCCGATAACCATGACTGGCTACATCTCCCAGCCTACCTACGTTTGCAACAACTGCGGCTTCCAGAGCACTATATTCCCTGAAGTGGACATGGCAGATCTTAAGGGGAAAAAAGAAGGCAGAAGAGAGGCAGATTAAGGCTACTGAAGGGGCACTTCTATATTCAGCTCTTTCATCAGTTCCTTGTACCTGTTCCTGACTGTTACTTCGGTAACCTGGGCAGCCTGGGCGATCTCCTTCTGCGTCCGCCGCTCGTTCTCAAGGAGTGAGGCGACGTATATTGCTGCAGCCGCAAGTCCTGCGGGGTCCTTCCCTGCAGTGATCCCCATCTTCTTAGCGTCTCTGATTATCTCGGCTGCCTTGTGCTGTGTTGTGCCGCTCAGCTCCAGAGCTCCGCCTATACGAGTTATGAAGTCGATTGGGTCGGCTATCGGGATGTTCACATCGACCTCCCTCAGCAAGAGCCTGTAGCACCTGGCCACGTCCTTCCTTCCGGCCTTTGTGTACCTCGCGATCTCATCCAGCGTGCGCGGCACCTTCTGCGTCCTGCATGCGGCGTAGATCGCGGCAGCCATGACTGACTCAATTGACCTGCCCCGGACGAGGCCCTTCTCGACTGCCCGCCTGTAAATCACCGCAGACTCCTCCTTTACGCTCTTGGGCAGACCTATCTGCGAGCTTATCCGATCCAGCTCGCTCATCGCCTGTGCGAGGTTCCTGTCCATAGAGCTGTGGACGCGTGTTCTTATCTGCCATTTGCGCCACCTCAGGATCTCTATCCTCTTCTTTGGTTCAAGCTTCCTGCCCATGGCGTCCTTATCGCGCCAGTCGATAATTGTGGAAAGCCCCCGGTCGTGGACTGTTGGGGACAGGGGCGAACCCACCCTGCTCCTCTTGTCCCGCTCCTCTGAGGTGAACGCCCGCCACTCAGGACCGCGATCGATTATCTTTTCGGTAACGACCAGGCCGCAGTTCGTGCAGGTCACTTCTCCGCGCTCAAAGCTTCTTACGAAACTCGTACCCCCGCAACTAGGGCACTTTAGAGAAGCGGACTCGTTTTCAGGTTCCTGCTCTGCATTGCTCACTTTTGGAGCAGACTTGTCGTTCTTGGTCTCGAGTTTTGAAGACAACAATTTCACCCTTGACGGTAATTCCAACATGGAGGGGAAAAAACTAACCTTTTCGCTATATATAAACATTTCGATTTGTTTATAAAATAGAGAAAAACGACTCTTTTAAGAATTTTGCTCCAACCCAAGAAAAGCATTTCGCAACCACGGTTAAAGAGCATGAGAAGGGGCGAAGTTAAGGCATCCGATAAGGATAAATTTAGCAAATATTTTTGAGTATTCAGCCCGGTGGTGTAGCGGCCAAGCATAGCGGGCTCTGGACCCGCCGACAGGAGTTCGAATCTCCTCCGGGCTACCATTTGATAGTTATGCATTTTAGAAAAAGTCACTGTTAATGCAACATTATTTATCAATCAGAAAAAACTGCTTAAGCGAATGCAGGAAGCGGAAATGGCTGATTGCGAGGTTTAGATTCAAAAACCGCATCGCAGCAGAATGTCAGATTCTCAGGCGTGAAATGGTCAAATTCAGGAATTGAGATCGAATGGAACTACCAAAAATTTGATCATGACCAGATCGTCAACTTGCTGGAAAAATCGACCACTAAAAAGACATGCCTCTCATATCAATCCCCAGGATACGAGCCAATCCGTCAGACCCGAGTACAGGAGCTGGGCGGCGAAGGCTGCGATTATGATTGTCATGAACCTGCCCAGTGCCCTTATTCCATTCTTACCAGTCAGCCTGACCAGATGCTCGGAGTAACGAAGTATGGCGTACGTCAATAAGACAACGACAATGATGCTTACAACGAGGACTGCCAAGGGGACGCTTGCGGACAGCAGGATTACAGTCGTCATCGTGCCAGGGCCAACCAAAAGCGGGGTCGCTATCGGGACTATCGCGACCTCTTCCCTCGAGTCTATGCTCTTCGTCCTTGGCAGCCCGCCAAGCATCTCGACAGCGATCACCATCAGAAGGATCCCGCCGCCCACTCGCAGGCTGGCAATATTGATGTTGAAGAAACTCAGTATGTAGTTCCCAGCGATTGCCATAATAAAGCAAATAATGAAGACAGCCAAGGAAGACCTTGCAACTATCCGGTGCCTTGCAGCCACGCCGAGATCCTCGGTGAGGGAGAGGAAGACAGGCAGTACGCTGACTGGGTTGAGAATTGCGAATATCTGTGCTGAAACTAGCGCCACCTGGTAGGGCCAATACGAAAGATCCGAGAGGCTAAAGAATGACACATCGATCATCGGAGGGCACAGAAATAGGTGAGTGAAAAGGGTTTAAAAAGGGTTTGCAAACTCAGACCCTGAAAGCCTTGCGAACGTCCTTAGAGAGCAGGAGCAGGATAGTAATTAGGTCCAGAATGAGCTTCGGCAGGTCAACCAGCGCCGATTCTAGGGTCAAACCCACTATCAGCACCCCTGCTGATCCGAATATTAATCCGAACAGGGAGAAGCCCATTGAAAGGAACCATGCAGGGCGCTTGATCTTGTACAGACCGTAGGCTATGCCAAAGCTTATTGCTGCCATAGCGAGCGGCAGTGCAACGAATGGGTCAAACGCTTGGAACCTGACTAGGTACAGTATGTACGAGACTCCCGCAAATGCCTCAATTGCTGCTAAGATTTTCACTTCTCCGGGCACAGACACATTATTTTTAGGCGGGGCACTCAGGATGCATTCCCTCCGTTTTTAATGAAAAGAAAGGAGCAGGTATATTACGCTTGCTTATTCTGCTCGCTTGGTTCTGCCTCGGAGCTTGGCAGCTCACTCTTCTTCCTGGAAACCCGCCTCGGCTTCGGCTTGGGGATGCTCTCCTCGAGCAGCTTACGGAGCTTGGGATCGACCACCAAATATCTCCGCGGGTAAGCAATCTCGATCCCGTTAGCATCGAATTCCCTCTTTATCTCCAAGAGGAGATCCCTGGCCATCCCGAATGAGGTCGGCTCGTCTTTTGCCCTGCTCAAAAGGCGGAGGGTAACCCCGGATTCGCCGAACTCCATCACCTGAGCCTTGGGGAGGTCGCCCACGGGGAGGCAATCGGGGTGCCGCTTTGCCACATCCACCATGATCTGCATCGCCTTGTTGAGATCGGATTCGTAGCTTATCGAGACCAGCACAGGGGTAAGCTTCGTTGGATCATCCCTGGTGTAATTGACAATCACTTCATTTTGGAGCAAAGAATTGGGGACCATCAGCCTCCGGTTGTCTCAAGTCCTGAGCACGGTGTGCATCAGCTTGATGTCCTCTACGAAGCAGAACTCGTTCTTGAACATGACGGCTTCATTGATCCTGATCGGCTGGAATATTGATATGGTTATCCCAGCGAATATGTTTGAGAGGGTTAACTGGGCCGCAAGACCGACCACGATCGAGGCGAAGCCCGCCGCAACGAAAATTGAAGCTATTGAAGCACCAAGCTCGGGGAAGGCAGCAAAGGTGGCAGAGGTCACCCCAATGAGGATTATTATGGCAAGCACCAATCGCCTTATGAACCTGTAGCTTGTCGTTAAGCTCGGATTTCTCTCATTATCTTTGAAATGCGGATCCTCAAAGTGCGATTTATAATGTACGCTATGATGAGGGTCGCTGAGAGACCAATCGCAAAGTTCAGCAGAGGTGCCCAGATGCCGTTGATGTCGAGAAACTCGAATGCCATTGCAATTCAGTAATAAATTCTCATGTTATATAAAGAATTTGAAAATCGAAATTTAAAAGAAAAAAAAGGTTGTAGTTTACTGAGGCTTCGGGACATCCTTGTGGATGTCGTAGTACAGCGGGCCGCGCTCCTTCTTGGTCACGAGGGAAACGACGATGATGGTCAAGAAGCCGAGGACCATGCCCCAAGCTCCGGCGTCGAGGTAGAAGGTCGCAAAGAACTTAGCGGTCCCAAGACCCCAAGGCGACGATGTGGGAGGCAGGCGGTACACCAGTGTCAAGAAGGCGCAGACTGCCGTGCCAACACCCACACCCGCCGCTCCTCCCCACTTGGTCACACCCTTCCAGGTGGTTGCAAGAAGAAGAGCAGGCGTGAGGGTGGCTGCAAACTGAGCCCAGCCGATTGCTGCCAGCCATGTGATGATCTCAGAGGGGAATAGGGTCTCGATAGCCATTATGATGCCCACTACCAGCATGCCGATCCTGAGGTTCCTGAGGAGCTGCTTGTCCGTCCAGTTCGGCCTGAAGCATTTGTTGATTATGTCTCTGACTATTGCGGCACCGCCCATCATGATGAAGCCGTCGATTGTGCTCCACGCAGCGGCGATAACACCTGCAATCAGAAGCCCGCCGAGGATCGGAGATTCAACACCTAGCTTGTATACGGTTAACCAAGCTATGACGCCGTCAGCTCCAAGTCCGAGACCAGTAATTGCGGGCGCGACTGTTGGATCGGTGACAGCAAGGTACTTCGTTACTGCACCTAGGTAGCAGTAGGCAGGGCAGGTGACTCCGAAGATTACGCCGCCCATAAGACCCCATAGCCAAAGGGTGCTGGGCTTCTTGATGCCGTACAGCTTCTGGACGATCGCGGGTTGCCCGACGAGACCGAAGCTCGAGAGTAAGAGTGCCCAGCTGATCCAGAAGAACCAAGCGTAGCCGCCTAGCGCGGCATCATTGTTGAGCCAAGTGGTCCCGCCGGTTGCTGCTGAAATTGTTGCAAGCATCTTTCCGTAGCCACCAGTCCAAGCGTACCCGAGACCGACAGCAAGTAACGAAGCAATGATCATCATTGAAACGTTAATCGAATTGATTATGGCGCCAGCGATGAATCCTCCCAATAGCACATAAACTGCAGAAATTAGAATGCCGAGCGCAGCTGCAGGCTGATACGGGATGTTTAGCAAACTCCCTATAAGGACTCCAATTGCCTTAAACTGCGCAGTTGCATAGAACACACATGCAATGACGATTCCAATAGCCGCGAAGATCCTGATCAGCTTGCCACCGTAAACTTCCCCGAGGAAGTCGGGCATTGTCATAAGGTTGTACTTCTTAGCAGAGATCCGCATCCATCTTCCGAGGAAGATTACCGTCAGAGGGAAGCCTGCGATCATAGGCGTGCAGATAGCCCAGTGCTGCCATGCACCAGATGCGTATATGGCTCCAGGAAGACCGAAGAAGGCCCAAGCGCTCACAGAGGCGCCAGCGCTCCACATCCCGAGCATCCAGACCGGGATCGACCTGCCGCCGACCATGAAGTCGCCAGAGGCCTTAACCCTCTTCCTGGACCAAAGACCTAGTCCGAGGATCAATGCTATCCAAACAACTATGATTGCACCCTCGATCATTTTTCCTGTTGCTATGTCGACCATTCATTATACCCCCTTATATCTCCTCAGCCAGCTCCGGATGCTTCTTGATCCAAGAACGCCACCAAAGCATCGAAATCACTGGGAACAGCCACCATATGAGGAATTCTTCCAAATACACGAGTGCCCATGTACCCGTCCATGCTGATGGCAAACCCCAACCGTAGGTACCGAAGACGCCGCGTAGCATGTCCACGAGAATCAATGTCGAATATTCGTTCATTAGAAACAACTCAAACATGTTTTTCCCACCATTGAGTTTTCTTGAAACACCTTTCGACCATGGGTATTAATATAGCTTACGAAAAGCCATAAAAAAATTTATACATGAAATCTCCAAAATACCCCAACTAGAAATAAATTTCAATTTTATAAAGGTTAAGATTATAAGTTATAGATAAATGTTTAAACTTTTTATTTTTTTATTGCTTAAAAAGCATAGAACAGGAGAACGAATATTAGAGGAGAATAATATTTTCTAGTGGGTAGAAAAAATGACAGAAGAGAGCGTTGTGCTCCCATTCAAGTATTGGGTAGCCATGCTTGTATTCCTAGTCACACTCATAAGTGTAGGCAGTGCCATAGGCTTTCAGACCTTCGGTTCGGGCTTCATTGAGAATATGAACAAATACAACCTTTATGAGATAGGAAGGGGGGGGAGGCTCCTCTATTACGAGACGCCATCGGGTGAGAAGATGGTCAGGGTCGACATAGGGTTTGACCTAAACACGACCTACAATGAAACACACGGAGTGGCATACTGGTTTGAGGGCATAGAGCTTCCTTACGGTTCGACTATCATCGACGTGATCCAGAACATCCACAAGGCGAATATGACGGAGTTAAGGGTCTATGACCTCAATAACTCGTCGATCTTTGAGAAGATACCCGTTCAGAATCCAGAGAACCTCCAATTTGTAGTGAGTTATGGCAACATATCAGGAATGCGCTACATAGACGAAATCAACGGGATCAAGAACAACCCTGCAACGATGGCCCAGTGGATGATATACTTCTGGGACGCTGAGAAAAGAACATTCGTGTATCTCACAACTTCCCCAGACAAATTCACGGTCGCGCACAAGGACACAATCGTCATACTTTACGGTACATTCGGAGGGTGGCCCGCAGACTGCTGCAGCGGCGGCAGTTGGGAGTACAACGAGTACGAAGGAGCGGTCACGCGCTAGTGTTTTTTTTGGACATTGCGCTCTTTGCGTCAGTCTTCATCCTTGCCGCAGCGGCACCTGAAAGACCCAAGAATCTTCAGCGCGGTCTCCTCAAATTCATTTTTGTTCTCATAGTACTCGTTGAATAGCAGGTACCGCCTGCTGCAAACTTCGCAGAAAGCCACCAGACCTATGATGCAGTGGTGAAGCTCCTTCGTGAACCTCTTTTTTGTTGAGTAAGATATCTTGTGGAAGTGGGCAGGATGATTAGCATCCGCGCCACCCCAACTGAAGACATCGCTCGTTATTCCGACGAGATCCCTGTCGTTCTTTATTGCCGAAACTTTCTCTTCGAAGAAATCCTGAGGCGAAGGGTAGATCTTCCTGAATTCATCTAGGTCGTCCCAGAAGACGCGGATCACATGCTTGAAGTGGTCTGAAACCTCGAGGTCCCCCTTGAAGTAAAGCGAGCCCTTGGTGATTGAGACAAAATACTCCTTTGGAACATCCAATTCAATGCCGTATATCGAGAGCAGCATAAAAAATTACCCACAAAAAAAGGGGGGCTTATAGTTTTATACTTTACCTTCTCGTGATGAGAACGTCGCAGTGCGCGTTCTTAGAGACGTACTCGGCTACGCTGCCAAGCAGGGTTCTCTTGAGGCCAGTCATACCCCTGGAGCCTATGACGGTCAAGGCGCATCCCTGCTTCTCTGCCTCGGCCACAAAGCCAGCACCGACGGTGTTCCACACCGGCACGATCTTGGTCTCCACTACCTTTACGCCCTCTTTCTTTGCCCTCTCCGCGTACTGCTTCAGGAGGGGCTCCATCTTTTCGGTGACCTCTTTCGGCACTGTTGGCGGATAGGGGGGTATGTCTCCGAGTAGACCGATTGCCGGGGGAGCATAGATGGTCACTATCAGAAGCCTTGCGTCGTACCTCTTCGCCATGTCCATTGCTGTCTCGAAAGCCGCCTCTGCAGGCTTGGATCCGTCTACACCTACCATTATTGTCCTGTACATTTTTCATCACTTTGGATTAATATTTAGCCGTAAAGGGTTATTATAGTTTAGCATCGCGTAGCATTTCAAACCCCGTCTGGAGGTTTTTCTTGTGGAAAAAATGTTAATGATTTATACAGCAGCGATCAAGATAATTTTGGTGTGATCTATGGAGATCAAATTGGTCCAGGTGAGCGTCCCGCAGGGATCGAACATAGTGATAGGCCAGACTCATTTCATTAAGAGCATTGAGGATCTCTACGAGGTGATGGCGACGCATGCCCCGGGCGCAGAGTTTGGTATCGCGTTCGCTGAGGCCTCAGGGCCATGCCTAGTAAGGCGCGAGGGGAACTGCGAGGATCTGGAGAGGGCTGCTGCGGATGCATGCATGAGGATTGGGGCGGGGCATGTCTTCGTTCTGATCATGAGGGAGGCATACCCGATAAGCGTGCTGAATGCGATAAAGTCGGTCCAAGAGGTATGCAACATATTCTGCGCAACCGCAAACCCGCTCTGGGTAGTCGTCGCTGAAGCAGAGGGGAAAAGGGGGGTGCTCGGCGTGATAGACGGCGATCCGCCCAGGGGCGTGGAGTCGGACACGGACAGGGAGAGCAGGAAGGAGTTCCTCAGGAGGATAGGGTACAAGCGGTGAATCTGTGTCCCATAAACTTTATTTATTCGCTGGAGGCTATTTACAAGCGTAGTTTTTGGAAGCAGGAAACAAACATCTGGATTCCCGAATGCGAGGTCTTGGAATTGAGAAACCTGCCGCAATGCAAAGCGACCTGCCAGTTTTTCAGGTGTGGCCAAAGGGCCCTGTACATAAAATCGAGCGCCCCCCAGCAGAGAGGTTTCCGGAGCAACCCTTGGGAGCAGAGAGGGAACAGGGATGGGATCCCATTCTGCAACTGGGTTGGGGACGTATGCGTCGCAGCAAGGTGCAACTACGCCTTCTGTGAGAAGAGGGCGCTCCTGCCCAACGGCACCTGCGGGCTCCAGGAGAGGGAGAGCGCCAGACCGGCGAGGAGCATAGAGGAGGAGGCAAGGAGAGAGGAGGAAGCCCTGAGGGTAGCCAGAGAACGGCTCCTCAAGAAGACCGGGCACGAATTCATCGAATAGGCTTCTGCCTAGAGCATACAGGGCATCCTTCATCCTTTTTTATTGCGATCTCGTCGAAACGCATGAGCTCGCCGTCATAAATTATAAGCCGCTCAATAGCTGGTTTCCCAATACCGGTTATCAGCTTCAGCGCTTCGGAAGCCTCCAAGGATCCTATTACGCCGGGCGCAGTGCCGACAACGGGGAAAGCCTCGGCAGTGGCGGATGCCGAAGGATAAATGCACCTGAGGCACGGACCCTCACCAGGGACGATTGTGGTCAAGAAGCCCTCCATGCCGTAGACTGCCCCGTAAACGTACGGTATCCGCAAGGAAACGCAGGCTTCATTGACGATGAATCGCGACTGCAGGTTGTCGAGACCGTCGACGACAACGTCTATGCCTTTCAGGAGCTCCGCCACATTATCAACGGTGAGCGCTTCGTTTACAGGGTCGACTGCTATCTCAGGGTTGAGCTGGGTCAGCTTCATGGCTGCGGACTCTACCTTCGGCCTCCCGAGGTCGGTGCTCCAGTGGAGGATCTGCCTGTTTAGGTTGGAGAGGTCGACCGTATCGCAGTCGATTAGGCGCAGGTAGCCGACGCCTGACGCAGCCAGGTAGAGGGAAGCAGGGCTCCCGAGGCCGCCTACCCCTATTACGGCGACCCTCGCAGACTTCACCTTCAGCTGTGCCGCCTCGCCCCAACCCTTGACCATAATCTGCCTGCTGTAACGGATCTTTTCGCTTTCTTTGAGGCCCATCTGGGATACCCAATACATTTCTCTGCGATTGCCTAAATATGCCATTCCGATATGCCCACTTGCACGGATAAGAAAAAATAAATAGTTATGCACGGAGAATCTGATTCCGTGCTAGGGTGGCTGAGTGGTTTAGGCGACGGGCTGCAGACCCGTTTCACTGGGGTTCAAATCCCTACCCTAGCTCCATGGTGATTCTTGATGAGCCTCTCCGAGAGCGTGGACGGGATAATGAGCGAGATGGTAGCTTTGAAGCAGATCCTGAGGAGGACAGCACCAGCACACAGGTTGACGGACGCGGATAAGGAAAGGGTCGGGAAAGCCCTCGCGAGGTGCGAGGTCCTGCTCAAGAGCATAAAAGAAGAGGCCGGTGTTCAGCTGCCTTGAGGATCCCACAAGAGAGGCTTGAAAAGTACAGGAACCTGAAGAGGGAGTTCTCAGAGGAGGATCATGTCAACCTGCAGCCGATACAGAGGGGAGGCGTACTAAGCGAAGAGGCGATGCGGGCTATAATCGAGTTCGGGGACGGTTACTCGACCTGCGACTGGTGCCCTCCCAAGTCAGCCCGGCTTGACATGATCGAGAAGCCTCCGATCAAGGACTTCTACAACGACCTGGCGGAGTTCCTCGGCATGGATCTTGCGAGGGTGGTGACCCGGTGCAGGGAGGCGAAGTTCATTGCTTTCAGGATGCTGGGAGCCCCGGGGGACTACGTTGTGGTCGATGGGCTCGCGCACTACTCTTCGTACATAGCCGCTGAGCTGGCAGGGCTTAAGGTCAAGGAGGTCCCCGTTGGAGGTCCGCCCGAGTACAAGGTTGACCTGGATGCCTATGCGGCTAAGATTGAGGAGGTGAAGGGGGAGACAGGAAGGCTTCCAGCGGCAGTGCTCCTGACTCACGTCGACTACCAGTACGGCAACGTCAACGATGCAGAGGTGGTCGGGAAGATAGCCCGGGACTACGGCGTGCCGTTCATACTCAACTGCGCATACAGCGCCGGGGTGATGCCCGTTGACGGGAAGAATGTGCAAGCTGACGTGATAACCGGGAGCGGGCACAAGAGCTGGGCTGCGAGTGCGCCAACAGGGATCCTCGCGCTGAGGAAGAGCCTAGAGGAGAAGCTGCTCAGGAGGGCATCCATCCAAGGCGACCTCACGAGCAGGAGCTTCGTGTCGAAGGAGCTCGCCCTGCTCGGTTGCACAGTGATGGGCGCGCCGCTTCTGACGCTAATAGCCTCCTTCCCGGCGGTGGTTGAGAGGATCGAGAAGTGGGACGAGGAGGTCCAGAAGGCCAGGTTCTTTGTTGGGGAGCTCGAGCGCATCCAGGGGGTCAAGCAGGTCGGGGATCGCCCCAAGAGGCACACGCTCATCCATTTCGAGACCGAGCCATTCTTCAGGGTCTCCCAGAGCCACAAGCGCAAGGGGTACTTCCTATACGATGAATTGAGGGCAAGGAAGATAGTCGGGATTCAGCCGGGCTTGACAAAGCACTTCAAGCTCAACACTTACGGGCTCACCTGGGAACAAGTGAGGTATGCAGCCCAGGCTTTCTTGGAGATCGCCGAAAAGTATGGGCTGGAAGTGAGGTAGGAGCGCTTAATCAAAAACGCTTTATCAGATCTTGGGGGTTCCTGAAGACCACCTTTTCGGCTTCAGCTTCCGAGAGCCCAGCGCCGCGCGCAACCAGCAGCGACATCTCGGGCGTGAGGTGATCGCCGACGGTATGGGCATCGGAGTCTACCACGAGTGATGCGCCCAGCTGCATTGCCAGCCTCGCCACGCGGCCGTTGCCCAAGCAATGCCCGCCCCTGTAGGAGAGCTCGAGAAAGACGCCGTTGTCCTTAGCTGCCAGCACGTCCTCTTCGGCGACGAGACCTGGATGCGCAAGGATGTCAACGTCCGGACAAAGGCACGCAGCCCTGTTTGTGCCAGCCTCCACTGGCTCAACAGGGGTCTCGCCGTGGACGACGACGACCTTAGCGCCGAGCCTCTTCGCTTCTCGGGCCAATCCTGGGATGCTCGCGGGGGGCACGTGGGTAAGCTCGACGCCCGGCACCAGCTCGAAATCTTCAAGATACCTGGAGATCCCCTCTGAAGCCCGCCGCAGCGCATTGACTACCCATTCCAGATTTGAAGCGTCGGCGTGGTCCGTGATCGCAATCAGCCTGTTCCCCAGCACGTGGGTCCGCCTCGCTATCTCCGCCGGGAGGAGGTCCCCATCGCTGTAGAAGGAGTGCATGTGGAAATCGCAGATCCGCCTGTCCATGGTGGAAATAAAATGCCAGACCGCTAATATAGTTTGCCAATAAAAATCGGAATCGAGGGGAAAGCCCCGTCAGTAAGCCATGGCTGCCAAACAATATAAATGACTCCGGCTTGACTATGAGAGGGAAAGGTGCCAGGAGATGGAGAACTCGGATTCGATCGTGACCCCCTGGGAAGTGAGGGGCGAGGTCGATTACAAGGAGCTCATTGAGAAATTCGGGGTCGATCCGCTGACGCCTGACATAGTGGAAAGGCTTAGGAGGCATGCGGGCGGGCTCCATGTGCTGCTCAGGAGGGGGATGTTCTTCTCCCACAGGGAGCTCAACGAGTGGATCGACTCTTATGAGAAGGGCGTAAAGGCAGTCCTTTATACTGGCAGGGGGCCGTCAGGGAACACCCACCTGGGGCACCTCATCCCATGGCTCTTCACAAAGTACCTGCAGGACGCTTTCAAGTGCGACCTCTACTTCCAGATAACCGACGACGAGAAGTTCCTCTTCAACCCCGAATTGTCCACCGATCAGGTGGCGGAGTATGCCAAGGAGAACATTCTCGACATAATAGCGGTGGGGTTCGACCCCGAGAGGACCAAGATCTTCACCAACCTGACGTACTCCAAGCCGCTGTACAACATGGCCGTCAGGGTAGCCAAGCACGTCACCTTCTCCACTGCGAAGGCGACATTCGGGTTCTCTGAGAGCTCGAACATAGGGATGATCTTCTTCCCAGCCATGCAGGCCGCCCCGTGTTTCATCCACCAGTACCTGACCTCCGAGGACGCGCACGTGCTGATACCTTGCGCGATTGACCAGGAGCCATACTGGAGGATCTCCAGGGATGTTGCGCCCAAGCTGGGCTACAGGAAGCCCGCCGGGGTCTACAGCAAGTTCATACCAGGGCTCGGTAGCGGGGGCAAGATGAGCGCTAGCATCCCGGACACTGCCATATTCCTCTCAGACACAAGGGAGGAAGCGGTCAGGAAAGTTAAGAATGCATTCACCGGTGGGCAGCCGACGATAAGGGAGCAGAAGGAGAAGGGAGGCAACCCGGACGTCTGCGTCGTGTACAGCTACCTCTACAGCCTCTTCGACGAGGACGACAAGGCCGTTGCCGAGACTTACGCTTCCTGCAAGGCAGGCGGGCTGATCTGCGGGGAGTGCAAGGAGAGGCTGGCAAGAAAGGTGGCTGAATTCCTCGAGGACCACAGGGCACGGAGGGAAAGAGCCAAGGGTTCTGTGGAGAAGTTCCTCCTAAGGGAGTAGAGAACTTGAGAAAGAGGCAATCAATAATCCTGGCTTTGGCGGTGCTTGTTCTGGCACTGGTGGCGGCGGCTGCGGCAGCTTTGTTGGCACCGAGGCCCGGATTCCCGGGGACAAAAGCGATACTCGACCACCCTCAGATAAATGAGGCTGTATCGAGCGGGAAGGGCACAGTCTTGTACTTCTCTGCCCCTAATTGCCCGGGGTGCATGCTCCAGGATGTTTCTATGGATGCAGCTTATTCAGAGTACAGCCAGGAAGTGAATTTCATCTACTTCAAGAACTCCAAGGAATTGGCAGGCGTGTTTGGGGACTGGTCGGTCTTTAAGGTGCCGACATCAGTTTTTATAGACAAGGATGGTCTCGTGGTCAGCAGGTACGACGGGGTCTATTTGGATTTCGAGAGCCTAAAAAAGGAAATAGAGAGGATAAGGTAATGGATCCGTTCCAGATTGCCTTCGCCTTCTCGCTTGGCTTTGCAAGCGCGGCCACGCCGTGCGTCTTGCCCATCGTGCCGGGATACCTTGCATTTGTGTTTGGTTCGGATAAATCCGATCTGGTTAGGGGATCGCTAGTCGTTTACTTAGGCGTCATGGCAGGCGGGACTTTGACTGCAGCAGTAATCGGGTTGGCTGGGGAGGCCCTGGGCGGCAAGTGGTTCCTTGGCGCCTCAGCGGTGATAATTTCATTGGTCATAATAGACTCGGTTTTCACGCACAGACTGAGAACAGTGCCGGTCGGGTTTTTGAGGGGAAGGAAGGGCACAGTAGCGGGCTTCCTTTTTGGCATGCTTATCATGCTGATTGCCGCGCCTTGCATCCTACCTCTGCTGGCTGCGCTCTCAATATACGCCTTAACCTTGGAAGAGATCGCAACAAGGTTCGCGATTCTGATGGCATACTCAGCCGGTCTAGGGTTGCCATTCGTCTTAATGGGCGCATTCGTGAATGCGGGCAAGAGATTGATTAGGATCTCGAGGTGGTCGAAGGCTGTTCAGGCTTTTGTGCTCTTCGCGACCCTCGCATGGATCCTCTGGTCCCTTCTGGCTGCCTAGGGCGATCCCACAAGGGTAGTCGACTGTATTGATCCCGGTACTCTCCTTATCTGGGTCACTATCTCGTCTAGCGCATTCAGGTCGTCGACCTCGAGCCTTATGAAGACGTCAAACTCCCCATAAACTGCCCTGCACTCGGTTACGCCCTTGAGCTTCTTGATCTCCTTTATTATCTCGTACTCCTTGCCCGTATCGGTAACCAGGAGCATATACGCAATCACGCCTGCCATTGACAATACCCCCTTCAGATTAGTCGCATAGTTCTTTTTTAACCCTTCCGTCTGGACTTCCCTCATCGGGCTGGAAACAGAACAAGCAGGCTAAGATCGATGGAAGCGCATTCTAGGGTAAACAGGAAGCAATATCAAAAAGCAAAAAGCACATAGAGACAGGGATGGGCAAGAATGAAGGTGATAGTGGGCATAACTGGTGCAAGCGGGACAATATACGGGTACAGGCTCCTCCAGATTCTCAAAGAGCGCGGGGTTGAAACTGCGACAATAATCTCAGAGTACGCGGTAAAGATACTTCAGATGGAGGACGCCAAGTCAGTGGAGGACCTGGCCGAGTTCGGGGAGGTGTACAGCAACTCGGATCTGATGGCGCCGACTGCAAGCGGGAGTTGCAGGTTCGACGCAATGGTAATAGCCCCGTGCACCATGAAGACTCTCGCAGAGATCGCGAATGGGCTGTCTTCAAGCCTGATCTCGAGGACTGCGGATGTGGCGCTCAAGGAGAGGAGGAAGCTCATACTCGTGACCAGGGAGACCCCCCTCAGCCTAGTCCACATAAAGAACATGTTGAAGGTTACCTCTGCAGGCGCTGTCGTTCTCCCAGCATCGCCAGGGTTCTACCACAAACCGGAGACGATCGAGGGCCTGGTGGACTACATAGTAGGCAAGGTGCTGGATCAGCTCGGCATAGAGCATGACCTGTTCAGGAGGTGGGGGACGTAGAGGCAGTGCTTGACAGGCCAGCCTCCCTCATGAGTTCAATGAGGATGTCAGTGCAGGCCAAAGCGTTGTTCACAAGCATCGAGATCTCCTCTTTGGTGGCGTTTTCGACATGGATGCCTGAAACCGCGAGGCACCTCTTCCCTGTTGCCCTGCTGACCTTCTCGGAAACCTGGTGCGAAACCACGAAGTCCTTGTGTAGGGGGATAGAGAAGGAGACTGCCGAGGCTGGCGGATCCGACAGCGAAAACCCCCCGATGTGCGGCCTCTCTCCGCCACCAACATAAACGATTATGCCGTCCCCCGCTTGGATGGCCTCGGCGAAGATCCTGTAGCGCCCTTTGCCGAAACTAGCAGTAATGCCCATTCCGACCACTCAGACTATCCAGTCCTTGCTAGCCAGCTTCTCAGGCAGGTAGACGTCGGAGAGGAACCTGAAGCCCTTGGATGACTTGGCTTCGATCTCTGCCTTGACGCGGCGCTCCAGGAAGAGGTGGATCTCCTGTCGCCAGCGCTTGGAGTCATAGAACCACGGGTACCTCGGCTTCTTCGTCTTTTGATCCCTTACGAGCAGCTCCTTTGCCCTCTTTATGTCCATCTCGTTAGCCTTTATGAGGTGGTCCTTCGGGACTTCATACTTCTCGAGGTCAGTCATAGTGAGCCCCAAGAACTTCGCCTCTGGGCAGGCCAGCCGGAAGGATTCGTAGGAGAGGCTGATGCTTCCTGCCCTGTAGGTTGAGTATATGTACCACCCGAATGGGTCGGCATCGGTCAGGACGTAGACGGGCAACCCCCACTCCTCGTTGAGGCGCCTGACCATCCTCCGGGTTGCCCGGTCTGCCTGACCCTTCCCAGTGATCAGGACGCACTTGTTCCTCCTCCAGAACTCATAGTCATTGAGGCGCTGGAATATTGCGTCCTTCTCGACAACCAAGACGTATTCAGCGTCGACGCTCACTATCTGGATCTGGTCGCAAAGCGAGGGTATGTTGAACGCGCCAATCCCGAATTTGGAGCAGTCGATCTTGTTCCCCTTGGACTGGAGGACCACATCGCCCACCAGCGCACCCCTAGACTCCGCCACAACGCCCATCTGCTCCCGGAGCAGCCCGGTCATGACTTCAATGTCTTGGAATATGTTGTTGGACTCGTCTTGGCTGTTGAAAGTCTCTATGTTTGTGCCTTCAATAGTGTGGAGCGTGTAGTAATAGAGGTCCCTTATGGTCGGGTGATCGTCGTGCTGGAGGGCCTCATATATGCCTCTCGCGAGAAGCAGGGTCTGCATGAACGACCTCACTTCGCTGATGTCATTGAACCTGCGCTCGCTCACCCTCTCCCCGAGCGTCAGGATCTTGCGATTCTCGTCGTAGACGGTATTGGAGGCGGTCCTCACAGGGATCCTTAGCACTGGCGGCTTCGACTCTGCTATGTCAGACGCCAAGTTCATGAAGATCTGGCGGAGCTTCTTGGCAGAGTCGTCGAAGGTCTCAAGCGGGCGCAAGTTCTGCTCGGGCTTTCTGTTCTTGACCACACGATCACCTCAAGTATTCCTCAAGTGTGAACTGCTGCTTCTTCGTCTTCGGGGGCGGCGGGATCTTCGCGATCTCCTCGACCTTCTTTTCCGGGCAGGGCTGCGGGGGTCCGGAAGCGTTAATCGGCAGGGTTGGCGCTTCTTGCTTGGGTTTGTGCGCTGTTTTGGCTCTTTGCTTCGACTTTATCGATTCCATCAGCTTTTCGAAGATCAGCGCTTGATCCTGCCCGGTCAGGACAGACATGTCCCTGGCGATCTCCTTAGCATAGATCTGGAATATGCTCTGCCTGTGCTGCTCGTGTTCCTGCCTTTGGCGGTGAGAGATGTACCCCTGGATCATTCTCCCGAGGCTCTGCAGTGCTAGCCTGAGCTGCTCGCGGATCTCCTCGTGGTAGGCCACGGCGAACTTCCCAGGAACCGAGTATGGCACCTTGGTGGAAACCAGCGAGACTATAATCACGAGCGGTGCCATCGGGAGGTTACCCTCGTCCTGGGGGAGCTTGTAGTTCCTCCAGTTTATCTCCTTCACAACCTTGTACAGGAGGCAGTCCTTTGAGTCGTATATGAGCGGGCATTTGTTCGCAAGGCGGATAACCCTCGATTTGAAGACGCCCTCCTTGACCCGCTCGCAGTCCTCGATCACCGACTGCCCGCCGTAGGCTGCCCCGACCTCGATCTGGAAAGGTACGCCGCGGTATGACCAAGGTTCCCTCGATGCGGTGCAGATGAACTCCGCATCAGGGTAGATCCTCCTTATCGACTGGCGGAGTGCATCCTCCCCTATCGGGCTGAGCACATCAAGCGGCGGGCGCATCAGATCGCCTTCCCTTGCGGCCTTGAGCAGGGCCTCTACGTCGATCTCCTTTGGTGGGGAGGATGGGGCAAGCCCTGAAGCCTTCAGCAGCTCCTCTGCCTTCGCTTCGGAGATCCTGACGAAGTGCCTCACCAAGAACTGCTTGGCTGTAGCGCAGCAGGTGTCGTTTGACCTCATCTCAAGCAGAGCCCCGGGCTCCATTGAGAGGAGGTGGGGCCTGATCTCCTTCGGGGGCGGGGGGAGGGTTTCATTTGCCCTCTTGAAGTGGAGCACCTTGGGCTCCTGACCCGGCTGGGCAACGACCGTGAACTTAAGGTCGGCATGCGGGTTTGCGAGCGATAGCTCCTTAATGAAGGACTCCACCTTTTGGGTGTAGTCCCCTGCAATCATGAGCTCGACCCTTGTCCCGTGGGGCCTTGGGAAGTCCACCTCTTCAGATGACACAAGCACGGGGGAGTTCTTCTCGGTGTCTATCTTGAGGACAACGCGAAATGCCTTCGGATCGGACTCGGTCTTTGTCGTGATCACGGCTGGCTCAAGGGATGTGAGCTGGGCATATATAATCGCAGCGTGGACGCCCAGCCCCTGCTGCCCGCGGGACTGCTTGAATGAGAAGAACTTCGAGCCGTAAAGGACGCTGCCGAAGCACTTTGCAACCTTGCTCTTCAGGACCCCGCAGCCGTTGTCCTCAACCACAAGCTTGAAGACCGGGAAGATCCTGACGCTGCCGTCCTTGGTCTTATTTGTGACCACTTCGTACTTCTTCGTGGTGGCAGTCAGTTCCACACTGACCTCTGGCAGCACGCCCATCGCTTCGCAGGCGTCAAGCGAATTGTCCATCAGCTCCTTGATCGTCTGGACAAGCGCGTGCTCCGGATCACCAAAACCCAGCTGTCCCAGGTTCTGGCGGTAGTACTGGGCAGGGTTTACCGCCCGCATCTTCCTGGCTTCAATCTCTGCGGCGGTGAGCAGCTCCTTGTGGACGGGCTTGGCGCGCTTCCTCTTCGCAGCGCCAGCCTTTACACTAGGAGTTGCCTTCTTTTGCGCCTTGCCCTGTGCCCCAATATCCGGAGTAGGAATAGCCTCCACCAACAATAGACCCTCGCATTGCGGAATGCCAGAATTTTCGCTTACCACTAATTGTGGGAACGTATTTATCGTTTCCCGGGGGTCGGAGGATCAGAATCCCGGCAGCTCCTCCAATAGCATCCCCTCGATCATGAACGGCGGTTCACGCATTGACAGGCTGACCGCTTCCCTGAGCTTCGAGGGCCTGTTCGCATAGATCTCCACCACAGGGTCACCCTTCTTCACCGAATACCCCATCTTGGCATAGAGCTTAACGCCTGCCCCCTTATCCATAGGGGCTCCCGCTGCGCGTGCTATGGCATTTATAGACCTGTTGCTTATGCTGCTGACATATCCGTCAATTGGGGCGGTTATCACATAGCGGGAGGATCCGAGCGGGATGTCTTCGGGCTTTATGTCAGGGTTTCCCCCCTGGTGGGCGATGATCTCACGCATCTTCTTGTAAGCCTTCCCGCTCCTCAGGATCTCCTTGGCCACATCCTGGCCGTTCCCCCTCGAGGCGATTCCGTTCATCTCTAAGAGCATCCCTGCCAAGGAGGTTGACTTCTCGATGAGGCTATTGGGGCCTCCCCCCATGAGTGTTTCGAGCGCCTCTCTCGCCTCGAGCGCAGGGCCCACGGTGTGACCTACGGGCTGGCCTCCATAGGTAATGCCGCACCTTACCCTTATGCCAAGCCGGTTCCCGAGCTCGATGAAGTCATTGCCAAGCTTCCTTGCAGTCTCAAAGTCCTCCACTTTCGCGCCTCTGCCCGTCGGGATGTCCAGGACCAGCGTGCTCACCCCGACTGCTAGCTTTTTGGACATTATCGAGGCCATCATCTGCGGGCGGGGATCGATCGAGAGCGGGTGCTCCACCCTTATGAAAAGGTCGTCAGCAGGCGCGAGGTTGAGCGACCCTCCCCAGGCTATATAACCCCCCACGTCCCGGAGGAGCCTCTTCAGCTCATCCTCCATGAACTCCACAGGCGCCAAGATCTCCATGGTGTCCGCGGTGCCTGATGGGCTGGTTATGGCACGGCTGCTGGTTTTCGGGATCTTCAGCCCCGCAGCCGCAACTATTGGGACTATGAGCAGCGTGACCTTGTTTCCTGGCACGCCTCCTATCGAGTGCTTGTCCACTACCTGCTCTCCGAAGTCGATCGTCTTCCCGGTCTCCACCATCGCCTTGGTGAGGCTCTCTATCTCGTCCATATCCATGCCTACGTACTCCTCAGCCATGAGGAAAGCAGCTACCTCCAGCTTGCTCAGGTTGTGGAAGACCGTGTCCTTCACAATCGAGTGGATCTCGCTTTTCGTGAGGGGCTTGCCTTTCATCTTCTTCCTTATGAACTCGACTGAAGTAGGGGTGGGGGCGACAGAGACTTCAACCAGATCTCCCTCATTGATCGGGAATTCGTTGAAATCCTCGTAGAACCCGATCTCGCCCTTCTCAACCACAGTCTGGGAGATGTCAAGCATTGCGACAGTCCGCTGGAATCCCTTGGTTACGACCACACGGTCGTGGATCCGCAGCATCATCTCCTCAGCGTCGGACTCGTTGATTATAACATTCTTTTCCCCTGTCTTGATCCGTATGAGCCTTGCCCTGAATTTCTGCTGCGCAGGCTGCATTTCATTCCCCAATTTGTCGGCTGACATTGCATTCAGTCCTCCGACAGCCGCTTTTCGCCCCACCGCTCCAGTGCAATCCTGAGCTCTTCATGGGACTTGGCATACTCATCCAATGGGATCCCTTTCACGCAGGCGTCGATCGCCTGCCTCATTGCGGCCGCGCCGGCTCTTGTCCCCCTCGGGTGGCCATGGATCCCCCCGCCCGCATTTATGACAAAGTCGTTGCCGAAGACGCGGTAGTTGGCAGGAACGAAGCCAGGGTGGATTCCTCCGGAGGCGACCGGGAAGACCATCCTCTTCCCGTGCCATTCTGATCTCAGGAAGTCAATTATCCGGTTGAGCTCGGTCCTTGCGCCCTCCTCGCCGCCCATCTTGCCGGCGCCGGATCCGACATGTAGCTGGTCTCCGCCAAGGAGCCTTGCAATCTTTGCAAGAACGAGCATCGATATGCCGTGCTTCGGGTTCCGGGTAAATGCAGCATGCATTGCCCTGTGCATGTGGATCGGGACATGGAAGTCGTGCGACTTGATGAACCATTCGACTGTTGGCAGGCCCAGTATGACGATGTCCAGCATGAGCGTGTTTGCGCCGTTGTCTATTGCAGTCTCTGCATGCCTGACCATATCCTCCGGATCGGCAGTCACATTGACTGCAAAAAGCACATTCCGACCGGTCTCGGACTTTACCCGATCTAGCGCTTCCATGACTCGGACTACCCTCTCCTGGAGCGGGCAGAACTTCTGGTTCACGAGCGTCTCGTCGTCCTTTATGAAGTCGACGCCGCCGATCGCGGCCTCGTAGCAGACCTTTGCGGTCTGTTCTGGGTTGAGTCCGACCTTTGGCTTAACTATCGTCCCTAGGTGGGGGCGGGGCGAAGAGTCTGTCCCGACCAATCTCCTGACCCCTTCAATTCCAACCCTGGGACCGGGATACATGCCAACAACTTCCCCAGGGAAGTCGATATCCACCAGCCTCACGTTCTTCAGCGCGGAGAGGCCGAAGAGGTTTCCAGCCACCATGCTCAGCACGTTGGCAATGCCGCTGGTCTCCAGGTCGAAGAGGTCAAGCGGATAAGCGACCCATACGAAACCAGCACCCCCCGACCCCTCTGTTCTGAATACCTTTGCAGGCAGGCGGCTCCTTACCCACTCATTGGTAGTGGTTATCTCAGTCCAGGTCCCTATGGACTCCTCGGTTGCGATCGCGATCCCCGAGGCCTTCAGATCGAGTTCGCTCTCTACATAGTACTTTGCTATTATGTACTTCTCAGGGTCTATCGACTCTGGTGTCGTGTAAAAGATTTCATCCAGGTAGATCCCTTTCTTGCTGGTCCCTTGCGCCATCAATCATCACCGCTCCTCCTCTTCAACAAAGACTCTCCCAGTCTGCTCCTCGCCAATTCTATATCCGAACTCTTCCATTAATATCAATATTGCAGCCTGCGGAGGGATCACGCCCCGCTCAGTGATTATAGCGTCTATCATCTCCGCGGGCGTGATGTCGAACGCAGGGTTGGCTATCTTCACATTACCCAGAGCTGCAACCTCTTCCTCAGGGACGACCTCAGTCGGGGGGCGCTCCTCGATCTCCACGAGCTCGCCAAGCATGGTCGAAGGGCTGAACTTGTAGGTTTCCGCACAGACGTAGACCCTGACCCTCGCCTCCTTTGCTGCAAGCGCAATCTGCGATGTGCCGATCTTGTTCACGACAGCCCCGTTCGCGGTCACCACATCTGAGCCCACCACGACCTTGTCGACCTTGGGCATGAAGTACCTAGCGGCGGAGTCTACAATCAGCGTTACAGGTATGCCCGCCTCCGAGAGGGCCTTCGCAGTCAACCGGCCTTGGTACCTAGGGCGGGTCTCGGTCGCTATGACTGAGAAGTCTTTGCCCTGGCGCTTTGCCTCGATCAGTGTGGATATCGCGACAGAGCTGTTGCAGTGGGTCATCACGAGGTCGCCGTTCCTAATCCGCTTTGAACCGATCTCGCTTATCCGCTTCACGGCCTCGAATGAGGACTTCAAGAAGGCATCGCTGGCTTCTATAGTCGTCTGCCTCAGCACTTCGGTCGGGGCGCCATCCCTGTAGGCGCCGAGTACGCGGTGCCTTATGTAGTTCAGGGCATTTGCAAGGGAAACCGCGGTTGGCCTCGTGTTGATCAGCAACCGGTAGACCTCGTCGAAACCCTCCATATATGACGTGGCGTCAGGGGCCTTGCTTCCCAACGCATACGACTTCAGACCGCTGGCAGCAGCCCTACCGATCTCGGCAGCCCCCCTGATCCGCATAGACCTGATGTCCTCTGCAAGCCGGATTATCTCTTCACTAGCCAAAAATAGACCTCCCGACCTGTAGTAGATCTCTGCCGGACATTATAAAAAGGTTGGTAGGTCATCGATCAGAGGCGAAATCCCGCAATAATGCATCTGCGAGCAGAGGAGCTACCGAGACCGAGGCATAATCGTTGTCGATTGTGTCGGTCGTTATCAGCGAGTTTAGCCCGCCCTCCCTCAGCTTTGAATAGGCACCCTCTACAAGCAGGGAGTGGGTCACCAAAGCGTCTACCCTTCCAACACCGGATTCCTTCAGTTTCCCCAACACTTCCAAGATGGTCTTGCCAGTGCTAATCATGTCGTCGACGATTACGGCAGCACTGCACATGCCCCCCGAGAGGTCAGACACCCGGACTTCCCTGTCGCCTAAACGCTCCTTCTCGAGGATGGTGCACACAGAGGGGATCACTTCTGCCACAGCCTTAGCCCACTGGGACGACTCGCTGTCAGGCCCCACAACCAGCACGCGACCTCCTGGTGAATGCCTAAGGTAATTTTCAGCCAAGAGGGGCATTGCAGAGAGGTTCGTTGCCGGGACTTCGAATACCTCGTTTATTGTCCGGAACCTATGAAGGTGCAAGTCCACGGTGTAGACGGCATCTGTGCCTGAGGCCTCTATCAACCTGGCGAAGACCTTGGCACTCAGCGCCTCCCCCTCATTGAAGCGCTCATCCTGCCTTGCATAGGCAAGGTAAGGGAAAACGCCGATAACCTGCCTGCAGCCCATCCCCCTTACAGCGTCCGCAATCAGCGAGTATTCGACCAAGAGGCTGTCTGGCGAGAGGGCAAATGACTGTACGATTGCCACATCCTTGCCGCTGACATTTCCGCATACGCGGACATACTGCTCCCCGTCGGGGAACTGCCTCCTCTTCACCTCAGCGAGGGGCGCCCCTGAGATCTGCGAGATCCTTCGGGCAAGCCTCTCGGCGCCGGATCCGTATGTCAACACAAGATTCCGCAATTATAGACCCTCATGCATGTCCATATAGAGGTCAAGGAGATCGTCCCTTGAAGGCTTCCTCGGGTTCTTTTCCACGAACCTGTAGTGGTTAGTCAGGAGATCGTCGACCATCGACTCGAGTTCTGACTCGTTTATCCCAAGTTCGTCCAGCGTCTGAGGCAAGCCAAGCGTATCCATGATTTCGAAGATCTTCGAGGCGATCTCAAACCCAGCCTCTACTGGCGAGGCTCCAGACGCATCGATCCCCATCGCGGAGGCGATGATCCTTGTCTTGGCGGGTATTGCAGGGGCATTGAAGATCGCGACGTATGGGGCGGCAAGGGATACGGAGGATCCGTGGGGCATCGAGCATTTGGTGGCATATGTGTAAGCAATGCCGTGCGGAAGGCAAAGCCCAGTAGCCTGGAAGGCCATCCCAGCCAGCAAAGAGGCTGCAGAGAGCCCGGCCCTCGCCTCAAGGTCGCCACCATTGCAGTATGCCCTCTCGAGATAAGCGCATGCCAACCCGAGGGCTTTTGAGGAGAGGGAGTCGCTTATCGGGTTCGAGTCGACCGACATCATCGACTCAAGAGCGTGGCATAGGGCATCGATTCCCGCTGAGGCTGTCGCGTCCGGGGTGGCTGTGCAGGAGAGGCGGGGGTCGACGAGAGCGAGGGCAGGATAGAGCGCGTTGTTGAAAAGAGCGCGCTTCACCCCGTTATCGACTATGACAGAGATTGGCGTGACCTCGGATCCTGTGCCAGCCAAGGTCGGTATTGTGATTATTGGGGGACCTTTCTTGCTGATCTTCTCCCCCCTGAAGTAGCTGGCAGGCTCTTTCTCGTTGACGGACAGGGCGGAGGCGAGCTTTGAGAGATCCATTGTGCTCCCGCCGCCGATCCCTACGACTATTTCCGGCTGCGACTTCCTCACAATGCCTGCAAGCGAGTTAAGGACCTCGATGTCTGGCTCGGCCTCGGCCATGGTGAACTCAGAGAGGTCCGAACCAGCGCAAGAGAAGCATTCCTTAATGAGAGCATATGCATTGGTCTTGCTGACCCTGGGACCCGACACAAGGAGCGCCTTTTTGAAACTGAACTTCTTCAGTTCTTCAGGTAGGCGCGACAGCGAGCCAATGCCGAAGACGATTCGGGTCGGGCAGTAAAAAGCGAATGCCCTGTCCAGAAGATCTAAACTGATGCTCATACAAATTTCCCCTGAATCATAGACCACAGTCATTTAAATATGTATTACAGCCAACAATGGCTGATCTTCTGTCCTGACCGGGCCCCCACCCTTGCAGCAGGATGCCCCTCGCAGGGGCAAAAACAAATGTGGGTTAGATGATCAGACTGGGAAATGAGTGGACAGGACTTGTTTGCCTTGCACTGGCATACCGCTGATTTCAGCTCCGGTTGAATATCCTGTAGGCGAGTGCCACGATAGCGCCCGCAACGAAACCGCCGATATGTGCCCAGTAGGCTATGCCGCTCCCATCTCCCCCGAAGAGGCTGGAGGTCCCGAAGAAGAGCTGAAGAATGAACCAGAAGCCCAGCATGGCAAAGGCAGGGAGCGTAGTGATGTAAAAACCCAGCAGCGTATGAACCTTGGCCCTGGGGAAGAGGACCACATACGCCCCCATCACCCCGGAGATCGCCCCAGATGCCCCAACAGTGGGGATTGTGGAGCTGGGATCGACAAGGTAGTTCACATAGGTAGCCACGAAACCCGTGGCAAGATAGAAGAAAAGGAATTTCACGTGCCCGAACCGGTCCTCGACATTGTCCCCAAATGTCAGGAGAAACCACATGTTGCCGAAGAGGTGGTCTACCCCTGCGTGCAGGAACATGCATGTAAAGGCAGTCAGAACGGACGGTCGGGCAGGAATGAAACCGTAGGAGTATATTGCCCCCTCGAAGTCTAACAGGCTAAACGCAAAGGCTATTGCGTTGGCGCCAACGAGAAGGAGCGTGATGTAGGGGAAAGTCCTCCTCTCGACCACGTCTTTTATAGGAAACAATTAAAGCCTCCCCTAAAATTGTGCGAGACTTTCCGCCCACGCTTTAAGACCATTCAATTGACGGCGAATAAATCATTTGTCTTCTTTGGCGGCCTCTATGGATAGGATTGGACGGCAGATGGAGGCTTAATTTTCTTCCGAGAATGCTTGTTTCATGGTTAGTGGTGGAATGCTGGCGGAATGAATACTTATTTTAAGAGCCTGACAGGTTAGGAGTATCGGTGTGACCCTTGATAACAAGGGAAAGAGTCTGGGAACTCATCGAAAATTACGAGTTTGGCAGCGAGGGCCCCACAGTCGGGACACTTGGCAGCCACTCGGCCCTGGACATTGCTGACGGGGCCAAGGAGCAGGGATTCCGCACCATAGTGGTCTGCCAGAAGGGGAGGGAGCTGCCGTATAAGACGTACCGGCGGATAGTGGATGAGGCGATCGTGCTCGACAAGTTTTCGGAGATAGCCTCCCGCGGCGTCCAGGAGGAGCTTAGGCGGAGGAAGACGGTCTTCGTGCCGCACAGGGCATTCTCCACATATGTTCCCTACGACGTAATTGAGGGCGAGTTCCTGGTGCCGCTCTTTGGGAACAGGATGATGCTGAGGTCGGAAGAGAGGTGGGCACCAAAGAACCAGTATTACCTACTCGAGAGGGCGGGGGTGAGGCAGCCCAGGAAGTTCAAATCGCCGTCCGAAATAGACACGCTTGCGATCGTCAAGGTTCAGGAGGCGAAGAGGAAGATAGAGAGGGCCTTCTTCACGGTTACGGATGAGAAGGACTTCTGGAAGAAGGTCGAGGAGAGGGTCTCGAAGGGAATTATCACGAGGGAGGACGCTGAGAAGGCAGTGATCGAGGAATATGTCGTCGGGACGTACTTCAACTTCAATTACTTCTATTCCCCGCTGAGCGGGGAGGTGGAGTTCATGGGCATCGACAGGAGGCTGCAGACGAACCTGCACGACTTCGTCTCGCTCCCTGCGAGGCAGCAGCTCGAGATTGACCTTCCGCTGCAGAACATTGAGATAGGGCACATGGGAGCCACGATAAGGGAGTCGATGCTCGAGAAGGTGCTTGAGAACGGGATACGGTTCGTGAATGCCACGAAAGAAGAGTACCCGCCAGGCATAATCGGACCCTTTGCCCTGCAGGGCGCGGTCAACAAGGACCAGGAGATAGTCATATTCGACGTCTCGCCGAGGGTTCCGGGAAGTCCAGTCATCGGGACGACAAGCCCATATGCAAGGTATCTCTACGGCAGGCCCATGAGCGTGGGTCAGAGGATCGCCCTTGAGATAAGGGAGGGGCTGGAGACCGGCAGGCTCAAGGAGATCGTGACTTGAGATGCCACCGACAATCGCGGTAATCGGATCCCATTCAGCCCTCCAGATACTGAAGGGTGCCAAACAAGAGGGGCTAAGGACCCTGCTGATATGCCTCAATGGCAGGGAGAGGCTCTACAGCCGGTTCAGGCTCGCAGACAGGACAGTCTCAGTTGACAGCGTGGAGGAAATCCTCGGGGACGGGATCCAGGATCTGCTCGAGGAGGAGGGGGCTGTTTTTGTGCCCCATGGCACATTGATATCAGGCGGGCGACTCGAAGACCTGGAGAAGCGCTTCAGGCCGAGGATCTTCGGTAACAGGTTCATATTCAAATGGGAATACGACAGGGATCTAAAGGACAGGCTTTTGAGGGAGGCAGGGATCAGGACCCCAAAGAAGCTTTGCTCCTACTCAGAAATAGACGGGCCGGCGATCGTAAAGCTACCAGGTGCCGAGGGCGGCAGGGGGTACTTCATTGCAAAGAGCCCAAAGGACTTTGAGGCGAAGATCAGGCAGCTTAAGGATAAGGGGCTGATCAGGAAGGGGGAGGAGGAGAAGGTCTTCATCCAAGAATACATAATAGGGGTGCCCGTTTACCCACACTACTTCTGGTCGGCGGTCGAGGGTAGGCTCGAATTGATGGGGTGCGACAGGAGGTACGAAACGAGCATAGACGCGATCGGTAGGATTAGCGCAAAGGACCAGCTAGATCTGGGGATAACCCCCACGTTCAGGGTGATTGGCAACATGCCCCTGGTTCTCAGGGAATCCCTCCTCATGGATGTCTTCGATGATGGTGAGAAGTTCGTCTCCGCCGCGGAGAGGCTAGTCCCGCCAGGCATGATAGGACCTTTCTGCCTCGAGATGATATGCGACGAGGAAGGCAAGCTCTACACTTTCGAATTCTCGGGAAGGATAGTCGCAGGCACAAACCTCTTCGTCAGCGGATCACCGTACAGCGACCTTCTCTTTGACGAGCCTATGAGCATGGGGAGGAGGATCGCGAGGGAGATAAGGGCAGCCTCGGAGCTCGGTGTGATCGAGAAAGTGACCACATAGTGGTTCCAAATGTACCACTTGAAGTGCGCAAAGGGCGACATTGCCGAAAGGGCGGTCGTATTTGGCGATCCCTGCCGGACAAAGGCATTATCATCTTTCCTCGACCGCCCCAGTCTGGTTAACAGGAACCGGTGCCTCCTGACTTACACAGGGGAGTACATGGGCACAAAACTGACGCTTTCGACGACGGGCATGGGTACCCCATCCGCAGCCATCGTCTGCGAGGAGCTTGCGGCTTTGGGCGCAAAGTGCATAATCAGGGCGGGGACTATGGGAAGCATTTCTGATAAGGTTTCCGTCGGCGATGCAGTGATACCGAACAAAGCGATACCATTGGATGGGACAAGTCATGCATATAGAGAGAGGTTCAAACTGGATCGCTTGCCTGTGGCATCGCGCCGAATAGCAGAGCTCCTAAGGTCGGCAGCCCTTTCGAAATGTGTGATGGCCCACACAGGCACGATCTGCACAAGCGATACGTTTTACCTCGAGGGGGAGGAGGATGCCTCCCATTGGAAGAATAAGGGTGTGCTGGGATTCGAGATGGAGTGCTCGGCGATTTTTACGATAGGAGAGATCAGGGGCTACGAGGCAGGGGCCATATTGGCAGTAACGGGAAGCCCACACGGCAAGCAAAGGGTCCTCGAAGGGGATGAGATCAGCATGGCGATAGAGAGGTGCGCACTGTCGGCAATGGAAGCTGCGGTTTCGGTCGAATTGGCTCGAAAATAGTCGAGTGCATGCTGCAATAAAACATTTCTTATGTTGTGGTTTTCATTACCATCTCCGATCATGAAAATTGACTTGTTTATTTAAAAATAATGGTTTGGCAAGCTGTTTTGGTTTAGTTGGGCGCTAAACCCTTTTTTAAATAGACGCATCAATTTCCTACACCATGGGGAGCATCGCAACTTGCCTTGAACGTTGTAAGAATGCAATAAGTCATGCAGTGCCGAATGTATTTATGCCGCAGTTGAGAACGGAAAGGGCCTGTAGCGGCACCCGACAGGAACAGAAGGGAAAGGCGAGCCCGAAAGGGTGAGCAAGAACGGAAGGACCTGGAGGGTGCAGCGGACAGGATGCACGATGGGACGAATCCAGGGCGTCTGGATAGAATCGGACGCCACGACCGCGGAAAGTCGTTGCATGGGAAGCTCGGGAGGAGGACGCCGGCCATGGCGGCGATTCAAATTCCGGGCATCTCCCTGAAAACGTTCTCAACTGCGGTCTTTATTTTGGGACAATAAATAATTCTAATTCGCAAGGTGCGTTGCTTGAGGCACAAGAAGGGTCCTAAATACTTCTATGAGGTAATCCATAACATAAGTGAATTGATTGAAAAGATCAATGAAAATTCCTCGCTCGTGCTTGTGGAGGGGGAGAATGACGAAATTGCGCTCAGATTGGCCAAATTGAGAACGCCAATAGCTACATTCTGCGATTCCAATCTGCCCAGATTCGAGTTTGTGGACAGGATCGCACGAGACTATGCCGATTCGAGCGTGGTAATCCTCTTCGACTACGACATGGAAGGGAGCAACGCAGCCAAGCGGATGACGGTAGAGCTTGAAGAAAAAGGGGTCAGGGTGGAGAGGGGCCTGAGGAAAAAGCTAGGCGAGATCTTGGCCAAGGAGGGGATCAGAAGGATCGAGGAGATCCCATCGATCCTTTCGAAGGCCGAATTCTAGAACACGGTTTTTTAATAGGCCCGAACGAAATAGGATTTTGGAGATTGCCGATGCAGATCGGATTCGAGCCAAAAATCGTGTTCCTGTGCCCACTGTGCCAAAAGGATGTGGAGATGGTCTACAGCAGGTCAGAAGGATGGTCGGCAGATCACGGAGGATGCCTCAATTTCTCGGTGATCAGGAAAACGCCGACTATTGGGGACAAGGAGTTCAGGACGCCTTTGGTATTCATAGATCTAGAGTCGGATTTTGCAATAAGGGAGGCGATAGATGGCCTCAGAGCATTGGCGGCCGAGGAGGCGGACTCTACCAAAAGGACAAAGATCGAAGCAGGGATCAGGAGGCTGGAGTCCAAGATAGGCTTTGCTGAAAAGAAGATTCAAGAGTTGCTCGAGGCGATAAAGGGGGGGACTTATGGGCTGAGGATAGTATCAGGGAGATCGGTGGGCGCGCTGGTCTGGAGAGGCGAAGAAAAATTCTTTGGGATATCCTATGGAAATGCGCAGAATGAAGAATTTGGGCTGATGATCACATCCCAAGAGGATGAGGCAAAAGGCTTCATTCTCAAATGGATTCATTACTGGGACGGGGCAAAGCTTGTTGGGAAAAAGATGTTCCCCTAGTTTGAGCTCAGATTTGGAATAGAAAAATAAAAAAAAGACCCCGATCGTGCTTTAAAGAAATAAAAAAGAAAGAAGGATTGCCGAATGGAGAAATTCACTGTCAGGGAGTTTAGGCCCGAAGACCTTGAATCGGTCATTACGATAAACAAGGTCTGCCTGCCTGAAAATTATTCCCCGGATTTTTTCATGGAGCATCATTGGGAGAACCCAAAGATCTTCCTGGTGGCCCAAGTGGGAGACAAAGTCGTAGGGTACAACATGTGCAGGATCGAATTTGGCATCTCGAACATAAAGAGGGATTTTGCAAAGAAGGGGCATGTGATTTCAATTGCAGTCTTGGAAGATTACAGGGGGATGGGGATCGGCCAGAGACTGATGGAGGAGGGGATGAAGAACGTCAGGGAGTCTGGCGCGTCAGAGATTTACCTCGAGGTGAGGCAGAGCAACCTACCGGCAATCCAGCTGTACAGGAAGCTAGGCTTCAGGGCCGTCCGGGTCCTAGAAGGGTACTACAGGGACGGTGAGAATGCCTATCTGATGGTGGCTAACTTGGAAGAAAAAACCCGCTTTGGGGACGGTTCATGAGTCGGCGGCAGATCTCCGAAACTTCTGATAGGCAGTATAGCCGATAAGGATTACAGTCGGCAAGTAGAAAATGCAGGATTCGAAGAAGGTTTCAAAAATAGGCGTGCCGTTAAGACGCATGTAGGCGAGGCACAGAGATACGGTCAACATAGCAATGGATGCAATAAGTGAGCTTCTGAAGTCGTCGATTTCCATATGCACGTGAGATCGTACGCGATATAAAAGTTAAGCGGCAGTTGCTGGGGGGATTAGAACGAAATTTATATATAGAAGTGCTTTCTGTTTTTTCAGACGTAACATTTTGTGGGCTAGGTGTATGAACCATGGCAGCAACTCAGAGTTTACCGGTATTAGTTTTGAAAGAGGGGACTTCCAGGACAACGGGTAGGGACGCCCAGAGGGCCAACATAATGGCAGCTGTGGCGCTAGCAGAGGCAATAAGGTCCTCCCTTGGTCCAAAGGGAATGGACAAGATGCTTGTGAGCAGCTTCGGCGATGTCACTATCAGCAACGACGGAGCTACAATTGTGAAGGAAATGGATGTGCAGCACCCCGCGGCAAAGATGCTCGTTGAGGTTGCAAAGACCCAGGACATAGAGGTCGGCGACGGGACCACGAGTGCAGTGATCCTCGCTGGAGCGCTCTTGAAGAAAGCGCAGGAGCTTCTGGACCAAGAAGTTCACCCGACGGTAATAATCGAGGGCTACAAGAAGGCAATGGAGAAGGCGCTTACGACCGTGGACGACATCGCATTCAAGGTCGACCCGACTGACAGGAAGATGCTGAAGGAGGCTGCGATCACCACGCTGAGCGGAAAGAGCGTGGTCGCAGGGCACTTTGAGAGGCTCGCTGAGATGGTGGTCGATGCAGTCGTCCAGGTGGCGGAGAAGCAGGGCGAGAAATACAAGGTCGATCTGGACAACATCAGGCTGGAGAGGAAGAAGGGCGAGTCCCTTGACGAGACCCAGCTGGTGAAGGGAGTTGTCCTCGACAAGGAAGTGGTCCACCCAGGGATGCCAAAGAGGGTCGAGAACGCAAAGATAGCCATACTCGACTGCCCGCTCGAGCTCGAGAAGACAGAGATAACCGCTAAGATCAACATCACATCTCCAGAGCAGATGAAGGCGTTCCTGGACGAGGAGACAGAGATGCTGAAGGAGCTCGTGGAGAAGGTCGCTCGATCTGGAGCCAACGTGGTCGTGGTGCAGAAAGGCATCGACGACGTTGCCCAGCACTACTTGGCGAAGAAGGGCATCCTCGCTGTCAGGAGGGCCAAGAGGTCAGATGTCGAGGCCCTTGCGAAGGCATCAGGGGCTAGGATTGTGACCTCAGTGGATGACCTGACGCCCAACGATCTGGGATTCGCTGCGCTCGTGGAGGAAAGGCGGGTCGGTAAGGACAAGATGGTCTTCGTCGAGGGCTGCAAGAACCCGAAGGCAGTAACCATTCTCATCAGGGGCGGATCAGACAGGATGGTCGATGAGACCGAGAGATCGCTCCATGACGCAAAGTGCGTAGTGAGGAACATCATGCAGGACCCGTACCTTGTCTACGGCGGCGGTGCTCCAGAGGAAGAGGTAGCCACAAGGCTCAGGGAGTACGGCAGGTCGCTCAGCGGGAGGGAGCAGCTAGCGGTCCTCAAGTTCGCAGAGGCCATGGAAGAGATCCCGCTGACCCTGGCGGAGAACTCGGGGCTTGATCCTGTCGACATCCTAGTCGAGATAAGGGCTGCCCATGCGAAGGGACAGAAGACCTACGGCGTAGATGTAATGTCAGGAAAAGTTGACGACATGTCGAAGTCCAATGTATTCGAGCCAGCCAGCGTAAAGAAGCAGGCGATCAAGTCGGCGACCGAAGCAGCTATAACTCTGCTCAAGATAGACGATATCATTGCAGCCAGCGCGCCCAAGAAGGAGAAGGAAGGCAAGGGATCTCCTGAGGAAGGCATGGGCGGCATGGGCGGCATGGGCGGCATGATGTGATGAGCCAGGAAACAAAACAGATACTCGGTCCAGCAACGCTGACAAGGTTCGAGAAGGCCCGGATATTAGGAGCCCGGGCCCTCCAGCTTTCAATGGGTGCTCCTCCGCTGATAGCCTCAAGCGCAACAACGCCAATAGACATAGCCGAGGAGGAGCTGAAGGCAGGCGTCCTCCCGATAACGATAAGGAGGAGGCTCCCTGACGGACGGCACCAAGACATCCCATTGAAGTGGCTGGTAAAGAAAACCCAGTAATCTTTTTTTATTTTATTTCATTTTATTACGCTTTGCATAGTTTTTGCTATTCGGATCCTTTCCCAGACTTGCGCCCAACCCTACAGATCAAAGCCGCAGTAACCGCAGCCCCAACGCCATTGTCGATGTTGACAACCACAAGACCAGGGGTGCAGCTCTGAAGCATAGCTGCTAGGGCCGCTTCCCCGCGCCCCCCGAAGCCGTAACCGGATGAAGTCGGCACCCCAATCACAGGCACAGGCGCCAAGCTACTGATCACTGACGCAAGTGCGCCCTCCATCCCCGCAAACACAATGATCACGTCCACATTCTTGTCCAGCGAATCCCTGACTGCCGGGAAGACTCTCTGGATGCCAGCTATCCCAACATCATAATACAAATAGACCGTGCAGCCCAGCGCCTCCAACACGAATTTGGCTTCTTCAGCTACGCGTATGTCTGCCGTGCCAGCAGTTATCAACGAGACTGCCCCGCGCTTTTCGGGATTAGCAGTGCCGCTACTTCGGATGACCGCTACTCTCCCGACCGGGCTGTACTTGACTTCAGGCTTTCCTTCCAGGCTAGACACGAGTGACCCAAGCCTCTCCTCGTCGAGGCGGGTAATTATGACCCTCCCGGATTCCTCGAGGAAAGACTTGACGATTTTCTTCAGGGAGGCGCCATCTTTGCCGTCTGCTAGGATAATCTCGGGAACGCCCTTTCTAGCCTCCCTCGACAGGTCAAGGCAGGCCACCTCAATCTCCTTTATTGCAAGTAACCTGATCTTCTGCTCAGCTTCGTCAACGCTGATCTTGCCAGAGCTGAGTTCTGAAAGCAACCTTCGGAGATCCAATTCGCAGCACCCATTTTAATATAGGCAGCCTCTGATCTTATGAGGGTGGCGTATTTGAATTTGGTGCTCATTGATGCGTCTCTTGCAGGCGTGTCAGGAGATAAGATGGTATCAGCATTCGCATCAGCCTCAGGCAGGAGCAGGAACCTCGAAGCGGCGATCAATGGCGCGTTAAAGTCGATCGGCAAAGAATCTTGCGAGGTCTTTTTCGAAGAGATTGAGAGCCAAGGAATTAAAGGGCTTCAGCTCAAGTTCAAGGATTCAGCGGTGGAGCACAAAAGCGAAGTTGGCGCCAGAACAGCAGGTGAAGCCATCGAGACCTTGACTGCTGCTGCCAAGGCGATAGGGCTCACTCAAGCCGGGGAAAGACTGGCACGAAGCGCGATGGATCTGCTCATCAGTACAGAAAAAGCAGCCCATGGAACTGAGCTCCTCCATGAGCTTGGGAGCGTAGACACAGTGATAGACATCATCGGGACTTTTAAAGCCATTGAGCTATTGGGCGTTGAAGATTGCGCCTTTTTCACCACTCCAGTGGCTGTAGGCTTCGGTTCAGTGCGCTCTTCTCACGGGCTGCTCCCTGTCCCGGCCCCCGCAACCCTGTCAATAATGAGCCGCACCGGGATACCTATGGCCAGAGGTGAAGTACAGCAAGAATTGACTACCCCGACAGGGGCGGCATTGTTGGCGGTCCTGACCTCCGGGAGGGTCGACTTTCCGCCTTTTAGAACAGCCCCAGGGGGGATTGGCATAGGCATAGGGAAAAGGGAGATCGGATTCCCGAACATAACCAGGGTCATAATTGGAGAGGCGCTTGCCGGAACGAAAGATGAAGAGATCTTACTGGTCGAGTCCAACGTCGATGATGTTGAAGGGGAGGTTTTGGGCTGGATATTCGAGAAGTTGAACGGGGTAGCAGAGGACGTCTGCATAATCCCGATGCTCACGAAAAAGAACAGGCCAGGACACATAATAAGGGCCGTTGCCACTGCCGATTCGGTTGGTAAGGTCATAGACACGATTTTGAAGGAAACCGGAACGCTCGGGGTGAAGGTTTCGCCGTGGAGGAGGATCAAGGTTCATAGGGAAGAGAGCGTTGTCGATTTGGACATAAGAGGCAAGCCATACAGCGTGAGGGTCAAGACGAACCTCAGGACGGGTAGGAGTAAGCCTGCTTATGATGATTGCAGGAAAGTGGCTTTGGAAGAGGGGTTGCCATTAAAGAGCGTTGTGGATCTCGTGCGGTCTAAGCTTCAGCCCTACGAAGATGGGGGCGATCGTTAGCCCCAAGAAAAGAAGTCAGCACTTCATCCTCACGGTGACCCATTCCCCTCGCTTAACCCGACGCACAGCCTCCAGAGGGGATACAAGTTTCCCAACAACGTTGACGGGGCTGTAGGGCTGCGAATCCCCAAAGAATACACAGAATGCCCTAGATGGGGGCCAATAAGCAAGCGTGCCGGGGGTCACAGTAGATCTTGGTTTCTCAGGTCCTGCCGAAACAGGGGTCTCGAAGTATATCTCTTCCTTCCAGAGGAAGGTTCTCGAAGTGAAAGGCAGTGCACCCACGATAGACTCTACAGTCCTAGGAGAGTGTATTCGGGAGAGCACGCCCTCAGCTTTCGCGCTCTCAAACTCAATGAGGATCGGTATTTCTGATTCTTTGGAAGAGGGCAAAAAATGCACCCTTAAGCCGCAGGCACATAGATGCTTACGCGCCGCGTCTTCTTTACTTCCTTGAGCAGCCCTTGGCTGACCATTCCCTGGAGGAGATCCTTCGCTACGCTATACTTTAGGTTATATTTTGAGTAAATCTGGTATGGCGTCACGCAGACCATCTTCGGCACTTCTTTCCTTATCTGATCCAAGACCTTTGGGTCTACCACCGAGGTGGCTGCCGACTTTACGATCTCCTTCTTCGCAGACTCCTTCTTCTCTGGAGCTTCGCCTTTCGCTGGCTTTGCAACAGTCTTTTTAGCCCCACCCATAAGACACACCTGACATCGGAAAAAGGTCAAGTTAACAATAAAAACGTTTTGGTTAAGGAGCTTTGCTGAAGGCCCTCTCAAACGGCTGCCTGTGTATCGAGTTCATTGTGCAGAATGGTATGATTCTGCCATCGGGAAGCGCATAGTGGATTGTGCATCGCCTAACCCTTTCCAAGTCAAAGTTATATGGATCCATGAAGTGCATGCAGCCGATCAGTACAACCTTGTGCATGAACTCCCCGAGGGAGTCGTAGTCGCCATGGAGCAGCACTGAGGACAGCATGCTCCCGAGCAGCGCCTTGTTCACATACCGGGTCGCTCCGAGCAGGCGCATCTTCGCCCTTAACTTGGATCCTTTTACCGCGTCTTCATACACCTTCTCCATTGAATCCATGAACTTCTCGACATTGGCATATTTTGTGATCGGTACTAGCCTATCCCCCTCCGGGAGCAACATGGTAGCCATGCCACAGTGCTGGTGGTTTGTGAACGTCTGGTATCGCCTTCCCTTCAGGGCTCCCACAGCGTTCGATATAGGCACTACGACAGGGATGGGGTAGAAGTCCGAGGTCTTTACCTCCCCATTTGTCTGCGCCTCTACGAGCTTCAAGAAGTCAGGGATTGTGATGCGCATCTCCCTCAACCGGTTCTTGTCGATCCTGCCTGCCATGGAGACGGGCTGGAAGTTCACGCCCCGGACCACGTCGTGGTTCTTGGCAGCGAATCGGATTATGTCACCGACCTGATCGTCGTTAACTCCTCTCACTAGGGTAGGGACCAAGACAACACTATGGAGTCCGACTGATCTGCAGTTCTCGATTACCTTGAGTTTGGTCTGGAGGAGATCGACCCCCCTGGCAGCGATGTATGGGCCTGGCTTCATGCCGTCGAACTGCAGATAAAGGGTGCTGAGACCGGCATCAATCAATCCCTTCAGGAAAGATGGATCATTGGATACACGTATGCCATTGGTGTTGACCTCGATGTGATCGAAGCCTGCTTCCTTTGCCATCCGTATGATGTCAGGGAGATCGTCCCTTAGAGTCGGCTCCCCTCCCGAGAACTGAATCGAGTTCGGCGGGACAGGCCGGTTGCTCCTGAGGTTTTTCAGCATCTCTGCGATCTGATCCCTGGTGGGCTCATAGGTGTAACCGGCAGTTGCTGCATTGGCGAAGCAGATAGGGCACCGCAGATTGCACCTGTTGGTCACGTCGATTATGGCAAGAACGGTATGCGACCCATGTGATGGGCATATTCCGCAGTCGTACGGGCAGCCAGCTTCTGATTTTGTGCGGGGGTTTTCGAGACCGTCGCCGAGGCGTTCGTACCTCTCAGCCCTCTTGTAGAGCTCGTAATCGCTCCAATAAATGTCCTCAAAGTGGCCGTGCTCTGCGCAGGTCTTGCGGATGTAAACCACGCCGTTGTCCTCATAAATCTCTGCCTCCAAAACCTTCATGCATTCAGGGCAGAGGCTTTTTGTCTTCTTCAGCACCTGCATAAGCGCTCATCCACGATAACAACATCCGTTTTATATTTGAAATTTTTTATACTATTTATACGGTGAATCGTATGAGCGGCGAGTGGGGCATAATGAGCAGGCTGTCTCAGGTAGGGCTTACGGAAGGGGAGGGCAAAGTCTACTTGGCACTACTCAAAAGCAAGGCTGAAATGGACGCCAAGGAGGTGAGCAAGGCATCTGGCATACCATATTCGAAGGTCTACACGATCCTTGAGAAGCTCGCCTCGAAATCCCTGATAAACGTGAGGGCGGGCAGACCGACGGTCTACAGCGCAAGGGCGCCCTCTGATGGGCTATCGGAATATAAGAGGCAGGTTGCAAGGGAGCTCGACAGCAAGTTTGGGGAGCTGGAGGAGGCGCTCCAGGATCTGCAGGCCACCACGGATGCCGAGAGACCAGACATCTGGATCATCAAAAATACTGAAGACATTGTCAAAAAGGCATACTCGACGATGATAAATGCAGTCAAGGAAGTCGACGTGGCGCTGCCATTCATGCCAGAATGGGCATCCGAAGAGCTCTACCCTACATTTTTGCGGCTGAGGGGCAGGGAGGTTTCGCTGAGGTTGCTGCTCTCGTCGCAGGTCCCGCGAGACAAGATAGAAGGGATCTCTAGAGTGGTCAGCGTCAGGGCGAGGGACAGGATGTTCGGGGGGGGCATCATAGTTGACGGGAACGAGGCTATACTCTTCATTGCAAGCGAGGGGTCGAATCCAAGCGTGGCAATATGGTCGAACCACGTAGGACTGGTCCAAATTGCCAAGACTTACTTTGACAATCTGTGGGCTTCTTCGACACCGATCAATTCACAGGATTAGACCTGTTCAACAGTGATCGATGCAAATCGGCATTGACTCATATCTGGGCTCTGTTCTGATGTCATACTTCATCTTGCACATCCGTAATACCAGCATTCATCATAGCCCAATATCATATCTTGACTAGTTTTTTATAAATCTGACTGATTGGTCGCCGCAGGTCCTGATTAAGCGCAACTGCCTGGAAGGGCATCCCTCGTGGAATGCAGAGGCGAATGCCGGCGTAGGTGATGGAAATTCATGATAGAGGTGGACCTTCAAGAAACGCTTATTAATAGCCTAAAAATACTCTGCACTGTAACCTTTATGGTTATAAAATAGTTAGCATCACAAAGGTGCGCAGAACAGGCAGGTGGAATGGAAATGACGATTAAGGTCGCAATAATTGGGGTAGGCAACTGCGCCAGCGCATTGATCCAAGGCACCTATTACTACAGGAATGCGAAAGATGACGACTTCGTGCCGGGGCTTCTACACGTCAATATGGGAGGGTACCACGTAAAGGACATTGAATTTGTTGCTGCTTTTGACGTGGACTCTAGGAAGGTCGGGAAAGACCTCTCCAAGGCAATATTCTCGGAACCGAACAACACAAGGAAGTTCGCAGATGTGCCCAACCTCGGCGTTGAGGTGAAGAGGGGTCCGGTTATGGACGGCCTTGGCAAATACCTCAAAGGGTATGTCAAGGTGGACGAAGACGCAAAACCCGTAGACGTTGCAGCTGAACTCAAGGACTCTGGTGCAGAAGTGGTGGTCAACTACCTCCCCGTCGGATCGGAGCAGGCTGTGAGATGGTATGCTGAGCAGGTGCTGAAGGCAGGGTGCGCATTCGTGAACTGCATGCCTGTGTTCATCGCCTCCGACGACTCATGGGCAAAGAAGTTTGAGGAGAAGGGGCTGCCTGTTGCCGGCGACGACGTGATGAGCCAGATTGGGGCGACCGTGCTCCACAAGACGCTTGCAAAGCTGCTCGTGGACCGCGGGGTTAAAGTGACCGAGAGCTACCAGCTGAACATAGGCGGGGACACTGATTTCTTGAACATGCTCGAAGAGGAGAGGCTGATCTCAAAAAGGATAAGCAAAACTTCGGCAGTGGCTGCGATGATACCCTATAAAATACCGCTTAGGATAGGGCCCTCGGATTATGTCCCATTCCTGGACAACAAGAAGATCTGCTACGTGTACATGAAAGGAGAGTACTTCGGCGGGACTCCGGTCCAGATAGATGTCAAGCTCGACGTTTGGGATGCGCCTAACAGCGGCGGGGTAGTGATAGATGTGATAAGGGCGGCTCGGATTGCGCTTGACAGGGGGGTCGCAGGGAGGCTCATAGGCCCCTCTGCATTCGCATTCAAGCACCCTCCGATCCAGATGCCATACGAAGTTGCCAAGCAGAGATTCGAAGAATTCATTGAAGGCAAGGCTGAGAGGTAGAAAGGCGCCTCAAACCCTACTTGGGCGCTTCCCCGAAGGGTCGCACGGGGGATGCCGCAGGCTGCACAGCACGCTGCGCCTCCCAACTTCTTTCTCCATAGATCGCGCAAATCAGAACCAGATAACTGATCTTGCGTTCGAATAGGTAACCAGCTGGATGTCCCTGCCCCCTATCCCAGATCTGTCTAGGTACTTAGCCGTCCTCAGGACCGCTAGCGGGTCGGACGGTTCGCACCCTAGTCCGCTGTTGACGATTATACCCTCTGGGCCATGCTTCTCGACAATTTCTTTAACGTCACACGGGGTAAGCTTTCCCTGCTGCACCGTGAGACCGGCATTGAAGCCGAGCTCCCTTACCCTTGGCACAAGCTGCGGGGTCAAGTGGTCAACAACCACACGCGTTGGCTCAGGGCACTCTTCCTTTAGGATTTGCAGGAGCTTCTCAACTATGGCTTCCTTGTTCTTCTGGGGCGTGTATACTATCACCGGGCGGTCGTACTCGTTGGCTATTCGGAGCTGCTTGACCAAGATGTCCACTTCATCCTCGCTTCCCGTCTCTAGACCGACCTCACCGAGAGCGTTTGCCAAGGAGTTGTCAAAAATGGCCAGTACACGCTCGATCGCGAGGTCGAGCTCGTACTTAGGGATGAACTTCGGGTGTATCCCCATTGCCAGCCTGAAGTCAATGCCGTAGGAGGCTAACCTGGCAGCCTCCTCCTCAGCCAGGAATTTGAAGAAGTCGAAGACCGTCGATGCTCCAGTCGGCTGAACTGGGAAATAGGAGCAAAGGACCACGCCTTCGACCCCAGAGACGGACATCAGCTCAAGATCCTCTGGACCTCGGAAATATGTGTGGGTGTGGGAATCGATGCACTTCATGCCAAAACACCTAGCTACAGAAGACGCTGCATACTAAAGAGTTTTCTGGATCACAAGTATGCATCAGTCACGTAGCGGTGCATCATCCGGTGGCTGTTGAAGTATGATGCGAGGATGCCTATCGAGTTCTGCATCATGTCCGCCCACGCGTCTACCCTGTCGTAGTAGGTGGGGCATATGATGTAGTTCAGCTTGTTGTAGAGATCCTCCTTTTCTTGGAGCCTCCTCTCATCTGGATCGACGTTCTCGTGCGGATGCGGCCCTATCGACCAACCTGTGACGTCTTCTATCCACCCTTCCACCCACCAGCCATCCAACACGCTGAAGTTTAGAACCCCATTGTGGGCAGCCTTCATCCCGCTCGTCCCCGAGGCCTCCATAGGTGGCTGGGGAGTGTTCAGCCATACATCGACGCCGGAGACCATGAGCTTGGAGAGCGCTAGGTCGTAGTTCTCTAGGTAGACCATCTTTATGTCATCCTTGAGCTCTTCCATATTTTGGAATATCTGCTTAATAATCAGCTTGCCAGTTTCGTCCTTTGGGTGGGACTTGCCCGCGAAGATAATCTGGAGGCCCCAGCGGCGTGCAATCTTCTTGAGGCGATCAACATCGGAGAAGATCAGATTCGGTCGCTTGTATCCTGTGGCCCTCCTTGCAAACCCTATTGTGAGGACACGCGGATCCATCTGAATTCCGGTCATTGTTCTCACGCAGGTCAAGAGATCCTCTTTTGCTTCCCTGTGTGCCTCGAGTATCTCTTTGTCAGGGATTATCCCTACCCTAGTCAGCAGGCTTGGTTCGTCCGCCCAGCCTGGGAGGTACCTGTCATAAAGCCTCTTGAAATGCTCACATGTCCAAGTGAAGGAATGGACGCCGTTGGTTATTGCATGGACTTTGTAGCCCGGGAATAGGCTTGTCGAGTACTCCCCATATCTCTTGGACACCCCGTTGATGTAATCGCTAAGGTTCAGCGCCAGCATGGTCATGTTCAGCCTGTCAGCCCCTCCATACTGCCTTATCAGGTCCTTAGGGACTAGATCCCCCAAGATGCGGTTGACCATATTGTGGTCGAACTTGTCAAAAGCCGCCTCAACCGGGGTATGGGTGGTAAAGATGCACATGCGCTTAACCCTCTGTGCATCAAGCTGGTTCTCCCTGAGCAGCTCGAGCGACAGCAGTGCAGAATGCCCCTCGTTCATGTGGTAGCGCCTTATTCTGAAGCCGAGTGCATTCAACACCCGGACGCCGCCTACTCCCAGCACGATCTCTTGTTTAAGCCGGTACTCCAAGTCCCCACCGTAGAGATAATGGGTTATTTCCCTGTCGCTGGGATGGTTTTCCTTCAGATCCGTGTCCAAGAGCAGTACTGGTACGCTTCCCCCTTTGGGGCTAGTGACCAGGTATTGATAGGCCCTAACCTGCACATCCCTGTCCTCGATCTTAACGGTCACCCTTACAGGAAGCTCCTCAGCCCGTTTTGAAGGGTCCCAGTCCGACGGTAATTCAGTCTGCTCCCCCTTCGCGCTGAGCTTTTGGGTGAAGTAGCCTTTGCGGCTGACCAGCGATACGGCGACGAGAGGCACTTTCAGGTCAGCAGCAGACCTTACGGTGTCGCCGGCAAGCACCCCGAGCCCCCCTGCATAGGTAGGTATGTCGCTTTCAAGGGCGATCTCCATGGAGAAGTAAGCGATGCCGGTTCTGTTTCTATCGAAGCTGTTGACGAGCGTCATTGCATCACCATTCCAGGCCCCAAAGATAATCCAGGCAGATCACTGTGTTCACAAAAAGAGTGAATCCATACAACATATTAAGGTTTCTAGCCCGCCAAGCAGAAGACATCCGCCTGCCTTGGAGGGCGCGGGAATTGCGCCGTGTTGATAGCCAAGTCAAAAAAAGGTGCTGGTTAGAGATATTTCTTTATCATCTCTTCAAGGTTTGCCTCGCTGGTCGCGCCTACCATCCTGTGGATCTCTTTCCCATTCTTGAAGAAGACGAAAGTCGGGATCCCATAGATGCCCAGCCTTCCTGGAACTATCGGGTTCTCATCGACATTCATCCTGCCAAACACGGCCTTCCCAGCGTACTTCCTGGCGAGCTTCTCGAAGATCGGTACCATGTACATGCAAGGACCACACCATGTGGCCCAGAAGTCAATCACCACCAGGGAGTTCGCATTTGTTATTATGCTCTCAAAGTTCCCGTCAGTCACCGTAATTTCTTTTTCCGTTGACAATTCTTTTTCATCCTCCTTCTTTGAAGTGATCTCTTGCAGTTTCCTCTCTTTTATCTTTCTGAGTTCCTCGTCCCAGTCAAAGCCCATGAAACCACCTTTAAAGTTTCTTGTTCCACATTATATGTGCTTTTTGGGTGTTCGCGGCAAGCCTCTGAAAGGCGAACCCATTTGCCCACGGCTAAGTGTTGTGTCGCACCCGTGGCGTTTTTAGAATGCATGGACTGGACTGCCCCATATGCTGGACGCCCCACCGAATATTTGGGGATATGCCAGAATATTGGGACGCAAGGTCAAATCCTTTTGAGTATATCATCTTTGAGGTTGATGCAGCCGATCAGAGCTAGAAGCACCCGGATGTCATCGGTGTTTATCAAGGCAGGAGCCTTCTCCCTCACCACCAGCTTGGCCTTGAATCCGACGCCAAGCCCAACACTCTCTATCATGAACAGGTCATTCGCGCCGTCCCCAACTGCAACACAAGACTCTAGCCCAACGCCAAGTTCCTGAGCTATCTTCCTGATCGCACCCAGCTTTGCCTCGGGCCCGGTCATCTCGCCCTCGACCTCGCCCGTCAAGACTCCATCCTTGCTGAGCAGCCTGTTGCTGAAGACATAGTCTGCCCCGATCATGCGCCCCACATGCTCAGCCACAAAATCGAATCCCCCAGTCACTATACCGACTACGAAACCGCTCGATTTGAGTTGCCTTATCAGGTCTACAACGCCTGGCGTAATCACTATTGAGTCTTTTATCTCATCAAGCTTCGACACTGGGAGGCCGCGAAGCAGGCTGACCCGCTCCTTTAGGGCCTCGAGGAAGTTCATCTTCCCCTCCATGGCAAGCTTGGTAATCCGCTTGACCTCATCTCCAACGCCAGCAGCCTTTGCCAGCTCTTCAATCACTTCTTGGTCGATCAGAGTTCCGTCCAGGTCGAACACAATCACTTTCTTTCCACATTTGTAGCTCTCGCAGTTCTCGGCTGCCAGGGCGAGACCTATCCCATCGCAGCTCCTCTTCAGTATGTTTATCAACTCTGCTTTACCAATTGTCGCATAGCGCGTCTCTACGACCATCACCATGGCGAAAAGGTCGTTGAATACTGTCGCGGCCCTTGTCTTCAAAATATTTGCATGGAACCGCGCCAGAACCCCAGACACGGCAGCGACAATCCCGGGTCTGTCTTTCCCCACCACAGTCAGCACTATCTTACTTTGATCCAGCGTAATAGAATGTCACCTCTAGCCCCAATTCGCTGCACCTGTGGGAAAGCTTTCTCCGCATCTCTTCAAGCGCACCTATATTCATTGAGATGTTTATCAGGAGCGCCAGGATAAAGATCTCTTTCATCACTACCTGATCCATTTCTTCGATGTTGTAGCCGAAGTCAGCTATCACAGAAGTTATCTCGGAGATGAGCCCAGGTCTATCAGGCCCCACCGCGATTGCGACCAAGTATTTGTTGTCCATAGGCTACACCAGAGGGAACATTGGTTGAATGCAGAGAAAATCTATTTAACTTTTTGCGGGATAAGCTTGAGAGATCGATAATTTAAGAGCTGGAGGGCGAAAATTGTCTGATGATCTTCTCAAGAGGCTTAAAGATGCCTTAATCAGCCAAGACTCGAGGATGGCTCTTGAGGCAACAAAGCAGCTCTTGAACAATGGCGAAGATCCGGTCAAGATTGCAGATCTGATAGCAGAGGGGTTGAAAGAGGTTGGGGATCTCTTTGAGGCACAGGAGCTCTTCTTGCCGGAGGTGATGAGGGCGGCAAATGCCGCAAAATTATCGCTGAATTTGGTCATACCAGCCATTCAGAGGCGAGGCGGCATATCCAGGGCAGGGAAGGGGAGGATCGCAATCGGGTCGCTTGGCCCGCATGACATCGGTAAGACGCTTGTTGCTGCAATGCTTGTCTCGGATGGCTTTGACGTGCTGGATCTCGGGACTATGCTAACGCCCGACAAGGTCCTGAGCGCCGCGAACAGCGTACAGATCGTAGGACTCTCGGTACTGCTCACTTCTGACGTGAGAAAGGCAGCTGAAATCATAAAGAAGGTCAAGGCAAACAACCCTTCATTAAAGTTCATGGTCGGAGGGGCAGCCATGAGTGAAAAGCTCGCGATAGAAATAGGTGCAGATGCCTACGGGGCTGACGCAAAGGAAGCGGTCAGGATAGCGAGGGAGATGATCGGGGGGGAGAAACCATCAGGAAAATGAAGACGACCGTGATTGGCAGCCACCCTGTTTCGGGATCAGGGCTGGAAGCCCTCGAGAATGCGGTCAGGGATCAGATCGAGGCAGGGATCGAAATCATAAGCGACGGGCAGACGAGGAAGGACATGGTCGCATACTTCGCTGACCATATACCAGGATTCGAGATCAACGACGGAAGGGCCATGATAACAGGGAAGGTCTGCCCGCCAGAGGATACCCCTCTGGTGCAGGACCTGATGCATGCAAAAAGGATAGCCTCGGGAGCTTGCGAGGTCAAAGCCATAATAACAGGCCCTGTTACCATGGCCTTCTTCTCTGAGCTCGCTCCTAGCGCGCCATACAGCGGTTTCCGCGACGAAAAGCTGTACACCGACATCGGGGAGGCGTTAGCAGTCGAGGCCGAGATCATAAGCAAGCACGGCTTCACCACATTCCAGTTTGATGAGCCCAGCTTCTCAATAGGAGCCCCCATGGATCTTGCTAAGAAAGCGCTTGAGGCGGTCACTGCCAATGTCAAGGGCGTAAAGGCACTACACGTCTGCGGCAACCTGAAGAGGTCCTTCAGGGAGATCGTGGGGATCGAAGGGTTGGACATACTCAGCTTCGCCTTCAAGGACAACCCAGGAAACTTCGATATAGTTGACCGGAAGGCGATGGTGGATCATGGCAAGAAGCTCGGTGCCGGATGCGTCAGCTCCATGGAGAACAAGATCGAGGAAAAGGGTGCAATCAGGCAGCTGCTGGAAAGGCTTTTCGCAGCCTACGAACCTGAAAACATAGCATGGATACACCCAGACTGCGGATTGAGGGCTCTCGACAGGGCGGTTGCAGTTGGGAAGCTGAGGGAGATGGTCAGGGCGGTCAGGGAGGCGGAGGCAGAGGCAAAATGAGGGCGCCGCCATATGTGCTCGGGAATGCCAGATTCGGGGCCGTAGGAAAGCCAGTCCTTGTAGGGAGCCTCTTCTATAGAGGCGACAAGAAGGTCTCAGACCACCGAACCGGCGAGGTCGATACAAAGAGGGTCAAAAGCGAACTGGAGACAGCAGAAAGGGTTGCAAGGCGCGTGGGATTGCCGCATGCCGTCGATGTGATTGCAGAGACCCCCGAGGCGATGTGCAAGTACATCGGCTTGCTCGCGGATCTGACCGAAAGCCCGCTTCTGATAGGCGGACTAAATGAGGAGTCCCGGGTTGCCGGGTACAGGAAAGCTCTCGAAATCGGAATAAGCTCGAGATGCGGCGTGAACTCCGTGTCGACATGCACAGCCGAGACGGAGCTTGCCGAGCTTGGCGCCAACAAGATAAGGTTTGCAATAATACAGACCCTCGACCCTTCTGCAGTCTACCCCGAAGAGAAGCTTGCGCTGCTCAGAGACGTGCTCCTTGGAAGGTGTGAATCTGCAGGTATCGAAGGCGCTGCCGTCGACGTAGGCATAATCGACTTCACCAGCACGCACCTCGCAGTCGAGTCTATGAAACTGATTAGGAAGGAGCTGGGCCTTCCGTGCGGGTGCGCACCGTCGAATGCAGCTTACCAGACACTACTCAAGAAGAAGGTTTCTAGAAAGAGCGCAAGGGCCATCAACTCAGCCCTAAACACAATCGTGCAGCTAGGAGGCGCAGATTTCATAATCTACGGTCCACTCAAGGCATCAACATACATATTCGAGGCAGTGGCAGTAGTCGAGGCGATTAAAGCTTATGGAGCCAGGCTTTCTGGAGATAGATCGGTAGACAAAGACCACCCACTCTTCAAGTTCCTGCCCAAGCTCGGCTGACCGCCGATCTAGAGAAGCATAAATAGAGCGTAAGACCGATTATCAGACAGGAGTGAGCTGAAAATGCCTCTCGCATGTGTACTCGTCCACTGCAAGCCAGGCAAGGATCCTTATGCCCTGGAGAAGATAAAGGAGATGAAGGATGTGAAGAGGGCTTTCGAAACGCTTGGCGCTTTTGATATTGTCGCCGAGTTTGAGTTCAAGAGCCTCGAAAAGCTCGGGGTCGCAGTTTATGAGATAGCCAAGATAGATGGCGTTGTATCGACCGAGACGCTGATCGAAACGCTCCTGTGAGGTTGTTGAGATGATCCAAGTGTGCATACTGATGAACGCAGAGAAAGTCTCGATACTGGACGTGGTGAAGAAGCTGGAGAAGATACCAGGTGTGGTTGAAACTTTCCCTACTTTCGGTAGGTTCGACATAGTCGCGTTCTGCGAGGTGGAGAAGAGGGAAGACATCACCCCTCTCATCAGGAAGATAAACGCGATCGAGGGAGTTTACAAGACCGAATCGCTGATTGAGCTTTGAATTTGGAGCCTTTTCCTTTTTTTGGTGTCTTGGGATGGAAGGATTTGCATGGCTTAAGATGATAGTAGAGCCATGGTACAGAGCCCTCGAGGATCCGGAGGAAGCCCAAACCCAAGTCCTAGCGAGGCTGACCAGAGAATACGCCAAAACTGCATATGGCCAGGCTTATTGCGATGGTCCACTCTCAGATGCCGCGGATTACAGGCATAGGTTCCCCATAGTCGATTATGAGGGCCTTAAACCTTGGCTCGACAAGGTGAAGAACAAGGGGCACCAAGAGCTCCTGAGCGAGCCGGTCATCAGATGGGTAATGACCAGGGGGACGACCGGAAACCCCAAGCTGATCCCAGCCACTAGGACGCACCTCGAACAAGTGCTGATGGTCGGTGCGAGGGGTCTTGTGAACCACGCTTTGCGAACGGGGGATCAGGATCTCCTTAACGGCGGCGTCTTGAACCTAAACTTCCCTTCAGCAGTCGATTCAGAGGAAACGGGAGGGGGGAGGATAGAGTACGGGTACAGCTCAGGGACTTATGCCAAGTACAACCCGCGTCTTGGGAGTGTTTGGCTCGTCCCAAGCCAGGAGGAGATCGATGGGCTTGGAAACGGGATAAGCAGGCAGGACTGGGAGAAGAGGTTCGAGCTGGTGTACGAAAGGACAAAAGGGACGGACGTCAGATCGGTGATGGGCGTAACAAATGTTATCACCGCTTTCGGCAGGTACCTGAAGAAGAGACATGGACTGGCGCCAAAGGAAGTTTGGAGGTTCAGGGCAGCATTCTGCACCAGCCTGCCGAAGATACAAACATACCATGCACCCAAGATTAGAGCGCTATACGGAGCTGTGAGTGTAGTTGAGATGTACACAGCCACTGAAGGCGTGTTCGCACAGCAGCTAGACAATAACCCTTATGTTGTCCCGAACTACGACGCATATTTCTTCGAGGTCATGAAAGGGAAAGAAGTGAAGATGCTGCACGAGCTGAAGAGGGGGGAATGGGGAAGGCTTGTGGTATCTTCTTGCCTATTCCCGAGGTATGACATCGGCGACTACATCGAATGCGCAGGCAAAAACTACTACAGGGTTTATGGGAGGGCAAACAAAAAGGTGCTTTTGGAGCACTTGCTATTCAACATCTTCACAGGGAGGATAATCAGGGCTTAGGCACCCTCCTCCGCCCCAGCAATCCGAACAAGATTATCACCAAGCCAAGAAGGATGATCATGACAGGCCAAAGATCCGTGTTGACCGAGTAAAACCCAGACAGCCCGATCAGTGATATTATGGCCCCGCCGATCACCATGCCTACGAATGGGAATGGGCTCCTGCTCCTGATGGAATGGTAAAGACCCAAGAGCGCCAAAAGGATCCCGATCCCAGACATAAAACCGGACCACCACTTTGACCAAGCTATCTGACCGGTGGTGGCCAGATAAAAAGTAACCCCCAGCCAGATCAAGGCGCCCCCGCCAAAAAGAGCGCCAGAAATGCTCCCTTCCCTCTCCTTCTCCTCCTGCTTCTCTCCTTCCTTTTCGCTTTTCTCCTCCTTCTCGCGCTTCTCGACTTTCTCCTCCTTTTGGCGGCGGGTTGATTTGGGCGGGACTGACTGAGCGGGGAAGACAGGGCTGCCGCATTTAGGGCAGAATGCGCCATCTTGGGGGATTTCAGCACCGCACTGCGTGCAGAACTTTGACGAAGATGAAGGCAAAACAACAGCTCCAGAAAAGTAAGTTACTCTATACGTGATTGCATTTATTATCAGATAAATTTTCCTATTTTTAAATATCGTTTATCAGATTTATTAGTAGGGCGGATTAGATATTTCAAGGGGTTCAAAAAATGGGGGCGTCTAGGGGCAACAGGGACTTCTTGGGATTGGTAAGCTTCGGCACGTTTCTAGTTGCAGTTGGATCATTGTTCGCATTCATCCCGAATCTGGTTGACAGGTTGAGAGAATTCATAACAGATTTTGAACTGCTCAAGATCTCGCAAGGCATTTACCTTCCTGTAGTTAGAGGCCCGCATCCCGAAGTGTATAGCTTCCTGCTTTGGCTTGGAATTGCGATGGCGGTCACCAACGCAATAATTTTGGTTGCGCGGTTCACAATTCGTGACTCTGTAAGGAGGAGGGCGGACACATTATCAGGGATCATATTCTGGGCTGGCATAGCGATCCTGGCAGACCAGCTATCAAGGCAAAATCTGGAGTTCCAGGCGGTCTATAGTTACCTCATAATAATTGCCGGCATCAGCATCCTGTCCAGCGGTATTGGCCTTCTGTTGGCCAAACGGGCATCAAGATCGCATTCAGGATAATATCTCATTATTTCTGAACGAGGTAAGCCAATTCCCTCAACTTCTTTATGTTCCCCCTGTCATCGCGCCTTTGGTCCACCGGAGTTTCCATTATTAGCGGTAGGTCCCATATCCTCTTGTCCGAGAGTATATTGACGAAACCAGACTCCCCGATCTTACCAAGGCCTATGTGCTCGTGCCGGTCCAAGTGGGACCCTAGGTCGCCAACGGAATCGTTCATATGGATGACCTTGAGCTTTTCTAAGCCGATGGCGCTCTCGAGCGCGTCCAGCACAGAGCTGAAGTTGAGCCGCACATCGTAACCTGCCGCAAAGGCGTGGCAGGTATCCAGGCAAACCCCCACTTTGTCAGGCGAGCTCGTCTTTTCGATGATTGCGCAGATGTCCTCGAACCTGTTTCCAAGGCTGTTCTTCTGCCCTGCGGTGTTCTCGAGGAGGATCATGCACCTGCAACCCTTCCTGAAGACGGCATCCAGGGCTTCGGCTACCCTCTTTCGACCACTTTCTTCCCCGCTGGACATGTGGCTCCCGAGATGCGTCACTAAATAAGGTATCTCGAGCCTGTCGCAGCGATCGACCTCTGCCTCAAGTGTCCTCAGCGATTTTTCATAGATCTCCCTTGATGGGGATGCCAAATTTGGGAGGTATGGCATATGGGCAACGACTGGCGAGAGTTTTGAAGCCTTTAGTTTATTTACGAAAGAGATCCTGACCTCTTCAGGTATGTCCGAGAATGCCCACCCCCTTGGGTTCCTGGTGAAGATCTGGAAGGTGTCACATCCGGCATCAGCCGCCCGGTCGACAGAGAGCGCTATTGACCCGGCAATCGAGACGTGCACGCCGACGCGAATCTCAACCATGATTCCCACAACTCGGACTATTTCTGATCATCCCGGCTTTTTGGATCAGTGGCGGGAGGCTCCCTTTGAGCGAGCCCTCCTGTGCCCCCCTGTGGACTCTTGCCCCCTTCGATCGGATTGCCCTTGAGGATCATCTGGCCTAGGCAGTACATGATCCATCCCAGAAGGTATTCTTGGAAATCGTCCGGGCTGATCCTCTTCAACAATTCGGTGATGGAGGAAAGACCCTTGCTTACAACCGCCCTGACTTCCTGGAAGAGGGGCTCGTTAATGATGAGCATCTCCCCAATGCTTGAGAAGATCCTTTTCATTGAGGCGACATCTGATTCCGAAAAGGAGTCCCCGAATGACACGACTGCCAGGCACCGGTCGACATCCCCGTCCAGTACCAAGTCGCATCTGCAGACCTTTGAAAGGGGGTAGAGGTCACGCAGCATCGAGAGATCAAAATTTGGAGTTGTTGAAATTACAATCTTTCTCCTAAGAAGGTGCCAGATCTCATCAGCTATAACCCTGCCCATTCGCTGGTCTGCACAAACAATCGCCACATCACAGATCTTTGCCATTTCATGCAGATTTTCAGGAAGGTGATCAGGGTTGCAAGAAATAAGCGGATATCCGCCGTAAGGAAGTTTCCTGAAAGGCATTCCAGAATCGTTGCCGCCTATCAAAAGAATCTGTTCCATTAACTACTCCTCATTTCTCAATCAGCACCAGTCTTTTTATCAGTTTTCACGAAGTGTCGGAGATTTGAGCCGACCTAATTCGATTAAATATTTCCTCGAGCAGTAAAGGAACAGGGGCTTTAACCGGATGTCGTCAGAGCATGAAAGGATAGTCGGATCGGTCAGGAGCTCCACGCAGAAGCTCGTCGGCAAGTTCAGCGAGAAGATCGAGGCGCTGAGGCGCTCCTCGGCTGCGATCAGAAGCCTGATAAGAGAAGGATACAGCGCAGATAAGGCAATCTTTGCTGCAAGATCGCTTTTCGGAAAAGAGGAAGCGAAGTTCGTAGCAGTAGATGGAACGATGGCGCAAGACAGGCAGCTTGACATGATCATATTCTACGCTGGGGCCTATGCCTACCAAGGGAAAATCATTTTTGATGAGTCCGGATGCAGGATGGCCGAACTCAATGAAGAGACGTCTTCCGCGAGCGTCTCCTCCGCGATACCGATATACGAGGAGGAAGAGTCGTCGGTGGCTGGGAAGATGACCGAGGCAGGGGCTGAAATAGACCCGATGCGCCTCCCAAGCTCGCTGATGCGCCTGTCAGAGTACTACCTTGCAATGAAGGCGCTCGAAGTCGACCCAGGAGTGAAGGTCGTGCTGCTCGACAGGACCCTTGCAGGCGAGTTCGGGCACCTAGTGTGGAGCGCACGGGAATGGCTCGAGACCGGGCACTCAGCCATGGAAGGGATGGACACACCGTTTGGAACCGTTTCTCAGTCTGATCTGGATCTGGCTAGGATGCTGAACCCCAACAAGGGGCTATTGCTGCCCCCGCCTAGGAGCCAATTCATAAGGTACGCGATTGTCGAGCACCTGATCAGTGCTGGAAAGGAAGTCTCCGAGGAAGAGCTGATCAGAGCCTTGTCGAAAGGAGGCGGAAAGGCAGAGAGGATAAGAAGGGAACTGCAGAGATTACGCGATGAATACGGATTGTTGGAGCCTGGAGAAGGCTGCAGGCTCAAGCCACATGTTTGGGCTTACTGGGAAAGGGTATCCTTTGCTGCAAAGAAAGTGGCAGAACACATCTTTGAGACCCCTCCAGGGGAGCACCCGCTGATAATGAAGGGAGGCGGCGGAGAGCGCTGGATTTGTTCAGACGACCTCGATCTTGTCAGCCTCTTCATTCTCCAAAGACTCCTCAGGATGGCATGGGATAATGGCGTACTCCTGGTGGGGCTGATAAAAGACACGATGGCTTATGAACTTGTCCATTCAGTTTCAAAGGTGCTATCCGCGACCGGAAGAATTGGATTAGCGGGCAATGTGCCCGACTTCAACAGCGACAAGGCGCTTCTCCAGAATTACAGCGTGGTGGAGGCTATGGGGCTCAACACCCCATGGAGAACGATCGAGTATGATTCTTGCTTCAGGACAGCCATACCTCTGTGCGACGCGCCGGCTCCAGGCCATGGGGTGAAGGTCAAGGGTGCACACAAGAATGTGATATCCAATGAGAGGACCTTCGTCAAGGCATATGTCCAGCTCTGGCGCAGCAACAATGATCCGGCCATCAGAAGCCATGTCTTTGCATATGACAGACCCTGCTACCCAGGCCTCGACAACCTCAGGGGACTTGTCCTCTTGCACGAGGACGGGGAGGGCGTGGAGATGATTGAGCCAGTTTTGGAGTGCGACGAGGGTAGCCCGGTAGCGGACTTGGTCATTGCAATACTCTCTTCGATGGCAGGCGAAGTCATACCAGAAGCGCTGGGGTACAACTTCCCCCTCTTTCTGGCGGACAAGAAGGCCAAGCTCGTCCTGGAAGGGGCCAGACAGACATACCTTGCGACAGTTGCGTATGAACTCGCCAAGAGCAGGCTAGATCAGCAAATCTTATTCAACACAAAGTTCAGAGACTTCAGATCTGAAATAGAGGCGATTAGGAGGGGTTGATCAGTTGGATTTCTTCGACGACTTTGGCGGCGAATTCGTGGCTAGGCTCCGAGAGATACATTCCGCCACAAGGACGACCTCGGACGGGAAGGCGACAATAACCTTCCGGACTGCAAGGATAGAGGCCGAATATGATCCGGATGTAATGAGGAAGGTGGAGGCGGGCAGGCTGATCGCAATACCTAACATAATGGGCGTCGGCACAAACGACTCATTCTCGATCTACGAGATTGCAGACCTTTACCCGATGCACTACAGCATGCTCACGCTCGACAAGAGCCAGCCGAGCATGATAAGGAAGGAGTTCATGAGCCTCATAGACGCGGAGTGGCAGAAAGGATCCAAGAGCACATGGATCGAGATAGTCGCAGCCCCAACGGGCTATGTCATGAAGATTGAAGGCGGGTTGCCGGCTTTCCTGAGGAAGAATATTGCCCCCCTCCCCGGGGCAAAGGTTTCGCTGCTCAGCAGGGAGCTGATCAAGAAATTCATTTGTTATGCGCCGAAGGGCAACAGGGATTGCGACTACACCGTAGGTAAGCTCTTGGGGGTGGCCGATGAGGATATACCGTTCACTGTCAACCTCGAAAAGCTCCTCCATTACCACGTGGGCGTCTTCGCATTCACAGGTTCTGGGAAGAGCAACCTGACCTCACTGGTGGTTAGGAAGGCGGTGAAGGCTTGCCCGGACATGAAAGTGGTCATTTTCGACGTCTCTTCAGAGTATGGGGTAAGCATACTCGACCTCCTCTGCGATGCACCAAGCAGGATCCTTTTCACCGAGGAGATCTCTGAAACAGACACAATGGAGGCGGCGGAGGAGTATTACAGGAGGCATGTGATCCCAGAGTCGCTATCGGAGAGGAGGGAAGAGCTGATCGTCCGCATCAGGGACCTATTCGAGGGCAAGAAGGTGCTCAAGCTGTCACTGCCCTCGAGGGAAGCTTTGAAGATGAATGCCTACAGGAGCTACGGCGGGCTGCTCGAGATCCTCTCCGGATTGCTTGAGGAGAAGTACGGCGCCTCGGCACAGAAGGTGATTGTCCCGGAAGTGATGGCCAAGATAAAAGGATTTCTTGAAAGAAACGGTATCGACGAGGAGACACGGATAGGGACCGAAGCCGAGCCGCTGCTGTGCGAGATAGACCAGCTGATCGGGAAGGCAAAGCTAAGGGACGATGCCGCAATAAAAACAGTATTCCACAACCTTAGGGTCGTTATCGGCGAACGTGAAGAGGAGGCGGAAGGAGGCTATACGGTTCGCGACCTGACTGCTGAGATAATGGACACATGCCAAGAGGCCCCGAGGGTGTTCGTGATCAACCTTCCCGAGGTGGAGGCTGCCCGGAGCCTCTGCGCTGAACTGATAAGCGAGGTCTTCAGGGCAAAGAAGAGGAGCTTTTCGCTGGATCCGAGAGTGGTCTTTGTTTTCGACGAGGCACAAGAATTCATACCGTATGAGAAGAAGAAAGAGGACGGGACTGAATACTCGAGCCTGGCGGTCGAGCGGCTGCTCAGGCATGGACGCAAGTACCACCTACATGGCTGGATAAGTACCCAGAGGATAGCCCACCTCAACACAAATGTACTGCAGCAGCTGCACAGTTACTTCGTTAGCACTATGCCAAGACCGTACGACAGGCAGCTGATTTCAGATACATTTGCGATAGAAGACGCATTCATGGAAAGGACCCTCCTCTTCCAGAATGGGGACTGGCTGATGACGAGCTTCAAAGCAACCAATACCCAGAATGTCCCGGTCTTCTTCCACGCATTTAACAACGAGGATTTTATCTTGTCTGAGGGGCGATGAGGGGCTGATTGTTTGTTCGCGAATTTGCCATAATCCGATAACGCTTATCAGATTAACCGCCCAAGTGATTAGTGTTGCAGGTGTGCATGATGTCCTTCAGCGATTTGAGGAGCATTGGGCTCAAAGATGTTGAGATCAGGATTTACGAGCACCTGGTCGAGAACGGTGAAGATCTCCTATCTGCCATACCTGAGAAGCTTGGTCTTAATGCAGAGGAGGCAAGGTCAGCGGTTGAAGAGCTCACTAGGATCGGGGCAATCGAGTCCAAGTCTGGGATGCTGACGCCGGTTGCCCCCAAGGCATTCTTGCAAAGATACATAAAGAAGCAAGAGGTAGAGTGCGACCTCAGGATCTCAGAGCTCCGTGCAACGGTTGGAAGGCTCCAGTCCGCCCTTGAGCCGATATATGCCGAGAAGAGGCTGGGCATGAGGATGGAAGAGCTACTGCAGGCAATTGACGGCCTTCCAGCAATGGAGCTTGAGACGGTCAAGATAATCTCCAGGGCAAACTCAGAGGTCTGCATTCTCGCAGAGGAGTTCAGCTGGTACTACAAGGTCAGGGAAGAGCTGCTCTCGGCTCTGGAGAGGAAGGTCGCTGTAAGGGTGATCCTCCTAGTCAAGGACGGCAAGGTTGCCCAGAGGGTCGACGACATGAAGCAACACGGGATTGAGGTCAGGTTTTCAGGCAGGGAGTGGAGAAACACCCGGTTCACAATTGCCGACTCGAAGGAACTGACATTCCTCATATGGGCAAGGAAGAGCGACAGCAGCAGGATCTACTACAGACCAGGGTACACCAAAAACCCAGGACTTGTGTCAGTGTTTCACGACTCATTTGACCTGCTGTGGGAGAGATCGGATCGGCTGTAGGTACTGCGCAGGTGTATGCACACGATCGAAGCTGTGAGGGTCGCCTACGGATCGGCACTGGAACTGGGTCTGTTGAGGGGCAGGACGGATGCCCGGGCAACGACGCTCTACCTTTTCGTTTCAAAGATGGGTTGTAGGGGATCTTGCGCCTTCTGCCCCCAGCCCTATGGCGGTATCAGTAAGATCTCGAGGGTGGAATGGCCGAGATTCGCTCTGGAGGAGGTGGCTAGGGCATTGACCCGGGCGACCGGGCTGGAGAGGGTCTGCATACAGTGTTCCGACGAGCCAGGGATAGCATCCGAAGCAGAAGTGATCGTGAAGCGCCTGGCTCCAGCTGGGTTGCCCTTCTCGGTTTCAGCGCCACCCATCACTGTGGAGGAAATGGAAAGGCTCAGGGACGCAGGTGTGGAGATCCTGACTGTCCCGGTTGATTGCGCAGACAAGAAGAGGTTCAGATCTGTGAAAGGCAGGGACCTGGAGGGGATAATGGGTTCACTGAGGGCAGCATTAAGGGTTTTCGGAAGAGGAAAGGTAGGGACGCACCTCATCATCGGGCTCGGCGAGTCTGAAAGAGAAGCGGTAGAGATGATCGACGCTGTTTCAAGGATGGGAGTCACCCCATCTCTCTTTGCGTTTACTCCAATCAGAGGGACACGAATGGAGAATGCAGCCAGCCCCCCGATAGGCTCATACCGGAGGGTCCAGATCGCCCGGCACCTGATTGTCAACGCGGGCCTGAAAGCTTCAGACTTTAAATTTGGCCCGGATGGAAGAATCACAGGGTTCGGGTGCTCGGAGGAAGTTCTTGAGAGAACATTCGATTTGGGGCATCCGTTCATGGTGTGCGGCTGTCCCGGCTGCAACAGGCCCTACTTCAATGAAAGAGCTTCAGGACCGTTCTACAACTATCCCTTCAGACCTGACCCAAAGAGGGTTGCCGAGGAGACGTGGTCCTATTGAAAAGGCTCAGGGTGATCGAATTCGAGTTTGGGGACGCCCCTTTCAACATGGCACTTGACGAGGCGATAATGAGGTCGGTAGGGTCGGGTAAGAGCCCTCCAACGCTCAGGCTCTACGGATGGGATCCGCCGGCTGTCTCAATTGGATACTTCCAAGAGATAAAGGAGGAGGTCAACCTCGAGTTCTGCCACGAGAAGGGAATCCAAGTGGTGAGGAGGCTCTCCGGTGGCGGGGCTGTGCTCCATACCCCGAAGGAGCTCACTTACAGCTTCGCAGTAGAGGCAAACGACCCCTCTGTCCCGCAGGACATTCAGGGAAGTTACCTCAAGATATGCGCTCCAATCATTTCAGCGCTGAGAGAGATAGGGGTGCCGGCATCGTTCCGACCAGTTAACGATATCGAGGTGAGGAAGAGGAAGATCTCCGGGAGCGCGCAGACAAGGAGGTTCGGCGCGATCCTCCAGCACGGTACGATACTACTAGGCATGGACTATTCACTACTCCCCGCCCTAAGGGTAAGGGCAGAGAAGCTCGCAGAAAAAGGGGCAAAAGACGTTGCAGGAAGGATAACGACTGTAGCCGAAATCCTAGGCAAAGAAGTCAGCCATGCAGAATTCTCCAAGATCCTTGTGAGGAGCTTTGAGGATCACTTCGGCGCTGTTGCATACTCCTCTGACCTTTCAGAGGACGAGTGCATAGCCCCAACGCTGGAGGAGAGGTACAGGTCAATCGACTGGACCTTCAGGAGGTGATGCTTTGGAAAGGGAGCTGGTGAGGAAGTTCAAGGACGGGAAGCTCGTCAAAGTCAAGATTGTCCTGGAGGGGGGATTGATCAAGGATGCAAAGATAACAGGGGACTTCTTTGCACATCCCGAAGAGGGGATAGAAATTATAGAGAAGGAGCTCATAGGTAAGGACTTGTGCAACGCGAGACAGGCAATCGAGAGCGCAATTGGGGGGATCACGCTCATAGGGTTGCGTCTAGAAGACCTTGTCGCGATGGTGCAGGAGTGCCTAGACCGTTAAAGTTGAGGAGAAACCTGTTTTACCGGATGGGATTGGTTCGATTATGAGGAGCGAAAGGATCTGCTTTTACAGACCGAGCCCTGCAGTTGTCCCAGTATCGATAACCGGCATGAGGTGCGAGCTTGATTGTCCCCACTGCAGGGGGAAGTACTTATCGGGAATGGCAAAGGCATCTATGCCCACAGACCTGATCAGGACCTTCATAGCAGCTAAGAAGGGCGGTGCAAAGAGGCTGCTCATAACAGGCGGATTCGCGAAGTCAGGGAAGTTGCCCGTCGGGAATATGATCTCAGCGATAGAGGAGGGGAAGAGGAGGACGGGGATTAAGGTCAGCATGCATGGAGGGCTCCTCGACAAAGATACCATGGATAGGGTGGCAAAGGCAGGCGTCGACACTCTGCTGCTGGATGTAATCGGGAGCGAGCAGGCTGTCACTTGCTATCTGGGCGGCGGATGGAGCCTGAGGGGGTATGTGGATGCGCTTTCGAATGCAAAATCCATTTTTCCTCTTCTCGCCCCACATGTGCTGATAGGTATCGAGCAGGGCAAGATAATCGGCGAGTACAGGGCCATCGACATGATCGCAGAGGCGAAACCCGGCGCCTGTGCCATTCTCGTCATGACCGATGGGGAGACGCCCGATCCTGAAGAGGTGCAGAAGGTGATGGAATACGCGCGGGAGGGGCTTAAGTCTCACCTCAGCTTGGGCTGCATGAGGGGGAGGGGGAAAACCAGGAACATCTATGAGAGGATGGCGCTGGACCTGGGTTTCGACGGGATTGCGAACCCCTCACAGGAGGCTGTAGAGTATGCAAAGAGTTCAGGTCTGGAAGCCATGTGCGTAGAGGACTGCTGCGTCCACATGCCAGTGATCTAGGCGGGTCGCCCCACGGTGCTCAGGTATATGACTGACTCCTCCGTGCCGTCGAGACCCACCAGCTGGTTTACCTCGTCATCAAAGAATGCGGCGATCTGGCATGTACCTAGCCCCAACGATACTGCTGCAAGAGCCAAGTTCTGGGCGAGATGCCCTGCCTCGAGGTAAACATAACGGTAAGCCCGATCCTTGTATTTCCATTTCGATCTCCCAAAGACTGCGGACCAGATAAAGACGCAAGGGGCTTCTGCACACATCGACTGCCCAAGAGAAGCGTGCGCCAAACCTTCCCCGAAATCCCCTTGTTTAACGATCTCGAGGCTATGCCTTCTGACTGAGTAGTGGTAGATCCCGTTTGAAAGACCGGAGCAGTTGTTCACCAGCAAATACGTCTCGATGGGGTACAGCGCACCTGCAGACGGGGCGGTCCTGAATTCATAGCCTTGAATCCGCCCCCGTATGCCCGTTGATGCCCAGAGCATGAAGGAGATCTGATCAAGCAAGACCGGCTCAGGTGCGTACTCTCTGACGCTGCGCCTGTTTCTTACGCACCACTCAAGCGTGACACCAGGAGGCTGGAAAGCCGGCAGCCCGATCTCCACGACCCCGGGATATTCCTTGTATGGGGAGGGTTTCTGCGACCAATCAAGCATGCCTCCGCCAGGGCGATCCCGCCAGTATTTGGTCTCTTGCTGGAACAGGTACCCGATCTCATCAGGCATCCTATCCACCCTATACCCACTCTTTTTTTATTGAGAACTCCCATCTGCACCAGATGCCTTCGGGGTGAGGGTCGGGCGGGGCGAAGACGCACCTGGTCTCAAATCTTGGGTTGATCGTCTTCGCAAATGTCGAAAGGTGCGCCAAACCGACAGGCTTGCAAGCGAACTCTCCCTTTCCATCCCTTGTCCTTGCACGCTGCGGGCGGCACTTTGTGATGGTCATGACCAGGCGATCGCCAAGCAGCGCTGTCTTCAACCCTGAACAGGGGGCTATGCTTATCAGCTGGAGGGCTCTCTCCAGATCGGCTAACGTCCCTTCGGATATCCCAAGCAGCTCCTTGATCCGATTAGCCTCAGAGACTGCATACTGCTCCCACGCATGCCTGTCAAGATCGATTGCAGTTTCGATCCCGAATTTCTCCTCCACGCCCAAGAACCAGTATCCATCGAGTGTGAGAAAGTTTTTCGAGAGGATCTCTATGTACCGTATAAGGTCCTCCCTTGTCATGGATTCCAGCATGCCTGAAGACAAGAAAGACACCAAGAATATGGTGATCCCCTTGGCTCAAAAGCGTTTCCAAATTGGCGGATCATTTGATCCTAGATATATGGCGGCTGAAGGACCTTATAAACAGCCAGAGGGCAAGCCCTATTGCTATGTAGACCAGGGATATGGTGAAAGAGGCGAAGAAAGCCACCGGGCTGGAGCTGAAAATGACCAAGTAAGCCAGGAAAGAGATCACGAAGGAAGTGGCGACGGCGGCCTTGACGACATCCTTGAAGCTCCTGAACAAAAATGCCGAGGCTATCCCAAAGAGGATCCCCATCCCGAATATGTGGAATGGGTAAACGTACTGATTTACAACGAAATACAATGAACCCGCCACTGCGGAGAATATCGCCCAAAGATATCCAAACCCCCCTGAGTGTCCCGTTGTTGGCATCTGAGCCTCGACAGCTGCTTCACCCCCGAGGTATTGGGTGGCAAGAGGAGTCGCGCGGTAGTAGTAAACCCTGTCCCGCATTTCCCGTGAGATCAATCCAAGCCTAAGCAACATCGAAAGGTGCGATTCCACAGTGCTCCGGGACCGGTTAACGGCAGAGGCTATCTCATCACCTGTGAGCTCGTCCTTGATGAGTGCGGCTACGATCTCATACCTTGTCCTCTCGCCCAGTGCATCCATAACTTCGCGCCGGCGATCTTCTTCCATGATCGGAATAGCGCGCGTACCGCTTATCTAACTTTCTTCAATGCACTCCGGTTTTTCTAGAAAAATCGAATCGGCGTGAGCCTTAAGATTGCTTAAATTCGCCGGGTGTTGAGGTTTTTTGGAAGGACCCGAAGATGGCCTTTTGGTCTTCGTTGCTGAAGTGGCTAATAATCGGCACGCTACTCGTGGTTTTTCCATGGACAATACCAATGGCCGGGTTGTACCTATTGGTCAAGTCAGGAATACTCAGGAAAATGGGGGGTCGGATAAATGAGCTGTGGAGAAGAGGCAGGGTATTCGAGAGGGTATTCGACTGGAAGGCCCGTAGCTGCAAGGAACTCAGGAAAGAGAGCTTTGCATTGGACTATTACATCCCCAGCAGTGCATCGCCATATGTGATACTCCCCAAGGGGGCTGGATTCATCTGCATCTCCTCATTCAGCATAAAGGACAAGTCCAGGTCGCCTGAAGCATGCAAGACGGCAGTGAGCGGAGTGCTGAAGTCGCTCGGGGGCGGGGATCGGACAATATCTTTCGTCGGGACCCTAACAGATGAAGGGGACTTCCTGAACAGCATGCAAATCGCATCCAAGCACGGACCTTCCATCAAGGCTGAATTCGAGAGGGCCGGAATCGAGCATATGAAACTACTCGAGATCGCCAGAAATGTGGTCGCCTCGACCTCCCCGACAACCAGTCTTGAGATCCACAGGGGCAAAGACATCATACTTAAACCGATGGTGATGGCATGAAGCTCTTAGAGGAAGCTGGGGGCGCACTAGAGGGGATTTTTTCCGAAATGGCGGGCATCGGAAGGATGCACCCTTGCGACTGCATCTCGGGGGAGTTCGGTCTCGGAAGGGACGAGCTGAAGAGGTGCTGCATAACCGGAATCGGCCCCGAGAGGTCTGAGGTCGGAATGGAGCTCGCACTCAGGTGCTCCGAGGCAGGCGAGAAGCTCCTTATCATAGACATGACAGGGGACTACACTGGTCTTGTGAGCTACATCCCATCACTGAGAGTATATCGGGCAGGAAGGAACTTCCAAGCAAACCCTTTCAGTGCATCACGAAGGGGGTTCCCCGAGCTGATAGCCGCATCCGTCCAAGCAGTTCTGAAGACAACAAGAACCGAGAGGTTCTACCTGGAGAGGGCTCTGCTCCTGTCGCTATCGCAGGGGGAAGAGAGGCCCAAGCCCTCAGATCTGCTCGAAAGGCTGCTCCAGATCGAGGCGGAGGCGCATCCGAGGCAGGGGCTGAGCATAGACTCGGTCAGGAATGTGCTCTGGGAGCTGCAGGCTTTTGACCGCCTGATCCCGCAGGAGGTGCGTCCCCCTGCCCTGATCGACCTCTCCAAGGCTTCTTCTATCAGAGTCGGCAGACTGGCAGCGATTGATCTTTTCCTGAACCTTGGGTCCCTAGATTTGACAGGGGTAGTGATCGACCCAGCCGACAGGATCTTCGCCCATGATGCGCCGGAGGAACTGTCCGAGGCATTGGAGGCGAGCGCAGACGAACTGGCAAGGAGGGGGGCTTTGCTAATAATTGCGGTCTCAACAAATTCCCTTGTTCCCCGGTGGATTACAGATACGCTGACTTCAGAGATCGTCTGTACGACTGTTTCGCATGGGAATAGACAAGCTCCGGAACGCAGAACTCAGGCGCCTTGCGCTTGCGGGTCTAATTTTGGCCAAGAGCCGCTGCTCATCGTTTCGCGATACTCGGATGCAATGCAACCAGTCAGGATAAGGAGAACCGGATTCAAGCCTGTCGGAGATGAGGAAATCGAGATGCATATGAGAAGCCTGGGCGAAGATTTCAAGATGCACATTGAGGTCGAGAAGAAGGCCACCCTCCTGGAGAAGATCTTTGCCGACAAAGCGATGCATCAGACTGCCAAGGAACTCATGGCCATGATAAGGGGAGGGAGAGTCCCAGTCGATGCGGTCTCCAAACAGCGGAGCGGCACCCTGAAGAGAGTCGCCAAGATGCTCTCAAGGCACTTCTTGATAATCGAGTTTGCCGACGGGAATGGGATTAACTGGTACAGGCTGACAAAGGCCGGAGAACGGGCCCTTGATGAGGAGGAGTGTGAAAATGAGAGTGAAGTACGTGTCTGAAAATAGGATCTACTGGAGCCTGGGCAGGGGTCACGGCGACCGAGTTGTTGGCGTCGAGGTTTCTGCATTAGGCGAGGACAGGGTAAGAAGAACAGTTTTTTCGAGAGGCAAGTTTGGGAGGGAGGAGAAGATAAACGAGGAGGAGTATAGCGTCGAGGAGTTTTTGGAAATACTCGAGGCGGAGAGTGCTATCCTCAAAAGAAAAGACCCCGCCGGGGATGGGGATGGCGGTAAGGAGCTGATCCTGCGCGCGATCGAGATCTTGAGGAGGGTCTACAATGGGCTATGAAGACAGAGATGGGCTAGAGCTGGAGGATTTACCAGGGATAGGATCTGCAACTGCAGAGAGGCTGAGAAAGGCAGGGATTAAAACAGTTAAGGATCTTGCCTGCATCCCGGCGAGGGAGCTTGAAGAGATAAGCGAGCTGGCTGAGGGGAGGGCAGGCGAGGCTGTGAGGAACGCCAGGGAAGCAGTTTTTCCGAAGGTTATGACCGCCAGGGAATATCTTGAGAAGAGGAAGGGCATCCAATTCCTGACAACTGGGACGAAGAATCTGGACCTCCTGCTTTGCGGCGGCCTGGAGCCAGGGATCACAGAGCTCATAGGTGCATACGGCACGGGGAAGACTCAGATCTGCCTCCAGCTCTGCCTTACCGTGCAGCTGACTCGAAATCGGGGAGGGCTGGACGGGGCGGCTTTCTACATAGACACAGAGGACACTTTCAAGCCTGAGAGGCTTTACCCTATTGCAAATGCGCTCGGTCTCGAGGGTGACCAGATACTGGATCGCGTGCACGTATTCAGGGCCATCAACTCTGATCACCAGTTCGAGGGACTGAGGGTAGCACAGGAGTATGTTGTGGAGAAGAAAGCAAACCTGATTATCGTTGATTCGCTCACAGCCCACTTCCGTGCAGAGTACTCTGGGAGAGAAAATTTGGTAACGAGGCAACAGAGGCTAAACACGTTCATACACCAGCTCCAGAGGATCTCGACAATGCACGATGCCATAATAGTTGTCACAAACCAGATCTTGGATGTCCCCGAGGTCATACCAGGGGTGAAGCCTGCGAGACCTGCAGGAGGGAATGTTGTGGCGCACGGCTGCACGTTCCGGCTTTGGCTGGAGAGATCAAAGGGCATGACTAAGGTCAGTGTGATCGACTCCCCGAAGCACCCCAGGAGCTCGACCTGGGTTATGCTAAGCGAGGCAGGGGTGAAGGACTCGGAAGTTCCAAAGTGATCCGGGATGAGGCCCCAGGATTCATACTCCACAGATCCAAGGGTTAGGCAGACATTGCTCCTGCGTGGGGACAGAAATGCAGCTAGGGGGGTTGCTCTCAGGGCGTGCATAGAGAGGGGGCGCTTGGGGGAAAGGGCGATCTACCTGCAGCAGAGGCTTATGGCGGTTGACGAGACGGCCCTGCGTTCAATGGTCGGCCCTGAAAATTTGATGCTAGGGGTTTTCGAGTCCTTGGGCGAGGTCGCACCCTTGATCTCTGCGATAAAGCCCGCCATTGCCGTGATTGACCCTGTGAACGGACTCAGCAGCGGGTACCTTTCTCTTAGGCGGCTTGCTTTGGATCTCTTCGAAATGGCAACCGCAGCGGAGAGGATCAAGGCAAGCCTAATACTGCTCTGCGACATGACGGATCGGAGCGGGGAAAAGGTGCCTAGGCACTACAGCCTGATCCGCAAGTTCTGTGACTGCGAAATTGAGGTCAGGGCTGATGGAAATGACGGGCAGAGGGGTTGAAGGACTGAGTGAGTCGTCGGATGGCAGCAAAAAAGGAAATGATGGGAAAGGGCTGAGGGTAAAGGGGCTATTCCAGCAGTTCAAACCCGTTGTTCTTGCTGGACTTGACTAGGCGCTCCATCAGCACCTTCCGCTCAACGCCAGCTACAACTTTCCTTGTCCATACGACCATGTCAGGGTTCGCGCTAATGCTATCAATGCCAGCCCTTACCAGCGTCTCTGTGAGGTCGGGGTAAACGCTCGGTCCCTGCCCGCAGATGCTGACAGTGACGCCATGCGAGTGCGCCACTTTTATGAGGTGCATGATTGCCCTGATTACAGCCGGATCCCTCTCGTCGAAGTACCTCGAGTCCTGCGCAGGGAGTATGGGCGAGTCCCTGTCGACGCCCAGGATGAGCTGCGTAAGGTCGTTGCTGCCAACGCTGAAACCGTCGCAGAGCCTAGAGAACTCGTCAGCCATGAATACTATCGATGGGATCTCAGCCATGAGCCATACCTTGAAGTCGCGATCCCTCTGCAGACCCTCCTCCTTCATTATATTCAGGCACGACTCGACTTCCCATGTAGTCCTAACGAACGGCAACATCACCCAGACGTTCTTCAGGCCCCATTCGTCCCTCACCCGCTTTATCGCCCTGCACTCTAGCCTGAAGGCGGGCGAATAAACGTCTGAAACATAGCGGCTGACACCCCTCCACCCTATCATCGGGTTTGCTTCCTGCGGCTCAAACTTGTCGCCGCCGACAAGCTGTCGGTACTCGTTGGTCTTGAAGTCGCTGAACCTCACAACAAGCGGCCGCGGGTGTATCTCCCTTGCAACCTTCGAGATTCCAGTAGCGAGCTTGTCGATGAACTTCTCATCCTGCTTTGTCTCTATCAAGTGCAGGGGGTGCTCACCTATTACATCAGCGATTATGAACTCAACCCGCATCAGCCCAATCCCATCGAACGGCAGATCGCGGTACTTGTCGATCATCCCAGGCTCCCCGAGGTTCATGTATATCTTGGTCGCAGTCGGGTAGTAGGACTCAACACTTAGCGCTGCCTTCGTTGGGACCACGGGCTTCTTTTCCTCGGGGCCGATCAGGTCTCCTTCATAGACGACACCGTGGGTTGCATCAACTGTTATCACTTGCCCTGTTTTGAGGATCTTTGTTGCCTCCTTTGTCCCCACTATGCATGGAATGCCCAACTCCCTGCTCACTATCGCAGCGTGGCAGGTCTTGCCTCCGCTGTCGGTGATTATCGCAAGGGCCTTCCGCATTGCAGGGGCCCAGTCTGGCGATGTCATCTCAGTGACCAGTATCTCGCCTGCCTGGAACTCCCGGATATGTTTCGTGTCCATTATTACGTGCGCCTTTCCCGACACTAGCCCTGGAGATGCAGGGACGCCTCTCAAGAGGCGCTTGACCCCGCTGTCCATATGGTCCATCTTTTTGCCTTCAGGCTTGGTTTCAACCTTCATCGACCAGACAGTCTCGGGCCTTGCCTGGACTATGTACAGCTTCTTGTCGTAAGAGTCCAGTGCCCACTCTATGTCCATCCCCATACCGTAGTGTTTCTCTATCTCCACCGCAAATTTTGCGAGCTCAAGAACCTGCTCGTCAGAGATGCATGGTGCCCCGACACGCTCCGGTGGGACGGGGGTCTCTTTGAGGAAGCCCTCGCCGCTATCGGATGGGGAACGTATTGCCATCTTTTCCTTCCTTGAAATGTTCCTTTCGATTATCGTCATTGTCTTTTTGTCAACCGTCCATTCATCTGGGCTTACCTTGCCCTGGACGATCATCTCGCCGATACCCCACGTGCCCTCGATAACTACTACATCGCGGTTCCCCGTCGTTGGGTCCAGCGTAAACATGACCCCTGAGGATTCGCTATCGACCATCTTCTGCACTGCAACGCTGAGATAAACCTTCATGTCATCGAAACCCTTCTCCTTCCTGTATGCGATCGCCCTCGGGGTGAATAGGGATGAGAAGCATTTTATCACATACTTTAGGAGGGCATCCTTCCCAGAGACGAAAAGGTAAGTGTCCTGCTGCCCAGCGAAGCTCGCACCTGGCAGGTCTTCTGCAGTGGCGCTGCTCCTGACTGCGACCGGAGGATCTTTGACCTTCAGCATACTGCCCAGTTTCTGGTAAGCCGCGACTATCTCTTCTACCAGCTCGACCGGGAGGGGTGCAGACTCAATTATTGACCTGATCTCTCTGGAGGAGGATTCCAGTGAGTCGCTATCAGTGATATCCATCCTGGAGAGCACTTCCTTAATCCTGTCTCGTAAGTTGTTCCTGTTTATGTGCAGCTTGTAAGCCTCAGCAGTTATGGCAAACCCAGGAGGGACAGGCACGCCGAAAGACAAGAGTTCCCCAAGATTTGCACACTTGCCACCGACAAGAGGGATGTCGTCCTTCTTTAATGAGTCAAAAAAGATTATGTATGATGATCTGGAACCAGCCATCGACAGCACCTTAAATCGATTAGGGGCGCGTATCACTATTAATATTTTTGGTCAGTTTGCAACAGAGTTACAGATTTTGAGGCGGTCTATAACACAAGCAAAAAGATTTCCGAAAAATTTCTGCTTCGCTGGCAGGGCTTGCAATCAATAAGCTACCAACATACTTATATTAATTAATATCAATATTAATAGTAATAAAACTTCAATATATTAAGGTAGGATCTATGAGGCAGCTAGATGACTATGACCGGAAGATAATCGAGGTATTAAGGAAGGATGGGAGGGTCTCCTATAGGAACCTTGCCTCTGTTGTTGGCATATCGAATGTTGCAGTTAGGGACAGGGTTAGCAAACTGTTGAAGAGAGGCTACATAAAGGGTTTTTTTGCGCTTGCCGACTCGAGACTGATAGGGAAGGATGTCTCAGCAATTTTTGAGGTCGAGGCCAGCACGAATGAATTTTCTGAAGTTGTGGACAGGATCTCTGCATATGAGGAAGTCACAAAGGTCTATGAGAAGGTCGGCGCCCCAACTATTTTCGTCCATGCAAGTTTCAGCAACATTGATGAGATGCAAAATTTCGCTGAGAGGATTTACAAGATGAAAGGCGTAGTCAAGGTCGTATCATCAATGATTTACAAAAGACACAAGTTCGATCCGTCTCTGGATGTATGACTGCTTCACTTCCCGATCTAAAATGAAAAATCATTTAAATGAAAAATCATTTCAATATCTTGAAGTCAGAGAATTCGTTCCTGCTTTCTTGCCACTCAATGGATAGGTTGTCTACCTTGGAGTTGGGCGGCCCAATCCTGAGCTCGGAAATCAGGTCCATCAGCTTGCCCTTCTCCCCTTCGGCCAAGACCTCAACACTCCCGTCCTTCTGGTTCCTGACGTATCCTTTGAGGTCCAGCCCCTTAGCAATGCGATACGTATAGTACCTATAGCCAACTCCTTGCACAACGCCTGTGACCCTGATCTTAACGCGTGCTGTCAAAAAACACACCTGTTGTATCAAAGTATGACGGAAATACTATAAAAAACATACTTAAAACAAAAGATTGCACTCGTGTTGGCTAAAATTTGGAAGGATTGCCAAAGAGCCGATCTAATAAGATTAATATGAATAGGCAGTTAGATGGAAGTGGATTAAAGGATGGTCCAGCATGACAATCGAAGAAGGGCAGGAGATACTGCTTTACGTCAACGAAAAGAAGAGTTGGATTGTGACCGTAGAAAGCGGGAAAAAGTTCCACACTCACAAAGGAATCGTAGATCTGGGTGAGCTGATTGGGAAACAATATGGAACGGAAGTGAAGACCACACTGGGGCTACCCATGAAGGCGATGCCTGTAGACTACTTGGACCACCTCGAGAGGGTTTCCAGAAAGACCCAGATCATATACCCAAAGGACATAGCGCTCATCACTCTTCTGGCTAATGTAAAGCCAGGAACTAGGGTTGTGGAGTGCGGTACTGGGAGCGGGTCGCTAACGAGCTACTTGGCTACGCATGTCCAGCCTGATGGAATGGTGTACACCTACGAGATGAGGGAGGAGTTCCAGAGGATAGCTCGGAAGAATCTTGAAAGGATGGGACTGATGAAGAATGTTGAGATGAAGCTGAAAGACATCAATGAAGGGATAGATGAAAGGGAAGTCGATGCAATCGTCTTGGATATGGCAACCCCATGGCAAGTAGTGGGCTTGGCTCATGATGCACTCAGGACAGGGGGCAGGCTGGTCAGCTTCAGCCCAACAATAAACCAAGTCGAGAAGACTGTTGAAGAAATGCGTAGCAAAGGTTTTTTGGCAGTAAAGGCATTAGAACTACTGATGCGGACGTACAAGGTCAAGGCAAATGAGACAAGACCCGATATGATAATGGTGGGTCACACAGGATATATCGTTTCTGGGAGGAAAGGGTGATGGAGAGAGTTCTAACAGGGTTGAAGAAAGCCGAGGGTTTTGCAGATGAGATAGAGAGCGAAGCAAAGGCAAAAGCAGACGAGCTGGTGAGGAGGGCTGAGGAGGAGGCCAAGAGACTGGAGCTTGAGTCTGAGCAGAAGGCGAAGGGGATTGGTGAGGAAGCGTATTCCAGGAAGGTTTCCGAAGCTAAAAAGATCACTGAGAAGATCAGGAAAGAGAGCGAAGCCTCTTCGGCGCTGCTTAGGAAGAAAGCTGAGGAGAAGAAGAAGGACTGTGTTGACGAAGTTGTGGAAGCCGTTCTCAGAGATCTCAACCCGCAAGCAGCGGAGAGCTGAAAATATTGAGCGACCCTGTTTATACAGTCGTAAAGGCCTCTGCGAGAAAAGGCAGACTCCTGACTAGGGAGGAGTTTTTGGAGCTGTCGTACTCCAAGGATCTGAAGGAGTTGGCGAATAAGCTCAAAGAAAAGGTTCCCACCCTTGAAGTCCCTGCATTAAGTGCGAAGGCGCTTGAAGCCTCACTTTACAGCGCATACCTTGCTGAGGTCGATGAGTTCACAAAAACATCAGACAGGCTGAAGAAGGCGTTGAGCTTCTTCAAGAGGGAGGTCACAGATACAGAAAGGGCAGAGGCCTTGAAGTCGGCCCTAGCCGGAAATTTGCCTGAAAAACAGAGGGAGGAGCCCCTCATCAGGCTCAAGGCAGAAGGTTTCGATCGAGAGGTCGAGGCTTCCTCAAAAGCATTCATGAAATACAGGATCCCTGGTTTGGTAGACGTAGCCTTCGCAAGGCAGAGGATTCTTGACCTTTGCGAGGATATCGGAAAATTGGGCAGGGAGGCTAGAACTGGGCTTACTGATTTCGTGAAAACGAAAGTAGATTACTTCAATTCAATGACAATCATCCGCGGCCTCAAGAACGGGGTTCCGTCGGCTGCGATTAGCGAATTACTGATTTATCAGTTGGGCAGCATCCCTGATGAGAGGCTTAATGAAGCGACAAAGCAAGGCGATTCAGAAAAGGCGGCCGCTTTCCTTTTGAGCACATTATCATCCAAAGGTTCGGGTGCGAGAGACCTGGAAAGGCTATACGAGGAGAGGCTTGGCAAGAATGCAGAGAGGGCATACTATAGGAATTACTCAAACCTTGCAGCTGTATTTTCATACCTTGAGCTCAAGCTGAGGGAAACAAAGAACCTCATAAGGCTTGCCAACATAATTGAAAGAGAAATGGATCCCAAAAAGTCTGTCCAGGAGTTTATTTACTGACCTGGATTGGGACCCCCACAGCCAATCGGAAGGGGCTGAAGCGCACCCCTCCGTCATTGTAGAACTTGCTGAACCACTCATAGAAGTGAAGCCTCAGATCCTGGGCCAGAACCAAGATCCCTTCAAGCAAGACCACGAACACATTCCCTACAACTATAAGAAGCGGCGATAGGACGAACCCTAGACCTCCACCCGAAGTAATCTCAGCCAGGCTGTAGAAGACGGTTGTAAGCATTATGTGCGCAACCACCATCGCGAAAATTCGCAGGTAGGAAACGGTGTTTGAAATGAAGCTTATCATTGTCTCGAAGATTTCGAAGAACATCTCGCCGAGCTTGCCCACGCCCTTCTTGCCATGCTTTGCTATCTCGTAAAAGGGCTCTGCTACGAAAAGGAAGGCTATTGGACCCAATATGTAGTAGATCGGACCAGAGAACCACTCCATGAGATTCAGCCCAAAGCCAAAGACGACATATATGAAGCCGATGTAAAGGGCGAACTTCGGCAGGTTGACTAGGAAAGCTGTCGAGTACCTCCTCTGGATGAGGCTGTTGGCGAACGAAAGTGAAAGACCCAGAGAGATGTGCGCGACGCCTACGAACAGGGAGATCTTCAGCATTGTCATCAGGTCTTCAGAAGGGTGGAGCGGCGCTTCGTATCCAACCAGATGGTGAAGAGATTGCCCGAAGAATTCACCATACAGCAGGGCGCCGATTATTGCCCCTGCAAGACCAGTAATGACCAACACCAATCCTATCTTCTTCATTGAGCCGAAGAACCTGTAGAATACGAGCCCGAGCAAAGCGAGCGAAATCCCATGGCCAAGATCCCCAAACATCAGCCCGAACAAGATCGGGAAGCTGAGCGCCATGATTGGCGTGGGGTTGACCTCATTGTAAGAAGGGGAGCCATAGAGATTTGTTATCGAATCAAAGATCTTGAAGAACCGCGGGTATTTGTAAGAAACAGGAATGGAGGCGGATGCCAAGTCATCCTTCACGAAGGACACTACGCGACCGTTCAGGACTTGCTGCACCGAATTCGTCAGCTCTTGAACATGATCCTTTGGCACGTAGCCTTCGAGCACTGCCCAATTTTTGCTGTATGAGGATTTTCCCTTAACAGACAGGATTGAACTTGCATCACTCACAGATTGCTCTAGATAGAGAAGCCTTCCATAGTTCTTTTCAAGCTGAGAGATTCGCTCTGCCTTATTCTTTTTGGCATTTTCAAGCTCTGATTCCAACGCCTCCAGCTTGGCTGAGAATTGTGAGAGGCTTCCTTTGAACGCCTCAGGAAGCGCTATGGAACGGAAGCCTGCCGATTCGAGCTGCTGCATCACACGGGGCTCTTGGCTTTTCAGATAGACCACTAGCACCACAACAGGCTCCACAGAAGCCTCAACTACCACGCATGTTTGAGGCAGCGAAGACCTAAGGTCGGATACTGAAGACTTCTCTGAACGGGCAAAAATGAAGCTGAAGGCTCTTAGCTGAGAGAGCATCTCCAAAGAATTGGATCCCAAAGTTCCGGAAGCAATGCTCTTCCAGAGTAGGAGACTCTCTGCCAACCTCTCCTCGATCTTAGCCACATCGTCTAGATCACGGATTATTTTTTCATAACTTGAGACTTCAGACTCGATGATCGCCACATAATCTTTCCAATCCCTTGCCGAAATTGGGGAGCATGCAGGCGTTGAGGCCCCTAGCGGGAGATAATTTCTCGTTTTCGAGACAAGATCCTTGATCCTGCCCCTTAGGGACTCGACCTCGCCCACATATTCGGCTGTTACTGATTCGCCCATTTCCCTTAGGGAAAGATGAAGGTTGGCCTTCTGGTTGACTGCGTCAATAACTTTCTCGGAATCAGATTTTAGAAAAATTAAGGAGGTGTAACACATCCTGATTGGGCGTAGCATCAAGATGCACCCGGTTTACGGCAATCAGATCCTAAGCCACAACAGGATTGCAATGATTAGGCCGTAGATGGCTATTGCCTCGCATAGGGTTACGACAAGGAAGGCTTTGAAGAAGGTCTCAGGCTTTTCTACCAGCGACGAGATGGCCGCCGATCCGCTCTTCGCAAGCGCATACCCTGCTGCTAATGCGGGAAGGCTTATTGCGAGAGCAATGGAAATGGTTATCATTGAAGTGTCCACAGCTTGAGCTGGCTGGGTCAAGGCTTCTGCTGGAACCGATGCAGAAACAATGCTCAATCCAAGCATTAGAAGCAAGACGGGCATCAGTGTGGCTAAAATTATGAATAATCGCCGGGGCGGTATCGACTCTACGAAGTTAATTTTCAAGGGACAACCTCCGGTTTGGTTTCAGTCTCTTTATTTATCTCGTCCTTCCTTAAATTTATTTTTGAGGTAATTTCTTCTCGAAATAATTTTGCCAAAGCCCTGAATTCTTTCAATTTCTTTTCATAAGCAGCATCTATTTCTTTCAGGATTTCATCATGCATTTTCATGGACCTCCGCACGTCTCTCAAGTATGCGCTTCACTTTCTTTACCCTGACAAATTCTTCCCTGTCCCTCTCCTCGAGGATGTTTGATATCATGGATACCGTAGCAGAGTATCTTGGGATCAGAAACTGTTCCAATGCGTTTATTCTCCTTTGCGTCCTCTTCACTTCCTCGACCAGGTTGATCAGCGTGTTTTCCAGTTCAGCCACCCTAACTATGAGCTGGAGCGCCTGCTTGAACTTTTCAGCGGCTTCGTCTATGAAGACGGTTGGCCTCTCGAATCCATAGTTTGTCGTTCTGACCAAATTCTCCAAATTCAGGGAGATGACCGAGACACCCATCACTTTTTTCTTTGAGGTGGAGAGATCGAAGGTTGTTGATGGGAATTTTGCAGCAGACTCTATTTCCTTTGATCCTACAACCGCTGCGGCTTGGTCAAGCTTAGTATAGGCTTCCCTTAGGAGGCTGTCGAGTTCGCCCCTGAGTTTTGTGGCCTCGCCGATGCGCCTGTTCACCTCGAGCAGAAGTATGTCCCTCTTCTCCTCCAAAAGATCGTGCGCCCTGCTCAGAAAAGATAGCGTACGCTTGAACCTGATCAGGTTCATCTTCGAAGGCGCTACTCGGAGGGACATGAGTTAGCCTCACTTCGGCCTGTAGTACTGCTTGAGGAACTTGTCCGAGATCCTGGTCAGCTCGGACTCCGGAAGCAAGGATAGCATTTCCCACGCCAACGACAGAGTTGTCTCCAGGCTCCGGTTCTCGTCGAACTTCTGGCTCAGGAAGCGCTGCTCGAATGCGTCGCCGAATCTCAGGTAAGCCCTGTCCTTCTCAGTGAGGCCTTCCTCGCCGATAATGGCACTGAGCTGCCTGAGCTCTTGGGACTTGGCATATGCAGAGTAGAGCTGGCTGGCAACAGGCCCATGGTCCTCCCTCGTCTTTCCCTTGCCTATGCCGTCCTTCATCAACCTTGAGAGGCTTGGGAGGATGTTAATCGGCGGATAGATGCCTCTGCGGTGCAAGTCCCGGTCTATCACGATCTGCCCCTCAGTGATGTACCCCGTGAGATCTGGGATGGGGTGGGTGATATCGTCGTTCGGCATCGTGAGGACAGGCATCTGGGTTATGCTGCCTTTCTTGCCCTTTATGCGACCAGCTCGCTCGTATATCGAGGCGAAGTCGCTATACATGTAGCCAGGGTAGCCCTTCCTGCTCGGGACCTCCTCCCTTGCCGCGCTAGTCTCCCTCAGCGCCTCTGCATAGTTCGTCATGTCAGTGAGGATAACAAGGACATGCATGTCCCTCTCGAATGCAAGGTATTCTGCCAAGGTAAGCGCGCAGCGGGGGGTTACTAGCCTCTCAACCGGAGGATCGTCAGCCAGGTTTAGGAACAGCGAGGAGTTCTTGAGTGCCCCAGATTCCTCAAAACTCCTTTTGAAAAAGGCGGCCTCGTCGTGCTTGATCCCCATGGCGACGAATATGACTGCGAAGCTGGTCTCCTCCCCCGGGATTGTGGCCTGCCTTGCGACCTGGGTTGCAATCAGGTTATGGGGCAGCCCTGACCCTGAAAAGAGCGGCAGTTTCTGACCCCTAACAAGGGTGTCCATACCGTCTATTGCTGAAATGCCGGTCTGAATGAACTCGTTAGGGTAATCCCTCGAGTACGGGTTCATGGGCAGCCCGTTGACGTCGCGGTAGTCCTCCGTGAAAGGCGTGGGTCCGCCATCAATAGGCTCTCCCGTGCCGTTGAAAACCCTTCCAAGCATGTCATCAGAGACAGGCAGCATCAACGGCTTGCCGAGGAATTTTATCGAGGTTTCTGTGGTAGAGAGGCCGGTGGTTCCCTCGAAGACCTCGACAACAGCCATGCCCTTTGAGACCTCAAGCACCCTTCCCCTCCGCATCTCCCCTTCGCTAGTCCTTATTTCTACGAGCTCATTATAACCTACATTGGACACGCCCTCCACAAAGACTAGCGGTCCGCTGATCTTCGTGACCCCTCGGAACTCCATCTGCACAGTCATTAGAACTTGACCTCCATAAGCTTCTTGATCTCTGCAGAAAGCGCCTCTGAGAACTTCTGGATCTCGTTTATGCGCTCATTCTCAATGGACATCCTCAGCTTTGCTAGCTCAGCAAGCTGGGGCAGTGAAACGAGCTTCGAGGCAGGGACGCCTTTTGATATTGCAGCGCTGGCGGCGTCGTGGAAGTTAAGTATTGCGTCGAGCAGGATGAACTGCTTCTCTGGAGACGAGTATGTGTCTATCGGATCGTAGGCATTCTGCTGCAGGAAGCCCTCCCTCAAGAGCCTTGCCGTCTCCAGGACGAGTTTTTCTGACTCAGGAAGGGCCTCAGACCCGACCAGCCTAATAACTTCCTTCAGCTCATCCTCACGCTTCAGTATCTCCATTGCCTTCAGCCTCTGCGACCTCCATCGGTTCGCTGTGAGTCTGTTCCACCAGCTCTCGACATAGTCGGTGTATTCAGAATAGCTGGTTAGCCAGTTGATGGCAGGGTAATGGCGCATGCTAGCCAGCGCGCTGTCCAGCGCCCAGAAGCACCTTACGAAGCGCTTGGTGTGGACGGTTACTGGCTCAGAGAAGTCGCCCCCTGGCGGGGAGACGGCACCGATGAGCGTCACTGACCCGACGCCGCCCCCAAGCGTCTTTACCCTACCCGCCCTTTCGTAGAACTCCCCAAGTCTCGAGGACAGATATGAGGGGTAGCCTTCTTCGGCAGGCATCTCTTCAAGCCTACCGGAGATCTCCCTGAGCGCCTCGGCCCACCTGCTTGTCGAGTCTGCCATTATGGCAACGTTGTATCCCATGTCCCTGAAGTACTCTGCGATGGTAATCCCGGTGTATACGCTCGCCTCCCTTGCCGAAACAGGCATGTTGCTTGTGTTGGCTATTAGCACAGTCCGCTCCATCAGGGGCCTTCCGCTCTTCGGATCCTTCCACTCTGGGAAGGTCAAAAGAACCTCGGTCATCTCGTTGCCCCTCTCCCCACAGCCTATGTAGACGATGACTTCTGCGTCAGACCACGCAGCAAGCTGGTGCGAAGTGATCGTCTTTCCCGTTCCGAAACCTCCGGGAATGGCCACGGCACCGCCCTTGGCGACTGGGAAGAAGGTGTCTATGATCCGCTGCCCAGTTATGAGCGGCTCTGAGGGCTCCAGCCTCTCGACATAGGGTCGGGGCTCCCTGACGGGCCATTTGTGGTACATCTTCAGCTCTATCTTGCCCTTCTCGCCGGAGACGCGGCAGACAGTATCCTCGACCGTGTAATCCCCTTCTTTTGCTATGAACTCAACTTTCCCCTTCACGTTAGGCGGGACCAGGCACCTGTGCTCGAAAATCGGGGTCTCCTGGACGGTCCCAATCACCTCCCCGCCCGAGACAACATCACCCTTCTTTAACTTCGGGACAAAGTGCCATTCCTTTTCCCTCGGCAGCGCCGGCGTCTTTATCCCACGCTTGATGAAATCCCCTGTGAGTTGCTGGATGACCTCCAGAGGCCTCTGGATGCCGTCAAATATGCCCATGAGCAGTCCAGGACCAAGTTCGACTGCAAGGGGCATGCCCGAACCCAGCACTTTTTCGCCTGGCTTAAGCCCAACAGTGTCCTCGTAGACCTGGATTGTAGCGGAGTTGCCCTCCACCCTGACGACTTCGCCGATCAGCTCGTCCTTGCCTACCATCACAAGCTCGTGCATCTCCAGACCTGAGACGTCCTCCGCAACAACAACCGGACCGCTAATCTTACGGATTTTCCCTTTTATCCCCATCACGATCACCCGAATAACTTTTCAGCTACTCTCCCCCTCATCTCATCCTTCTTGGATTTGAGTATGGAGTCGATTGTCCTGTCTATGGCAACCTTGCCATCCTTCGATATCAGCACAAAGCCCCCCGTCCCCAAATCCTCTACTGATATATCACATTTTGGTCCCAGAATTTTTCTTATCGTATCTTCGCCTAACCTCTCAAAGTCTCTCTTATTCAGGACTACCTTCCCTACATGGAAAAGGCTAGAAATGGACGTCAGCTGTTTTTGCATAATCTCTAAATATTCTTCCTTTTCAGCAAATTCCAACAGCCGTTCTCTTGCCTCGTCGAATACGCCCTCTATGACTTCCTCCTTAATGCGCAAGGCCTGCATCCTTGCATCGATCTCTGCCTTCGATATCTCCTTCCTGTACTCGACCTCGGATGATTCTATATACGAGTCCAGAATCTCATTGCTCCGCCTGATCGAGTATTTTTTCGATTCAGACATGATCGATTCGACTGTGTTCAATGCTTCAGCCATAAGTGCGTCTACCTTTGAACCAGTCTCCTCGAACAGGGCACTGATCAGCCTATTGAAGCCCTCTGTGTCAATTGGTCTTTGAAGATTAACAGGTTTGCCGCTCAAACTTTGACCCCCATTATCCGGCTTATCATAGACTTGAGATCCACAGTGGTTCCAGATTTTTTGCCAGGGACCTCCAGATAAACAGGCAGTTTGCTCCTTGTTTTTAGCCGCTCTATCTTCTCACCCACGGCAGAAACGTAGTCGCCGTCCATCAACACGATCCCAGCCTCCTCATTGGATAACAGACCCTCGAGCGCACGGAGAAATTCGTCATCGCTGGTAACTGCGATCGGATGGACTCCTGCAATCTTATAGCCCTCTACCAATTGCGGGCTACCAACGAAAAAAATTTTCATTGCCTGATCACATTAACTAAGGTTTTTGCGGTGTTCCGATTAATGCTTTCACCTTATTTAGTTTATCTATCAGACGATCATATTTGGATACGGGCTCAACGATTAGTCCTAGGGATTTTATTGCTTCAATTCCATCTATCGAATATATTGGGGCCTCAATCTTGACTGGTTCGTCGAACGGGTTGCCCACCACATAGTCCCTGTATGGCAGGTTTGCCCTGTGTTCTACGACCCAGCCGCCGAGGGTTATTACGTGTTTACCGCGAATTGCTATCTTGGGCATCTTCAGTCCTCCTTTAGACTCCTAGCGAAATAATGAGCGCCAGCACACCGATAGCCGACAGCCCTATAGCTGCTGGATAGATCTGCCTGAAGGTGAGGATTGGCGAGAATGCAACAAGCGCTGCAAGCATTATTGGGAGCAACAGGCTGAGAGCAAGGTTGAGAACCATCATCACTGGCATGAACGGGTCGAAAGGTATCCCGATGAAGAGCGTGACGAAAATGCTTGAGAGTGCGAACATGAGGACATTCCTCATGATATAGTAGTATGCCCTCAGCTTGGAAGCATATTCCAGCACTCCTCCCTCGATGAGGTCTATCTTCGCCTTGAGTATGCTGAATGGTTTCTCGTTCAGCAGCATGACATAGCCTACAAAGTAGACTATTGCAGCCAGGATGCCGGGCAACGTGAACAGGACGGGGCTCGAGGGGAGCGGGGCTGAGAGCCAGTTTGACGACATGATGTAGCCCGGGTTTTGCATCGCGACGACTGATCTTATCATCGTGCTCTTTGCCATGGCAAATGGCACCAGGAGTGCAAGGTATAGCGGCAATGACCCAATTGCCATCATCTTCAGGGCCCTCTCACCAGAGTGCTGCTCCACAAATTCGCGCTTGATCCCGATGTGTTTAGAACCCTTTGCGATATCCGGAACGGGCATGCCAGTTGAGAGGAATGACTGGGACTGGGAACCCATCAGCACATAAAGGACCTCCTCGAGCTTGAGCAGGCCGGCGATCCCGAGAATGCTCCCCCAACCCAGCACTGCCCACCAGTAAGGCGTTGTGAATAGGAAGAGCAGGACGACTATTCCGATTCCGAAGTAGACTAACGACCTGTACAGCCCAGGCATCTGCGCATTTGGATCAACCCGCTTCTTGTACCCGAACTTCAGCACCGACCAGAAACCAGGGGTCAAGATCGGCGGCCCGATCCGCTGCTGTATCCTCGCCTGCACCTTCCTCTCGATCCCTGGAAGGACAAGGGAGTAAAGGACCCCAATTGCTGCAGCAACTATTGAAGACGCGATCAGACCAAGGACAAACAGAGGCACATCTTCCATAACCACTCACTTCCTCCATCCGTACTTACGAATAATCTCGAGATCAGAGAGGACAAATGACTTTCCTGAGTCCACGATTTCTGCACGAGTGCAGCAGGTAAGACACGGGTCGCAGCTGGCTATCGTCAGAATGGCCTCGGTTACGTGGTCACCGATGCAGGCGTGCTCCATTGCCGCCAGGTTGGTCGGCGTCGGAGTCCTGATTTTGTAATTCCTTATCCTCCCTTGGCTGTCAAGGGCATAAGAATGCATGAGCTCCCCCCTGTAGGCTTCTAGGAGGGCGGTGGTGAAGTCCATCTCCTCTGCCTTCCAAGATCGGTTCACGACCGGGCCTTCAGGCAGGTTCTTCACTGCCTGCCTTATGATCTTGAGGCTCTCAAAGATTTCGAGAGCCCTGACCACTATTCGCGCCTTTGTGTCGCAGCTTTCGTCCGTGATCACGTTGAAATCGAAGGGCTTGTACTCGTCCATCTTTGTCCTCACATCATAGTCCCAGCCGGAGGCCCTTCCGGTCGGACCAGTCGCATGGAACTTTATTGCATCCTCCTTTGTCAGGAAGCCTATTCCAGTTAGCCTTGACATCACTAGCGGATCTTCAATTATGCGCGCCACATATCCTTTGTACTTCTCCTCGAATTCGTCGATGCGCTCGAGTATGACCCGCTTGAGGCTCTCCGTCAGATCTGCCCTTGGGCGGATCCCGCCTATGATGGGCACAGACGGCATGACCCTGTTCCCGCCCACATAAGAGATCAGGTCCATGAAGCTCTCCCTGAGCAGGAAGGACCGCATCGCAAAGGTCTCGTGCCCCACAACCTCGAATGCATGGCCGAAGAGTATCAGGTGGCTAGTGATACGCTGCATCTCCTGAGTGATCACGCGGATGTAGTTCGCGCGCGGGGGGACATCTATTTTCAGCCCGCCCTCAATGACCCTGACTGAGTTCCAGGCGTGCACGTGTGAGCAGATTCCGCAGACCCTCTCTGCTATGAGCAGGGCCCTCTCGACAGGCAATCCGTCAAAGAGCTTCTCTATGCCCCTGTATGCCATGTTGATGTTCAGTTCGCAGTCCTCGACTATCTCGTCGTTGACGAACAGCCTTATCCTGTAAGGCTCTATAAGCGCCGGGTGAACCGGCCCAAATGAGAGCTCCTTCTCGATCTCTACGCGTTTCTCCCCGCTTGTCATCTTAAGGTGCCTCCAGAATCTTTGGCAAGGCCTTCACGACCCCAGCTATCACGTCCTCAGGCCTAGGGGCGCAACCAGGGACCTTCACGTCAACGGGTATGACGGTCTCAACAGGCGCCCAGATCTCCTCGTTCTGGCCGATGTCGCCGACGAGGTTCTTGTACACATTTCCATTCACCGCGCATGCCCCAACGGCGACCACTCCCTTAGGTTCGGGTATCGAATCGTATATCTTCTTCAGGGGCTCGACCATCTGCCAGGCAACCACACCAGACACAATGAGTACATCGGCCTCCCTGGGGTTCCAGGTCAGGAGGACCCTGTACTGCTCCACATCATACCTAGGAGATAGCACGGCATTAACAATCTCGATGTCGCATCCGTTGCAGCCGCCAGTGTATGCGACCATGACATGTATCGCATTCTTTCTGCTTGTTGCCTTAAGATTCATTAATATTACCTCCCTTGGTTATAAGGGAAAAGCTCGAAGAAGGGATGAGCCGCCTAAGCTCCTCTATCTTTTCAGGGGGGGCCCTGATCGGCTTCTTCAGGACCTCTTGGAGGGTCATCTTTGGGGTGCCGACGTCCCTCGCGTGGATCGGGGCAGCCTCTCCGAAGACCGAGTAGATCGGGCAGAAGTCGTGGCAGTTGAGGCAGAATATGCATCTTAGGAGATCTATCCGCGGCACCTGGGTCTTCGTGTACCCCTCGACGATCTCGACAGGCTTCTCGAGAGGGACCATCGTGATTGCATGCGTGGGGCAGATGTTGTAGCACCCTGCGCACCCTATGCACATTTCATCCAAAACAGTTTCCAAAGGCGGTACGCTCATGGTGAGTATCTTCTTCCTCAAGGCCATGCTCGTTGCGCGATCCGCCTTTGTGAACACCCTCAGCAGATTCCTATATGCCCCTTGTAGCATGATCCTCAGGAAAGTGATCATGGGAACACCACCACATCGCTAGCTAATCCAGATACATTCTTCGTGTCATAGACCTTCACGACTCGAATGCACTCAGCCGGGCATGTCGCAGCGCATGCTCCGCACCCGATGCACTTCTTCTCGTCGATATAGGCGAGGCCATCCTTAAGGTATGGGGCATGATCCCCCTTGAGCGTTATCTTGCATGCCTCAACGCACAGTGAGCACCCAACACACATATCCCTGTTGACGCTTATGCGGTGATCTACCAGCTTCCGCTCGGGCAGGCTGCACCTTATGGGTATTGCGTTTGTGGGGCATTCAGACGCACATATCTCGCACAGTATGCACTTCGACACGTCGACCTCTGGCTTCTTTTCTGTGATCGGGTTGAAGGCGATCGCATCCGTCGGGCACACCCTGCTGCAGGTCCCGCATCTTATGCAGTCATCAGTGATGGTGCCGTCCCATGAAACAGACTTTATGGAGAGGGCGCCTACAGGGCATGACTTGACGCACCTGCCGCACATCACGCAGTAGCCGCCAGGGTACCTGTCCTTCAGGTGCATCGTCTGTGGCGGGCAAACCCTAACGCATTCGCCGCACAAGACGCATAGATCAGGGTTCAGCTTCACGCGGCCAAGCTGGAATGTGAGGGCGTTTGTCGGACAAGACATTACGCACAGAGAGCATAGCGAGCAGTTGATGATAGATGCCTTTGCGTCCCCCTTCTTGATGAAGGGCTTTCCGTCCTCGATCACTATCGCCTTTACAGGGCAGTTCTCGTAGCAGCGCATGCATGTGACGCAGTTGACCTTTACCTTCCTTTCGGAGTATGACTGCATCTTGGAGTAGTGCATCCCGACCTCTTCAGGCTTTATCTTACCTTCGACAGAGTCGATTGCCTTTACCGGGCAGACCTCGGCGCAGAGGTTGCAGTGGGTGCACTTCCCCTTCTCCTCCACCGTGAACCTTATCGCCCCGGTCGGGCAGAAGTTCCTGCACCTCCCGCAGAGCATGCACTTCGTCATGTCCCGGAATATCTTCCTCTTGGTTACCTGTTTCTGTTGCTGCTTAACAGCTTGCAATGTCATTTCTGCGCCTCCGCTTTTGCCGCAATCGGCTTACCTTCAACCAGCTCCCTTATCTTTTCAGGCGTGGCGATCTCCATCAGCAGCTGGTAGTCAACAGGCCCCTTGATCAGCTTTATTGCATCTACCCTTGCGTTCATTGGGCAGACCTTTACGCAAAGACCGCACCTGACGCAAATCCCTTTGATGTGTCTGCCCCTCACATTGTCCTCCACGAACTTTGCGAAATCGAACGGGCAGTGCTTCACGCAGAGCCCACAAAGGGTGCACCTGGATCTGTCCACATAGTAACCGCCAAACTTGTTCTTCCTTATGGCGCCCGTAGGGCAGACAGATGCGCAGATCCCACAGGTCGTGCAGCTGAAAGGCAGGCCGTCGGGGTGCTTGATGCAGTCGGTAGGGCAGACTTCCCAGCACTTACCGCATTTGTTGCAATCAGTCGTCGTGAAGTACATTTACTCCAACCTCCTGCTTCCCCTCAAGACACTCCCCACCAGCAGACCAATCGTCGCGGAAATGAATGGAAGGGCAAAACTGACATGTTCGGCGAGGACCCCTCCCAAGAGGCTCCAAGTATGTATCGGTGCCTCAAACAAGAATGCTGCAACCACACTCATCACCAATATCAGCAAAGTAGTCCGCCTTGAGAGCCTTGCCACAAACTGCGTCCCGATCGCTATCCCTAAAAGGAAAGCCACAACGGTAGGCGTAATCTCACCCATCGCAGCAGGAAATACCATCATTTACCTGAACCCTCCTCCAAGTCGGACCACCCATATATGAACGCGAAGAAGATAAGGCAGATAGCGCCTATCACATTGAACGCCTCGCCTATGTTTATGAGCGGGATAATTCCCGACGTCGCATAGAAGACCCCTTCCTTGAGCTCGAGGGCAAGCTTAAATGGCTCACCGAATACCGTTCGTAGAACTTCAGGAACCGATCCTGGGAAAGACGGGACCCATGACCAGAGATCCGTGCCGACATTGTACTGCCAGTAATTAGTCGTCAGATAGCCCGGAAGACCTAACATCGTATACAATCCCCAACCGAATGCGCCAAAAGCGATGAGCGTCTTCTTTTTGAGATTGAACGGGGAACGCTTTCCGTATATTACCACCGAGAGCAAATATGCAGATGCAACAATGACGCCGCACTGGAATCCGCCGCCACCAGACGTCGATGCGCCGGTAACTACCAGCAAACCGTAAGAAACAAGCAGTATCACCACTGGAAGAGCGAAGTACTTAAGGAGCACAGGCATAGTCTCTGTCTTCAGGTCCATCGGCTCGGCGACCACTCTCTCCTCGTCGTCAACGCCTTTAAGCCCGACAAGACCCCTCCCAAGCACCAGGACTGAGACAACTGCACCGACATAAATGACCCCCGTCTCAATCAGCGTATCAAATCCCCTGTAGTCATAGACCCAAGAAGCCAAGTTGTTTGGGGCCACCCGGTATGCGAGCTTGTTGTATTCCTCGCTTATCCCCCTTGTGACATTCCCATCAAGCTGCATGAATGAGGAAAGAACCCCGGCAAATATGATAACAAGGGCTATTGCTGCAATTATGCCGCGTATTCCCTTTAGTTCTTTAATGTCCATGCATCATCTCCCCCACAGCGTCACTGCAACAATTACCGAAAAGTAAACAAAAACCCAGAAGAGCACACGATTGAGGTCGCTCGAGTTTTCCCGCTCTATAACGCGTATCACCGGAGCGAAATGCAAAACCATTATTGCGGCGCCTAGGATAAGCACTATCCCAAGAGGTATCATGAATATGCGGAACATCGCTGCTAAAACCATGATGAACACTACAGCCTGAAGTTCTCCAGCAGAATATCCTGTGGATGCATCAGTGTATCCGTTTCCGGTGAAGTAGGCCACTACGTGGCGCTTAATCTTGTCATATAAACTGTCTATGGAACCCATGGGACAAACACCACTTTGAGTGCGGATTCGGTCAAGAAATTCAACGCCAGTTGCGGGTATATACCCAAGACCAGCGTAATTGCAACGAGCGCAACCAAGAATATGAGAGTAGTTCCTGGCAACTTGAATCGTTCGCTCCCCTGCTGCAGTTCGTCTCCAGGCCTAAGGAAGATCGAGTATATCGCCCTGAAGAGGGCAATGAATGTGGAGACGCTTACCATAAGTATAACTGCAGCCACTTCAGGAAGCCCCTGTTCAAGCGCAGCCTGTATCAGGATTAGCTCGCTCTGGAAACCGTTGAAGGGAGGGACCCCAGAAGCGGCAAGTGTGCCAAGAATGACAAAAACGGTCAATAGAGGGGCTCTTTTTGCCAAGCCACCACTGAACTTGATGGAAGTACCTCTCCCAAAGTACAGAACCATCTCGCAACACACCAAGAGAAGGCTCATGTATATCACGTCATTGACTGCCTGGAACAGACCTCCGACTATGCCCCGGAATGTGCCGAGAGATATGCCTACAGTCACCAAACCACTGTGGCTCACGATCAGGTAAGCCAAAATCCACCTGAAGTCGGTTTGGATCAAAGCCATGACTATTCCAATAACCATTGTGAGGATGCTGATCGAGAGCATTGCCTCCCTCGCAAACGGCAGTGTGCCGAACATTCTGAGCAGGACTAGACCTATCGCAACTAGCGTTAGCTTTGATTGCGTCTGGAGCATCACAGTTGCATGGGGATAGGCCGACCGGTAAACATCCGACTTGAGCGGATGAATCGGTGCAAGCCCGCCCGCATAAATCCAAGATAGCATCAGAAAGGCGAACGAGACGTATAGCACATTGTACATTCCACTAAGATCGTTAATCTTTAGGGAGTTGATCGCATCAGTGATGTTGGCATATCCAGTTATCCCGAGTATCAGCGCCAGAGCTATGGCAAGACCGGAGCCGCTGAGGGCAGAAAAGAAAGTGTACTTGAGCGCAGCCTTCTGCGCAGCGCCCCCGCCTGAGGCGGCAACAAGGCCAGCCACCAGAAGACTGCCTATTTCGACAGCTATCCACAGGTGATAAAAATCATTCACCATCATTATAGCTGCTGCAGAGAGATAAGTCAAGAACATCAGGGCAATGTAAGGTCCAAAGTTCTTTTTAAGCGACTTTGTCGATATCGCCACCACGAAGAGCAACAAAAAGGACATCACAGATATCATAATCTGCTGAAGGGGCCCATAGTAGTACTCCAAAGAAAGTTTCCAAGAGAAGACATTTGCATTGAATGTATATGTACCATCATAAGTTACCCCAGGTTGCCCAGTAAACCACTGGAAGCCATAAGGGGAAACCAGCGAGATCACCAGCAATACGGCGGCCGAAGCTATTGAAACTGCCCTGATCGCACGACCCCTATTGTAAAGCAGATTAACTACTATGGCAGTAAGAATCGGGATAACAATGAGTAGCGGTATTGACCATAAGTTTGTTATTGTCTCATTCATTCATGTTCACCCTTGAGAACCTTGGAAGCTTTTAGTGTGCCATACCTCTTGTACAAGATGACGATCAGCGCTGCAAGTATTGCAGTGGTGCTTACTCCGATGACTATGTTGGTGAGCACTATGCCAGGACCGAATATTAGCGCTGCTTCGTTAGGAAAATCTGATAGGGAAGCGCCAGGCTCCAATATAGGAACGATGCCCCCCTGCACATACCCCAATGAAACGAGCGCAAGATTGACCCCATCTGACAAAAGTGTGAAGGCTATGAGTTTCTTTATCAGGTTATCAAGATAGAGCATGCCTGCCATGCCAATGATGACAAGCAGGGCGGCTGCCAAAAAACTCAGGGTCTGAAGGGTAAGCTCAATCACTTTCTTCATGCCTCCTAGTCTTGAGTATCGCAAGTATTATTATCCCAGGCATCAGGACGGTGCCAACTATCGCCTGGGTAAGACCCAAGTCAGGCGCGAGCAAAGCATGAAAGAGAAATGCCAAGGCAATGCTCTCAGCACCGCTTATGTAAGCGGCCCTCAGCAGGTCTTTCTGCAGAAGGGCAGCGACAGCCCCTATCGTAACACCTATCACCATCAGGTAGGCTACCGTCATGAAGGCGTCAATCATTTCTCAGACCTCCGCTGGTTTACGTAATAATATGCATTCGCAAGAGCCCCTCCGGTGAACGGGATAAAAAGGAAGAAAAAGAAACCGACGGCAACTAGATCGATCCTCAGGATGAGTATCCCTGCAAAGATCATCACAAGGGAGCTGACAGTGTCGATAATCCCGGCAATGTGGTTCCTCACATAGAATATGTTTGATCCATATTCGTCCCCGAATCTGAAAAGGCCTATTGTCGCGGCGATCATTGGCGGTACGCCTGCGAAGAGGATGCCTGCCGCGCCAATCTTCATCACTGCAAGCGCAGTTCCCTCAAGATCGTTGCCCATAAAGTAAAGCGCGCCGACAATCACTAGGAAGGCTGCAAAAAGGTACAATACGAGCTTGCTTGGATCCACTACGAAGGACCCTTTCTTTATATTCCAAGACACATAGGCGAATACTGCTGCGGCATAAACTACTGTGAATATCTCGGCGATCATGACTTCTCACCAGTCCTGAACAGCCTCGCGAATAGAATGGTGCCCACTGATCCGACTACAAGCAGCGCGATCGCGGTGTCCCTGGCGAATCCTACATTGAAGAGCTCAGGCAGGGAGATCAAGTAGAGGCTAACCCCAGCAACCGTGGTGAACGCGCCCACGCCCATCAGGGAAGTCACGGCTTCCCCCTTCAGGGCCATCCGGATTGCACCAAGACCGGCAGCTGTTGCAGCGACCATGAAAACAAGGGCCGCCCAGAAGAAAACAGTGTCTGCCACTGCTGAGAGAAAGGCCGCCTCACTCATCTTCCAAGCCACCCCTCGACATGAGGTTCCAAGGGTATTATGTCGCCCCTACCCCTCGGGAAGATGGTCCCTACGTAGAGTTTCTTCCCCTCGACGTCGATATCGATGGTCACTGTCCCCGGGGTGTAAGTTATGCTGTTGGCGAGCATGATCTGAGGCACTGGTTTTTCCAGCACAGTGTCAATAACATGAATGTACGGGTCAATCTCACCGTTGAGGCACCTCTTTGATACGTCAATCACGGATCCAATTATCTCCCTAATCAACCTCAGCCAGAACCTTGCGCCCCACATAAATCCCATCGCTTTCACCCGACAGCCTTCTTAAGTTCATCTATAAACTGCCTGGCGTAGTCCATGTAGAGACCCTCATCGCCAGGCCTGACTTCGACGGCAATCCCCCTGTCCTTTCCAGATCCGATGTACAGATGCAGATGCGCAGTCCTTCCCGAATCCTTCTTGTGGAGGTGGATATACCCCTTTCCCGGATCCTCAGACGCGACAGCATAGTTGAGGCTGGAGGCGACCTCCTTTGCCTTTGAATAGAGGTCCCCCCCGTTCAAGAAGAACCTTGCGTACAATATGGGCATCGTGTACACCGTTTAACGCAGATTTTAGATGAGGAGTAATTTATAACATTTGCCCTTGGTATGCTTGCAAAACACATTAATTGCAATGCAAAGCTGACTGATCGGGATAAGAATGGGGATGATCGCTGGAAACCGCGATTCCTGGGGTTGGGGGCTGCAAACTACGATATAAGGAACCTAAGAATACATAGAATATCCTGGGGCGGTACGAAAATGCAGGCAGTGGCTGACTTGCACATACATGGCCCATACAGCAGAGCCACAAGCAGAAATATGGATTTCAAGACCCTTGAGAGGTATGCCGAGATCAAAGGCATCGATGTCATTGCAACAGGGGACTTCACGCACCCTAAATGGAGAGAAGAAATTAAAAACCAATTCATTGAGGAGGATGGGCTATACCGCCTGAAGTGCGGCGGAGGCAAGAGAAGGTTCATAATCTCCGGCGAAGTCTGCACTTCTTCGGTCTTCAAGGGGAGGACAAGGAGGATCCACCACCTCATCTTGCTACCTTCGGTTGAAGTGGCTGACCAGTTAAGCGAGGTGCTGGGGAAAAGGGGGGATCTGGGGGCAGATGGGAGGCCGATGCTGATGATGAGCGGGGCTGAGCTTGTCGAGGCAGTCATGGATTTTGGGGAGCACAACATGGTGATACCAGCCCACATTTGGACGCCCTGGTTTTCACTCTTTGGCGACAGGGGCGGGGTCGACAAGATGGAGGAGTGCTACGAGGATCAGACGCCGCACATTTACGCGGTAGAGACAGGGTTGTCCTCAGACCCTCCGATGAATTGGAGGGTCAGCGCACTGGACAGGTGCACGCTAGTCTCGAACAGCGACAGCCACAGCCCCTCGAAGATCGGCAGGGAGGCGAATATAATTGAGGTCGATGCCCTCAGCTACAGGGATCTGGTAGAGGCGATAAAGTACCATAAAGAGAGGGTCATTACAATAGAGGTTGAACCAGCATTCGGGAAATACCATTGGACCGGGCACAGGAATTGCGGAGTGTCAGTGCCGCCCGAGGAGGCGATCAGGATGAAGGGGGTCTGCCCTGTGTGCGGGAAGAGGATGACAAAGGGGGTTGCGGAGAGAGTGGAAGAGCTCTCGGACAGGCCCCCAGGGGCGCGCCCCAAGGATGCGCAACGCTTCTTCAAGGTCTTGCCATTGATCGACACCATCGCTGTTGCGCTTAGGAAGAGCCCATCGTCATCGGAGGTCGAGGCAGAATACTGGAAGATGATAAATGCCTTCGGTGCAGAGATTAGAATATTGCTAGAGGTGCCTGTCGAGTCGATAAAGGAGAGGCACGGCGATGCGATAGCGGAGGCGATAAGGCTTAACCGTGAGAACAGGATCGAAGTCGAGCCAGGATATGACGGGGTCTACGGCAAACCGAAGAATGATCGCGGGACCAATGGGGCGACAGAAGCCAGGGAGAGATTTTTTAGGAAGAGAACCAACCTAGAAGATTACATCTGAAGATGGTCGATTATTATGACAAACCCAGAGAGGAAGGTCTGGAGCCAGGAGTACAGCGAGTGGTTTCACAAGGTCATAGCAGATGTCCCAATATATGACACCAGGTACCCCGTAAAGGGCACCGGAATATGGATGCCATTTGGGTTCAGGATCAGGAAGGAGGTCCTGAGCATCATAAGGGATGAGCTGGAGAGGACGGGGCATGAAGAAGTCCTCTTCCCGTTGCTGATTCCAGAGTACTTGCTCAGCAAGGAGAGCGAGCACATCAGGAACTTCGAGGACGAGGTCTACTGGGTGACCCACGGCGGGAAGACACCGCTCGAGGTCAAGCTTGCACTCAGGCCTACCAGCGAAACTGCAATGTACCCGATGTTCAAACTCTGGATAAACGCATATTCAGACCTTCCGCTTAAGATCTTCCAGATAGTCAACGTCTTCAGGTATGAGACAAAAGCCACAAGGCCCATGATCAGGGTGAGGGAGGTCAGCACATTCAAGGAGGCCCACACTGCCCACGCCACCAGGGAGGAGGCGGAGGAGCAGGAGAGGATAGGCATTGAGGTCTATTCGAGGATCTTTGAGCGGCTGAAGATCCCATTCCTGACCACGACCAGGCCTGACTGGGACAAGTTCCCAGGCGCTGAGAGATCGGTCGCATTCGACACGGTGATGCCGGATGGAAGGGTCCTCCAGATAGGGACTGTCCATTTCCTCGGGCAGGGATTCGCAAAGGCATTCGACATAAAATACATGAAGAGTGACGGCAACTATGAGTACGTATGGCAAACATGCTATGGAATTTCAGAGAGGGCGATTGCAGCGCTAATATCGGTCCACGGCGATGACCACGGCCTTGTCTTACCGAGCGAGGTCGCGCCCGTGCAGGTAGTGGTGATTCCAATCGTCTACAAGGGCAGGGAAGAAGAGGTCCTAAAGAGGTGCAGAGAGGTCAAGGATACGCTAGAAAGGTCCGGGTTGAGGGTAGCAATCGATGACCGGAGGGACATTACGCCAGGCAACAAGTACTATGCATGGGAGATGAAAGGCGCCCCCGTGAGGGTTGAAATTGGACCCCGAGATTTAGACAACAACACGGCAGTTCTGGTCAGGAGGGATACCTTGAGCAAGACCCATGTTAATGTGGACGGGGTCGTTGACGAAATAAGGAAAATAATGATTCAAATCGACGAGGGGCTCGCCGAAAGGAGCAGGGAATGGATGAAATCCATGGTGAGAGAGGTGGAGACCATCGAGCAGGCGAAGGGTGAGCTCGACGCAAGGGGAGGCGTTGTCGAGCTGAACTGGTGCGGGAGGACCAGCTGCGGAGAAGAGCTTGAGAAGATGATCGATGCAAGGATACTGGGAGTGCCCTTTGACAAGGACAAAGGTAAAAACGAACCCTCCCTGAATGGCGCCAAGTGCGCAGGGTGCAACGAAGCTGCGACCAAGAAAATAAGGGTGGCAAGGTCTTACTGACCTTTTTATCATCAATTTTGAAAGGCCTGCAACATAAGAACGGATTCAAAAATTTTTATCTGCCTTTTTTGGCAGAAGTAAAATTCGTTGAAAGAAAAAATACAAAAAAACTGAAATTAACTGGATCTGTCAGCGAAGTGTTCGGTCACAGATTTTGGATTCAGCTTAGAGACTATGTATTGGAATGCCTTCTGGGGATCGCTCTTCTCGCCGCATGTGAAGACATCGACTGTTGCGTATTGGAATTCGTTCCAAGTATGTATTGCAATGTGGCTCTCGAGGATCAGGGCGATAACGGAAACGCCCCCTTTCGGTCCTCCAAATTTCCAGGCCACAGTATCCCAGATAGTCATGTTCGCGATCTTTGCAGCGTCAATAACTAGATTCTTGAGCGCAGATTCATCGTTTATCCGCGAGACATCGCAACCGTAGAGGTTTCCATAAACGTGTTTTCCCACGATTTGTTTCTCTTCCAGGGTACACGAAGTTTGGTTCATCTTGTGTGTCTGATCCTCCGCGCCGTTTACATTTTTATTGAGGCACTATTTTGCAACAAAAAAAAACTTGTATATAAACTTATTCACCACAGAAAAGGCCTCAAGAAAATTGAGAACTGTTCAAAAATGGGATGAACCCGAACGTTGGGAAATGAGCCAAATATGGCTTTAAAAAAGGCGATTCCAGGCTTCCCCTTACCTTCGCGATCGGGAAGTGGTTTCTGGAGAGGAATATACCTGCCTTTTCAGGAAGTTCTTTCGGTTCCTTTGAAGCGGTCTCAGACCATGCCTCTCTTTTGCAGGGACCTTGGGGGTCTGCGACCTGACTTTTCCGGCCTTAGTAAGCGAGCCGTGTGATGGCATTCAATTTACACCCACAGGTATCCATCATGAGGTTAAATAAATAGTTTTTCTATAGCGCCTGCAATTCGATACTACGGGCAGGATGCCGCCCTCGCTACAATCTCTTGATTACCTCCTCGACGGCACCAGGCGGGGCATTGGTCTTTATTCCCTTTGGGTGGAAATGAGTGGGGAAGGCAGAATACCCGGCCGATTTCAATCCCTCGAGTGCCCTTTCCAAAGACGGCGCCCCCATGCCGAGCCTCTTCGAAACCACATCCAGAACATAAAACCCCACTGGCATCCCGACTTCTCCTAAAAGCTTTTCAAAAAGCTTTGACATTCGCTTGCTCGTCCGCATATAAGAGAAGTCAAACCCATAGATAGCCCTGAGGAAATCCGGGTCTGAGAGGGCGCCTGTCCACAAGGGGCCGGCCCTCCTCAAAGGCGAGCCGCAAATTTCGCAGCTTGTCGGCAACGCCTCTCCGAATGCCGCCACGCTCCGCCAAAGGCATGAGCTGCAGGACAGCAGGTAGCCCAAATTCCCTACCGCTGAGTCGGCCCTGCGCGCGCCCAAACTTAGCCTGAAGTAAGACCTGAAGTAGTGGTCTACGCTATATGAGAGGACGGGGGATGCGCCGAAGTCATACTTAGCTGCCTCGCGCACCACTGATCCAACCAGTATACGGAGGCCAGTCTCATGGCAGAATTCGTTTCTGAGCGGGATGGACAAGTATTTCCTGATGCAGGACTTTGAATGGACGCCGCAAAGCGGTGCAGTATCAGTCGCAGTGACTGCCAAGAGGCCTCCATTCTTCAGAGCCCTTATTGAAGAGTCCAGAAAGGGCACGGGGGTCCCGAACGGGTCTATGTCAATGAAATCGAACCGCTCCCCCGGCTCTGAGTGCTCTGCGAGAAGGAGGTTAGCGTCTTCATGGACCACTTCTACCCTGCCCTCGATGCCATTCCTTCTGGCATTATTGATTATGATCGGTATGGATTCTGCATTCAGGTCCCCCATGACCACTTTTTCAACGGATTGGACTTCCTTCGCGTACCTTATCCCGCGCGCTCCTGTACCCGCTAATGGGTCACAGGCATTGATAGGTCGCCCCTTAGCTTTTGCGAAAACGCTTAGGGCTGCCACTGCAACATCCCTGCTGAATTCCATTTGAGGGTTATAAAAGACAGGAGCCTTGAATGGCGCATATTTACCCTGGAAAGTATAGGATGAGGGATCAGGGATTTCGAGTTCGGTCTTGCCCTCAACCGCAAATGAGGTGATCAATTCGCTTCCCCCAACGGAATTAGTGAGAGCTCACTATTATACTCTGAATCTCCCAGATCCTAGATTGCAAAATAGTCCTTCCAAACAAATCAATGATGAATCGCTGAACGTGTTGCATCCCAGGAATATAGAGGCTCTCTTTCGGAACAGAAAAATACCCCATCAGATCCAAGGTAATCAGCCCGAGAATTAGCGGGGGATGTAATAGGCGATGAGGGTCCTAGGGATCGATGAGGCAGGAAGAGGGCCAGTCATCGGACCCATGGTGATTGCAGGCGTCATCTTCGAGGCGGAAATTATACCCAAGTTGGTCAGCATTGGTGTGAAGGACTCGAAGAAGCTCACCCCTAGGGCTAGGGAAAGGTTGCTGGACAAGATCCTTGCGATGGCAGAAGGCAGCTATGTCAGGGTGATCAGCGCTGCTGAGATAGACGAGATGAGGAAAACCAAGAACCTCAACCAGATCGAGGCTGAGGAGATGGCAGAGATGATCAGAAGATCTTTGCCTGACGAGGTCCACCTGGGCAGCGTGGACGTGGATGAAAGGAGGTTTGGCATGGAGATCATGAGGCTTTCAGGCATTGCCCGTGGAATACGATCGGTCCACCACGCAGAGGACAGGTTCCCGGCTGTGGCTGCCGCATCGATAGTGGCAAAGACAACAAGGGACAGGGCAATCAGTGAGCTGAGGAAAGAGTACGGGGATTTCGGATCAGGGTACCCGAGCGATCCAAAAACAAGGGCCTTCGTCTGCCAGGCCCTTGCGGAAAAAAAATGCCCACCAATAATCAGGGCATCATGGAAAACAGTTGTAGGATTGAAGGGGCTTCAGTTATCCTGATCTGTAATCTCGACGCCCAATAGCCTGGCCAATTCCCGTATGTGTTCGACCTTTTTGATTTCGTCTATCCTAACGACAAGGATATCGCTGTTTTGGGGAGATTTCTCCTCGGTCACGAGTATTGGGGACGTCCCCAAAACCCTGCCGACCTCTATTGCGTTCTCGATTTTATTCTCAAGGCGCTCTTCATTCATCCGCTCCTCATAAGTCAGGAAACTTACGCCAACGTTCTTGGCATGGATGTCTATGGGGGCATGGCTGAAACCCAAAGCCCGGCACCCTATCCTTTTGAGCTTTGAATGGAGCTGTTTTGCCACCGCCCCTGTGGGGTTCTTTTCAGGCGCCTCCCCTTCCAAGTGCCAGTCAAATATGTCGATGCCTATAACCATGCTGCTACCTAGGATCCTCTCGAGGCGCTCTACCGTCTGGATGGTTGCGCCCATCTGATCCCGCTCATATTCATAAATCGCCTTTCTGCTCACGCCTATCAAATTGGCAAGCTGCCCGAGCGACAGCCCTTTCTTTTCGCGGCATGCCTTCAAGGTGTGGCCATCTATCTTGAAATATATACCTCCTCTCTTGGAGTATACTGCAGGGAGCCTCCTCCTCAGCGCTGCGTCCCTGAAGGTTTTTGGGTGTATGACATTAACCCCAAACCGCTCATATAGCATGTCTTCCTCAATAACCCCCTTCTGCATCCTCAATCCGATAATGAATGGCGAAGCATCAAACGCGACTGCAAGTGACTTCAAATCCTCAGCGGATTCGCGCCTTTCGGAATCGACATTCTCGGAGCTCTTGATCAGCAATTTCGTCTCGCCTTTCTTGGCCACAATCTGTATGCAATAGTCTCGCGAGGTGATCTCAGAGGCGATAAAGCCAGCTTCCTCAAGAGTCCTCAGGATGTCCCCGATAAGACTCGCAGACTGCGGCCTCATAACCATTCCAATTAGTCTATCATCAAAGAAGGATATAAAGTTGAGCAGTGATATGGCAGCCTTCAAAAAAAGGGATAATTAGAGGATGAAGCCGAATGCGATGATCGTTGGGAAACGCCGGATCAGCTCCAAAACCTCGGGCCGGAAGAGGTATTTGTTTTTATAAGGAGGCCTGTCAAGGAGACGGTTTACTGCCTCTATCTCTCCTTCGTTCCCGTCTATCAGATATGTGCCCTTTTTCAGAGAGGATTCCCTGACGATTACGATCGGAAGGCGTACCAGATTAGAGCTCGCCTTTGGTACAGCTTTGACGAACTCGTCCAGCTCTTCCCTGTTAAAATAGACGGTTTCCCCTGCAAGGTTTTTGTAGGCTGGTCTGCTTTCATTCAAGAGATCAGAGACGGGTCTCCTCTCCCTGGGCAGCGACTCATTCAGCTTCTTCAGCTCAACTTCCCACAAGAGCTTGTCTGTACTTTCCCCCTCTTCGTGCATATTCAGAGCCGCTCTCCGAGCACCATCGCATGATCCTTTTCGTAAGGCTCAAGATGCTTAAGATCCAGTATCCTGAATGATCTGTCCTCGAGGATCTTCACTTCCTGTTTGAAGACTTGGGACGGGTCCATTGTCACGTCGACGCTCCTTGCTTTGATCGCAATCATTACCTTGCCCCCCCTTTTCAGGTAATGGTCCGAATTATCAGCCAACAGTTTTGCTTGCTCGGGTTGGGCAACGTCGCAGTATATGACATCGACGAGCTCGAGGAAGAATCTGTAGGAAGACGGGTTCCTCGCATCCCCAAGGATGGGCACCATGTTGCTTCGCTTGGCAGTGACCTCCAAGAGCTCGCGTATCACCCTAGGAGCAAATTCTACACAGTATACCTTGCCCTTGCTTCCAACGATGTCGGATACGTGGCTGGGTGTTGTCCCGCTTGCAGCGCCTAGATACAGGACTTTAGAACTTGGGCTCACTGGTACAGACTTGATCCCTTTTTCAATCGCTGCACCCAGTTTGCTCCTGTAAGGGCTCCAGACCCTGTACTCAGCATCTCCTATCCTGTAGAGATCTTCCCCGTAAACCCTTGAGCCAGGGACTAGATTCTCCGTGGCAAGTTGCCTTCCTGTATCGGTCTCGACATAGAAGACACCCTTGAATTTCGGATGTTCGACAACGTTCACCATCGCCTATTCCTCCTTTTTTCCTTCCTGAACCTCTTAAACGACCTTTCCTGCTTCGCCGGCCTTGCAGGCGGCTTCGCGTACTTCTTCTTAATCTCAGCTATCCGCTTCTCCACCGATGATTTGAGTTTGTCGGCAATGAATTCGCCGCCGAAGGCATCGACTCGCGCTGCAATCGATAGCTTTCCGGCCAGCGCACGCGCGATCTTCCCCCTCTGCCACCTCTCTGCGCTGTGGAGGTACTGGTGCTGGAAGATTATGCCGTGCTTCGGGGGGCGCGCGCCTGTCTTTAGTGACCGGAAGAGGGCCTTTTCTGCCCCTAGCACCTGTATCGTGCTCGCAGGCTTCTTGGCAAGGTTTTCGAGGCTGCCCGCGAGTGCGATCAGCCTTGCGCCGAGTGTCGCCCCAGCCAATTCCCGCACGTTTGGAGCTATTTCTTTCATGACTTCATCAATGTATTTCTCCATCGAGTCCCTCGACTCGTATGTCTTGAGGTTTATTTCTGCCAAGTCCACTATCTGCTTGAGATCATAATCGTTAACTTCCGCACCCATCGACTTCATAGCCGCCTCGTATATCGCCTTCCCCTTGTTTTCAGCCTGGACCACTTTTGAAACAGCTTCGGGATCGATATTGCTACGCCTGCCGAAGGTCTTCACAATCTCCATATACTGCCGGTGATCTGGAACTAGGCTGTCCAACTCTGGGAAGTGCAGGCCGTACCACTCCCTGACCCTAGAGACTGTGATGTTCACGTTCTTGTCGATCTCGTCGAGCGCGGATACCGCCTGTGCAACTAACCTGTCGCGCTTTTCGGAAGCCGCCTTTATCTTCGTCCTCACTATCGATTCAGACGTTTCCCTGAGGAGGCGATCCATGAAAGGCTGCTTCTTCCCTGCCGAGAGGAAAGCGCTTAAAGGGGATGCCCTGAAAGAGGTGCCGGCAGGGCTGGGTGATTCGGAATGCGACTTGACCCCGAAGCGCGTCCTGATCGCCTTTGCCTCCAGTTCGTCTTCAAAAACTAGTTCGTCACATCCCATCTCAACGAGATCATGGACAAGAACCTCGAGGTCCCTCGAAAGCCCCTTTTTCTCCAGGTCAAGTATCTGGGATGTAGCATCGCTAGAGCTCTCGAATATCCTCGAGGCGATCAGCTTCAGCGATTCGTCATAAGCGAAAAATCCGCCGAAGCTGTCGACAACATAACATTTCAAAGCAATCACACCAGACTCATCTTTATCAACGCACATTTATAAAGCTCAAGTGTAGGTGTGCCAGGCCCGAATGGTATTCCAAAGGTCACTGCATGCTTTTCCTGAACCCGCGGCAGACCAAGTAGACCTCTGAGCTTGAATCCCTTGAGGCGCTGGGCTTGAAGATCCTGACATCCGAAAAACGGCTTCTCACTTCCCTCCTGAAAGCTTCGAAATCAGACCCCATCAGTACTTTGATGACCATTTTCCCGCCAGGCTTCAGCACTTTGTCGGCCAACTCTAGTGCAATGCCCGCAAGCAATACCTGCCTGCCATGATCGACATCATGTATGCCAGTGAACTTCGGCGCCATGTCGGATGTGATCACGTCGACCATTCCGCCTGAGGCTCTCGCGATGCTCTCCTGCATTTCGGGCGACCTGGCATCGCCACGCAGGAGCACTGCGTTCTTGCACGGCAGAGGTTCTATCTCGCTGATGTCGACCCCGATTACCAGCCCCTCCTCGCCCACAAGGCGGCAGGCCACCTGGAGCCACCCACCAGGGGCAGCGCCCAAGTCCAGAACTTTTTCGCCGCGCTTAATTATCCTGAACCTCTGGCAGATCTCCAAAAGCTTCAAGGCGGACCTGGATCGGTACCCCATCCTCTTGGCTTCCCTGTAATAGTGATCGCCTAGAATCGAGTCCTTCCCGGGCATCTAACTCACTCTTTCTCCGAGGAGGCTGCCTTTTTGATCTCCTCTGACTTTTGGTACTTCATGAACTCGTTCCTCAGCGACATCGTCAGCTTGACGCAGTTCTCCGGGGATATTGGCTGCCCCATCCCGCACCTGGACAGGTCGTGGCACGTGAAGCATGAGCACCAGACCATGTCAGATATCTGCACTTTCTGCTCTTTCTTCATCAGAATGACACGGTAGGTTTTGTGGCTGTCCCCAGTGGATGGCTCACGCTTGACAATGCCCTTCTTTTCCATCCTAGCGAGCGCTCTAGAGACCTCTCGGCTGTTCGAGTTTATGCTCTTCCATAGATCGCTCTGGAGCAGGCTCCGATCAGCAGATTTCTGCAATGCCTTGATTAGCTTCTCCTCCAGCTCCTCCACAAAACACACTTCCAAAGCCGTGCATGTAAAAAGATGGTAAGGAGGCTATAAATAGATTTCAAGCGTGAGTTTGTCTATCAGCTCCTTATACCGGTTCCTGACCGTGACTTCGGTCACATTTGCGGCGCTTGCAATGTCCCTCTGCGTGCGCTTCACCTCGAGCAGTACGCTCGCGATATACACCGCAGCGGCAGCAACTCCTGTCGGACCGCGCCCGGAGGTCAGCCCCTCGCTGCTCGCGAAACGGATTATCTCGACTGCCTTCTGCTGCACTCTCCCGTCCAGGTTCAGCTTCGTCACCAGCCTTGGCACATAATTGACGGGATCCGTAGGAAGGACCTTGATCGTTAGTTCGTTCGAAACGAACCTGTAACTCCGGGCTATCTCCTTCTTGCTGGCCCTTGAGACAGAGGAGATCTCGTCAAGGGTGAGGGGGACGTTGTACTTCCTGCATGACGCATAGAGTGCGGCACCCGTCATGCTCTCGATAGATCGCCCCCTGATGAGCTGGCTTTCTACAGCCCTCCTGTAGAGGAGGGCGGAGGCCTCTCTGATGTTCCTGGATAGGCCCAGCTGGGAAGCCATCCTCTCCAGCTCGGAAAGGGCAAAAGCAAGATTCCTCTCGGAAGCATCGGAGACCCTTATCCTCCTTTGCCATTTCCTAAGGCGGTAGATCTGCGCCCTCTTCTTCGAAGTGATGGACTTGCCGTAGCTGTCCTTGTCCCTCCAGTCAATCATCGTGGAGAGACCCTTGTCGTGTATCGTAAGCGTTATAGGCGCGCCAGCGCGCGATCGCTTGTCCCTCTGGTCACTGTCGAAAGCCCTCCATTCAGGACCTGGGTCGAGGAGCTTGTCGCCGAGAACCAGCCCGCACGCCCTGCAGGTGACCTCGGCCCGCTCGTAGTCCCTAACCAGCGTCTTTGCCCCGCATTCAGGGCATATCATTTCGTCAATTTCTCGAATATCTGTTAGATTTCTTTCCATAGCCCTTTGAGCCCCTCCTTAAATTTCTCCGACGAGGTTCCTCCGTAAAGAACTCCAGACCGGCGACTTCAGCACCAGGTTTCCTGATGAGTTTCACCGAGACGTAGGGATTGCTGATGGGACCGAAGATGTCTATCACAGACCCAACAACCCCAAACCCCTTGAGCACCACCGAAGAACCGATCCTTGGGGGGGTTTTCGCTTTTATTGTCAGAAGACCGCTCTTGCCTATGTGGACGCCGACCCCCAAGTAGTTCAAGACACCAACTCCGAGATGAAGGTAATCATGAGCATATACCATTAGTGTTTTATATCCTTTACTTTGATTATTACCTAGTTTTAAAATAACTTAAACGGTTCATCATTTTCTTTTCAGAGATCTTCTTTTTGCAATAGAGGCGGATATTCGAATCAACAGCACAGCCTTCTTCTCGCCTCCTTTCTTGCTGACCAAGACCCTGCCCGGCCTTTCCCACCAAGAGGATGGGAACTTCTTCTCGCCCTCGAGCTGGGCTTCATATGACAGATCCCGGCACGCCTCAAGGATCTCCTCCGCCGTGGGGGATTCCACAGCCTTCTCTTTCGGGATCATCCTCCCCCTTGACCTAGTCTTTGAGGAGTCCAAGTATGCGGGCCATACGACAAACTGACCCTCCTTCTTTGCCAAGCCCATATCACCAAGACAACGATATTAGGATGGGAATTTTTAATAAATGTGATCCCCATGCACGAGTTTTCACTTGCTTCGAGCCTTGTTCAATATGTCTCTGATGCCGCCAAGAAGAGCGGGATAGCAGAGATCAAGGAGATCCACATTGAAGTCGGGGAGATGACGCACATAGACCCCCGGCAGCTCAAGTTCTGCATCAAGATAGCAAGCCAGAACACGATAGCGGACGGTAGCCGCGTCTTCATAAAGAAAAGGATGCCAGTTTTGAAGTGCTTGAAATGCGGCGCCACGACCGAGCTCAAGGGCGGGAAAAATCTTTCAGACTATACCATGGCTTGCCGGTCCTGCGGTAGCCAAGATGTGGAGCTGGAGAGAGGAAAGGAGCTTGTACTAAAGAGGATAAAGGGCATTAAGAAGGGGACGCCGTGATGAAGAAGGCTTTCATTTCATGAGGACTGCGTTCAGCACGCCGTCCTGGCCCGGCCTCGAGGATACCCTTGCATCACCCAGCTCGGTCTCGATAATAGCGCCCTTAGTGATGACGCCCCTTCTCGAATAATCGACATTCGAAGGGTTGGTCTTCACCTTGGTTATCTTGACCTTCTTGGCGACCTTCGTTTTTGGATCTATCACATTTGCGTAGACTGCCTCGTCAAGCCTCAGTTTGACGTTCCCGCCATAGCTCCTTGAGATATTCTTTATCTCTTCGCCAGTACCGAGAGATGTCTCGGTCGGAGCGGAGCCAAGCTCAAATTTCCGCTTCTCCCTGAAGTGGTGAAGCATGCCACCCGTGGGCTTTCGCCTATCCCTGCCCTGATAGTAACTCATCGATATCCCTCATTCTTAATCCTAAGACACCAATACCAAAAAGGCATACAAATATAAGTTTTTTGAAGTTTACCAAAGAGGGGCGACATTTTTGAAGGACCGCATACAGCTGAGCCAAGGGGCTGGCGGAAAGCTCATGGACGAGCTCATAAAGAGCGTGATAATAGGGAACATAAGCAGGAGAAAAGTAGGAGGGGGCATAGGGCTTGACGAGTTCGACGACGGCGCAACAATACCTTACGGCGGCGTACAGATCGCAGTCTCCTCTGACGGACACATCGTCGACCCCCCATTCTTCCCGGGCGGGGACATCGGAAAGCTCGCAGTATGCGGAGCGATAAATGACCTTGCGATGATCGGGGCCAAGCCCCTGGCACTGACGGACACGATTATTGTGGAGGAGGGCTACCCGATAGAGGATCTTTCTAGGATAGTCAGATCGATGAACGAGACTGCAGAACGGACAGAGACTGCGATCATCCACGGGGACTTCAAGGTCATGCCCAAGGGGAAGCTGGACAAGATTGTGATCTCGACGACAGGGATCGGGGTAGTCGAAGGCAAGCCCATACTTGACTCAGGGCTCAAGGAAGGCGATGCCGTCATCGTCACCGGTCCGATTGGGGATCATGGGATCGCAATAGCCTCGCTGAGGAGCGGGCTCAGCTTCAGCACATCAGTAATTTCGGACGTTGCCCCGCTTTGGGAGATAATGCGGGCGGCCATGTCAGCAGGGAGAGTGACTGCCGCCAAGGATCCGACAAGGGGAGGGGCGGCGATGGCCCTTAACGAGATGGCAGAGAGGTCAGGGGTCAGCATATGGATCAGGGAGGAGGACATCCCGATAAGGCAGGAAGTGGTTGGGGCCTGTGAGATGCTTGGGCTCGACCCATTGGAGCTAACCTGCGAGGGGAGAGCAATAATAGGCGTCAGCAGGGAATGCGCAGAGGATGTGCTCCAGGCGATAAGGAAGGTGCCTGAGGGGAGGGACGCGATGATAATCGGATCCGTGCGCAGCGAGAGACCTGGCTATGTGATAATGGAGACATCGGCAGGGGGTAAGAGGATAATAAACCCGCCCTTGGGAGAGCCGACCCCTAGGATCTGCTGAAAGCCTTCTCTGTCAGGCGCCATCCCAAGAGCATTCACTGTTTCGTTTCAATGAAGTACCGCCCTTCGTTCAGCCTAGGGATCATAGCCATCAGTACAGCGATTTCTGAAAGCCTTACGCGATCCAAGGCACCTTTCGAGAAGTACCCTATCGCCCCCTGCTTCCTACCGAGACCCTCGATCCCTGTGAGCCCCTCCATCACTTTCCCTACCTCAGTTCTAGCTGAGAGGACCTTCTGCACAACTCCTGCAGGGTATTCAAACGAGGGTCCGCCGCCGATCGTGACCCTCCCGCGCCTGTCGACGATGGCAGCATACTGCTGGTCCATCCAGCCAGAGATCGAATGCGGCACAGGGACGAGACCTGCCTCTATGCCTACCCCCATTTCTGCACGTCCCTCCAGCTCCAGGGCTCTTCTGGCCCTCCCTATTGCGCCTCGGATTGTCTCTTCGACTCCAATCGGCTGGGGCGGGACGATGGACTGGACCTCCTTCATGATCACTTCCACTTGAGGCAGGAATTTGGAAAAGACATTCATCACAGCCTGCACCTTGACCGGGTTTGAGGAACCGACCGCTACTATCAAATCCACCACTAGAGATAATCATAAATGGGGAACAGATAAGAATGCTTCTAGCAGGTGCTCATAGGTGGACCATAAGCGAAGAATCGAAGAAGTAATTTCAGGCATCGGGGGCATGGGGATCGATGGAGCGATGGTACTCAGCCCCGAGAACATACACTATTTGACTGGGGCGCCGTTTGTAAGGGGGGGCTATGGCAAGATCCTATACGTCAGCAAAAGCGGAGGAGCCTCGCTGATTGTCACCGATCTGGATTACCAGGAGGTATGCGACACGGTCGATTCGGCGGAGATAGTCAAGACCGAGTTCATGGAAAAACCTCTCGACAGGCTCAGAAAGATTGCGAAAGGATCAACGAAACTGGGTTTTGAGGAAGGGGTAGTCAGCGCGGCGTTGAAGGAAAAGATCTCCGGAGAGTTCGAGCTGGAGCCCCTCCGCGGGCTCATAGAAAGGATGAGGGAAAGGAAAGACGCAGATGAGATCGCAGCAATAGAGAGGGCGCAGTCAATCAACGACAGGGCTTTCGAAAAGGCAGTAGGGAACTTGAGGGAAGGGATGAGCGAACTTGAGATAGCTGCGGAGCTCGAATACTACCTGAGGAAAGAAGGGGAGGAATCATTCGCCTTCGAGACGATAGTTGCATCAGGACCCAGAGGGGTCTACCCGCACGGTATGCCAAGTGCAAGGAGGCCCTCGAGGGGAGATGCGGTTGTGATAGACTTTGGGGCTAAGCTCTGCGGCTACTGCTCAGACATGACGAGGACGATCTTCTTTGGCAATCCCGATGGAGAGACCAGGAGAGCATATGAGGCAGTCAAGGAGGCGCAGGAGAGGGCCATCGAGATCGCAAGGGACGGAATCTCCGGCAGGGAGGTCGATGCGGTGGCCCGCGGTGTGCTAGAACGCCTGGGGCTCGGGAAGTATTTTGTCCACGGGCTCGGACACGGGGTGGGCATCGAGATCCATGAGGCGCCGGTTGTCGGGCCTTCGAACATGAGCCCATTCGAGCCGGGCAACGTGATTACAATAGAGCCGGGGGCATACCTCCCCGGGAAGTTTGGGATAAGGATCGAGGACCTTTTGGTCATAGAGAAGGGCAGGAGCAGGGATCTGACAAAGTTCACAAGGGAACTCGTTGTGATTTGAAATCACCCTCCATCACAAAGGTGGAGGTAGGACCGAACCAAAACAAAATAAATAGATCACAGCAATACAATCCCGTCCTGACCAAATGATGGGTGATGCCCGAGATATGAGAGCGCAAGGTGCATTCCAATCAATAAGGGGATGGGCATTAGGCTGGGTCTACAGGTACTATGAGAAGAAGCTATCGAATAGCGTAAAGAACGGGCAGATCCCCCGGCACGTGGGCCTCATCCTGGACGGGAATAGGCGCTGGGCAAAGGAGCTGGGCCTCGATCCCAATCTCGGGCATCAGTACGGGTTCGAGAAGCTTAAGGAGGTCCTTCAATGGTGCTGGGAAATAGGCATAAAAACAGTGACCGTTTATGCGCTCTCGACCGAGAATCTAAAAAGGCCCAAGGAGGAGGTCGATGCCCTGATCGGCTTGGCTGAAAAGGCGTTCAACGACGTGATCGAGAGCAAGGAGATCCACGAGAGGAAAGTCAGGATAAAGGCCCTCGGCAGACTCCACTTGCTCAAGGAGTCTTTGAGGGAGTCCATCCGCAGGGCGGAAGAGAGCACCAAGGGCTACAGCGACCGAAGGCTCAATGTAGCAATAGCTTACGGCGGCAGGGCTGAGATACTCGACGCTGCAAGGAAGATAATCGCAGACGTCATAAACGGGGACCTCGAGGTTGGTGAGATAAACGAAGAGACCTTTTCTAAGTACCTATACACGGCAGAGGATCCGGATCCGGACCTCATAATAAGGACCTCAGGGGAGGAGAGGTTGAGCGGTTTCCTGCTGTGGCAGAGCGCGTATTCCGAATTCTATTTCATGGATGTCTACTGGCCAGAGCTGAGGAAGATAGACCTCCTCAGGGCTATTAGGACCTACCAAAGGAGGCATAGGAGATTCGGCACTTGATGCCAAAAGACCTTGAAATTTGTTCCAAACCAATGCAATAAATTGAACAGAAATAAATTTTCTTCATATGAAAAGTTAAATATGATTTGATGGAGCCCATATTGGTGCGATCGTTGGAAAAGGAAGGAAAAAAGCCTAGACGATCGGTAGGTCTTGGGACGTACCTCGTGACTTTGGTCGCGCTGTTGGCTGTTGTTGGAATAATCGCATATATGCAAATCAACACCTCAGCCGATCTAGCAGCGCTAAGGCAAGAGTGCCAGGCACAATCACTGATGCTGCAAGCCCTCAACGACAGCTATTTTGATCTTGCGTTCAAGTTCGGCCGGATCAACCAGAGCTATGTTTCGCTCCAGCAAGAAAACCGGAACCTCTCTGACATAGTCGGGCTTCGAAAGGCAGAGGCGGTGCTGACAAGCAACGTGCTGTACCTCCCGGCTAGCGGCTTTGACGGGATAGAGGTTGTTTTGAATTATGCGGGATACCTGAACGTGAGCATATCGACGACAACCCCGATCTCCATTCTGATCACCAACTACAAGTATGGAATTGTCCTCGACTACCTGGTCAACGGCAACACATTCACATCGGCATCATTCAAGATGCCGATTCTGGACGGCACAACATACCTTCAATTCTTCGCAACCCCATCCTCGCCATCAATAGTAACGATAAACGCGACCCTGCACTACTGATCGGACAAGACGCATGACCTGCGATCGGACATGGCATTTTACTCAAATTGCGGGAGGGGAACGCTGGCGATTTAAGTAGGGTGGTTTGCGGTGCCAGGAAACGACCGACCTGCCGGGCTCAGAAAGTTTTCGGAAAAGGCCTCCTGGAGATTTGAAGAGTAGCTCCAAAAGTTTTTCTTTAAGTAACCAAAAACAAGAAGAAAGCAAGCTCAAAAATGCTGCCCCCAGGAAGGCGGACCTTCACGATGCAACCGTCAAAAAAAACGATAGAGCATTATGTGAAGCATTGCATGAACCCCGATGGCGGATATGCGTTCACACGAGGGGTCGACTCCAATGCCCAGGACACGTATTTCGCGCTGGCAACGATGGAACTGTTAGGGACAGAAATCAGCGAAAAAGAAAAAACCAAAGCTTGGCTGCGGGCATATCCTGTGAACGACATCCGATCGCTGTATTACGTCGCGCTTTCCCTGTCGATGCTCGATGAAGAACCGCCCGAGTGCATGGAAGGGCTTCTTGCAGCATTCCGCCTGAACCAGGATTCGCTATATATCGGGCTTTCCGAATTCGAGTCGCTGTTCATGTACACAAGTCTTGCAAAAAGGTTTGGCATTCACACCGAAGCGGAGGGCATTCAGCAATTCCTCTTAAAATTCCGGAACAAGGACGGGGGGTTTGGAAAGGACGGGAAATCGAACTTGGTCGCGACGTACCATGCCGTTTCCGCACTCGAAAACCTCGGCTTCGATGTAGATGCGCTTGGCACAACCATAGAATTTGCAAGGGCTTGTGAAAATCCGCAAGGTGGTTTCGGCACGGTTCCTAATGCGCACATATCTTATTTAGAGAGCACCTACGCAGGCATTGAGCTCCTATGGATCTTCGGATTGAAGCCCAGGCACCCCCGAGAGTGCATCATGAAAATCGCCGAAGCATTTCGCTTCAACGGCGGTTTCGCGAGGACTGGGATCGGTATCCCTACACTAGAGAACACTTTCTATGCAGTGTCATGCTTAACAAAGCTGAACTATTTCTGAATGCCGCAGATCTAGTTTGAAAGTAGTGCCAATACTACTCCATCCAAGGAATAGCTTGCCATTGATTTTTGTCTCTTCCCCATGCGCATAGGATGTAGCAAGCCCCTAGTCAATGCCAATACAGCTACAACTGCACCTGTGGCAATGGCGTATTTCAGCAAACGCTTTCTTCACGATGAAGAAGAGGTGCAGCGCCTTATCGCCTCAACATTAGCTTGGCACCCTTCAGATGGCACCCGGAAAGGCGCGGGATGGGGTTGCCCCAGCTGCGGGTCTAGGAGTGAGACCAAACCAACAATGTGCCAAAGTCCTACCGTAAGCAGACCCATTCTCTTTCCCATAGTCTTTAATTCTGACAGAAGCATATTGTAAGCAGGAAGGGGTCAATCGAAAGATCTCTTGGTGTCAACGTTGGGACGATGCCATATTTGCGGCGGGCACTCACCCACAATTTCTAGCACACTTGGGGTCTGCTTGCGATGCATTCGGGGTAAGCCGGAGGAGGCCCTGAAGATCACTGACGCTGCTCATTCGAAGAGCCGGAGGGCTTTTGGGCTTCCGGCGAAGCCACCAAAGGATCCTCGCGGGATTCTTTGTGGCGCTTGCTCCAACAAATGCAAAATAGGGATCGGCGGGAGAGGATTCTGCGGGCTGATCCCCAATACAGGGGGGCGGCTTGTACGGACGGGAGGGACAGCCGATAAGGGAATACTGAGATGGTATTACGATCCACTGCCAACAAACTGCGTTGCATGGTGGTTCTGTCCGGGATGCACAGGGGCAGGTTACCCAAAATACGCGCATAATCGCAACGCAGAAACGGGATATGCGAACCTAGCCGTGTTTTATGGGGCATGCAGCTTTGACTGTCTGTTCTGCCAGAACTGGCACTACCGCGACCTGACTGCTTCGCTCAACCCATCTATGAGCGCGGAGAGCCTGGCTGCCAAGGCAGACGGCCATGTGGCTTGCGTATGCTTTTTCGGGGGAGACCCATCGGTGCAGATGCCTCATGCCCTTAGAGTGAGCGAAATTGCCCTAGATAAGGCTAGGGAAGAGGGGCGCATACTCAGGGTTTGTTGGGAGACCAACGGGTACTGGGCGACGGAGGCTGCAATGAAGGCGGCTGAGTTCTCACTCGCCAGCGGAGGCAACATCAAGATTGACCTGAAAACGTGGGACGAAAACTTGAGCATGGCCCTCTGTGGCGTATCCAATAAGCCAACCCTAGAGAGTTTCAGGATGATTGCAGAAGAATACTTTGGGAAGCGCCCTGAATTGCCGGTATTGAGTGCAAGCACGCTGCTTGTTCCAGGATACGTAGATGTCGAGGAAGTCTCCAGCCTGGCAGGCTTCATAGCGGAAATAGACTCGCGCATACCATATACCCTACTGGCATTCCATCCACACCACTTACTCTCGGATCTGCCAACCACTAGCCGAAAAGTAGCCTACCAATGCTACATTGCCGCCAAAAAACATCTAGATAAAGTTAGGATTGGGAATGTACACTTGCTTTCTTAGAGCGCCGCCTTGGCAATAGAATTTTATGGAAAACTATGGTGCCCGAGGCCGGATTTGAACCAGCGACACTCCGGTCTTCAGCCGGATGCTCTCCCAGGCTGAGCTACTCGGGCAACGCTCGTCTATTGACTCCTGGGTTTAATAAGTTTTTTTGATGGGCATATTTTTATTTTCTCCTGCACCGAATATCAATGGGGCAATGATCGCTCAGAGTTAATTTGACCGCGAGGGATGAAATGAAGGCGTTTGCGATAGCCCCCTTAGGTCATTTTTGCCGCATTTTCTGGTTCCGAAAAGTTAAATATCCCCTATGCAAAATGTTCACAAAGTTGCGGCCGTAGTCTAGCCTGGTCTAGGACGTTAGCCTGCCAAAGGCTAATGCCTGTAGAACGCTAAGGACCCGGGTTCAAATCCCGGCGGCCGCACCACGTTTTTACCGATTAGCCGCCGAAGCTTTCCCGGCAACGGAAGCGTATATGTCAGAAATCTTCCTGGATGCCATTTCCATCGTGAAGCTCTCGAGCACCCTGGCGCGCGCGTTCTTCCCGTACCTCCCGATCTTGTCCGGGTCTCCGAGGAGGTTGTTCACGCCCCATGCGATGTCCATTGGATCGTACGGGTTGATGTGGTAGCCGCACTGGCGATCGCCGTAGTTCACAACGATCTCCCTCATGCCGCTCACACCCCTCGCCCCGACGACGACGGGCTTCTCCATTGCCATCGCCTCAAGCGCCACGATCCCAAAGGGCTCGTAGATGCTCGGGAAGACTGCGATGTCCGATGCGGCATAGACGCACACCCTTTCGTCCTCTGGGAGCATCCTGAAGTCAAATGCGACCCTGTCCTTGATCCCCAGATTCTCGGACAGGCGGAGCAGCTCCTCCTCGAGGTCGCCCTTGCCGACGACGACAAGCCTAGTGTTTGGGAACCTCTGGAGTATGTGGGGCATTGCCATGACGAGCCTGTCAACCCCTTTCACAGCGGTCAGGCGCCCCAAGAAGAGCAGCATCCGTTCGCCATCGGATACGCCGTACCGCGATCGGATCGCCTGCCGCTCCTCCATTTTAACCCTTTCCGGCGAGTATTTCGAGGTGTCGACCCCGTTCCAGACGACATCTATCTTTCCGGATGGGAAGCCGCAGGTGATCAGCTCTTCACGCATGGCGTTGGAAACGGTCACGATCCTGTCCGCGAAGTTGGCTGCCTTCTTCTCGAGGTCGTATATTATCGATGAGCCCCTGCCCAGGCTCCGACCACGCTCGGTCGAGTGGATGTGGAAGACCATCGGGATCCCAGTCGCCTTCTTAAGCGCTATCCCGGCCATGGCGGAAAGCCAGTCGTGCACCGAGAGGAGGTCGAAGGATCTCCCTTCTTTGGGGATGAGGTCGTTCGCTATCTTGGTGCTGACCAGCAAGTTGTACACCAGAACCTTCGAGAAGAACTTCGCTGCGGTCCCAGAACGCCTCATCTCTTCGGACTCGAATTCGGGGAGCGTATCGGAGAAGTCAATCAGCTTTGGACGGTGGACCTCGACCCCCTCGATGACTTCCCTAGTCTTCAGTGTGCCGTCGTTCATCGTGAAGGCGGTCACCTCGTGCCCCAAGCGCCTGAGCCCGATAGAGAGCTCGTAGGTGAAGGTCCCCAGCCCCCCCACGACCATCGGCGGGAACTCCCAGGTAAAGAGCGCTATCTTCAAGAAAAGACACCGCAGGGTAAAGGATCTTTAATTTTCTATAATAAGGATTCGGTGGGATCGGTCAGATGCTAGCAAAGGGCCCGGGTTGGATCAGCCCCTTGCGATCTCATAGCTCCAAGTGACCTCGGCGATCTTGCTCAGCATGGCGGCTATTGGGCAGACCTTCGTCATCGTGAGGCTGACTACCCGGTCCACCACGTTGTCGTCAAGATCCCCCTTCAGGACGAAGCGGAGGGCAATCTTCTTGAAGAACTTCGGGTATTCTTCCCTGCGCTCACCGTCTATGACCACCTCGTAGGACTCGAGCTGCTGCTTCCTGGCCTCGAGCATCGTAACAATGTCGATGCCGGCGCAGCCGCCCAGAGCGATCAGGAAGAGGTCCATTGGCGTTGTCCCTTCCCCCATACCGCCGTAGTTCTTGTGCGCCTCCATGATGGTCATATGGCCCTGGCTGTCTATTCCCTCGAACTTCAAACCCCCAGTCCATCTCACTGTCGCATGTGGCAACTGCGCTCACTGTAGAGAAGCAGGGAAGAAGTATGCTTTTATCTTTTGTTGAAAGGGCAAAAAGTACGCCCATAAAATGAACTGGGCAGGCATCATGCACTCAAGATCCAAATCATTCCGAGAAGTCATCGGGACAATTCATCATAGCCCGCCCAATAATCTGATCGCGGATCAGGATAAAAAGCTGATCTTTATGGCTGGCGGATGTTCCTTCTGGTGCCTGGGAGCATCCCGTTCCTCTTCAGCCGCCTGAGGGCGGAGCTGACGCTGCTCGGCTTCGCGTTCAGGATCTTTGCTATCTCGTTCACCGTCATCTCGCCGTTCTTCGAGATCAGGTCGTAGACCTTGTCGTCGAGCGACTCGCATGCAGGGAGCGAGACTATGTTGATATGGGAGATGGAAGCCCCCATTATCACAGCCGCAGGCGAGACCTTCCCAGAGAGGTCTGTGCAGTCCTCCAGGAATATGTTGAGCAGATCCTCGTCCACTTGCACAAGCCTCCCCGTGATGACCTGCTCATCCATGAGGTGGACCTCAACGATGCTGTTTATGTATCCCTTTAGGCGATCCACAACGGTGACCTTGTCCTTCGTCTGCAGTCTCTGATCCCCCAACCGGGTAATTAGTGAACAGGTAGGTTAAAAAAGTAGCGATCATGCGCCCGGATCGGGCTGCGAGGGACCCGCCTCGGGTATTTTTATATCCAAAACTGGAAAAAGGTGATCCAGGAGAACGTGTTACCATTTGGAGAGGTTTGTCTGCATCCACGGGCACTTCTACCAGCCGCCGCGGGAGAACCCATGGCTCGAAGAGGTCGAGGCACAAGAGTCGGCCCACCCATACCACGATTGGAACCAAAGGGTGACCGCAGAGTGCTACGCCCCGAACACAGCCTCCAGGATCATTGGTCCCGACCGCAGGATAGTCGACATAGTGAACAACTACTCGATGATCAGCTTCAACTTCGGTCCGACTTTGCTCTCATGGATGGAAAGGAACGCCCGAGAGACGTATGAGGCGATACTGGAAGCGGACATGAGGAGCAAGAAGGAGTTCTCCGGGCACGGATCTGCGATCGCGCAGGCGTACAGCCACATGATAATGCCGCTCGCGAGCCAGAGGGACAGGCTCACACAGGTCAGGTGGGGTGTGGCAGACTTCAAGGCGAGGTTCAGGAGGGACCCGGAGGGGATGTGGCTCCCCGAGACCGCGGTGGACACGCCGACCCTCGAGGTCCTCGCTCATGAGGGGATCAAGTTCACGATCCTAGCGCCCCACCAGGCGAAGAGGGTGAGGAGATCAGGCGAAGGCGAATGGAAGGAGGTGCGCAACGGAACCCTCTGCACCAACCGCCCCTATTTGTGCAGGCTCCCCTCTGGGAAGACGATCAGCATCTTCTTCTACAACGAGGCGATTTCGAAGGAGGTGGCATTCGGCGGGCTCCTGAACGACGGCGAGGCATTCGCAAAGAGGATAATTTCAGGGTTCACAGAGGATCACGGGAGCCAGATCTTGAGCATCGCGACTGACGGGGAGACCTATGGGCACCACCACAAATTCGGGGAGATGGCCCTCTCATACTGCCTGCATTACATCAAGGCAAACAACCTTGCAAGGTTGACCAACTTTGGGGAGTTCCTCGAGAAGAGCCCGCCCCAGGACGAGGTCGAGATCGCGGAGAGGACCTCGTGGAGCTGCGAGCATGGCGTCGAGCGGTGGATGGATGAATGCGGCTGCAAGACAGGGGTTTGCCCGCTGCAGAAGTGGAGGAGGCCCCTCAGGGAGGCGATGGACTGGCTGAGGGACAATGCTGCCGAGGCTTACGAAAGCGAGATGAGAAAGTACTCGGAGAGACCGTGGGATGAAAGGGACAAATACATAGCCGTTGTCTTGGACCGATCGCCGGAGAATGTCGACCTCTTCTTCAAGAGGAATTTCAAGCCGGATCTCAGCAAGCAGGACAGGTCAAAAATCCTGAAATTGCTCGAGATGCAGCGGCACTCAATGCTAATGCAGACCAGCTGCGGCTGGTTCTTCGACGACATTTCGAGGATAGAGACTGTCCAGATCATGAGGCATGCTGCCAGGGTCATCCAGCTCCTGAGGGAAGTCACCGGGAGGGACCTCGAGGAGGAGTACCTGGAGAGGCTCCGGGCGGCGAAGAGCAACTACAGCACACTCGGGGACGGGGCCAAGATTTACGAGGCATTCGTCATGCCGTCCAAAGTCAACCTGCCGCGGGTCGGGATACACCACGCGATATCGTCGATATTCAATGGTGAGAAAGGCGGCCCGCACAGGGTTTACTGCTACATCGTCGAGGACAAGGCATACGAGCGGCAGAGGGCGGGTAAGAATGTACTGGTCACAGGGAACTCAAGGGTGACTTCAGCAATCACCCTGGAGGAGGACGAGATCTGGTACGCAGCCCTGTGGCTCGGGGACCACAACATATTCGGCGGAGTCAGGAGGCAGATGGGAGGCGAGGAATTCTCTGAGGCGCAGAGGGCGCTGCACGCCAGGTTCCAGGCAGGGGACGTCCAGAGGGCGATAAGCATGATCGATCTCAATTTCGGGAAAGAGGGGTGCTCCTGCTCGCTATCGGACTTGTTCAAGGACAGGCAGATTGAGGTGCTCGAGAGGATCCTGGAAACATCGGTCGGGAGGGCCAGGTCGCAATTCCAGCAGGTCTACGAAGACAACCTCGCTGTCATGACCTACATGAAAGGGCTCTCGCTCAAGGTGCCGATAGCGCTGAGGGCTGCAGCTGAAGTCGTTTTGACCTACAACATGGTCGAGGCCCTCAGGGGGGAATCCGATCCAGGCGTTTTCGAGAGGCTAGCCGAGGAAGCAATGGGCCTGCAGATCGAACTCGACAAAGGGCTGATCGGGCTTGAGGCGAAGGGGCGAATCGAGCTCGAGCTGGGTCGGCTGGCGGAGAACCCAGAGGACTTGGGCAGGATGGAAAGGCTGGAGCGGCTCCTCAGGTCTGTTGAAAGGTTGCAGCTCGGGATCAATTACTGGCTTGCGCAGAACATGCTGTTCCAGATTATATCAAGATGGCAGGGATACATGAAGGCAAGGGAGACCTCTGGCGATCCCAGCGCAGCCAGGTGGATTGAAAAGATCAGGTCTCTCGCAGAGCGTTTGGGGATAAAGGCTTGATGGGCGGGGGCGGCGCGGTTGGGACCCTTAAGCGAAAGAGAGAGCGGGATACTTCTTCACCCCACCAGCCTCCCTTCGGAGTACGGCATAGGCGACTTTGGGCCGAAGGCATACCGTTTCGTTGAGCTGCTGGCGGAAGCAGGGCAGGGCTGCTGGCAGCTGCTGCCGCTCAACCCCACCAGCCCAGAGTGCGGGAATTCGCCCTACATCTCAAGCTCTGGCTTCGCGCTGAACCCGCTTCTGATAAGCCCGGATTTGCTGGCAGCCGACGGGCTCCTTGAAAAAGGAGTGCTGGACGCGATCATGGTCCCCGAAACCGATAGGATCCAGTACAGGTCAGTCCACTCCGCAAAGCTTGAGATCCTCAAGAGGGCCTACAAGGAGTTCTCTAAAGAGAGGGGCGACTTTTCAGGCGATTATGAATCCTTCTGCGACCGGAACGCGTATTGGCTTGACGATTACGCGACCTTCACCGCGCTCAAGGAAGAATCCGGGCTCCCATGGCATCGCTGGCCAGAGGGGCTGAGGAAGAGGATGCCAGAGGAGCTCGAGCCTACAAAAAAGAGGCTCGAAGGGGCAGAATTCCACAGGTTCGTGCAGTACATCGCATACAGGCAGTGGTGGCGACTGAAAGAGCACTGCAAGAGGCAGGGGATCAGGGTGTTCGGCGACCTCCCTTTCTACGTGAGCCATGACAGCGCCGATGTCTGGGCTAACCCTGAGCTGTTCAAGCTCGACGGCGATGGCAGGCCCCTCTTCGTCAGCGGGGTCCCTCCGGATTACTTCAGCAAGACAGGGCAGCTTTGGGGGCACCCGGTCTACGACTGGGAAAGGTTGAGGGAGACTGGTTTCGAGTGGTGGATGCGGAGGATAGATCACAACTTGGAGATGTTCGACCTGGTCAGGATAGACCACTTCAGGGGGCTACTCGCGTACTGGGAAGTCCCCGGTACCGAGAAGACTGCGATGAACGGCAGGTGGGTAAAAGCCCCTTCAGAGGAGTTCTTCGAAACGCTCAGGAGGCGGTTCCCCTCCCTGCCCTTCGTGGCCGAGGACCTGGGGGTCATAACGGAGGACGTGAAGGCTGCGATCAAGGACCTCGGGATCCCTGGCATGAAAGTCCTGATCTTTGCTTTCGACGGGAAGCCAGACAACCCCTACCTCCCCGAGAACCACGAGGCCAACTCGGTCTCGTATACAGGGACTCATGACACGAACACTGTCAGGGGCTGGTTCAAGGAGGAGGCGACGCAGGAGGTGAAGGAAAACCTCTTCCGGTACCTCGGCAGGAGGGTAGGGGAGGATGAGATCAGCACGGAGATGGTGAGGCTGGCGATGGGATCGAGGTCAAGGCTCTGCATAGTCCCGATGCAGGACGTGCTGAATCTGGGGAGCGAGGCCAGGTTGAACGTGCCCTCGTCCCCCCTGAACAACTATCTCTGGAAGATGACGGGCGACCTCTTGGGCAAGGGGAGGCTTGCGGAGTTCGCCCAGATCACCCGAGAGTCGGGAAGATCGAGAATGCCCTGAGAAAAGCGTCATCCAGGAAGGATCTCTTTAGACGATCCTTAGGCAGCCAGCCGCAGTAAACTGTTTGCAATGCGCTGATACTGGAGAATTCACCAAAAACATGCTCTCGATAATAATCGGAGGGGATGGGATAGACGCAAGAACTCCGAGATCAAGATGGCTCAGGGGATTTGAGGTCCTGAAAGGCATAGGACTTTAAATCAAGCCACGATTGGACCAGCACAAAACCCCAAATCCACTTTGTAGAGAAGGCATTTTGTGAGCTGGTGTGAGGTTGACAACAGCACGAGGAACACATGGATCCCAATAAAAGGCATATTGGCAATATATGATACCAAAGGGGGGCTGGATTGACATGAAGGCTGGGAGAGATTTCGGGCCCAAGATCGTGCAGGCGCATTCGCTGCTGACTGATTTCGACATTTACCTCTTCAGGCAAGGCAAGCACAGCAGGCTCTACGATAAGCTTGGTGCGCACCTGACCGTGTTGGACGGGGAACAGGGGACCCAGTTCGGGGTCTGGGCGCCGAACGCGGACAGGGTCTTCGTGATCGGGGACTTCAACGGCTGGAAGAACGAACACAGCCTCTTGCCTAGGGATGACGGTTCAGGGATATGGGAGGGTTTCCTGCCAGGGGTCGGGAAAGGGGCTCTTTACAAGTACAGGGTTGTCTGCAGGGACGGGCGTTGCTTCGACAAGGCGGACCCTTTTGCATTCAGGTCAGAGGTCCCACCTGCCACAGCCTCAATTGTCTGGGAACTTGGGTATGAATGGTCGGACGGGGAGTGGATGAAAAGCCGAGGGGAGCGCAACTCGCTCAGGTCCCCGATATCGATCTACGAGTGCCACCTTGGGTCTTGGAGGAGGAAGGGTGACGGCTCCTGGCTCACCTATTCCGAGCTGTCAGAGGAGATCCCTAAGTATCTAAAGGAGTCAGGGTTCACCCACCTCGAGCTGCTTCCAGTAATGGAGCACCCCTTCTATGGATCCTGGGGGTACCAGACCACAGGCTACTTTGCGCCGACAGGGAGGTATGGGGATCCCCAGGGCCTGATGCGCCTCATCGACAGGGTCCACCAGGCTGGGAAAGGGGTCTATTTGGACTGGGTCCCCTCCCACTTCCCCACCGACGCCCACGGTCTGGGGTATTTCGACGGGACGCACCTCTACGAGTACGAGGACCCGAGGAAGAGGTGGCACCCGGACTGGAGGAGCTACATCTTCGATTACGGGAAGAACGAGGTCAGGTCTTTCCTGATCAGCAGCGCGGCATTCTGGCTGGACAAGTACCACGCTGACGGGCTGAGGGTCGATGCGGTCGCCTCGATGCTGTATCTCGACTACTCGAGGAGGGAGGGCGAGTGGGCCCCGAACGAGCACGGGGGGAGGGAGAACCTGGAGGCGATATCATTCATCAGGGACCTGAACGAGGCGGTCTACAGGGAGTTTCCGGATGCCCAGATGATAGCCGAGGAGTCCACAGCCTGGCCCATGGTCTCCAGGCCGACCTACTCGGGCGGGCTCGGCTTCGGGATGAAGTGGAACATGGGTTGGATGCACGACACGCTCGATTACTTCTCAAAGGACCCGATATTCAGGAAATACCACCACAACGAGATAACCTTCAGCATCTGGTACGCATTCTCGGAGAATTTCGTGCTGCCCCTCTCCCACGACGAAGTGGTCTACGGGAAGCGCTCGCTCCTCGGTAAGATGCCAGGAGACGACTGGCAGAAGTTCGCCAACCTGAGGCTCCTCCTCGGGTACATGTACGCGCACCCGGGGAAGAAGCTGATATTCATGGGGGGGGAGTTCGGGCAGCGGAACGAATGGTACCACGAAAGGGGGCTCGACTGGCACCTGCTCGCTTACCCGATGCATGCAGGGGTGAGGAGGTGGGTGGAAGACCTGAACTCGACGTACGCGACGGAGGCGGCGCTGCACGAGCTCGACTTCGATCAGGGAGGCTTCGAGTGGGTGGACTTCAGGGACTATGAGCAGAGCGTCATAAGCTTTGAGAGGAAGGGCAGGTCTGGGGAGGTCGTTCTGGTCGTCTGCAACTTCACCCCGGTGCCGAGGGAAAACTACCGGGTCGGAGTCGGCAGGCCGGGGAGGTGGCGGGAGCTGCTGAACAGCGACGCGGTTCCATACGGCGGTTCAGGCTGGGGCAACTTCGGCGGCGTCGAGGCCGAGGAGGCCGAGGCTCACGGGCGGAGATATTCGCTCCGCTTGACTTTGCCTCCGCTCGGGGTGCTGTACCTCAAGCCCGTGGAGTCTGGGAGTGCAGATCGCGGGAGCTGACATGCCATACCCGATAAGGCATCCGAGTCCTCTTCAACCCCCATAGCGATCACAACTTATTTTAGAGCCCCCGCCTTGATCATTTACTATGAATGACATCTACGAGCTGGCTCCTTCGATGAGGCTCCTCATAGCCATGCACAACGTCTCCTCGGTGGACCCAGCGACTGCCAAGAGCCTCGATGAGCTGAGGATCGCATCAGGCATGTCCGAGCCCGAGCTCCAGAATGCTGTGAGGGAGCTGCTATCCTACGGGTACGTGGAGTGCAAGGGTACAGCCTACTACCTTAGCAGGCTCGGCATATGCGTGATAAGGAGCGTCTACACCTAGCCCGGGTAATGAAGATGAGGGCAGTGATGCACATAAGCTGGGAATACCCGCCCTGGGTCGTCGGCGGCCTTTCTCAGGAGCTGAAATCGCTCCTCCCTGAGATCGCCAAGAGGGTAAGGACCATGCTTGTTGTGAGGGGCGACACGGACGGCGTGACCGAGGAGGAAGGGGTTCGGATCTTCAAGTCAGCCTCGTCGATCAGGAGCAGCCCCCACATACTCGCATACATACATGCCCTCAATATCGACCTCCTGAGGGGGGCCTCGGCAGCGATCCATGAGGAAGGCAGCGTCCCCCTCGTGCACACACACGACTGGGTGAGCGGGATCGCAGGGGTCTACATCAAGGCCTGCTTCGGGGCCCCCCTGGTGACTTCAGTCTACACAACAGAGCTGACCAGATCAAAGGCACTGGGTTCTCTGCTCAGCATGGGGATCTTCGACATCGAGAGGCACTGTTTCAACAGGTCTGACCTCGTAGTCGTCAAGTCGCCTGAGATGAAAGAGCACCTGAAAGAGAATTTCGGGCTGGATGGCGGCAAGATAGCCTTAGCAAGGAACGCCGATGAACTGATGGAGGCATACAGGGGGATCCAGGGATGAGGATCCTTACAATAACATGGGAGTATCCGCCCCACATAGTCGGGGGGCTGGGCAGGCATGTCCACAACCTTTCGATCCACCTGGCCTCTAAGGGCGCCGACGTGACGGTCCTGAGCTTCACCGATGGAACCTCCGAGAGGCATGAGAGGGCTGACGGCGTTGAGATCGTAAGGGTGAACCCATATGTCATGCGCTATCCAGACTTCGTATCATGGATAGAGGGGCTGAACATGCTGATGGTCGAGAGGGCAGCTGATCTTGGGAGTTTCGACCTAATACATGTCCACGACTGGCTGACTGCATATTCTGGGATTGCGCTCAAGCACATGTGGAGGCGCCCCCTCGTGGCCACGATACACGCAACGGAGCTGGGAAGGAGGAAGGTGCTCTCCAACGACAGCGAGAGGCACATCCATGAGATGGAGTGGTGGCTCGCCTACGAGGCATGGAAGGTCATATGCTGCAGCAAGTACATGATGAACGAGGTCCACTCGAGCCTCGGTTGCCCGATCGACAAGATCTCTGTCATTCACAACGGGTATGACCCGAAGTTGGCGAGAGCAAATAGCGCAGGCATGAGCAAAAAAGACAGCAGAACCGTGCTCTTCGTCGGGAGGCTCGTCTATGAGAAAGGACCGCACCTGCTTGTGGAGGCGGCCAGCCTCCTCAAGGACTGCAGGGTGATCATAGTCGGCGACGGCGCGATGAGGCCCTACCTCGAGGGGCTCGCCAAGAAACTGGGCGTGAGCGACAGGGTGACTTTCACGGGTCACGTTGACGACGAGACCCTGCTCTCGATTTACGAAGAGGCGTCGGTGCTGGTCATACCCAGCCTCTACGAGCCGTTCGGGATAGTGGTCCTTGAGGCCATGTCGCTCGGGATCCCCGTGATCGTTTCAAACACTGGGGGGCTCGACGAGATAATCACGGATGGGAGGGACGGTCTCAAGTTCCAATCCGGTTCTCCGGAGGAGCTCGCAAAGGCAATCGCCAGGATCCTTGACGATGAGGGGCTGAGGGCAAGGCTGGTCGAGAACGCCAAGTCCAGGGCAAAGGAGTTCTCCTGGAAGACGACCGCAGACCAGACCCTCAAGCTGTACAAGAAAGTCTTGGAGGAGTACAACGCCAACGACTGGAAGCCGAAGGCGAGCGCCCGATGGTGATGAGACGCGCGGTGGGGCTGGACATAGGGGGCAGCTGGATCAGGGCCGCCCTTGGAGACCAAAGCGGCAGGATCTTGAGGAGATCCGTCCGGAGGGTGGCGCGGGGGAGCCCTGACCAGTTCATTTCGGAGGTGATCGGCATAATCAAGGACGTCTGCAGCGGGGATTTTGGGGAAGTCGAGGGAATAGGCGTCGGCGCTGCAGGGAGGCTTGACTTGAGGAAGGGATCGATCGAGTTCTCGCCCCACGCATCGCTCAAGAGCGTGCCGATCAAGGACGCAATTGAGGCAGAGTTCAGGAGGGGGGCAGTTGTTTTGAACGACTGCGTGGCTGCAGCCGTGGCCGAGGGGGCGGTCGGTGCAGGGAGGGGGATCGGGAACCTAGTCTACGTCGGGATCGGCACTGGGATCGGCGCGGGCATAATCGCTGACGGCAGGATCCTGCTCGGGAAGGACGGGAATGCCCATGAGGTAGGCCACATGATAATCGATCTGGAAGGGAGGCTCAAATGCAACTGCGGCGGCCTCGGCCACTGGGAAGCATATACGTCGGGGAGCGGCATCCCCAAGTTGGCAAGATACCTTTCAGAGGGATTTTCCGGGGCGAGCAGGCTTGCCGAAATGGTTAGGGCAGTGAGCGGGGAGGGTGTCGAGGCGAAAGAAGTCTTCAGCGCAGCTTACGGGGGCGACCCATTCGCAAAGCTCGTGATCGGGAGGGCGGCAGAGATCAACGCCAAGGCGTTCGCGAACCTCGTGAACCTGTACGACCCCGAGGCGATCACGGTCGGGGGAGGGCTTGCCCTGAAGAACCCCTCCCTGACAGTCGATCCCGTTGCTGAGTCGCTCCCCCGGCTTTGCTTCAACGCGCCCCCAAAGGTGATGCTGACCCCGCTGGGGCAAGACGCCCCCCTCGTGGGCGCTCTGCTCTCGGCGTTCGGTTCCGTGCGCTCAAAGATGATCCCCCAGATGGGGTGATCAGAAGAAGCCCCTGAGCGCCGCGGCGTACTCCTCCGGGAACTCGGTCAGGCCCACCTCGCTTCCGTAAAGCTCTAGGAATGCCCTGTCGCACCCTATGCGCCTGGACCTGCCCATGATCCTCGCGTGCAGCCTGAATGCGCCATCCCCATGCCCTGGGGGCAGGGAGAAGACGCCCATTGTGACCGACCTGATGCCCAGCGCCCAGTACCCGCGCAGGATCCTGGAGATGCCCTCCGCCAGGCCTAGGACGGATTCCCTTTCGAGCCCGAGGAGCGAGGTCGAATCCTCTTCGAGGACACCGATCACCTCGCATGCCCCGGTAGGGGCCCACGGCGCGACCCAGGTGAACCCGCGGGTCTTCCCGACGTACCTGGGGGAGCCAACCTCCGACTCGAGCAAATCGTCCCAGAAAGATCTCGATCCCCTCGCGCGGTACGAGATGCATGAGGCGAGGCACTCCTTGAGGGAGGAGACTGGGGACTTTCCTGCGATCACCTGGAAGTGCGGGTGCAGTATCGATGCGCCTGCCTGGCCGAGGTGGTTCCAGCCCAAAAAGTGGAAGGGGCATCCCCTCTCGTCGGCTGCCCTGGCGAAGGCTGCGGATGCCGCTATCCCGTCTGCGAGCTCCTCAGGGCTGTAGGCGTTGATTCCCAACTTGTGCTCCGGTGTGAATACGACCACGCTGTGCATGGACGAGAGCGGGTACATGTTCGGGAAGGCGACTGCCCTGCCCACCCTTATCCTGCCGGATTGGCAGAAATCCGGGGCGAATGCAGGGGTCGAGATCTCAAGGTTCTCTGGGCAGAAGGGGCAGCCCTTTGCGGCCTCAGGGACGGGCATTGCCTCCTGCTGCCTCGGCCTCCCCTGCCTTGCCCGGTTTATCCTGGCTACGGCGCCGGTCAGGGGATCTGTGCGGACTTCGACCTCGCAGGGGGCGGCGGCCCCGGTGCCTGGCATCCGGATCTCCGATCGCTCAGTGTGGCGTTCCAGCCTTAGCAGGCTTGGCACCCCCTGACCCGAGTTTCGACTGTGCCTCATCTATCGCTGACGAGACCAGTTGGACCAGCCTCTCGCGCAAGTCCACTGCGTCCGCATCGCCCTCGAGCAGCATTATCTCCTCGGCGAGCCTGGGCAGTCCAAGGACCTCTCCGACCCAACGCCGCAGATCCCCCCTGGAGAGGTGGAAACGCAGGGCGCCCACGTCGACAGACTGGAGGGCGGCCTTCAGCGAGCTCAGGTTCGTGGCCTTGACGCCGACCGGCTTGCCCAGCCCGGCACAGAAGTGGAACGCATGCGCATCAGGGAGGTCGCCGTGGAGAATCCGGTAGGACCTTCCCTCTTCGCCGATCTTTGCATAGAGCCTGGATCTGAAGTCTGCGATGGTCCACAGGAATGTCGAGAAGGCCTCCACCGGGCTGCTGAAGTGCGAGAAGTAGGAGTGTATCCCGCCGTCCACGCCCTGCTTGTCGCTCATGTACAGGAAGTTGTCGCTCTGACCGAGGAGCCTCCACACCCGCAAATCGTCCACGGACTTCTTTGCCAAAGGGTGGAGGTATCGCAGGTTCTCCAGGCAGTATCGCTGGAGTTCGTTGCCGAGCCAAGCGGAAAGGTCCTTCTCAGAGTCCGCCCCCGAGGAGTAGTCCTTCGCCTCCACCGCTCCCCTTGGCTCTAGGGCTTCGGCTGCCTGCCCCGGTGTAGCCCATTCTACACCTTCCCTCTTCTGCGCCTCCTCCGGGAGCGAATCGAGGAAATCCATTATGCCGCTCCCCTCCCCGAAGTACTCGCCGAAAGCCTCAAGGTTGAAGGTTAGCAGCACAAAATCCCCCTTCTGGGAGAGGACTTGATCCAAGTAGTACCCAGGCTTGAGCGGGGAGCCACCAGGGCCGGACTCGGCGAACCTGAAGTTCACCATGTCTGAGAGGGGATAGTTCCTCGGGATGATCCTCAAGCCCCCGTCTCCCGATGAATAGAGGCAGTTCGGCGACCTGAGCCCGAGGAGCCTCTCGGTCCCCTCTACGATGACGGAATTGAACCCGAGGGCCCGCATCACCTTCCAAGCGTCCTCCCTCGAGATCAGCCCCGTGTTCTTCGCCGTTTTCGGGGTCTGCTTGAAGAGCTTCTCGGCGGCCATCCTCTGCATCTCCAGCTGGGCGGCGAGCTCCTCAGGGGAGAAGAGTGAGGAGATGGAACCGTAGTACGGCTGGGCGATAAGCTCGCAGGATCCGGTTTCGACGATCTTCTTTATCTTTCCCACAAGATCAGGACCCCAGGCTGCAGCCTGCTCGAGCAGCGTCCCGGAGACGCAAATGGCGCACTTGAAGGCGTTGCGCTCGATGGACCTGAGTATCGAGTCCAGCGCCGGCAGGTATGCGGCCCTCGAGACGCGCAGGAATGTCTCCCTGTTGAGGGCGTCATCGAAGTAGAAGTTTTCGAGCTTTGTGCCTGGCTGGAGCGCCCTCCCAAACTGCCTCTTCAGGCGCCTGGGCTGGTGCAGTTCGAAAAGGGGTATGATCAAGACCATTCGGATACCATCGCTACATAATCTGTTGGAGGTCTTATTTCAACTTTGGCAGCGGATAGTTTTTTAATTCCCGCCCACAAGGAGTAGGCACCGGCGATCGTTATGAGGTTTGATATCGCGTTCATAGGTTTCGGGACGGTCGGCAGGGGTTTCGCAGACCTCTTGCTTGAGAAGAGGGAGTTGCTCAAGGAAATCGGAGTCGAATGGAAGGTCGTTGCCATATCGGACATAAAGGGGGGATCCGTGTTGGATCCCAAGGGGATCGACCTTGCCGAGGCGGTCAGGCTGGCCGATTCAGGTAAGGGCATTGAGGGGATTGGTGGGGAGAAGAAGGGGCTGGGCGCGCTTGAGACGATAAGGGAGAGCGGCGCCAACTTCGTCGTGGAGGTCACATGGACCAACATCAGGGACGGCGAGCCGGGATACTCCCACATAAGGGCTGCGCTCGAGATGGGGAAGCACGTCGCAACCACCAACAAGGGGCCGATCGCGCTCCACTACAGGGAGCTGATGAGGATCTCTTCGGAGAGAGGCGGGAGGCTGAGGTTCGAGGGGACTGTGCTCAGCGGGACCCCCGTCTTCAATCTGTTCGACGGGCCGCTCTCAGCCAGCAGGGTCACATCAATAAGGGGGATAGTGAACGGCACTACCAACCTCATACTCTCAGAGATGGAGAAGGGGAGGGGCTACGCGGATGTCCTGAAGGAGGCACAGAGGATGGGTTATGCGGAGGCGGACCCGACTATGGACGTGGAGGGCTGGGATGCAGCCGCCAAGGCAGCCATTCTAGCCAACCACTTCTTCGGGGCAGACATCAAGCCAGAGAACGTGGCGAGGAAGGGCATCTCAGGGCTGACGCTAGAGGAGGTCACAGGCGCGATAAGGAAGGGCGGGCGGATCAAGCTCCTTGCGAGGGCATGGAGGGACGAACGCGGAGAGGCTAGGGCTGAGGTATCGCCCACCTGGCTCCCGGCGTCCGATCCCCTGGCTAGCATCGGGGGCGTGTCCAACGCGCTGACGTTCAGCACCGACACGCTGGGCGAGGTCACGATCGTAGGCCCGGGCGCAGGCAGGAGAGCCACTGGGTATGCGCTGATGGCAGACATGATCAGCATTGCGAGGAGCCTCGCCTAGCGCGCAAGGCACCTCCAATTTTTAGGTTAATGGGAGGTAGCCCTCATACCAATGACGCGAAATAAATAAAAATAACGTCGGACTTGCAGCATACGGAAAGGGCTGGTAGATTAGCGGCAGATCACCTGCCTTGCACGCAGGGGGTCGTGGGTTCAAATCCCACCCAGTCCACCATCCATCTGCTTATAAAACAGGTATTCGAAAAAGGATTCCCAGCCAATTTGACTTTTTTATAGCACCTGAAACGGGATATGTTTTAGTCTCCGACTGTTCGGATGGCACGAAAGTCTTTAGCGTTTTGCATCATCCGGGGAAGGCTGCGGATCAATGGATGATTGTGCGGAAAAAAGGCAAATGCAATGCCTTCGGGGTGAGTGAAGGAAAATAAAAAAAAGAAAGGGAGTTTTTGGCTATGTATAGACTATCGGGTAACAAGGAGCAGGGCATACGAAGTAATACCAGTTGTTATTCAGCCCGTCGCATAGATCCTTCCAGTAAGCCTGGGCAGCCTTGTCCGACCCTGAGAGGGCGTTGTTGGCGTTCTCAATTATCTCGCCGATTGAAATGAACCCGGTCGGCACGTAAGATGAGGGTCCAACGTATACCATCGTGGAATTGGAGAGGAAGCCCTTCTGGACGTTGAGCATTGTGCCGATCAGCTGGGCTGAGAGCATCCAGCTCATGTCCTTGGCGTTGGCGCTGAGCAGGTAGTTCCTGATCTGGGATTTTGCCGTGGTGAGATCGCTGCTGTTGAAGGGCGGGTACGCCCACCCGGACGGCTTGTAGAGGTTGAGGGCATTGAGCTTGGCGACGTCGTTTATGTTGATCAGCGCCTGACCGTTCTTGTTAGACCAGAAGCCTATCGTCTTGCCTCCGTGACCTGGATCAAGGCAGACGTTTCCGAATTTGACTGGTTGGAGCGTCCCTGGCACCTCGACGGTGTAGCAAGTTGCGGTGGTGTTGACCCAGTTGACTGGCATTACCTCGCGCACTTTGTAGGTGCCTCTCTCAGGGACTGTGAAGCAGACCCAGCCAGTCGCATTCGTAAACTGCTCGTCGATAAGGGTGCCGTTCGCGTAAAGGAGCTGTATCTTGAATCCCTCGACCGCCGGCTCGCCTTCGTCCCAGACTCCGTTCAGGTTGGCGTCGTAGAACTTGAAAGCCTCGATGCGGCCGTAGACTGTCACTGTCACGGTCCAATTGGCGCTGCCAGTCGTTTTAGTGTCGCAGGTCTCGAATGAGGCAGTGTTGGTTAATTTGTAGGTGCCGGGCTCACCGCTGAGTGGCCATCCATAGGAGTACCCGAAAGTGTACGGCAGCTCATCTTCAGCGCGCACTTCGCCAAGGTAACCATAGTGGTCGTCCTTAACGGATATGCGCTTATCAATTTCATTGATCTTAGCCTTGGTAAAGTTCACACACGCCGTCGCGTTGAAACTCGTGGTGCCGGAAGGAACTTTCTCTGCCAACCCGTACTCATAGTTCTGCATCGTAACCGTCACAGTGTTAGTGCGAGACGAATTGTCGGGGAGGCTGGCAGTATAGGTCCCAGTTAAAGTTCCACCGGCTGGAAGGGTGTACGGGAAAGTTACTCCGACTCCGAAATCAACAGTGGCAGCTATATCCGGAGAGACTATGTCTGCTATACTGTTTATTACAGCATCTATGGGGGCGGGATTTTTAACGGTAATAGTTCCTGTAACGGTCCAATCACTGTCGGTGTACGAGGCGTCCACGGTAACCTCATAGCCCACAGGCAGGGTTTCCGGGACCTCTCCTAACATGAACTCGACTTCGGTCAAGTTGCCGACCTTTTCTATTGTCCAAGAGTAGGTCCTGGTGAAAGAGGTCGCTGCGGTCTTATTTACGCTAAGAGCCCAAATATTGACGCTGCTGGTGTCCCAGGCCTCGAGCTTAATGCCGCCATAGTAACCCGATGCTGTTGCGTTGTTCGTCAGTACCCCCACATCTCCAGCTGAGGCTATGTAATGCGCTGTGAAGATCCAAGTCTCGCCCGGATCGAGGAGATTATTACCGTTAGTGTCGCCGGTCACGTAGGCCGCGGACCCTGTGACGTTGTCAATAACAGTCACATTGCTTAACGGGACGTTGCCGGGTCGCACCGTGTAATTGTACCATATCTTGTCGCCGACGAACGCGTCCTCCACACTGGCGATTTTGTCGATTCTTATTGATGGCGCGGCTAGCGTAAGGTTCCAGCAGAAGGTCACGTGCGAAACGCCGTAAGGTTGATTGTTGTTGGGGTTATTCGGGGCATACAGCCCAGTGTCGGAACCCACCTGCGGATCATAGCTGAAGATATTGGCAGAGGTCCCGCCCTTGACTATGACGCAGCCGATGGGGTTTGTAGCCGACCAGTCAAAGTGTGTCCCATTGTTGTTGCTAATCGTTATCGTGTTGGTGTGGCCATCAGGGAATGTTGCATTGACGGAGTAATCAGTGCCTACCAAACTCCAATCGATCTTGTAGCTATACTGGTACGTTTTTCCTGTATAAGTTGATGCCTGGCAGCACTCGGACGTTGCATTACCGGCTTGCCAATTTCCCACGGTTATTGGCTCCACCGAAGCGCCGAGGATCGGCAGCACAGCCATAGGCAGTACCGCCGTGATCATAATTGCAGCGGCGATTAGCCCTGCGAATATTTTTTCCATTTTTTTTCCTCCTTTTTGAAAATCCAAGATCAAATTCCCACACGTCCTATTTATCTTTATCCAAATTCAAATTTCCGATTTCTTAATTTGTTTTTTAGTAAAGCAATTATACAGTTTTTGTTATTTCTGTAATATTGTAAAACAGTAGAACAATAATATGCCTCTTTGCAGGCACGTGAAAGAGCCCCAGCATTCAAAGGAAGAACAGGAAAAATCGCCTCTAGCGGATTGCCGCCGAATAAACCTGAACGGCACGATGTGGATTGGTCAAACCGGCAGTGCATCCAGCACCCAAGTCGCTTAACCAGAAAGGCGCAGGGAACGTAGCGCCTGCATACGCACGGCGGGTGTGGCTGACCCGGGTCCAGCGCAGCACAGCGAAATTATCTTGGGGTCTAGGGTAGAACCGATATTTTAATTAATTCGGAACGGGCCCCGCTCTTAAGTAGCCAGGGTCTGCGAAGCCGCCTAGGACTTCTTCCAGGCGTCGTTGGAGAACTCTATCGCCTCGATGACCCTCACACCCAGCTCGGCGTCGGTGCATTCCTGGCAGTACATCACAAAGCCGTCGAAGGCGAAGAAGTGGACATTCTTCACCCGGTATATCCGCTGCGGCTGCGCTATCCTGACCATCTCCAGGAATTGGTCCCTCCTGAACTTCACGCGGTACGAGCTGGACCTCTCCGCCTCCTCTGCGGCTGCGGCGGCTCCCCCTCCGTATGCCATATCCGAACCCCTGGATCATATGCGCCAAAAGAGATAAGAGGCTAACTGAACTGGGGCGTGAAGGGTGCCACTTACCCTCTAGTGTGAGCGCTATTTTTGCCTCTCGGGACCGCTGGAAGCGGGAAGCACCAGCGTGAAAGTCGTGCCCGCGCCTTTTGAGCTCTTGACCTCGATCCTTCCCCCAAGCCCCTCGACGAGCCTCTTGCACACCGCCAGCCCGAGGCCCGTGCCCTTGGCTTTTGTGGTGAAGAGGGGCGTGAATATCCTCTTCAACGTCTCTTCGTCCATTCCGACCCCTGTGTCCCGAACCTCGATCCTGAGCTCTCCCCCCGAAAGGGATGCCGCGAGCGTGAGCGTGCCCCCGTCGGGCATCGCCTGCAGGGCGTTGTTCACCAGGTTGTGGAGTATCCGCTTCAGGATCTGCGGATCGGTGAGTGCGCGCTCTGCCCCCGGCTTGATCTCTATGTCTACCTGGACGTCCTTTGGGATTTTCAGTTCGTCGAGAAGGTCCTTGAAGAGCTGCCCAAGATCCACCTCCTCCTTCTTGGCGTTAAATGGCCTTGTGAAATCCTGGAGGTCAGATACAATCTTGTCCATGTACGCAACATTGTCCCTGAGCCGCTTGATCCACTTCGAAAGCGCCTCCCTCTTGTCAGGGGGGAGAGAGGATCCCTCCTGTTCCATCAGGTAGGCGATGTTCATGATGGACTGGAGCGGGTTCCTCAGGTCGTGACCAACCATTGCCGCTGTCTCCCCTATCGCGGCGAGGCGCTCCTTTTCCCTCAGCTTTGCCGTCTGCTCCTCCACAAGCTCCTTCAAGTGGACAGCATACCTCTTGAGCTCTTCAGAGGAGCTTTCCAGCGAGGAGAGCATCCAGTTGGCGCTCTTTGCCAGGTCCGATATCTCGTCATCGCCCTCTTCCCGGACGCGCCTCGAGAAGTCTCTCCTCTCGCCTATCTCAATTATCTCATTCCTGAGCCTGGAGATCTTCCTCATGAATCCGATTTCGATGAGTGCATAAAGGGCTATGAAAGAGAACGAAATGGTCAGAAATGCGCTAGAGACCGAATGGGCCAGTGCGGCAAGGCTCGTCCTATAGAAATGCCGGTCGAGGCTGACTCCCAATGCCAGCGAAGGGCTCCCGGACACGTCCTTGATCATGGCATAGCCCAAGACCGTGCTTGAGTTGATAGGTACGATGGCAGTCCCCCCGGAGGCGAGAGCGTCCTTTGCGGAGGCGAACTCCTCAGGGAGCGCAAGCGAGTCGTACGGCTGCAGGGAGACGGGCAAGAGGATTGTCTGGGAAATTGAGTCCACGGCACGCTGGTCAAGAAACCTCCCCATAAATAGTGCGCCAGCAGGTGGGCCCTCCCTTGAGCTCTTCAGAACAGGCTGCACAGAGAATAGCATCGGACCACCCGGAAGCACCAGTATCCCGCTTTTCCCGCCCTCCATCGCCAGGGAAGCCAGCCCGCCCAGCTCTTCATGAAGCCCTTCAGGGAGCGGGATCTCTTCAATGTTTTCATAATCGTAGGCTTTCCCGAGGACAAGCCCCCCATCCGGATCGAGGAAGAGCATCACATTCACCTTAAGCGATTCAAATGATCCTGGGACGACGTTGGACTCCGGATAGCCGGCATAATTGCCCTGGAGAAACTGGTAAGTATCGTCCCAATACGCCCAGTCCTTTGTGGAGGACTCGATCTGGGATATGCTGATGTTGATGACGTTGAGCGCCCTCGTCAGCCCCTCGCCAACCTCCTCGCTCTCAGCCCTCTCAAAGGCAGGCAGGACAAACACATTGACTGCCGCCACGATGACCAAGAATGCGACGACCGCGATTGCTGCCAGAGCGAGTGAGATCTTTACCCTCATTCGCATTTCGATCATCTTTCTAGGGGTTTGTTTCAAGGTTCTTTAACCTTTCTAGACCAAACAGCAAGCATATAGAAGGTTTCCACGCGCCACCAATCCACCTTCTGCCCGGATTGCCTGCCCATCTATTGGGCGGCGCCGGCAAAGAGCCTGAGGGGGCTGGTCAGGGCTGCGGCGTGCACTTAGTGGGAGGTGAGGAAATAGGGGCGTCGGGCTCAGCCACGGCGCCCCAAATGGGGGGGCATGCACTTTTTATGTCTTCCCCCAAGCCACGGGATTCGGATGGGTTCACCCATTTTACAGCAGTATATGCCTGGACCCGCCCCCAATCTGAATTCCAGCCCATGAGCGACTGGCCTGGGCTTGAGGAGGAAGAGGGGATGCAGCCATTTAGCGTGCCCAGCTTGCAGCGATCAAACGAATATCCCCCACGGATTTTGCGCGATAATTTTTTTTACGGGCTGCGAGAGAATATGCTTATGCTCCTAGGATTGGTCGCGCTCGCTTTCATCATTGCAGCACTCCTGGCAATGTGGGCGCTGGTATCCATCCCAGTGTACCTCGCGGCTAAAGCCTTAACGGGGGGCAGGGCCTCATTGGCCGGGGCAATGGTTGCGACGCTTTTCGGCGCCATAGTGTATTCGTTTGTTGCCTGGCTAGGTGCGATCTTGTTCTGGGCATTTTTTGGCGCGGGATCCCAACTGCTCGGTTCAATAGTGGCATTCCTGGCACTGCTCTGGGTCTACAAGTCCGTTTTCAGGGTCGGGTGGCTGCAGGCCTTCGGCGTGGCAGTGCTTGCCATCGTGATCATGACTGCGATAATGTTCCTGATAGGCGCCATCGCGTCTATTCCGGTATTTGTGCTGAGGGCTACGCCGCCCTGGTCCGGATGGGGAATCCCTTTGTGAAGGATCAAAACCTATTTTTGAACCGCAGACCGATCTATTCGGGAGGAACATGGGAACCAGAAGCGAGTTTTTCACAGTCTGCCCCCGCGACTGCTACGACACATGCGCGATGATAACCCGCGTGGAAGGGGGGCGGATCGACTCGATCAGGCCTAGGCTGGACCATGGCCTAACCCGCGGCTTCCTCTGCAAGAAAGGGCAGAGGGCGCTCGAGTACGTCTTCTCCCCTGAAAGGCTCAAGTACCCGCTCAGGAGGGTCGGGAGGAAGGGCGAGGGGAAGTTCGAGAGGATCAGCTGGGACGCCGCGCTGAGCCTCATCGTGGAGGAGATGGAGGGTGCAATCGAGGATCACGGGCCCGAATCGATCCTCCCGTACAGCTATGCAGGGCACATGGGGCTGATGAACAGGTATTTCCCGCAGAGGCTCTTCAATCGCATCGGCGCATCGGACCTCGAGTACACGATCTGCTCCTCCGCGGGGAAGGGGGCGCTCAGGTACCACTACGGCACGTCAGCCGGGATGGATCCCGAAGACCTTGCCAACTCGTCCCTCGTCGTTGTCTGGGGGATGAACCCAGCCTGGACCGCGCAACACATCTACCCGATCATCGCGAGGTCGGGCGCAAAGGTCGTTGTGGTCGATCCTGTGAGGACTGAGACTGCGGATCGTGCGGATTTGCACCTCCAGGTGAGGCCTGGGACGGACTCCGCGCTCGCGCTGGGCGTGATAAATTACGCGGTCAGCCACAACCTCCATGACCAGGAGTTCATCAGGGAGCACACTGTAGGATTCGAGGTGCTCGCGCGGAGGGCCTCCGGATTCACAGCCGAGAGGGTCTGCGGCATCTGTGGGATTGGCGAGGGGGATTTCCTCGATTTTGCGGACGGGTGCTGCAGGGAAAAGCCAGCCGCGTTCCTGATCGGGCTCGGCATCCAGAGGAACCTCAACGGCGGCGAGATGGTCAGGTCGATCTCATTGATCCCGGCGGTTACCGGAAATATCGGCAGGAGGGGAGGCGGGTTCTTCCACTCAAACTCGGCTTACTTCACTGCGGACCTCACGGTGGTCGCGGGGTTGCCTTCGAGAAAGAGGAGGGAAATAAACATGGTCAGGCTCGGGGAGGCCCTGACCGGCGAGGGGCTGGACCCGCCCGTGAAGGTCCTTTTTGTTTACAACTCCAACCCGGCTGCGGTATGCCCGGACCAGAACAGGGTGAGGGAGGGGCTCTCCAGGGAGGACCTCTTCACGGTCGTCCACGACCTCTTCGTCACGGACACCGCGGACTATGCCGACCTGGTCCTGCCGGCCACAAGCTTCCTCGAGTGCTTCGACATCCACTTCGCATACGGCGGGCTTTACGTGGCAATAAACGAGAAGGCGATCGATCCGATAGGGGAGTCGAAGTCGAATTATGACCTCTTCAACGAGCTCTCGGCGAGGATGGGCTACCCGGATCTCTGCGAGAGCCCGGAGAGCGTAGCGCGGAGGCTGCTGGGGACAGGGTCCGGCTACATGGAGGGGATAACGCTGGAGGAGCTCATGGAGAAGGGCTTCGCCAGGCTGAGGACGCCCCAGATCCCGCACGTGGCCTTCTCTGATCTGAGGTTCGGGACGCCGTCGGGAAAGATCGAGCTGTGCTCGAGCCTCGCCCAGGCGGAGGGGATCGACGGGGTGCCTGGGTTCAAGGAGATCAAAGGCGATCACCCGATCAGGCTGCTCTCGCCGTTCCACAGGGACCTCTCCAAGTCCCAGTACCACAACATCGGGGCGATCTTCGGCGGGGATGCCCAGATCGTAGAGATCAGCCAGGAGGACGCCGCCGCAAGGGGGATCTCTGACGGTGACCGTGTCAGGGTATTCAACGCAAGGGGCGACTGCGTCATGAGGGCAAAGATCTCGCCGAGGGTGAAGAGGGGGGTGGCGGTGACCCACGGGATAGCCTGGCCGAAGCTACTCGAGGGCGGGAGGAACGTGAACTTCACCACCAGCAGCGAGACGTCGGACATCGGGGGCTGTTCGACATTCCACACGAACTTCGTCGAGATAGAAAGAGCTTGAGGATCCCCTCCGCGATCGAGAGGTCTTCCCTTGTGTTTACGTTTAGGAAGGTCCAAGATGGCACCTGGGCATCCTCAATGCTGACGAAAACCGGATCCATCGCCCCGCAGAGGTCCCTCATGCTGCAGATCCCGTGCCCCTCCGGGAGCCTAGGTATCGAGTAGATCGCAGCCAGGGGCTCGATGTACCCGTTCCGCCACGCAGGGACCGCCGCACCGTGTTCGCCGATCCTCGAGAGCAGCAGTTCGGGGAGGCGCGGGTCGAGGAAGGGCATGTCGCAGCCCATCAGGAAAACGAGGTCGCCCCGGATCTTCCTCAATGAGCATGCAATCCGATCCGGTAGTCCCCCGCGATCATCGTCGAGGATAAGCCGGGGGGCATCCTCGCCAACGAAAATCGAGGGAGGGAGCTGGCCAGGATCCCTTGCGAGCAGGTATACCTCGCCGGATGCACGGAAGGCGTAATCTAGGGCGTAATCTAGCAGCCTGGCACCCCCGAGCTCCACGAAGGGCTTCGGAGAGCCTAGCCGGACCGAGGATCCGCCCGCCGCGATCGCCACCGAAAGCTTCCTCAAAACGGGAGACCCACGGGCTTTATCTCTAATGGGAACTGATCCTTGAGGGTGAAACGGTGCGTCGGTGGGATCGACTTCTCGTAGTGCATGAAGCTCCCCTCCTTGCCCTCGAAGAGCTTCTTCACCTCCTCGAGGGTCGTTCCCTTTGTCAGCGAGTCGATGCCCCCGTGGAGGTCGGTGTAGTCGTCGTAAAGCCTCGGGCGCTCTGCCTCGATGATCTGGACTATCTTCCCCTTCCCATTCAGGTGGTCTTCGTCCCATTCGGTCTCGTCCACAAGCACCTTGAAGGTGCCCGAGGCGTAGGACTTCCTCCACATCACGCACTCGTAGGTCACCAGCTCTGTGAAAGTGTGCTCCCTGATCATAGGACATCCCCTCGAATAATCGCAGGCTGGAAATAAAAACCTGATCCAGCTTTTCGCCGATCGAGCCCGCGATATATTGATATTTGTGAGGGGAGTAATGACTCTGCGTGGCAGGGCAAGATGATAATCACCAAGAAGAAACCCTTCGAGACGATCAACGAGAGCATCAAACCCTTCAAGAGGGTCTTCATTGTGGGGTGCGGCACGTGCTCCACGGTGTGCCAGACTGGGGGCGAGGCTCAGGCGAAGGAGCTCGCGGAGAGGATCGGCGGGAAGTGCGCAGGGTACGCCGTCGTCGAGAGCCCCTGCGACATGAGGGTGCTGAGGAGGGACTTGGCGCCGAAGAGGGCTGAGGTCGACTCGGCGGACGCCATAGTGGCCCTCTGCTGCGGTGCGGGCGCGCAGTCGACGGCTGACTTCACCGGGAAGACTATCATCCCAGGTCTGGACACGCTCTTCATCGGCAAGATAGAGAGGATCGGCAGCTTCTACGAGAGGTGCAGGGCATGCACCGACTGCATAATCCTCGAGACCGGGGGGATCTGCCCGTACTCCAGGTGCGCAAAGGGGCTGCTGAACGGCCCCTGCGGCGGGCAGGTGCAGGGCAAGTGCGAGGTCGGCGGGTACCAGAGGGACTGCGCCTGGGTGCTTGCGTACAACGCCCTCAAGAAGCAGGAGAGGCTCGATGTCTTCAAGAAGTACAGGCCACCTGCTGACAGGTCGAGGAAGCCCCAGGAGATAGTCACGAGGTAAGCAGGTGGCACGAATGCGGGAAGCTTTCAGCAGGCTGATCTCGGAGATCCGTTCCGGGAAATTCGTTTATACAGGCGAGATCGCCCCGGGTAAGACGACCAGGGTAGAAACGCTCATCGAGTCAGCCAAAGCCCTCGGCAGGCACGTGGTGGCATGCAACGTGACGGACAACCCGAGGGCTAGGGCAAACATGAGCAGCCTGGCTGCATCTATAGCCGTCCAGGAGAGGGCGGGCGTCGAGGCGATATGCCAGATGACCGCAAGGGACAGGAACCGGATCGCGCTCACCTCTGACCTCCTCGGCGCATCTGCCCTCGGTGTGAGGAACGTGCTGGTGATGAGCGGGGACCATCCCTCGTTGGGAGACAACCCCTCTGCGATGCCTGTCTACGACCTCGACTCTGCGCAGATGGTGGAGCTGGTCAGGAGGATGGTCGACGACGGGACCGATCTGGCGGGGAACAGGATAGACGGGGAGGTGCGGATCCACGTAGGGGTGACCGGGAACCCGAACGCCGACCCCCTCGAGGTCGAGATCGCCAAGCTCGAGAGGAAGGCGCAGCTCGGGGCGGAGTTCATTCAGACGCAGGCGGTCTTCGATATCGAGGTTGCGGAGAGGTTCCTGGAAGCTGTGGATGGCTTCGGGATACCAGTCCTGATAGGGATCCTACCTTGCAGGTCATCCAGGATCGCGGAGCAGATAGCTAAGAATGTCCCCGGGATAAGGGTGCCGGAGGAATATCTGGGGATGCTGAGGGGAGCCGAAGATCTCAACGATCAGGCTTCAGTGGAAGAGAGGGTCGACCTGATGAACGAGGAGTACTTCTCGGGGATGGTGTCCGAGTTGAGGAGGACTGCAAGGCTGGCTGGGGTCCACATCATGGGGGTCGCGTACGGAAGGATCGTGGGCAGGATAGCGGACGGAGTGGAAAGGAAAATGAGCTGCAGGGTACGGTGATATGCATGGGCAATCTGAACGTAGCCGTTCTGGGGAAGCCGGGGTTTGGCGCCGGGCTGGGGAAGAAGGGGACAGCCAGCGACATCACATTCTACAACCTGAAGAGGGGCGAGGACACAGTAACATTCATAGAGCCCACGAAGTACCCGGAGAGGCTGGCCCCGCTCTTCTATGCGGTCTCGATCGCAAAGATGGCTATCCTGGTTGTGGAGAAGATAGACGCAGCATTCGGGGAGACCGCGCTCATGCTGGACTCCGCAGGGGTTGGCAAGGGACTCATTGTCTTGGCAGGCGCCCCCAAGGAGAAGGTTGCGCAGCTCGTCAAGGGGACGCTGGTGGAGAGATACGAGTTCTTTGAGGGTGACGTCAACGGGCTGAGGGAGAAAATGGTCAGCATGGCCTCGCAGGCAACGTGCGATCCACAGGAGGGCAATGAAGGGGGATGCGTGGCGGTCGATCATGCATTCAACGTCAAGGGTACAGGCACGGTGGTGCTGGGGACGGTCATGCAGGGGACGGTCAGGAGGCATGATACGCTTAGGGCCATGCCTGGCGGCAAGATTGCGCAGGTGAGGTCGATTCAGAAGCACGACGACGACTTTGAAACAGCGTCTGAGGGGGACAGAGTCGGGCTCGCTCTCAAAGGGGTCCAGCCAGAGGACTTGGAACGCGGCTGCATACTGACGAGCAATGCGTCATTGACTTCGACCAAGGAGATCGCAACCAAGGCAGAGGTGCACAAGTACTGGACAGAGCCGCTCGAGGCTGGGATGGTCGTCCACCTTGGGCACTGGATGCAGTTCGTGCCAGGGAAGATCGAGGCGGTGAATGCAAAAGGTGATTGTAGAGAACCTGAGATCAAGCTTTCCCTTGGGAAGGAGATAGCATTCCTCCCTGGATCCCAAGGTGTGTTGATGCGTCTTGAGGGCGGGAAGCTGAGGGTCGTGGGCAAGGTTGGCTTGCCAAAGGGCATTGTGGCATGATTGAAATGAAATAACGCCCGTATTATGATAAAGATCACGATTATTAGCGACGTGACGATTGGGCGAAAGCCGCAAAAACCGATCTTCATTCTGATCCGTGATTCTTGATTGGGATCCCAGAGGGCATTAATGGCGAGTTTGGTACAATGGTGGGCCCGTCCGGACTCGAACCGGAGACCTCCGCCGTGTGAGGGCGACTTTAGGCCTTTTTCAGGTGTCCTAACCAGACTAGACTACGGGCCCGCCCTGTTTAGGGTGGTTCAAAAAACTTACTTAAGCTTAGCGCTTCAGCTCGCGCCGCTTCGGTCGCAGTTCCTTGCTCCGGCACCTTCTGCATTTTTCAGATGACATAGGGTTCCTGGCGCCGCACTTCCTGCATATCTTCAGGTAGAGCAGGTGCTTCTGAGCCAGCTGCTGCTTTTCTGGATCTTGGATGGGCATTGACGACCACCGTTTTTAATCCATACACAGGGATCTCAATTATAAATTTTTCCACGGGCGCTTTATCGACGAGATCACGACGTGGGAGGAGGTCGAGATCACCCCGTCTATGCCCGAGACCTCCCCGAGGAACCGGTCCAGCTGTGCCTGCGGCACGATCGCTACAAGGTCTATCTCTCCGGTCACCCTGTAGACATCAAGCGCCGGCAGCGCCCGGATCTCCTCGTAGACGGACTCCCTCTTCGGCGGGTTGATCTTCAGGAATACGAATGCCTCGGCAGTTTCCAAGCCCAATACCCTCAGCGCGTCCTCGGTCAGGTCGATGAAACCCCTCCCAGTCCTGATCAGCCCTGCGTCCCTGAGCTTACGGAGGTGGATGTTCAGCGCCTGCCTGGTCAAGCCCAGGCGTTTTGCGAGGTCTATCTGCCTCTTCCTTGTAGTGAAGACGCTCGCCTGCTCGCTCATCTCGAAGAGCATCCTGAGGATCTCAATCTGCCTGTCGGTGAGAGGCGGTCCCTCAATTTTTGTCAAAGTGAACCCCTTGGCTTTACATTTGAAAATTAGCTTTTAATAAAGCTTAGCTGTTAACTGACCAAAATATATTTATTTAAGAAATAAATAAACCCATTAGCCATTTTGATCAACGTTGGGGGAGACCGGTTGTCACAAGAGAATGCGATACTGATCGGCAAGAAGCCGCCTATGAGCTACGTACTTGCCTGCCTCACAGCATTCCACGAGGGTGCGGACGAGGTAGTGATCAAGGCACGCGGCAGGCCGATCAGCACTGCAGTCGATGTTGCGGAGATTGTGAGGAGGAAGTTCATGCCTTCGGCGTCGATCAGCGAAGTCACAATCGGGACCGAGGAGATCCAGCTCAGGGAAGGGGGGGTCAAGAGGACCAGCTCCATTACCATAAAGATGAGGAGGAAGAAGTGAGGCGTTTCTTTTGAAGACCCCAATCTGCTATTTCTGCGCCAAGAGCGGAGTCCTGTGCCCCAGGTGCCAGGAGAAGCTGGATAAAGGAGAGATAACCCAAGCGGACGTAGAGGTCTCCAAGTGGTTCATAGACCTCGAGGCAAAGAACCCCCAGCTCAAAGAATACTCCATCCTGAGGACGGTCAAGCTGCCCAACATGGTTATAGTGATGGTGAGCGGCAGCAGCAACAAGGCCCTGCTCTCGAAGGTCAGCAAGCAGCTGAGCGACGAGAAGAGGACGAGCGTAAGGATCGTAGAGAAGACCTCGAGCATAAAGCGGCTGCTCGAGCAGATCGTGACGCCCGCCAGGGTAATGGGCGCAAACACAGTGTGGCTCCCGGACGGCAGCTGGGAGAGCACGATCAAGATGCCCAAATCGGATATGAGGAAGATGCCGGTCGACCCGAAGTCAGCCGAAGAGGCAATCAGGATACTGACCGGAGAGGTAGTCCACATAGTCTTCGAGTGATTGTGCGGCAGCACTAAGCTTTTTACACCGCCGGTTCAAATCGTTTTGAGGCGAGGTGCGACACATGTCGATCAGGACTCACTACGCAGCTCAAGTCAAGCCCGAGGACGAAGGAAAAGAAGTCACAGTTGCAGGTTGGGTGCACAAGATAAGGGACCTCGGGAAGCTCAAGTTCATAGTGCTGAGGGACAGGACTGGCATTCTCCAAGTAACGCTCAAGAAAGGTAGCGTTGACGAGAGCATGATCTCACTAGCGGAGAAGTTGAGGGAGGAGGATGTCATCTTGATCACAGGGGCTGTCAAGGCGACAAGGATAGCGCCCGGGGGGAGGGAGCTCGTACCTTCCAGAATCGAGGTCGTCAACAAGACCCTGGAGCCAGTCCCAGTCTCGGTATCTGGGAAGATCGAGTCGAACCTGGACACGAGGCTAGACCACAGGGTGCTGGACCTGCGCCGCCCAGAGGTCGCCGCTGTCTTCAGGGTGCAGTCAAAGCTCCTCGAGGGGATGCAGGAGTACCTCTGGAAGGAAGGCTTCCAGCAGGTTTTCACCCCGTGCCTGATGGGCGCAGCATCCGAGAGCGGAGCCGAGGTCTTCCCCGTAGTTTACTTCAACAAGAGCGCTTTCCTGAGGCAGGACCCGCAGCTCCACAGGCAGCTGGCGGTGATCTCGGGGATGGACCGCATTTACGACCTGGGGCCGAGCTGGAGGGCCGAGCTGAGCCATACGCCGAGGCACCTATGCGAGCACAGGGGGTGCGCGGTTGAGCTCGGCTTCATCAGGGACGAGTATGAAGTAATGAGGATCGAGGAGGGGCTCGTCAGGAGCGGCGTCGCAAAAGTCGTGAGCGATTGCAAGGAGGAGCTCGAGTTGCTGGGAAAGGAGATCAGTGTCCCCCAGGCGCCGTTCCCAGAGATCAAATTCCCTGAAGTCTACGCCATACTCGAGGAGTATGGGAAGAAAATACCCTACGGGGAAGACTACGACAGGGAGTCGGAGGCTATACTGGCAAGGCATATCAAGGAGAAGCATGGGTCGGACTTCTTCTTCGTGAACCGCTTCCCGTTCAGGGTCAAGCCTTTCTACGTGATGAGGGTGGACGAGGATCCGACCTGGGCCAGGAGCGTCGATCTGGTCTGCAAAGGGCTGGAGCTGAGCTCAGGGGGGCAGAGGGAGCACAGGTACGATAGGATAATCGGGCAGATAAAGGAGAAGGGCATGAGCACGGTCGGGCTCAAGTGGTTCACCGAGTTCTTCAAGTATGGCGCCCCGCCCCACGGTGGATTCAACATTGGGATAGAGCGGCTCACGATGCAGCTTCTGGATCTGCAAAATGTGCAGGAGGCCTCGCTCTTCCCGAGGACGCCTGAGAGGCTGCTTCCTTGATCTTGGCTTGAATTGCCGCGGCGGATGCGGGTCGGGATCAGAAGCCGGATTCGGCAGGGTCCTCAGGCTTCATGATCTCCCTCAGCACCATTGTGGCGAAGCACCCCTTGGGGAGGGTCATGCGCAGGGCGACCTTGAAGGATCCGGGGTTCAGATCGTCCACCTGGGGCTGACCAATCTCGAAGCTGACGGGCCAGAAGACCGCAGGGCGCATCGCCCCCTCGAAATTGGATTCACTGATCTTCGCGAAGTCTTTTTGCGAAATGCCCTCCCTCGAGAATATCTCCGTGTAGATTTCTGCGTCGATTCCGCTCAGCCGTGTCCTGAACCCGGGGATGTGGACCATCACGACAGCCTTCTTCGACGCCACCCATGAACGCAGCCTCGAAAGGTTTGTGCAATCGCACCTGATTGGCCTTGAGGGCAGGTTAGCCTTGTCAAGGGGTGAGACGAGGTCGCCCTCAGAGACGTCGAATGGTCCTGCCTCCTCCAGCCTCCGCGAGAGTGCCAGGTTGAAGAGGTAAGACTGGTATGCATTCACGAAGAGCCTCCTCAGGTCGCCCGGCAGGGCCAATAATGCGCCCTTGTAGTCTCCAGGTCGCTCCAAGAGCCTCCTAATTACCGCCCTTTCGAGGCCGAGCGACATCGGGAACGAGGACTCGGCCCTCCGCAGATCCCAGCTATCCCTCAGATCTTTCCTTGCCAAGAACGCATCCTCTGGCTCCCCGGGATAGGGAGAGGAAAGGAACTCCTTGACAGCCCCTTCGAAGTCCCCCTTGATCAGGAGCTTCCCGACCCTGTGCGTGTTCGGCCTGGTGACCCCGAACCTCTGGTGCCCGAAGTAATTTGGCACCCACCCGGGGCGCAGTGCCGATCCGTCGGGAGGGCTTTGGATCGCCCGTATGACGATCGTGAAGCGGTTCCCCAGCAGATCCCCAGGCCTCACCTGCCATCTTGCAGGCCCGATGACCCTAATGCTCACGCCGTCTATGTCTGAGGGGGGGATCCATGAGGCCAAAGGCAGCCCGACTGAGATGAGCTGGTAGGTCACGGCGCTCCTGTCCTTTATGCCCGCATACCCTATCTGAGCGCCCAACCTCCGCTCTAGCATGGAGACGAGCGGGATGAGATCTCTGGAACGCTTCTCGAGCACCGCGAGCGAGAAATCCCCCTCGCCGCGATTGAGGCGTTCCAGATCCTTGTTGACGACAAATCCCTCGGGCGTTATCTCCTCGACGATGAAGTCTTCTGGCACCTGCCTGAGCCTCCCGCCGATCGGCGGGGCATCGGTGGAGTAGTAGATCATTCCGAGGTCGGACTCTAGGCGGGACCTTGTCTTGGGCAGTTTCATTTTTTTGATCCTCAGAGCAGCTTCAGCTTTCCGGTTATGCGGTCGATGTCCTCGGAGGGCGCAGGCCCTATCCCGAGGCACGTGACAGTCCCTGGCTCCAGCTCAGTCAGGCCTGCATCCTGGATCAGTGCGTTTGGGACCCGCTCCCTGTCAGCCCTTTCCTTGAGTTCGAGGACTTCGCTGAGGGACGGGGCCTTCAGCACGACCTTCTTCTGCCCCTCCTCAAGCCAAGCCTCTGCCCAGATCGGCCTAGCCCTTGCTGCACTGAGGTATGAAGAGACGGAGGCGTGGGCTACCTGGGCAGCGGTCTTCCCCTTGCTCATCTTCAGATCCTGGCGCACCACGATAGCCTGCTTGTACTGGAAGCGCATACAGATGCACGGATTTTTTAAAATGCTGGAGTGTAAAAAGGATATCGAGGGAAAAAGTTGAGGGATCTCCTTGTTGTTGGGGGCGGGCCCGCAGGGCTCTCTGCCGCAATAGAGGCTGCAAGGCTCGGCGTTGAGGTGGAGGTTCTGGAGGAGCACGCCGAGGTCGGCATCCCGGAGCACTGCGCCGGGCTCGTCAGCCTGAAGGGGCTGCAGGAGATAATTGGGTCAGGTGCACCGATAATCAGGGAGATCAGGGGGTTCAGGGTCTATTCCCCTTCAGGGAAGGCATACACTGTCAAGGGGGAAGAGGCGAAGGCTGCAGTCATTGACAGGCCGGCATTCGAGAGGGAGCTCCTCCGGAGGGCGGAGGCAAGCGGGGTCACAGTCACCCTCGGCGAGCGGTTCAGGGGGGGCGAGAGGTTCATGGTCCTGATCAATGCAGAGGGGACGGCTGGAAGGGTGTCCAAGAGGATCGGCTTGGGGGTCCCTGAGTCCATCCCTGCCGCGCAGCTTGACCTGGAGACCCCGGATTTTGACGACGATCTGGTGGAGATATACCTAGGCAGCCTCGCGCCTGGATTCTTCGCTTGGGCGGTGCCTAGGAGGGACGGCGTCAGGGTTGGGCTCGCTGCGCGCGGGGTGGTGCCGCTGAGATCGCTGGAGATGCTGCTCGATAAATTCAGGCCTTGGAGGAGGTTCTCAGGGGCCAGGAGGTCTGCGCCTATATTTGGGAAGGTAGTAATTGGGGGGCCGCTTAATGTGGCACACAGGGGGAGTGCGGTTGCAATCGGGGACGCCGGGGGTTTTGTTAAGCCGACGACCGGCGGCGGGGTCGTCCTTGGCTGCCTCACTGCGAGGATTGCAGCCAGGGCTGCGTGCAGATTCCTGTCAGGGGGAGGTGACCTGAGTTCTTTCGAAAAGGCATGGAAGAGTTCTTATGGGCTGGATTTCGCGCTGATGAGGCTGGCTAGATCGATTTACAACAGGATGGATGCTAGCGAGGTCGACAGTGCCCTTGAAGCACTCTACTCAAGCGGGGCGCTGAAGGGCGCAATCCAGCATGACATGGACCTGCAAGGGAAGGCGCTCTGGAGGCTGGCTAGGTCAAGGATGTTCTTAAGGATCGTGCCCGCCGCGGTGAGGGCAATCTTATGACGCCGCTCGGTATTGAGGGCTGCATTTTGGCAATACTTTATATATGAGCGGACTTCTTTTTCATCTTACTTTGGTGGAGATCAATGAGCGAGCTCGAGTTGCCTACCTGTGTTTCCTGCAAAGAGCCGATACTCCCAGACCAGAAGGGAGTCAGGCTGCCCTGCCCGAACTGCGGCGAGGTAGTCTTCTGGAGGTGCAGGAGGTGCAGGGACTTGGTGAACAACTACAAGTGCCCGAAGTGCGGCTTCCAAGGGCCATGAGGGGGGTTGGTTGATCGTGTCCAAGCTTCTTGCTGTGATCAAGATTCTTCCCGAGGACGATTCCGTGAGCCTCGACAAGCTCAAGGACGATCTGAAGGCTGCGCTCCCCAAGGGGGAGAAAGACCTGTACGTCCACAAGTTCCAGGAGGAGGAGATAGCCTTCGGGCTGAAGGCACTGAAGGTGTTCGTCATAATGCCCGGGGATTATTCAGGCGGGACGCAGCCTGTCGAGGACGCATTCGCGGCGGTAAAGGGAGTCGGGCAGGTGGACGTTGAGATAGTCCAGACGCTGCCCGGTTGACATCTTTTTTGCAAAAAGGATTTAATAACATTCGTTGTTAGCCTAAATAGGTAGGCAGACTATCACCAGACTCAAGTTTTGGGAAGAGAGAAGTGGTGTATTGTATGGAGGGTTCTAAAGAGGTCGTACTCAGGGTAGCTGAATCGAAGCAGAGGGACGTGGGCAGGGGCAAGGTCAGGATCGACGCGGACGCGATGAAGAAGATAGGCGTCAGCGTCGGCGACGTGATAGAGATAGAGGGGAAGAGGAAGACGGCCGCGATAGTATGGCCCGCCTACACCGAGGATCAGGGGATGGACATAATAAGGATGGACGGCCTCATCCGCAAGAATGCAGGGGTCGGGATAGGGGAGAAGATCACAATCAGGAAGGCCGAGTCCAAGCCTGCAAGCCTCGTCAAGCTCGCACCTCTCTCGTTCACGATAAGCGTGGATTCAGGTTTCGTGAGCTTCGTGAAGAGGAGGCTCGCCGACACTCCGGTGGTGGAAGGCGACAACGTCCTGATACCTGTTCTAGGGCAGGCAATCCCGTTCGCAGTGGTCTCGACCAAGCCCTCCGGGATAGTCATGGTGAACGAGGAGACCACCCTGACGATCCTTGAGAAGCCCGCGGAGGCTGCCAAAGTCCCGCGCGTCACGTATGAGGACGTCGGAGGGCTCAAAGATGCCATCGAGAAGGTAAGGGAGATGGTGGAGCTCCCGCTGAAGCACCCGGAGCTTTTCAAGAGGCTCGGGATCGATCCGCCGAAGGGGGTCCTGCTCTACGGACCGCCCGGGTGCGGCAAGACGCTCCTCGCGAAGGCAGTGGCAAATGAGACTGAGTCGTACTTCATCGCCATCAACGGCCCCGAGATCATGAGCAAGTTCTACGGCGAGTCGGAGCAGAAGCTCAGGGAGTTCTTCGACGAGGCGAAGCAGCACGCGCCCGCGATCATATTCATAGACGAGCTCGATGCGATAGCCCCAAAGAGGGAGGAAGTCACAGGGGAGGTCGAGAAGAGGGTCGTCGCCCAGCTGCTTGCCCTGCTAGACGGCCTAGAGACGCGCGGCGATGTGATCGTGATCGGGGCTACCAACAGGCAGAATGCGATAGACCCTGCCCTGAGGAGGCCCGGCAGGTTCGACCGCGAGATCGAGATCGGGGTGCCAGATGTCAAGGGCAGGTACGAGATCCTGCAGATACACACCAGGAATATGCCGCTGGCGAAGGATGTGGACCTTAACAGGCTCGCGAGCCTCACCCACGGCTTCGTCGGGGCTGATCTGGCAGCGCTCGCAAGGGAGGCCGCGATGAAGGCGCTCAGGAGGTACCTGCCGGAGATAGACATCCAGCAGGAGAGGGTTCCGCAGGAGTTCCTCGAGAAGCTTGAGATCACGATGGAGGACTTCATGAACGCGTTCAGGGAGGTCACACCGACCGAGCTCAGGGAGGTCTATGTCGAGATACCAAATGTCAGGTGGAGCGACATAGGAGGGCTCGACTCGATAAAGCAGGAGCTGATAGAGGCGATCGAGTGGCCGCTGAAATACCCTGAAAGGTTCAAGAGGCTTGGCATAAAGCCGCCGAAGGGGGTCCTGCTCTACGGACCGCCCGGGTGCGGCAAGACGCTCCTCGCGAAGGCAGTGGCAAATGAGAGCGAGGCCAACTTCATCACGGTCAAGGGTCCAGAGATCTTCAGCAAGTGGGTCGGAGAGTCCGAGCGTGCGATAAGGGAGGTGTTCAGGAAGGCAAGGACGGCGGCCCCGGTAGTCATATTCTTCGATGAAATCGACTCGATCGCTCCCATGAGGGGTGGCGGCTCGAGCGACTCGATGGTCACGGAGAGGGTCATAAGCCAGCTCCTGACTGAGATGGATGGCCTGGTAGGGCTCTTCAATGTCGTCATCATAGGAGCCACAAACAGGCCAGACATCATCGACCCGGCGCTGCTGCGCCCCGGGAGATTTGACAAGCTGCTGTTTGTCCCAGAGCCGGACAACGAGACGAGGATGCAGATCTTCAAGATACACACAAGGGACATGCCGCTGGCGAAGGATGTGGACCTTGACAGGCTGGTGGCGATGACGATGAACTACGCAGGATCCGACATAGAGGCGCTATGCAGGGAAGCCGGCATGATGGCGCTGAGGGAGGACCCGAATGCTAAGGAGGTCCAGATGAAGCACTTCCTCAAGGCTAAGGAGAAAATACGACCAACCATAAGCGAAGAGATGCTCAAGTACTACAAGGCATGGGAGGAGAGAAGCAAGCAGTCCCTGAGGGGCAAGTCGCCGCTCATCAATTTCATCTGATTGTATTTGCAGGGTTGGAGTGGGGACAGGGAGAGTGATGCAGCTGGCAGAAGAAGGGATAAGGTGGAGGACCGAGTCGCCGGAGCTGATAGTTCTGGACCTCCTTGCGAAGAGGCAGGGGACACTAAAGGAGGAGGAGCTCGTCGAGATGCTCAGGGCAATGATGAAGGACATCTCAATGCTCGAGATAAACAAGATACTGATGAACCTAGAGCTGAGGGGCAAGATAACAGTATCGCAGATCAAGAAGGGGAGGGTGATCTCCCTCCTTCAGCCGAAATAGTGCGCGGCGGGGTGACAGCCCCTGGGCGTAAACCTGAAGGATCTCGTCAAGCACACCCCCATCCCGCTTGAGGGTCTCGGGGGGCGCATACTCGCCATTGATGGTTACAATGCGCTCTACCAGTTCCTAGCAATAATAAGGCAGCCTGATGGGAGCCCGCTGATGGACTCGAAGGGCAGGGTCACAAGCCACCTGAGCGGCATCTTCTACAGGACCGTCAACCTACTCGAGGCGGGGGTGAAGCCTGTCTACACATTTGACGGAAAGCCGCCGGAGATGAAGGCGGAGGAGATATCTCGGAGGGTGGAGACAAAAGAGAAGGCAAAGGCTGAGTACAGGAAGGCAATAGAGAGGGGCGACCTGAAGGCAGCGAGGAAGCATGCGCAGGCCACCTCTAGGCTCACGTCAGAAATGGTCGATCAGTCGAAGTCTCTGCTAGATCTCCTGGGCGTGCCCTGGGTGCAGGCCCCTTCGGAGGGGGAAGCGCAGGCCGCCTACATGGCGATGAAAGGAGACGCATGGGCGGTGGCAAGCCAGGACTACGATTCGTTGCTCTTCGGGGCTCCCAGGCTCGTCAGGAACCTGACCATCTCGGGGAGGAGGAAGCTCCCTAACAAGCCCGTTTACGTGAGCATCGAGCCCGAGCTGGTGGAGCTTGAGGAGGTCCTGAAGGAGAACGGGCTGACCAGGGAGATGCTCGTCGATCTGGGGATACTCATCGGGACGGACTTCAACCCAGAGGGGTTCAAGGGCATAGGCCCTAAGAAGGCGCTGAAGATACTGAAGGAGGCTGGATCTCTTGAAGGGGCACTGGAGCGCGGGCTTGTGGAGGGGGGCCAGGGCATAGACTACAGGGCCATCAGGGAGATCTTCCTTAAACCAACGGTTAGGGGCGACTACAGCCTGGCTTGGGGCGAGGTCGATACCGAGGGGGTTTTGGGTTACCTCTGTGACGGGTTCGACTTCTCCCCTGAGAGGATAAGGAGCGCGCTAGTGAGGCTCGTGGAGAAGGGGAAGGAGAAGAAGCGCCAGCCTGACCTTATGAGATGGTTCTAGACATCAGGGGCGCCACCCATACCTGCCACACAGCGGGACAAAGACACAACCCCCGTATGTCCACTCCTTGAAGTCGCTCCCAGACTTCTCAACGACTATCAGGTCCTGGATTGAATATGCCTCGCCGACCGGGATCACCATCCTGCCCCCATCCCTGAGCTGCGATTTAAGCGGGGGCGGTATCCTCGGGGCGGCGGCGGTGACAAGGATCGCGTCATAAGGGGCAGCATCAGGGTAACCCAGTGTCCCGTCACCTTCGATCACAGTGACCCTGTCGGAGTACCCGCAGCGCGCAAGGTTCGACCTGGCAAATTCGACCAGAGAACGTATGCGCTCTACGGCGAATACGTGGCCGTCTTTGGCACCAGGCTGCCGGGGAGCGACGATCTCGGCACAAACCGCAGCATGGTATCCTGTTCCAGCCCCAACTTCGAGAACCATGTGCCCTGGCTTCAAGGACAGCAGCTGGCACATGATCGCGACCATGTGGGGCGCAGAGATTGTCTGACCTTCAAGCGAGGGGAGTGGGGTGTCCATGTAGGCCTGTTCCCGGAGCTCAGGCATCACAAATTCCTCCCTGGGCACCTTCGACATCGCCTTTATGACTTCAGGCTGAGTCAGCACCCCCTCTTCAATTAGGCGCCTAATCAGCATCTCTCTCATTTCAGACATGCCCAACATGAGACACTTCTAAAGATTTATAGGGGCTAAGCCTAAAAAAGGCTTGGTTGCCATGCGGACCTTGACTTTCTATGCGGAGGGGGACCGCAAGATCACTGCGAGGCACCCCACCACGCTGGAGATTACCAAGGACGAGGTGAAGACCAAGAAAGGAGACTGCATAGTCGCCACCCGGGCGACCTTGGCCCTTTCGGATCTCCCCGAGGAGATGAAGGAGGCGCTAAGGAGGGATTGCACAGAAGTGGCGCTGTGGATCGAATCAGGCGGCATATGCGACGTTGTAAAGGGCAGGGGAAGCGCCAGGCTAACACTCGAGAGCAGTACTGAAATGGTGGTCAGGAAGAGCGGATTTGTATGCGGGCGGACGCTGATGGTCTATTCAGACAAGTCAGCCTCTGAATTGAGGAGGGATCTGGTGGAGAAGATCGCAAGGGATGGATCCAAGATCAGGCTGACGATCGAGGTTGTGGCCCCTGACTGATGGGGGCGCATATCACTTTCGGACAATCCTCTTCCTGGGGTTCTCGAGTTTCTTGGTCACATAATCCAAAATCAGGTCAGCCCCAGGACCGAAAACCAAGCGAATCTTCTTCTCGAACAAGGATGGGTCCATAATAGACTCTGTGCCGCCGATTTGGAAGATGACGGTTGAGGCTAGGGGCTCCCCAAATATGTCCTTAAGCGCGCTCCGGACTATTTCCTCGAAGTCCCTGTTGCGCAGATAAACAGTCACCCTAGACACAAAGTCGGTTTCCATAAGCGCATGCCCATCCGAAATGATTCAGCACCCCCAGAATTCTATTCCCTTTCACCTTTGGAACTCTCGATCATCTTTATTCGAGACTCTATGTAAGAGGTAATCTTCTCCTGGGTAAGCCGCTCGTCATCCTCCTGCCGCCTCAACTGATCCTCTATCATCCTCAGCAATTCTGGGGGCGAGACCGGCTTTATCAGGTACCCGTCTGCGCCCATGTTCACTGCCCTAATTGCGTTATCAAGCGAAGCATGGCCCGTGACCATTATCTTGCGCATCCGCGGAGTGGTCGGCTTCAGCTTCACAAGGAGCTGGGTCCCCTCCATGTCTGGGAGGACCACGTCAAGCAGGGCGAGGTTGTAAGGGGTCGACTCGGACAATCGGATCGCTGTTGCCCCGTCATTAGCAGTATCGACGATGTACCCTTTCTTCGTCAGGAGCGACTTCAAGGTCTCACGGATATCCTCGTCGTCATCAACCACAAGTATCCGCTTTTTTGACTGCGACATGATGATACACCCCGGGTAAGGGCAAACTACTTACAGATATCGTATTGAATGCCCTCTAATAAAAATAGCTGTTTCATAGGAGACGCCTCTTTCAATTTCAGAGCTGTTTGAATTTGGCATCGATCGATACGATCCATTCCTTTGGGGCGGTCGGCTTGACGACCCTGCAGTTTACCAATTCGTAATCCCCTACACGAGATGCACTCTCTGCGAACTTTCTGACGGCAGAATCGATCGGAGGGGGACCGGAGAACAGGTAGACATGCGCAACCCCGCCACTCTCCTTCAGGAACTGTCGTGCGGCGCCCAAAAACTCTATGGACTGGGCGGGCAAGTTCATTATTACTCGGTCTGCAGCCCCATGCAGTTTTGGAGAGATGGCTGAGGCGTCGCCGCAAATCGGCGTGACTTCACCTTTGAGACGGTTGATGCTCAAATTGTACCGCATCATGTTGACTGCATCTGGATTAACGTCAATCGCGAATACCTTTGATCTATGCCTCTTCGCGATCATTATGGAAAAAGGCCCTACACCAGCGAACATGTCAACCACTTTTTCGCCTTCCTTGACAAGAGAGGCCACGCGGTTCCTCTCAAAGCCCAGCCTTGGAGAGAAGTATGCCTTGGAGAGATCGACCTTTAGCCGGATGCCGTACTCGGAATGGATTGTCTCACGCTTGTCCTCTCCGGCGAGCAGCTCGAGGACGGGTATTCGGTAAGGTCCGTCGACCTTGCCTGTCTTGATCAAAACTGTTTTGACGCTTTTGTGAAGTCGAAGCAGGGCCTCTGCTATCTCTTTGCGGTAAGGATCTGCTTCAGGCATGAGGCGCTCAATGACTATTATGTCCCCGACGATGTCGTAAGACTTTGGCAGAGACCTGAGGGCATCAGGTGGCACCCTCCCCTGAAGGAATTCTTTAACACTCTTTGGGCATGAGGGCGAAATCTCGGGGAGGGTCCTTGGATTCACTAAGACCTCTCCGGCTTTGGAGATCCTTTCGATCTCGTCCGGTTCAGGGCGCCTGGTGACTGGGAAGTAGATGAAGCCCCCCTCAGAGATTACCCTCCTAGTCCTTTCGAGCAGACCGAGTGCCACAATTGCACGCCTGACCGCCTCTCCCTTCCCTCTTTCAGCCCTTATGCAGAAATGATTTTCAGGGTGGCTCATCTTGTTCCAGAGTGATATTTGGAATGCGGGATATATATCATCTCCAACGGAATGCGCGGAATCCTTTTTCAGAAACTTCATTAGCCCCAACATGAGATATCTCAGGTCAACACTGAAGGTGCATTTGAATGGTGCCAAACCCCATCAGGGCTGGTTTGCTCAGGCTCAGGAGGTGGCACGAGGTGGTGCCCCTTCCCAGCGAGATCGTCATAGAGCCGACAACCAGGTGCGATCTCGAGTGCCCAACCTGCCTGCACAGGGCCCTCCCGAGCGCAAGAAAGGGGAGGGCGATGAGCTTTGATGATTTCAAGAGGATCCTAGAAGGGATACCAACTCTCGAGCAGGTGGTCATGAGCGGGTTGGGCGAGCCCCTTCAGAACCGAGAAGTGCATAGGATGTGCACCGAGGCACATCTGAGGGGCTTGAGGACGAAATTGGTCACTAATGGCATGAAAGTCAGCGAGGAGAATGCGTATGACATACTCTTCTCTTTTGACTTCATTGAGATCTCATTCAATGCTGCCACTATCCCAGCCATCGACATTCTGCTCGCCGAGCAACCGTCGCTTGGAACCGAAGGCAGGCTAACCGTCTCAGTCCTCGGGACCCCTGAGAATCTAAGAGTCTTCCCTGCGATCCAGTCCACGTTAGCAAGGAAGGGGATCAGGTGCAGGATTACGCCTCTAGAGAACTGGTGGTCAGAGGGCGACCCTTCATACCAGCAAGTTAGGGAGATGATGCTCCAGATCGGGCAGGGGATCGTGAAGAAGAGGTTCGGGGGGTGCCGCTGGCCTTTCACCAGTGCGTTCATATCATGCGACGGGGAGGTCACTCCATGCACTTCGAGGATGGACCCGAGAAGGATCACCTTCGGCAATGCCCTCGAGACACCCTTCTGGGCAATATGGGACTCGGAACCATACAGATCTTTCAGGAGGGATCACTTGCGCGGGATATGCAACAGGATCTGCCAAGGGTGCCCGCTGGAATGACCATTTGAAGTAAACGCTCCGGATCGGCGCTGTTGAACCGTTGGGCGGTCCACGAGGCTTTTAATGGCGGGTTCGGGGGGATTCGAACCCCCGACCTACGACTTAGGAGGCCGCCGCGCTGTCCAGTCTGCGCCACGAACCCTTGGGTAAAGGAATGAAAGGGCTTCATTTATATTTTTGTCGGGGGGGAGCCCAGGATCTTGGAAACCAAATAACCCCCCAGATCGAAGCATTTTGAAGCCCTTGCGATCACCACAGAGTCGCTCGTCGCCACTACATCGCCGCAGGCGAGGATCTCAGAATCGGGCCGCATCGACGTCTTCGATGCGCCAGGCACCCCTTTGGCGCCCATCAACTCCTCAGTCTTTTTTGAGAGATCCCCGCTGCGGCTGACAGGGCGGTCATAGACAAAAATGGCGAAGCTTGTCCGCAAGTCGCATATGCATGGTATCACCAACCCAAGGCACTCCACCAGATCTCCGAACTTCGGCTTACTCAGACCAGTCGAGATGTCCCTGACGAACCCGTCGTCGCAGAGGTAGAGGGGTCGCCCATGCAATGCGGCGTATACAGTCCGGAGGATGTTGAACCCATCTACGGAGATGGTTGCACCCCGGAGATCCTCGGCAGGGACAAGCTTTCGCAAGTGGACCTCTGCGACATCCTCCGGGTAAACGCACCGGAACAGAGCAAGCCGATCCGTCCTGCACAGGCGATACCTGTCCGCAACGAACCTCACGGCCGAAGAACGCCTGTATCCCTTCGAGAGGAGGATCCTCAAATCGACCGCAGCATCCCGCAAAGCGTCAGGCATCCCATTTCCTCTACTCCAAGCCTACTCAATGTATATTGCAGGTCGAAGGGGTGCAGCTTGCCCCGCCTTGCCCTTGGGATCGTACCTCGGCGAGTCCGCGCTCTGCACCTCAACCTTGCACTTGAAGTACTCCGAAAGGAAGCCAACGCATTCCCCGATGAAAGTAACCTCATCAACCACAGAGTTCCTAAGGATCTTTTTCCGATCCTCCTTGGGCAAGGTTATGGCGCAGGAGGAGATGGCATTGATGAATTTTGCAGCCTCGCCGCTCCTCTTCCTTATCTCCGGGTCCTTCATCAGCTCTCTTATGAGTGCCTTTGGGTCAGCCCCAGAATCCAACGCTGAGAGGGCTTTGAGGTATATCTCCCACTTCCACTTTGGCGAGGTATAGTAGCATATTCGGGTTGGGGAGATGCCGGTCACGCGGATGATCTCGGCAGTGTCGCAGACCAAGGATTTCAAAAGATCCTCCGCTATCTCGTCCTTCTCTGATATGAGCGACTGATCGGCTGACGGGTATGGAGCTACTGAAACAAACCCCTGCCTCCCGAACCGCTCCCAGATCTCCTCGCATATGTGCGGGGCGAATGGCGCCATCAACTTCACGATCGCCTCGAGGACGTACTTGACGATCGACCTGGTCTTCGGGTCGCTGCAGCGGTCGGCACGGCGCCGCATGTACCACTGCAGATCCTGCTGGAGCATGTAGAACGCGCAGTGTATCGCCTCCCTCATCCTGAGGGACTGCATCAAGGAGTCCGCTTGGGACACCACCCGCTGGACCCTGCTGATCATCCATTTGTCGAGGTGGTCTGCGGAGGAAATATCTGGCGAGCCGGCATCGGCATACGAGCAGCAGAGGTCGTAGAATTCCAAGAGCTTGGATCGGACGCTCCTAGCTTGGGAGTCGCTGAAGTCTGCGTCCTGCAGGAGCTCCGAGGCCGAGAGTATCGAGGTCCTAAGCGTGTCGGCTCCATAGATCCTTATCGCCTTATGGAGCGGGATGATATTGCCAAGGGACTTTGACATCTTCTTTCCGTCCATAAGCACGCTGCCGTTGACGGCTATCTGCCTTGGCCAATGCTGCTCCGGGAATATGGCGACATGGTTGAAGATGAAGAAGGTCAAGTGGTTCGGGACGAGATCCCTGCCCGAGTGCCGGCTGTCCAAGGGATAGAAGTAATTGAACTCATTGCGCATCTCCTCCAAGACGTCCCTCTCGATAGGAAGGGCGGACGGGTCTCCCCTCCCGTAGAAGATGTAGTCGAAGACTTCATCCGTGAGGGCGGACGGGTCCACTTTGCGTTCGTTGATTACCTTCGATATCGTGTAGAACGCCATATAGATCGTCGAGTCTGAGAGGCTTTCAATCACCCATTCTCTGTCCCATGGCAACCTCGTGCCAAGCCCGGCCCTCCTCGCGCAGGCTTTCTCCTTCAGCCATTCCACAACGTTCTCGAACTCCTGCCGGAGGTCGTCGGGGACAAGGGACATAGACTTCAGGTGCTTCCTCACCTTTTCTTTCCAGGCCTCGTCAGCATAGTTGATGAACCACTGATCCTCAACAAGATTGACGGTGACCTCGGCGCCGCACCTGCAGTAGACGGGCCCGTTGATTATTTCGTAGAAGGGAAACGCCCTTTTGCTGGAGACAAGATCCTGCTTTATCCTGTCCTTTGCCTTGCTGACCGGCATGCCAGCATACTCCCCGGTAGTCGGCAGCATCCTAGCAAGGTGGAACTCCTTCTGGTAGAGCTCCTTAGTGGCGATCTCGCCCTTCGGATCACGCTGGTCCTTGACGCCAAGCCTCTTCACGACATCCTCAGCCGGAACGGTTGAGAACCCTTCGAGCGCGACGACTGGGATCGGCTCTATGGCGGCAATCTCACGCTGATCAAGGCCATATGATCGGATCGCATCGGCATTTGACTTAAGTTCCCGGAGGGCGAGCAGGTCATAGGGCGCATGTGCAGGCACTGACATCACCACCCCGGTGGCGTTGTTGGGATCCACAAACTCGGCGGGGAGCACTGGCACGTCAGCGCCCGTAACTGGGTTCGCCGCATGCCTGCCCACCAACTCAGATCCAGGGAGATCCCTTATGCGTTCAACCTTCGGCATCATCCCCTTGAGCTTTTGGAGGGCCCTTTCGCTGACTATCATGCGCTCCCCGTCAACATTGACCTCCACATACTTGGCGTTCGGATTTATCCAAATATTGGTCACGCCGAAGATGGTTTCGGGGCGGAGTGTAGCGACAGGCAAGCTAATGTCGCCCATCCTGAATTTTATAGCCACGAACTCAACTACCTCTGGCTCCAGATCACCTTTAGTGTCATGCTGCCCCACCGGACTCATGCAGGAAGGGCACCAGCCGACGGGGTGAGCCCCTTTTGTGATAAGGCCGGCTGAGAGGAGCTTTCTGAACTGCCATTCGATGAATTTGGAGTATGCCGGGTCAATTGTGGTGAATTCCCGCCTCCAGTCGATCGAGAAGCCCATCGCCTGCATGCCGAGCTTTATGTCCCGGTGGAAGTACCTGGCTATGTTCAGTGGATCCTTGAATGATTCTATCGAGCCCGGGTCTACCCCATAAAGTCGCAGGAAGACATCTATCAGCTCGGAGTCGTTTGCGGACACTCTCTTGCTCATCGCAAGTATCGGGGTGCCGGTGTAGTGGAAAGCCATCGGCAGCAGCGTGTTATATCCTTTCATGCGCATGTACCTGGCGTGCGCATCAGCCAATGTGTAGGTCCTCGCGTGCCCTATATGCTGGGGCGAGTTAGGGTAAGGGTATGCGACGGTGACGTAATATTTCGGCTTCTTTGGGTCAGGATCGGCCTCGAATATCTTGGCCTCGCTCCAGCGTCTCTGCCACTTATCCTCAAGACTCTTGAGATCGAGGGACATGAAACCATCTCCAGCTCATTTGAAGCCATCCAATCGGAAAGGACAGATCAACTAATTGCCTTAAGGATGCCCTTAAGCCTTACCGCAGCACTCTCGAAGTCGCCCAGGGAAGACAGGGGGACCCGCCCCTGACCTAGGTCCTGCTTCCCCCCTCCCTTGCCTGACATAGACTTTGCTAGCTCGGCGGCTATCCTCCCTGCATCTGCACCCGACTTTATGGCAGAGTCGCCTGCCATCACTAGCACCCCCCCATCGATCGAGGAGGCGAAAAACGCAACTGCGTTGGGGTCTTTGGCCACAAGGGCTGATCCGATCGCAAGCAGATCCTCGCTACGGAGGGTGCCAAAAAGGCGGCAGTACAACCTGAGGCGGCTCAACTCCTCAGCTGAAGGCACGAGGGAAGGCAAGATCTCGGCTGCCAGGGCCTTCCTGAGGCGCTCGATTGTCTTCTTTGAGTCGGAGAGGGATGACATAAGCCCCTCAGCAGACTTCTCCAGCCTGTCGGCAGGCGTGTTCAGGATTGCGGATATGCGATCGATCCGAGACTCAAGGCTCTGCACGTATGCAAGCGCAGCCGGCCCTGAAGCGAACTCGATCCGCTCTACCCCGTCCTGTATCCTCTCTGCCCGTATTATCTTCAGGAATCCTATCTCGCCAGTATTCGAGCAGTGCATCCCGCCGCACGCCTCGACGTCCCAACCATCCACCTCCACGACCCTTATCGTCGGTCCATAGACGACCCCGCCCTGGTAGAGGCGCATCCCGAATTTTTGCTCGGCCTTGTTCCGCTCCTCGAAGTATGCTCTTATTGGGCGGCACTCCTCTATAACTCGGTTTGCAACCGACTCTATCTCGCGGAGCTGCTCGGCGGTTATCTTCTCGAAGTGCGAGATGTCCAGCCGGCTCCTCTCTACGTACTTCTGCGCACCCTCCTGCCAGACGTGATCCCCAAGGACTTTCCTCGCAGCGCCTAGCAGTATATGCGTGGAAGAGTGATGCCTCTGCAAGCTCGCCCTCCTTTCCCAGTCCACCTCGCACTCGACTTCGTCCCCAGGAGCCAAGACGCCCCCGTTCTCGACCAAGTGGACGACGATCCCCCTCGACTTCAGCGCCTTCTTTACTTGGACAATCGAGCCTCCCCTTCTCATTGTCCCAGCATCACTCAGCTGCCCACCGCCCTCCGGGTAGAATATCGTCCTGTCAAGGACGACTCTGCCTGGATCTGCATACACGACCTTGCAGCGCAGCTTTTTCAGCCCAGGCTGCTCGTAATAGACGAGTTTGGTCTCGGGCAGCGCCGGAAGGCCCTCAAACGGGCGGCTATCATCACCACGATCTTCGCCCTTCGGGGGGCCCGCTTTTGAGGCGCCTGCATGCCTCTCCGCCACTATTGTGTCGAATGTGTCCGGGATCTCCACAGATATGCCCTGCGCCTCGCAGATCTCCTTCACGACCTCTGGAGGCAGGCCGTTCGAGTCGTAGAGCTCTATCAGCTTCTCAACAGGCAGCCTCTTGGTCTCTCTGATCCCCTTGAGGTTGAGCAGCCTCCCGACGAGCGCCTTGCCCTGATCGATTGTCTTCTCGTATCGCTCCAGCTCGAGGTCGCAGACCTTCTTAATGTAGTCCGCGCGCTCTGAGAGCTCTGGGAACTGCCCCCTCCAGTGATCCACCTGCATTAGAAGGAGGTCAGAAAGGCTGGACCTGATCCCTAGCGACTGCATGATCCTGTGCGTGCGCCTGATCAGCAGCCTTGCCAGGTATCCGGCCTTGACATTCGAGGGCACAATGCCGTCGCCCAGCATGAACGCAAGGGTCTTCGTGTGGTCGAGGACTGCCATCGCTTTCTCGAGCGGGGAGAGAATCCTCTCCAAGGAGTCTGGGTCCGTGCCGATCTTCTCGGCTACCTTAGCACGAGTGGCGCGCAGCGATCCTGTATCAACAATGTTCATCAAGCCGGCGTACTTCGTGCTCTCAGCGAGTATCTCCCCTTCGGGCATCTCCACACCGGCTATCGAGAGAAGATCGCTGAAAAGCTTCCCGTAAACTGCCTGGAACGCAGTAGGGGTTCCCTGGGAGATCCATGTGAAGCGCTCAAGCCCGTATCCAGTGTCGACTATCCTGATCGGGAGCTCACGGTATTCGCCCCCCACTTTCCTGTATTGCATGAATACCAAGGTGGATAGCTCTATACCCCTCACAATCCCCTCAAGGTCTGGTCCGGCGTCGCCACCACCCTCCCACCAGTGTTCTATGTAGGATATCTCCTCCCCAGCTATACCCAGCTCTTTGGTGAGAAACTCGTGGTGGTACTTCACGGTCTCTTCTTTCCAGTAGACCTCATTCTGATCGCTCGAAAAAGCATGGTGGGCCATCATCTCGAAGACGCTCATGTGTCGCCCTCCGGTCTTCCCCACGTTGTCCAAGTCGTTCATCCTTATGCACGGCTGTGAGATGGCAAGGGGGTTGAAGGGGGGCGGAACCTCCCCGCTTGTGACATGGGGCTGGAAGCATGCGATCGAGGCGATTGTCAGGAATATGTCTTCTCTCCACCTGGCGACAACTGGATAGCGCCTAACCCTTGCGTGCCCATTCCTCTCGAAGAAGGAGAGAAAAGCCTCGCGCATCTCCCCAATGCTGTACGCCTTTTTGGTTGGCGGTTCGCCTATGAAGGAATAGGGCGCGCATGGAGAATCCCCGCAGATCTCCCTGTCTGGATCAAGGGTCCAGAAATTGCGCCCGCAAGATTTGCATGTCTTCCTCAGGAAACCGTTCTCCTTGAAGAATTCTAGCCTGTAGGCCTCAGGTCCAGATATCATCTGTGATTACCTTCGAATGACAGACTGATCCATAGTTGGACAGGGTAAATAAATCTGTTTTTGAAAGCATGGAAGGCTCAAAGAGAAGCCAGGAGCGGCACGGGAATAAAACTAAAATGGGGAAAATAGGGATGAAGGCGGGCCACTTCCGGCCCAAGGGCTTTGCTCCGGTTTATCCGAAGAGTGAGCCCAATCCTTCTGCGGTTTCTTCCTCGGAAGCTTCTTCCTTCTTCTCTTCCTTCTTCTCTTCCTTCTTTGCTTCTGCCGGGGCCTGAGCCGGCGCGGCTGCTGCTGGGGCTGCAGCAACAGGTACTGCTGCTGCTTTTATTGCCTCATCGATGTTGATCTCGCTGAGGGCTGCCACCAACGCCTTGACTCTGACCTCGTCTACTGCGACTCCTGCAGCAGAAAGCACATTCTTTACGTTTTCTTCGCTTATTGGCTGCTTCGCGTTGTGAAGAAGCATCCCGGCATAAATATATTCGATCTTAATCACCCCCAAACAAGCGTAGAGTTATACGAAAACGTTTATACTTAAATCCTTCGCCTGAAAAAGTGGCGGAGTTTGTAGGTTCAGATCGCTGGAGAGCATTTGTTGCAAAGCCTTTGCACCTCATAGGTTCAGTTCCGGATGTTTCTTTGAGACCTCGGCAGCGAGTGCTTTTCCGCGAGAGGCTGCAACTGCGATCAGATCGTTCATTATTTCAGGTATTGGAACGCCTGCCTCGATTGCGACGCTCTTGGCCTCGCTGTACGCCTTTGCCACTATGAGGCTAATCGTCTCAGCAGTCGGGTACACTGCATTGACCGACAGGTTGAACGCCGATCTCGCCGCATCTGTGATCATTGAGCGGTACTCGTCGAGGTTCACTGCAAGCATTTCTCCAGGTATGACAATCCCGTCATATGCCATGCGCAGTCTCAGACCGACCAGTATTGGCTTAAGACCTAGTTTGCTGAGGAGGTCGGCTACATCTGCTGAGATGACCTTGCCCTTCTCCACGACCGTCGTATCCTTGGCTATCCAGACTGTGCCATCCTGTATCTTCGTCGGGATCTTTGCGGCACCGAACTTGCTCAGTATTGGACCTGGCTGAAGGCCGGTGTTTCCAGCGGTCACTACGATATCATTGGGAGCCATCTCGCCTGGCGATGCAGCTGACTCGACCTTGTTCTTCTCGAACATGAAGTACATCTGGAATGGGTTCTTCTTTGAGAAGACGAAAGCATTCGGGCCTGACAAGTATTTCTCTACAGCCTCAAGGTCCTTGAAGCCCATCTCCTTCAGGGCTCTGGCAACCAAAGTGTTCTTCGATACATGGATCTCAAGGTCGTCCTTGAACTTCTTCTTGAGCAGCTGGAGCTGGTTCGCTTTCATGCCCTTTAGGTCAGCTATCGCGAATATGGGGTACTTCTCAAAGAGCTGTATCAGTCGCCGTACCCTCTCCTGTTTTTGAATGTTTGCGGTTTTCATTGACATGGCCCTCACCTCAATTTTGCTGGAGCGCCCATTGTAGTCTTTACTGCAAGCTTAGAAAGGTGCTGATCGAGCTTTATCTTGCGGTCGACAGTGGTCAAGACGGTCATTATGTTGTCGGCTATGGCAGCAGATGGCATTTCTTCCGAACCTACCCTGCACCTGACTGCGGGCTGATCCCTTATCCTGATGCGGATCGAGTTACGGTATTTCTTTATTATTGCATCAACGTTCGCATTCGGCGGAATCGGCTCTGGCATCTTTCCCCTTGGACCCAGCACGGTACCAAAGGTCTTGCCTACTAAAGCCATCAGGTCGGTCCTAGCCATGAAGTAATCGTAGGCCTCTGCAAGCTTCTTTATCGCTTTCTTGTTTCCTGCATACTGGTCTATCTCCTGCTTGGTTATCACCAGATCCGCACCGGCCGACCTTGCCTTGGTCACTAGGTCACCATCAGCAATGACGCAGATCTTGTTTTCCCTGCCAGGACCGTGCGGCAGCGTGACTAGCTCATTGATCCTATTCTCGGGCGACTTCACGTCGAGGTCCTTGAAACTCAGGAATAGCTCCACGGCTTGGACGAAATTCCGCTTTTTGGAGTTCTTCTTTGCCTCCTCGACTAGATTTACCAATTGCTTCTGATCAAGTTCCATCGGATACTCCCTCCGCGGCATTTATCAGGTCGTCGTAGACTCCCTCGGAGATCTCTTTCTGGACCTCCCTTGGATCTTTACCAGCTACGGTTACGCCGATCGAGACGCACGTTCCAAGGACTTCCTTGAGGCATGATTTCAGCGACCTTGCCACCGAGAGGGGGTACCTCGTCTTGGCTATCTTAAGAGCCTGCTCAATACTGAGGTCTCCCACCTTTTCAGTCTTTGAGTTGCTGGAGCACTTCTCCAAGTGCAACTCCTTGACTATCAAGGCAGTGGTGGTAGGGACACCGACCTCGACCTCGAACTCCTTGGTTTCCGGGTCGGCGATAACCTTCACTGGAACTTTCATGCCCTCGAACTCCTTGGTCAGCTCGTTTATCTTGTTGACGACGGACATGATGTTCAGCCCAGTCGGCCCAAGTGTCGGGCCGATAGGCGGACCTCCCGTCGCCTTTCCTCCATCAACCAAGAAGTTGAAGGTTTTTTTGGTTGTCAAGTTTATTCTTCCTCCAGTTCCTCGAAGGCTTTAAAGATGTCAGTCTTCTCCTCTCCCTTTGCGGCCTCGGCTTTCTCCTGAACCTTCGGTGGCTCACCGCGAGCGACTAGCTTCACCTGCTCAGCGTGCACGGTGATGGGCAGCGTATAGGGCGCCTCGAGCAATTCCAGGGTGACTTCGCTCTTAGTCTTGTCGACGCGAGTTACCTTTGCCTGCATCCCCTTGAACGGGCCGCCCACGATCTCGACCCTGTCGTTGACATCGACCATCTCAGCAGCCGGCTTAGGCATTATGAAGCGCAGCAAATCATCGAACTCGACCTTTCCGGGGATGCACCCCTTTATGTGCTTCACATCCTCGATCGCAATGTTGACGACATTGGGCCCGCTCGCCTCGATGAAGACGTAGCCGCGCACGTCCTGGGGGGACACGACCGCCTTTATTGGGATGTTCTTCGACTTTGCGCGGCGTTCTATTAGCAGGGCAACGTTCTCCTCCTGACCTGCGGTTGTCCTTATGGCAAAGATTCTAGTCGACGCCGGCTGCCTCTCAGACAAGCCAAGTTACCCCCTAATCCCAAGCAGCAGCGAGGCAATGAGCTGGATGATGAAGCCAAAGATCCCGACAGCGATCATCCCCAAGAAGCAGATCTTCAAAGATAGCTTAAGCTCGTCCATGTCCGGCTTCCTCGAGAGCTTCAGGACCTTGCCAATCGACCGCAAAGACTCGGATAGACCCATCTCTACTCACCCAATTATCCATGTGAGCAAAGGGCTATCAACTCAAGGCTCAATTTAAAGCTTTCCAAATTCGAAGCTCATACCTTGATCAGATCTGCGCCCAGGGATGGGGCGGAGGACCTCAGGCAGTCCTTTGCCTCCGAGGGCGTGCCCTTCCAGTCAACCAGCAGATATTTGCATTCCCCCAGAGTCCTCTCCTTGCATATTCTGAATATGTTGGGGTCGAAGCCCTCGCACAGCACATACTTGGGCACGATGTGCCCAATATCAAAATCGCCATCAAGGATCAGCTTGGTGAACTTCTCGGAGTAGTGCCCCCCACCGACCCCAATCGCAACTTTGCCCCTCTGTTGATTGTTCAGCGAACGGTGGACTGCCGAGGCGACAATCTCTCCCAATGTGGCATTCCTCCAGGAATCCTCGTCGCTCCCGATCTCCACGAATGTGACCGGGAAATCCAGATCTGAGGGGCCATGGTGGGTGGCCTCAACGGTCACCTGCAATCCCACCCCACGGCTATCGCACTCCTTGCGCATCGATCTGATCAGGGATGACTGGAGCCACGGGTTGGATATGCAGACGGCGCTTGGACGCCCCCCGTATTCGGCAGTGGTGCCTGGGTTGCCCGGCGTGTGTGCAGTGAGGCAGGGTTTGCCTGAAGAGCTCTTGTGCCTGGAAAGGCACAATGCCCACTCGACGCCATCGAGCCTGAGGTCGAGGTCTATGAGGCTGGAATCGAACTCAACCAGGAAGAGATCACCATGAGCCCGAGCAGGCATCCCCCCGACCTCCGAGGTCGAGAATGGCAGGATCGCCTCGAGGTGCCTCGCTATGTTGACTCCGGCTGGGTCAGCGGCGGAGTAGATCAGCAGTTTCAAGCCCTACACCAGCAGCTCACAGGATGAGGGACATTATGCTCTTCTGGACATGGAGCCGGTTTTCAGCCTGTTCCCAAACCACAGATCTTGGGCCGTCGATGACATCAGCGGTAATCTCTTCGCCCCTGTGGGCTGGCAGGCAATGCATCACTATCGAGTTTGGGGCTGAGATGGCAAGGAGGTCTTTGTTCACCTGGTAAGGGCGGAGCTCGCGCAACCTATTCTCGGCGTCGGACTCGGTCCCCATAGACACCCAAACATCAGTGTATATGACATCGGCATCCCTGACCGCCTCGGCTGGATCCTCAGTGATTTGGAGGGAGGCGCCTCTTTTTGCAAGCTTTCGGAGATCTGAAATCAGCCCCTCGCTTGGCGAGTATCTCTTTGGCGATGCGATCACCATGGTTCCGCCCAACTGGAGGACGGCCTCGGCGAGCGACTGCGATACATTGCAAGCCCCATCCCCAACAAAAGCAATTTTCAGACCTTCCAGCCCCCCCTTCTTCTCGATTATCGTGAAGCAGTCGCTGAGCGCCTGGCACGGGTGGAATTCGTCGCTGAGGGCATTTATGACTGGGACAGGTGCAGAGGCTGCGAGGGCCTCAAGATCAGCATGCCTATAGACCCGTGCAACGACTCCGTCAACGTAGCACCCGAATATCTTTCCGGTATCATGAATGGTCTCGCCCCTCCCGAGCTGGAGATCGCCCCAGTTTAGGTAGATTGGGTGCCCCCCCAGCTGGCTGATCCCCACGTCAAATGAAAGCCGTGTCCTTGTCGAGGGCTTCTGGAAGAGCATTGCAACGCTCTTCCCAGCAAGATATTTTTCTGAGGGGACACGCTTCTTGAGGGCGAGCTTCATCTGCGAGGCCCTTTCTAGAAACAGCTCGAGCTCCTCGGTGGAGAAGTCCCCTGTTCTGAGAAAGTCTCGGCCCTTTAGTTCCATGGAAATTACACACCAGGGAGGTTCTTTAATTGTTTAGCCTATCCTAAAAACATTTTTCAATTGGTGGATTATCTTATGGATTAGTCCGAGGCCCTTTGTTGTTTTGCCAAGATGTTGTCGATTACCCAGTCTGGGTTGAATGGCACTATGTCGTCGTAGCCCTGACCCACGCCGAGGAAGAATATTGGTTTCCTGAGGGCGCTCGAGATCGAGATGGCTGAGCCTCCCTTCGCATCTGCATCGACCTTGGTGAGGATCACGCCGTCTATCCTGACGTACTTATTGAACTCTGTTGCCTGCTGGAGGGCATCGTTCCCGGCGAGGGAGTCGCCTACGAAGACGGTGAGGTCAGGGGAGGCGACCCGGTGTATCTTCATGAGTTCGTCCATAAGGTCCTTGTCCGTCTGCATCCTTCCGGCAGTATCTATCAGGACCACGTCGACGCCGTTGTTCTTGGCGTGGAGTACAGCGTCGTAGGCCACAGCTGCGGGATCTGCGCCATATTTGTGCTTTATCACCTTTAGGCCCAGCCGCCCAGCATGGGTCTCAATCTGCTCTTCAGACCCCGCCCTGTAGGTGTCACTGCAAGCAAAAACCACGCTCATCCCCTTGTCCTTGAGCTGCTTGGCAACCTTTGCAATCGTGGTTGTCTTGCCAGTTCCGTTGACCCCCACGAACATTATCACGAATGGCCTCTTGGATCCTACGAGACTGAAGAGGTCAGAATACGCAAGTGTCTCCTTCAGTATCGCCCTAAGCTCTGATTCGACAATGGGGCGGAGATCTTCAAAGAGCCCAACTTTTGAGCCCACCAGCCTCTCCTTGATCCTGTTTGAGATCTCCTCGGCCACGGGGAGAGCCACGTCGCACTCTACCAAGGACATCTGGAAATCCCATAGCAGGGAATCCAAATCAGCCTCTGATATTTTCTTCGAAGATATCTGGTCGACGAGGCTCCCGATGGCCTTCTTCAGCCTGTCGAACAAGTCTCACGCCTGCCCGGTGGCCTCGAGCTTTGCGTATATGCTGTCAACTTGCTCCTGGACTTGGACGAGCCTCTGCGAGACTTTGGCATACTCTTCCTGCAGCTTGACTGACTGCTCCTGCGCCTGCTTTATCCGGGTTTCCATTTCGGCGATTGCATCGGCAATGCCCTTCTCGACAGAGAAGCCCGCACCTACTCCGACGATTACGCTCTGTACGGAATTGAGCTGAACGCGGATGTGGTTGCCTGCCCCAACATGGACTAGAACTTCGCCATTCCCGCCCCTGGCATTTATCTCCTCCAGCGAGGACTTTGAGAGGACAAGCTCGGCGAGGATATTGGTCGTGAGCTCGATCTGCTGGCGTATAGCATCAGCGTAAGCCTTGAGGTTCGAGAACTCTAGGAGGAGCTCGTCCAGTACTTCCTTTTGCGAGGGCTGGGGGGAGGTCATTCCGCATTCACCGGCTCCTCTTGTACCGACTCGATTTTTATCTGGAAGCGCCTTAACTTATGATTCCCGCCCAACGTGCTCAGCGCCTTTTCCTTCGCGCGTGCTTCGTTAGGAGCCGAAACAGACTTCTCGAAACCAACCCATCCGAAGAGTTGCCTCATCTTTCCCTTGACCACATAGCTCTTTTCCATATATCATCACCCTGTAAGTCCCAAGGAGGATTCAATCCTTGCCATCTCAGGCCCGGTCGTTTCCTGACCTACAACTGCACCGTACGAATTGGCGGTTATGCCCACCCTCAAGTACGGGGAACCGCAGTTAACGGTAGAAACGTCCACTGGTATATTAAATATTTTGCTCAGGTTGTTTAGCTCGGCTTCGCTGGTTAGTGGGTGGGAGACTATACCCTTCCTGTTAGCCACAGCGCTGACGCCTGGCATGTTTATCCCGGCTATGCTGCCTTCGTATACCTCGACGCCAAGATGAGACTTGATTAGTTCCACCAGTCTCCTGTCGGCACCGCGCCCGACCATGGCTGCCCTCTCGCCCAAGAGGACCATGTTCCCGAGGGCGTTGACCTTCCCCTCATAAACTGCAACAGGTACAGACGCCATCTGCTCGATCTGCTTGACTTCGGTCTCTGTCGCAGTGCCCGGTAGTATGATCCCTCTAGAGTTCCCAATTGTGAATATCCCCAGAAGTACGCTTCCGGATACAGTTGTTCGGTATGCCGGGACGCCCAAGGTCTCAGAAAACTCTTTGAGCGTGCCTTCAGGCATATCCGGGGGCACTAACAAGAATGAGTCTGTGCAGAAAGTGAATGCGCCTATGTTAGGGTTCCCGTAGAGGGAGAGCCGAGAGATCGACAAGGGAGCTAGGCCTCCGCCATTAGCACCCTAACGACTCCACTCTCGAGCTTCTGAACCCGCAGAGAGACTTTCCTTTCAGTCTTTGTCTTCCCCCTGCGCCACAGGGTCTCGTTCACCGAGGATGAAAGCCTTACCTCATCCTCCGCAGTCTTGAACGCCCTTGAGGCGGTTTTCTTCACGAGCCGGACGGCTTTCGGCGTAGCCTTCCTGCCATAGGAGAGATATGCATGCCGCAGGTTGACCCTGATCAGCTTCTCCTCAACGACCTTCTCCTCATCAACCGCCTCAGGAGCCTTCTCCTCCTTCTGCTCCTTTGGTGGCTCCGCCGCCTTTGTGGGAGGCGCAGGAGGGTTAGCTCCGGCAACATTCCGTTCCTTTTCTGGGTCACTCATGATTGATCACCAAATGAACTTAGATGTCGAGCTTCTGGCTTCTCCAATCCCTCATCTTTGGGTGCCTCCTGAACTTCCCTCGTGTCTTGGCGACCACCCACAGGGGGACTGGGCTGTTCTGCTTTCCTGCCTTGTTAAGGCGTTTCTTTGTGCTCGTCTGTTTTCTGCTTCCCATATCAATCCCTCAAATTCTTGTTATCCTAATTTCTCTCTTTCTTGATTGCACCTGGGACAGGATCTGCTTTAGGTGTTCGTCTGTTAGCGGGATCGGGAGGCGCCCTTCGTTCGCAAGCTGGATCAGCTGTATCTCGAACTGCTCAGCGAATTCGGGCTTGACCATCTTCAGGTTGTTCAGCCGGCTCCTTGCCTCAGGCGTCAGTATTGCCCTGAGTATATTCGCCTTCTGGGCCTCGGCCTCCTGCCGCATCCGCTCCGCCTGCTCCTCCTCGACTGCCCGCCGCCTCATCTCGGCGAGCTTCCTCTGTTTTATCAGGTCGATTTCGTCGGGAGAGCCAGACATGATGAACAACCTCACTGAGGCTTTACAGGCAGATATTTACCCATCTCAGGCATATCTTTCTGGATTTCCTTCAACAGCTTGTATGCTACTCGGTCGAGCAATGATCTTCCGCTATCAGTCAATGCGCGAGCCCCGCCCGGGAGTCTGGTCACTAGTCCAGCCTTTTCGAGCTGCTGCAAGGCCTTCCTCAAGGACGATCCCCCGGACTTGACGAAGTGCTCGTTGGCCATCCCGTTCTTTGCCCTTCCGCCATAAAGGCTTCTAAGACGCTCAACGCCCACTGGGCTCTCAATATAGAGCCTCCTAAGCAGGGAGGCGCAACGCACGTACCAGAAATCATTCTGGGAAGGTACGCGCTCGACATGCGGCCCGGTCTTCACAAATGCAGCCCATGGTGGCGGGGCAACCTCTTTTACATTAGCCTTGATGTAATCAGCCACCGCGAATATGAGCCGATCAGCTGGAACTTCTTGAGCCAATGGCAATCGAATTCCTCTCCTTTTTGATTCCTCTGAAGTTAATTTGAATCGCTATATAAATCTTTTACACCGACCTTGCAATGGATTACAGCGGCGCACTATGGAAAATTGCCTATTGCCTGGAGACGTATAAAAAAAAATTAGAGGAGAAGGTTGCCGAAGATAAACGCGAAGATCGTCGAGACGACAACAGTGGTGAGGATGTAGACGATGGCCTTCCTGAAAGTAAAGACGCGTATAATCGCCAGCATGCTCGGCAGGCTCATGCCTGGGCCTGTGAGGAGCAGAGCCAGAGCTGGAGCTTTGCCCATCCCGAGCCCCATCATCATCTTGACGAACGGGGACTCGGTCATGCTGGAGAAGTACATTAGTGCGCCTATTAAGTTCGCAAGGAAGGTCTGCGGCAGCCCGTTGCCGCCCAAGACTTGTTGGACAAACTCAGGAGGGATGATGGCACCGACCACGCCGACAATGAAGACGCCTACAAGCAAGAGCGGCAGTATCTTCTTGACAAACCACCAGGTCTCCTGGAACCACTGGAGGATCTCGTCCTTGCTGAATCGCAGGTAGGCGAATGCCATGGATGCTACGAAGAGCGGGAGGAATATCAGGAGCTTCTCTACGAATGTGCGCCCTGCGCCAAGGTAATTAGGGAGGAGGAGCGTGGCGACTAGCATCAGTATCAGTATAAGAGAGTTCTTGGAGTGCAAGACCTCGGCCTTGGTCGCAGCCACATTGGGCTTACTCCTCTCCTTTTCCGACCTTTCCTGCTCCTCTCTCCTGAATACGGTCACCATCACCAGGCCTATTATGAAAGAGGTGGAGATCGCAGCTAGGATCCTAACGAGCGTGATTTCCACACCGAGGATCGCCCCGCTGTAGGTAATCGTGAGTATGTTCAGCGCTGGGGCGGTCCAAAGGAAAATGAATGCAGGGCCGATGCTGCTCCCCCGCCTGTACAGGCCTGAGGCGATAGGTATGACGGTGCATGAGCAGACAGCGAGGCCAATGCTGGAGACTGTTGCCAATGGGAAGGAAGTCAACCGCCTAGCCGAGTACCCGAGGTACCTGATCACGACATCCTTGGATATGAAATAATTCATTGCGCCAGCGATAAAGAACGCAGGGACGAGGCAGGTCACGGTATGCTGAGCCACATAGTCAATCAACGACTGCAATCCGGCCATTAACAGTAAAGTGATCTGATCAAGGGGCATAAGATTGCGCCGCCCAAAGAATGCGTAAGCGGATATATAAATATTATCAAATTCGAAATTATCGATATTTCCCAAGAAAATGTTCGTGGGGGCGTTGCGCTGGAGGAGATATTAGTGAGATGTTTCTAAATATGCCTGTGGAGACGCCAATTGAGACTGCAGGGCTGAAGAAGAGAGTGGGGCTTATCCTGAAGCTCGCGAGGCCCCATTTCCTGGTCCCCGGCGCCTTACTGTACGCGATGGGGGCGATCATAGCGCAGCTGAGGGGTTGGTCATGCCCGCTCGATAGGGCGGTCTTCGGATATGCGGTATTCTTCTTGGCGCACCTCTCGGTCTCCTTCAGCAACGACTACCACGACAGGAACAGCGATCGGATTGCAGGGCGGACCTTCTTTTCGGGGGGGAGCGGGGTGCTGTTGGAGCACAGGGAGCTGGAAAGGGCCGCGCTCAGAATAGCCCAAGCATTGCTTTTACTCTCATTTGTGGCAGCATTGGCATTCACAATAAAATACGGGTTTAGCGCTGCTTTCCTCATTTTTGCCACAGCAGGCGGATTGTTGGGTTGGTTCTATTCAGCGCCGCCTCTAAAGCTCTCGTACCGCGGTCTGGGCGAGGCTGTGACCGCATTGGCTGCAGGATTGATAATGCCTGGAATGGGGTATTTCGTAGTCTCGGGGCAGCTGGATTCTTGGTTTGTCATGCTCTCGGTTCCGCTGACCTGCTACGGCCTCTACTTCATACTGACGGTAGAGATACCGGACTTCGAGGCGGACAGGGCAGCAAAGAAAATGAATATTGTGACGAGGATAGGGGTGAAGAAAGCCTCAATCATTTCTCTGGCATCGGCGATCTTTGGGACGGGCTTGCTGGCGGGGCTCCACTTTCTGGGCTTTTCAGGAGGCGCCTTTGACCTCGCAAAGCTGGCGGTCCTTTCCTTTTTGCCTTTTGCCGCGGCTACCGCTAGCTTGGTGGCATTGACAAGTAAAGGCCTGAGTGCAGTGAGGCATACAGCCATAAACATGTTTGGGCTGGTAGGGTTCTTGTCCGCAAGCGTGCTAGTGCTATTCCTTGAGCTTATTTTTAGATGACCCTCATCAGGGCTGCCTCTCAAGGGATCGGCGGTTAAGTTTATATCTACATATTCTGCTATTTGAATTGTGACCTATATGGCTAAGATATTGATATTTGGCGGGGACCCGCCATGCGCAAGGTGCAAGGCAACCGAGAAGGTGCTCAGAGAGGCTGCTGCTGAGCTGAAGCTGGATGCTGAGATACTTCACGTATCTGCCCTCTCTCCTGAGGCGGATAAGTACGACATCCTCTCGACGCCGGCAGTTGTGATAAATGAAAAGGTTGTTGTAGCCGGGAAAGTCCCGGACAAGAAGACCGCGGTCGAGATGCTGAAAAAGGAATTCAAGATCTGACCTTTTTTTAACTGGATTTTTCCATGTGCCCATCTGAAGGGCGATCTTGTGGCGATGATCTTAGATAGCCATTGCGGTAGATGTAGATGAAGTCGGCAATAGAATGTTTCGGCGAATTGGTCAGTCTCCTGGGGCCAAGGAAGCCCGCCTTATTCCTGGATTATGACGGGACGCTCACGCCGATTGTGCAGGACCCGGCGGGCGCATTCCTCCCCGAAAGGACAAAAAGGCTTCTGGTCGAGGCGAAAAGCAAGTTCCCAATCGGCATAATAAGCGGGAGGGGTCTCGACGATCTGATAGGGCGTGTCGGGATCGCAGGCATAGCATACGCAGGAAGCCACGGGCTCGAGATTGCATTCATCAACGGGTACCGGAAGCAGATGGTTGACGGGCTTCAAAAATGTCTGTGCGAATTGGGGGATGCAGAGATTGAATTGCGTCGATTGTCCCAGAGGTTCAAGGGAGCGCTTGTGGAGAGGAAGCGCTTCGGAGTGGCATTACACTACAGGGCTGTGGCTGCAGATCAAACATGGCATCTTCTCAAATTGTTCGAAGAGATCGCTTCTAGGCACCCTTGCCTCAAATGGGCAGAGGGTAAAAGGGTGGCCGAATTATTGGGTGCAGGCGCCAATAAAGGGGCTGCGGTATCCGAGATCATGATCCACGAAGGGATCACAGAGGAGACTCACCTCCCAATATTCATAGGCGACGACCTGACTGATGAGGACGGGTTCAAGGCCCTGAAGGGGAGGGGGGTCGGTGTGATAGTTTGGGACGATCCCAGGATGACGGAGGCGGAGTACTACCTCAGCGGCCAGGGAGAGGTCTTTGAATTCCTGGAGAAATTGGTGGATTCGGTTCAAAGCTATGATTAAAAGGGAAAAAGGGGGCTTACCTGTGCATGAAGCCCTGGTACCCATTGCTGAAGCCTGAAGGCCTGGCGCTGAAGTCCCTGTTCTCCCTTCTGGGGCCCCGCGGATGGTACCTCTCGCGCCTTTCATTGGTCTTGCCAGCCGAGCTCATGAACGGCAGGCGCTCAAGTTCTCCGTACTCGATCTCCTGGACGTTGAAGTCATAGAGGTTGACTATCCTCCTGAAGAATCCATAGTCATCGACTGTAAGGAGGGATATCGCCTTCCCACGCTCCCCTGCCCGAGCCGTCCTGCCTATCCTGTTCACATAGTCCTCCGAGTTCTTGGGTATGCTGTAGTTGAAAACGTGGGAGACGCTCTTGAAGTCCAGGCCCCTGGCAGCCACATCGGTCGCGACCAGCACGTTGATCCTCCCCCTGTGGAAGGAGTCGATTACGCTCTCCCTCCTAGACTGGGACAGACCGCCGTGAATGGCGACTGCGGCAATCCCGACCTTGTTCAAGTTCTTTGCCAAGGACTCGACCTCCCGCCTCGAATTGCAGAACACTATCGCCGTCTTCGGCGCCTCATCCTTGAAAAGTCGGACCAACAAGGAGAACCGCATCTTCCTCTCAACGTTGCAGTAGTACTGCTCGAGCAGATCCTCCTTGACCTTAATCTCGGTCCTGATCTTTTTCGGATCCTTCGTGAATCTGGAGATCACCTCTTCGAGCCCTTCGGGCATCGTTGCGGCGAACAGGAGTGTCTGCTTCTCTTCAGGCAGGTGCTCGGCGATCTCCGCCACATCGTCTATGAAACCCATATCAACCATCTTATCGGCCTCGTCGAGGACAAATGTGTGGATGTTTTCAGTCCGCAGGTGACCCTGACCCATAAGGTCAAGTACCCTACCTGGTGTCCCCACGATTATTTCGGATCGCCTCAGCCCTGAGATCTGCGGTCCCATCGCAGCGCCCCCGTAGACGCATACTACGCGCAATCCCTTGGCAGCGGAGTACTTGGCGAGGGACTCACTGATCTGTAAGGCGAGCTCCCTAGTCGGCAGCAGTATGAGCGCCTGACCTGGCTTCCCTTTGGTCACTTTTTCCACAAGCGGTATACCAAAGGCAGCCGTCTTGCCAGAACCGGTCTCGGACTGCCCGATTACGTCATGCCCGCACTTTATGAGGGGTATCGCCTCAGACTGGATCCGAGTCGGCTCTTTCAGGCCCATTGCCCCTATTGACATCAATATCTCGTCTTGAATTCCCATTTCTTCGAATTTCGTAACACATCAACTCTTTTACTGTTCCGGAGCTACAAAGACGATAGAATTAGCATGAAGCTAACGCTATTTTTCAAGGCCTTCGTACTTCAGACCTGATTGAGTCATCAGCGAATAATATAAACCTTTTTACCTGAAACAGAAAGATCAAGAGTCCTGCTCCAAGAGGTAGCGCCTCACAGCGCCGCAGTTGAGGCATGTCACCGAGACGTGGGGCGACCTGCTTGCATGAACCCTCACCCTGGAGGTTATGCCAGGGTAGAGGTAGGCGTTGCACTTCCTGCATACACTCCGCTTCAGATCTCGAGGTATCCGGACCCTGGTGCGCATTGATATCTTGAGGGCAAGCTCAACGTACCTGTTAGCCAAGCCAGCGTCGGATTTGACAGCCTGGTTTGCGAGTGAGAAGAGGCGCTCTATCCTCTGCCTTGCGAGATCTCGGACGTGCCCCCTGTTGAGTTTCAGCGAGAAAGCCCCCCAGCCGGTAAAAGAAAAATGCTTGCACATCTTTATTAGTATGATGATTCGACTCTCTCAACGGGCTTGGAGGATCCAACTTTGATCACAGTGATTATTGGTGAGGCTGCGCTGGAGACTGTGCCTAGGGAGATAGCCAACCACCCATCGGTCACAAGGCTCGCTGAGAGGAAGGGGAAGAAACCAGAGGAGACTCTGCTGGACATATCGTTCCACTATGCGGCGATGAAGGGGCTCAGGGATTGGGAGAGGAGAGGAAGGCCAGACATAACATTCTTGACGCTCCTTGACCTGCTGGAAAGACCTCTCAACAAGGAAGGCCAGCTCCAGGTCTATGTCCACACAATAAACAATTTCGTGATCTGGGTAGATCCAGAGATAAACATGCCCAGGAACTACACAAGGTTTGTTGGCTTAATGGAACAGCTCTTTTCGACAGGGAGAGTCCCACCCAAGGGAAAGCCTCTCATGGTGCTGAAGAAGGGGAATATCAGGGACGTGATTAATGGGGTAGAACATAGCAAAGTGGTGTTCCTCACGGAAAGAGGAAGAAAAGTCAAGCTCGAGACGTACTTCTCTAAACTTGTGAGGCAAGAAAAACCAATCCTAGTGATAGGGGGATTCCAGAGGGGGGAGTTCACGGATCTCTCTCTTGCGGACGAGCAGATCTCGGTATACAAGAAGCCTTTGGATGCATGGATAGTGGGGTCAATGGTATCGCATGAGTTGGAGAGGGCCCTAGGGATCATCTGAGGCCCGCTCACAGGCCGGGGAAGAGCCATTTTATGAAGAGCAGCAAGGCGACTATGAATATCAAAGAGGCTCCAAAGATGGCCAGCGCCATTATTAGGCACTTCAATGCCAGCTTGAGATCCCCTTCAGCCGCCTGCATATTAAAGGAGCCACCCCTACCCTTTGGGAATTTCTGTCATCGCGCCCCTCCTCGGCGCTTGCAATCCTGGTTTAGAACATCATCACTCAAAACTCAGCTTACCAGGACATGTTAAAATCCTCATCGAATTATTTAAACATGATTTTGTGGTACAAGCAGATCGGATGCAAAGCATTTACTGATGTTATAAGTGCGGCCGCCGGGATTTGAACCCGGGATCCGAAGCTTGGGAAGCTTCTATCCTAGACCGGACTAGACCACGGCCGCTCTGCTCTCACCTTTTAACTTGACCTAATTTAAAAAATCTTCGTTCGATCCTGGAACAAAAAATGAAAAGGGGGAGGGATTCCGCCTCACATCGACATGAATTCCTGCGGTGTTGGCGGGTTCGGCGAGAGGCCCTTCCTCTCCCGGATCTTCTTGATAGTGTCAGCAAGCATGCTCGACGGGACTGGCGACCACCTGGCGAATTCTGTGCCCCAGAATGCCTTGCCTGCGGTCGCGCTCCTGAGCTGATCGGAGAGGTCGAATGTCTCTGAGACGGGGATCTCCGAAACCAGGTGCATCACCTGACCTACCTGATCCATGCTGATGATCTTGCCGCGCTTCCCGGCGATTATCCTGGTGACCCCTCCCAAGAAGTCCTGGGGAACCTTCATGTCGAGCTTGATGATTGGCTCGAGGAGTATTGGGTTGCACGAGAGGAAGCCGCAGAACATTGCGTCCCGAATCGCGGGCATTATCTGACCAGGTCCCCTGTGTGCCGGGTCCTCGTGGACATTTGCGTCGACGAGCAGCACCTTGAGGCCTCTGATCGGCTCCCTCGCAAGCGGACCTTCCGAGACGTTGAGTCGGAAAGCCTGGATTATAGTGTCCTTGATCTCGCGTATGTACTGCAGACCCTTGGTGGCATCGACCAAGACGTTGACGTAGCTGTCGATTGCCCATATGCCCTTCGCCTCTTCGTTGTCCCAGCCTGCCTTCTCCCGCAGGATCCTGACCCGCTCCTTCGAGTCCATGTCCTCGTATATGACGCCCTGCTGTATCAGATCGATCGTCTCCTGGTTGAGCGGCTCAACCTTCAGGTAGAGGCGGTTGTGCTTGTTCGGGGACTTGCCCTCGAACGGGCCTCCTGCCCCGGTGAGGCTCTCTCTGTACACGACGATCGGCGGGGTGGTGGTAATCTCGATTCCGCCTGTCCTCTGCTTCAGATCCCACAGCGCGATCTCGAGGTGGAGGCTGCCCATGCCAGCGATGAGGTACTCGCCGGTCTCCTGGTTGATCTTGACTGACAGAGTTGGGTCCTCGATCGCCATCTTGTGGAGCGCGTCGATCAGCTTCGGGAGGTCCCTGCTGTACTTCGGCTCGATCGCCACTGTGACGACCGGGTCGCTTATGTACTTCATCTTCTCGAACGGGAACATTGCGTCCTTGTCAGCGGGCCTCACGAGGGTCTCGCCCGCACGCGCATTGTCAAGACCTAGGAGCGCCACAATGTTGCCTGAGGCCATCTCTGGGCAGATCTCGCGGTATGGGCCCATGTAGAGGCTGACCTGCTGTACCCTGCCTTCGCTCTTGGACATAAGTCCGTAGAGCTGCTCACCCTCGTGTATCGTTCCTGAGAATATCCTCCCGGTGACGACCGGCCCTGCATGAGGATCAACGATGACCTTGTTAACGCAGATCACAAGAGGGCCGTTCTCGTCGCAGTTGAGCATTGCCTTCCCGATGGGCGAGTTTATGTCTCCCCTCCAGATCTTGGGGATCCTGTACTTCTGCGCCTCGACTGGGTTGGGGATGTGATCGACAGCCATGTCCAAGATTGCAATGTGAAGCGGGAACTCCTTCTGCAGGCGCTCTATGTCGCCTTTATTGTAGGCATCGATTACGTCTGAGAACTTCATACCTTTTGCCTTTATTATCGGGAGCGTGAAACCCCACTTGTGCAGGGCCGATCCGAATGCCACCTGACCCTTGTCGGGGTTCACCTTCCACTTGTCCTTGAACTCCGGATCCGCGTATGTCTCGAGAAGGGCGTTGAAGTCGCGTATGATCTTGAGTAGCCGCTCCAATATCTCCTGGGGGCTCAGCCTGAGCTCTTTTATCAGCCGATCCACCTTGTTCACGTAGAGCAGCGGCCTGACCTTCTCGTCCATTGCCTGCCTCAGGACGGTTTCAGTCTGGGTCATCACGCCCTCGACGCTGTCGACGACGACTATTCCACCGTCCATCACCCTGAGGGATCGGGTTACATGCCCCGTGAAGTCAACGTGCCCCGGGGTGTCAATCAAGTTGATGACGTAGCTCTGGTCATTCTTCTCGTGCAGAAGGCTGACGTTCGCAGCCTTGACGGTCATCTGCCTCAGCTGCTCGATCTCCACGTAATCGAGCGCAAGTGCCTGCGCAGCGATCTTTTGGGAAATGAGGCCCGCGCCTGCCAGCAGGCTGTCCGAGAGGGTCGTCTTCCCATGGTCCACGTGCGCAAGGGTACCGATGTTCCTGACATTGAGCTTGTTGCTCATGAGTTTTATGATTTCTTCAGTCTGTTTATACTTCGGCAATTTACACGCCTCGCTACAAAAGGCGAAACGCAAGCTGGTTTTTAAAAGTTTCTTAATTGAGCCCCGGATCAGGAGAAAAAGGCTTACGAACAGGCATCCGCAAGCCTTGCAGGCAAAATAAGCGCGTCACTCGATCGTGGCGTGCCGCTTCTTGAGATCGCTCTCAGTGGAACCCAGCCGCTGCATGAGTTCGGCTACAAGGCTGTCCAAGAATATGTTCAGGGTCGCTTCAAATAGCGTGCCCAGGGGCGCGAGGGGCTCGTGCGAACCGAGTATCTGCCGGATCACATAGTCGTCCTCCTTTGCCAGCTTTGTCCTGCCAGGGATTATTATGTACTGATCGGAGAGCTTTGCCAATGTAGAGTCCCTGTGGGAGGTTATCGCGAGTATCTTCGCCCCGATCTCCTTTCCAGCCGTCGCGGAGGTCACAACCATCCTAGTTGTGCCTGACCCTGAGATCGATATTATCAGATCCCCTTGTCCAAGGGCGGGCGTTATGGTCTCTCCGAAGACATAGACATTAAAGCCCAAGTGCATCAGCCGCATAGCAAATGCCTTCCCAGCAAGGCCCGACCTGCCCGCACCTATCACCATTATCTTCTTGCCGTCCCTTTTGGCATCAATGAGCAATGAAATTGCATTCTCCACCTCAACGTCATCAATGACCTTCGAGGCATAAAGGACGTAGTTTGCCATCTCCCGCATGAAGCACTTGACCAGACATTCTTTTGATGACATACATCTCAGAGAAGGAGTAGAATTTTTCGGCAATTTAACTCTGTCGGCAGACAAACCCGACCGCCAGAAAGGCAGACATCAAATGCTTTCCGAATCACAGCAGCACATTCAGAACGAAGAGCGCAAGGGCAGATCCAGTGGCAGCCAGTACGAATAGGAGATCATTGCGGCCCATCCTCAGGAGGTGAAGCGAAGTCCTCTTTTTGCTCGCCCCGAATGCACGAGACTCCATCGCGTCTGCCACCAGCTCAGCCCTTCGGAATGAGCTGATTATGAGCGGTATGAGGATAGGGATATAGTTCCTGATCCTCGAGACAAAATTCCCCTTCTCCATCTCGAGCCCCCTCGATCGCTGCGCATCCATTATGTACTGAGCCTCCCTGCTGAGGGTTGGTACGAACCGCATGGCCATATTGAACGTCAGGGCATAGTCGTATGGGATTTTCAGCTGGACCATGGATTGGGTCAGGTCTTCAGGCGAAGTCGTCAGGAAGAATATCGAGAAGACGGAGATGAGGTTAAGGAAACGGAGGGACATGGCGATTGCCGAGACTGCGGCATCGAGGAGGTTGCCCGAGTAGTAGGCGGTTGGGACAAAGTTGAAGATGAATATGAATGCGATGAAGAATAGCGACCCCCTGAGGGACTGCTTCCATCTGGTCGATATCTTGCCAACATATACCATTGGCAAGAAGGAGAGGAATATGATGAAGAGTGCCAGGGGCTTTGTGAAATACACGGTGAGCGAGGCAAAGAGTATCAGGTAGACGAGCTTGGATCGGGGATCAATCCTGTGGAGGATTGTCGATCCCCTCCTGTACTCGAATGCCTTGAAGACTTTCATTTTTGCCCGCCTCGCAGCATCTGCTTGATCTCTTCGATGATTATCTCGGCTTTTATCGAGGGTGATTCCAGCCCCAACTTCCAAGAGAGCTCTGCGAGCTGCGGCGGCAGTATCGAGGATGCCTCCATGACGTCTTTCCTGACCAGGATCTCCTCGGTCGGGCCATCTGCGATGATCTTCCCCCTAGACATCACCACCACCCTCGGTATGAAGTCCGCGACGAATTCGATATCATGCGTCACCACCACCACAGTCTTCCCCTGTCGGTTCAGCTTGGTGAGCGTGGAGGCTAGCCTTGTCTTCTGGAGGCTGTCCTGCCCCGTTGTTGGCTCATCCAGGACGATTATCTGGGGATCATAGCACAGTACTGATGCCAGCGAAACGCGCTTCTTCTCCCCGCCGCTGAGTGTGAACGGGGATCGGTCGCGGTAATTGGAGAGCCTGAATTCAATCAAAGCCCACTCCACCCTCTTGGCAATCTCCTCGGGTGGCAGACCAAAATTGGTTAGCGCGAAGGAGAGCTCCTTTTCCACCGTCTCTGCGAATAGCATGTGGTCGGGGTTCTGGAATACGAGTCCGACCTTCTTTGCTAGCGTCGCAACGGTGGTCTCCTTTGTGTCAATCCCCTCCACCATGACTCGCCCGCGCTGGGGCTTGAGGAGGCCGTTCAGGTGCTTCACGAGCGTCGTCTTGCCAGCACCGTTCTCTCCCACTATAGCCAGCAGCTCGGAATTCTTGACCTCCAAGTCAATTCCATCTAGCGCATTGATGCCGTCCCCATAGGAGTACGTGACGCCCTCTATGCTGATCAAGGCACTTTCCCCCTCACGTAGGACGCGAGCTCATCGGAGGTTAGAAACCTTAGCGGTTCTCCAATAATGCCTGAAAGGCGCTTGGAAACCTGGACCACCTTCGGGAGGCCAACCCCAAGCTCGGAGACCATGTCTGAGTAGAGCACCTCCCTGGGTGACCCGTCGGCAACGATGCGCCCGCCTTCGAAGACCACGCACCTGTCGACCAAGTGGCTGACCATCTCCAGCCTGTGCTCGACGAGTATAACCGTGACCCCGTTTTTTTGGTTCAGCCTGTGCATCAGCTCCAGAACCGATTTCGCACTCAAAGGATCAAGATTGGCGGTAGGCTCATCAAGGACAAGCACCTTCGGTTTCATGGCTAGGAGCGCTGCGATTGCAACCTTCTGTTGCTCTCCGCCCGAGAGCTCCTCAGGAGACTTCTCTTTCAAGTGCGATATGCCGACAATCTCGAGGGCCTCTTCTACGCGCATCGCGATCTCTTCTATTGGGAGCGCCAAGTTCTCAGGGCCGAATGCAACCTCTCGCTCTACAGTGGTGCAAAAAAGCTCGTTCTCGGGGTTCTGGAAGACCAGCCCGACCCGCTGGGCCAGCTCATAGACCGGTGTCGAGGAGGTGCTCAACCCGTCGACCACAACCTTCCCTTTGAAGTCGCCCCCATACGAGTTAGGTATAAGACCGTTCAGCGCCCTGCAGAATGTTGTCTTGCCGCATCCGCTGGGACCGGTGATGAGAACGAATTCGCCTGGCTCTGCTTTGAAGTTGACGTCGATCAGGCTCGGAGTGCCTGAGTCGGGGTAAGTGTAGCAGAGCCCTTCAACTTCAATGATCGCCAAAACCATCACCGGGAGCACTAAACAGAGAATTTGGATTTCTAATAAATGTAGCTACTCAATCACGGGTTGAGATCTCCTTCATCTCCCCGGGTTTCAGACCTAGTTTCTCAGATATCAGGGCCAACGCCGCAGCGACTGCCTCTTCAGGGGGGGCGGAGACTTTTGCGCTTGCCGCGGACGGATGCCCTCCACCGGTCCCGGAAAAGCGCTCGACCATGGGGTGCATTACGCAGCTAGCGAGGTTCAGCGAGGTTGATCGCTGGAACCGCTCATTGAGGCGCCCTGTTATGCGGGATGTGCTGTCCTCGCTGCTCACCACGAGCGCCAGGTCTGCACCCAGATCGGTCAGGGACCGCGCAACAGAGGCCTCGAATGCCCCTATTGTCGAAGTTGCAAAGATCCAGTCCCTCGCGCGGTAGAGCCGGACTCTCGCGACTCCCTTGAGGCGCGCTATCCTTTCTGAGATGTCCTGCTCATTGAGCAGCATCTCGAGGGCAAGGGCAAAGTCCGCACCCCTCCGCATCATCTTCGATGCAACCTTGATTGATGCATTCGGCTGGACGAGGAAGCGGCGGGAGTCGTATACGAGACCGGTCAGCAGCGCCTGGACCGCACGTCTGTCCAGGTACTTTTTTGGGATGGAACGGTAGACGATCTCGCATGTTGAAGAGGTCCGCATCAGCCTCGAGTAGACCGCGCCATCGAGGCAGCCCGACTCCTCGGCGTGGTGGTCGATTATTGCATAAGGGATCTTCCTACTAGCCACCAGCCCCTTGACCTCTGGAAGTTGATCCAGCGAGGGCATATCGACCAGCACCAGGAGCCCGCATGCATCGCCCAAAGAGGTTTCGAATTCGAGGTTTAGATACTCAATTAGTTTGGATGAAGCGGCGTTCACCCCATCTGGGGTTAGGATCGACACTGATACAGATGGGCTCCGGGCTTTTAGGGCTGACTTTATCGCATATGCTGAACCTATGCAGTCCGGATCTGCATTCGGGTGGCAGACCAGGACGACCTTTCCGTATGAGGACAGGAACTCGAGAAGATCAGGCAACTCGCTTCGCCCGCACCTTTTCGTCGATCACTTCTAAAGCATGGTCGGCAGCCGCTTCGGCAAGCCGCTCCAAGTCCATGTCGACAATAGGATCAACTTGGATTTCGACATCGGCATTGAAGTCCAGACCTGCAGGGGATTGCTCCGACGTGACCCTGACGTTGAGCGAGCGTATGAGGTGCCGGTCCAAGGCCGAGAGCACATACTCCCGCGCTGCGTTCTCCCCAGCCAGGCAAATCTCCTCAATCTCTTTCCTTGAAAGGAGCGGCGGCAAACCCGTAACACTATCCAGAGGCGGGTGTCCTTCCGGAGACTTGCTCCATTATCGACTTGCGGAGTTCTTCCAGCTGCTGCTTTAGCCTGAGCTCCTGCTTCTCAACGGTCTTTATTCTGAGGTCAAGCTCCTCTTTCTTCTCGGTCAGCTCCGCAACGACCTTCTGCTTATCGGTCCTGAAGAGGAGGACTCCTACGGACTTGTAGACCACAGCGTCATCAGCTAGGGATTTGCTCTCATTGAGTGCTTTTTCAAGCTCCCTGCTCTCATACTCGAACTGTTGCTTCCTAAGCACAATTGCCTTCAGCTGTTCCTGCATTTCCTGGAACCTGATCAACTGGTTCTGTACCTGTGGCGGTATCTTTTCGGCCATTGTCAATCACCTAATTCCATAACCTCAAGAGATGTAGACAGCCAGCGTATATAAGAATTGAGTAGGGCGCGCAGTGCCGCAACCGACGAGGCTTCGATCTTCAACAGAATGGCTCCGCCTTCCTTCGAAATCGAGACCTTGGCTATCCCAGGTTTTGTGTGTTTAACCTCTGGGATTATTGAGGCAAAAAGGGCGGATGCCCTGCTCTCTTCCTCAAAATCTATCTTCAACAAAGATGAAGCGCTCATAAACCGCACCTGAATGATCTCAAGTAGATGGAGGGGCCGCACGGGAGCTTTGAGACGCTGTCAATAAAAAAGATCTCTGGCGCCCCATGGGAAAATTCGAGGCGCAACTCGGTCGCCTTCGCCCCGGAGTTGGGGGAGGCGTGTTCGCCCAGCATCTGCTTCAGGCACTCGTAAAGCGGGATCAGATCCTCCCTCTCTGGAGCGGGGAGGACCAACGGCCTGTGTCTTGTGCTCGTCGGCGACCTGACTGCGAGCTCCCTGATAAGCTGCACGCGCTTTATGAGCAAAGACGCGACCGGTCTTGGATCCCCTGTTTTATAGCATTCAATGAGGCTCGGCCCTCCGAATCTGCTATGCACTAACCACAGCTTCGAAGAGTTTTTGCTCCGGGCATATTCAAAAAGGTAGGGCAGGCTTGTTTTGCCCCGAGTAAATGTAGAAAAGGCCGCGCAGCATGCGGCCAAGTCGTTGCAGAGGGTCCTTGTCCTCTGGCTGGGCCTGAGCGAAGTTGTCAGCAGTATGGTCATAAAAGACCGACATCTACTGACTTTACTTCAGCTTGAGCTCGTCGGGCGTCAGTGTCTTGCCAAGCGTGGTCTGGGGCACAAATGCGCCGCCGGCAAAGCGAACGCCGCACGCCCTGCAGTCCCAAATCCCCGCTGCCACACGAACAAGCTTATCGACCGACTTGCACTTTGGGCACCGGAGACCCTTCTCGGATTTTTGCTCAATGGCAAGCAGGCGCTTCCTCAGCGTTGCGCCGTACCTCGGGCCGAACCTTCCTGCAGACTTGACGGATTTTGTCTTTGCCATTAGTACTCACCAACCTTGTCGCAGTTGAGCTTAAGAGACTCAACCACCTTCTTGCGGATTTCCTGGCTTTTATCTTTAGCTATTTCAACTGCGCGGAGAACCTCTTCTGGGGTGAGGTACCCAGACTCACCTTTCTGCATCGCACAGAGCATCCCGTTCTGCTTGAAGGCTACGCTTAACCTGCAGTCAAGGACCTCTTCCTCCTCGAAGGAAGGATCCACGAAAAGCTTGTTGCCTATTTTTGCCAGTGTGATGTTTATCGGAATGTCGGTCAACGGCATAGGCAGGCGCTTTCCTGTGAGCTTGACTGTATCGCCCTCTATGCATGCCTCAGGCATCGATGCAGTTAGCATCGCTGAGAGGGCGGCCAACGCAGCAGCATCAATGAGGTTGCCGCAGTGGTCAAGTATGTAGACGTCCACATGGACTATCCAGACCTTCTTCCCTGGGATCAGGCAAAGCTTTGTTGTGTCCAAGACCTTGGATTCCCTGAGACCCCGGTCAACGACCCTCGCAAGCTCAACCGCCACCTCGTCCGGCTTGCCAGGCTCGAACTCTGGGGAGGCAAACGGCACGAACTCGGCGCCTACTTGCATCACGCCCTCGTTAGGGATGTCCGGGAATGGATCGCCCACTTCGAACTTGATGCCTGCAATCACTTTGGTGCCGCCTATTGAGACCAGGGCTGATCCTTCCGCTTTCTCTACAAGCCCTGTCTGGATCGTTACCTCCCTGTAGTCGGTCAGCGTCCTGCCGTCCATCCTCCTGCCGCTCTCCGAGAGCTCGATTATCTGTCTTCTCTTAACCGTCGGGACTATCCTCTGGCTCATCGCTCATGCCTCCTCCTCATTAGAAACTGCGCCCTTGAAGTGACTCTCAATCGCTTCCTTCTGCTTTTTGTAGACCTCAATGCAGCCCTTCTTCAGCAGCTCAATCGACTGCAGGAACTCGTCATGTGTGATCTGCCCATCCATCTGCAGCAAGGTCACGGCATTCTTTGACGGCATATATGCCATCGGCATGTCGGACTCTCCGGCCTTGTCCTCCTTGTCCTGGACGTCCAAGACTAGCTTCCCCTCCACCTTTCCGACTGCTATGCTCGCAACAAGGTCCCGCATCGGTATGCCAGCATCAACAAGCGCCAGCGAGGCAGCCGAGATTGAAGCACACCTGGTGCTGCCATCGGCCTGTAGGACCTCTATGAATATGTCAATGCTTGTCCTAGGGAAGAACTCGACAAAGATCGCGGGCTCAAGCGCCTCGCGAATGACTTTGGATAGCTCCACCTCCCTCCTTGATGGCGCCGGGGACTTCCACTCTTCAACTGAGAACGAGGCCATCCGGTAGTAAGCCTCGACCCTTGCCTTGTCTGAAAGGGCGAGGTGCTTAGGATGGGACTCCCTCGGACCCATTACACCAACAAGAATCTTGGTTCTCCCCCACTCAACATAGGCTGAACCGTCAGTGTTCTTCAGGACGCCCAGCTGGAACTTTATAGGTCGAATCTCGTCCAGCCGTCTTCCGTCGCACCTTATTCCATCCTCAGATATTAATCTCTCAATCTTTGACTCGCTCATAATTTCACCTTCTCTTGTTGACCAAAAATTCCCTTACCCTGTCTGTGAGACCGGTGGTGTGAGCCTCGGCCTCTATCTTGCGGATCGCCTCAGCAATTATGGCTTCCTCGTCCCGGGATTTTCCGGATATCCATACCCTTCCGTTCTGACCTACGAGGATTTGTGCACCAGTCTCTTTCTTCAGCATTGTTATCATTGATCCTTTCTTCCCGATTATCCGCGGGACCCTTGTGAAGTCCACATCTATTACTGTGCCCCGGTGTATCTTGCCGAGACCGTGATCCCTCGCAGTCAAGGATGGGTTCCTCGTCCTGTCAAAGGCCATGACTGTGGCGATCACCATCTCGCCAATGTCCAAATACCTCCTGGCCTCTTCCTTGAGAGGGTTCAGCGGCTTGGACAGGAACTCTGAGGCGAAGAGAACCCCTTGGTACGGGGACCTTATGTCGAGCATCCATGCAGTGGATATGCACTCGACAACCTTGCCGATCACCACGTCTCCCGGCTGAGGGATATAGCAACCCCTCAGAGGGATTACCGAGATCACATTGTTCCTGATGTCGGCGAGCCCGACCATCGAGGAATAGTATTTTCCGCCCTCACGATACACATTGAATCCGGACTGGTAATTCCCTTCGGCAAGAAGTGTGCCAGGGGAAACCAGCTGTCTTGGTTCAAAGAAAGTCGTCATTCAAACACCTCATAGCTTTTTGATATCAATTTCACAATTACCCCTTGTCAGCTCGTTTATGCGGTCCACAAAGCTCTGCTGTATGCCAGCAGGCAGAACCATTTCTCCCCTCCAAGATCCATCCGAGAGCCACTCCGACCGCGTCACGTTGCCCATCTTTGAGATGACGCTGTAGACCCGCCTCGCATGGGCTGAGGGGATGCCTATCTTCGCTACCACTTGAGAGATCTTCAGGGGAAGCTCAGTCCTCAGGGACTTTATTACATCCTGAGCCTGTTCCTCGACCGATCTGAAAGGGTCTATGCTCACCCTCACGTTTTCCATCGCGTTCTCTATCCGCTGAGGGGGGTGAGGCAACCCAGTCTTCGGGTCAATGCAATTGCGCGATATGAAGTTGACTATCTGCTTCCGCTTGTTCTCGATCATCTCGCGGCGCTGTTCAGTCGTGAGCTGGAGCTCGCCCTTCTTGATAATCGAGGCGGCAACAGCCTTCGGATCCTCGGTGCCGAAGTTCTTCTTCAGGGACTCCTCAGATGCCTTCAGACCCTTGCTGGCATCCTTGTAGATGATCTCGCTCACGAGGAGCTCCTTGAAGTCGACTTCCTTGCCATTCCTGAGCGCCCAGGCGAGATCTGGGTCTACCATCACCTCAAAGTGCTCTCCTCTAATCACTAGCCTGGCAATGACCGACTTCTCTTCTTTCGGCATGAGCCTACGCCTTTAGCTTTTCTATGTATTCCATAAGCTTTTGGGGCGGGAGGTTCTCGAATTTCCCAGTCTCTGTCCGGAGTATTGCCATCTCAACCTTGGTGGAGTCGAGGTTCCCCTCTATAACTGAGGCAAGTGCCTTCAGCGCCAGCATTATGGCATCATCTACCTTGAGGTCCTGCTGGTAGTTCTTTTCGAAGAACTCGGTTACCGTCTGGCTTCCGGCGCCTATCGAAACGGCATAGTATCCCGCGTATGCACCGCTAGGCTCAGTCATGAAGAGCTTCGGCCCAAACCTGTCTACGCCTGCAATGAGCAGGGCCACCCCGAATGGCCTGACGCCCGCGTGTTGCGTGTAGATCTGCTTCACTTCACTCACTTTCTTGGTCAGGACCTCGACATCGATCGTCTCATCATAAAGCATCCTGTTTATTTGGGCCTCCTGCCTCGCCCGCTCAATCAGGATCCTTGCGTCAGAGGAGAGCCCTGCAAAAGTTGCGCCCACGTGCTCGTCGATCTTGAGGATTTTTTCCATTGATGCTGGATCGATTAGGGGGCTAATCCTCTTCTTCTCCACCGCGAGGACTACGCCGTTCGTGCACCTGATCCCGATAGCAGTCCAACCGCGCCTAACTGCCTCGAGGGCATATTCAACTTGGAAGAGGCGACCATCAGGCGAGAATATCGTGATCGCACGATCATAACCCATTCCTGGAGGGCTAAACATTTCATTTCACCACATGTAACAGCGACATATTACGCTAATGATATTTTACTTTCAGCATAAAAGACTATGCACATTTTATATTCTTTTCGCACAGACTACTCAGTAGCCAGTGCCATCAGCAGATCTCTCTCGGTGAGTATGCCGATAATGCTGCCGCCGTCCTCAACAAGCACTGCCCCGACCCCGCTGGTCCTTATCAGCGGTGCGACATCCCCTAGCTTGTCCTGCGGATGCACCCTCAGGGCGCCCTCACTCATTATCTCCTTCGCGGGAACCGAGATCACCTGATCCATCTCGTCCAATATGATCTTCCTGAACGCCTTCCCTTCGCCAAAGTATCTGACTATATCCATCGTAGTGACGATCCCCCTGACGTCAGCCCCCTCCACGAGTGGGATCCTCCTGAACCCGTTAGAGACCATGAGCCGGGCAATTGATTTTATCGTTACGTTCGGTGACGCCATCACTGGGTTTCTGGACATGTAATCCTCAACCACCCCAGTCATCGATCTACCCGAGAGGTACCTCACCACATCATACTCGGTTATTATCCCCTTCAGTATGCCGCCGTCCACAACAGGGACCGAACCGACATTCTCACGGATCATCTTCCCGAGCACATCAGAGAAGGTCTCCTTGACATCGGCACAGATGACCTCTCTTGTCATTATCGACTCCACCGGGGCGTAAAGCGCGGAGAAGAATCGCCCTCCATACCTGAGCTTGACAAGGTTGTAGTACTCTCCGCCACCGAAGAAATTTACCATGTCCGTGGCAGTGACGATCCCTGTGAGCTCCCCCTTGCTTGTGGTTATCGGGATCCTCCTTATCCCATTGGAGAGCATCATGTCTATTGCCTTAATTATTGGGGTGCTGGCGGTTGCGGAGATCACAGGCTTCTGAACCAGATATTCCAGCTCTTTTGGCTTGCTGTAGACGGTGTTAGAGAAATTCGGGGTTCCATCGCTCCTCAAAAATCCCCTCACTACCCTTCGGCTCATAACAAATTCCACATGATCATACTATGCGAGGCATCTAAAAAAGTGTTTGATGGAGGAGGCGGCTACTGCCGTATGCGGTGTTTGTGTGCTTCGTAGAATTCAGGCATGTGCTTCTCGACTAGGCTCAGCATCTCTTCGTCGCTGATCGAGAGGGCCTCCCCGGAATCAAACTTTTTGAGCACTTCCTTGTAGATCTTCATGACCCCCTCAGATTCCTTGTCCACCTTCTCCCCGTTCTTAAGACCAAAGTAGTAGTTTATCCAGAATGCAACGCCCGCGTTTCCGGAGTACGGGGTTATCGACACTCCAGGGGGGACGCCAAGCAGCTTCTCCGTGTCGAAAGGCAGGTACATCTCTATGTTTTTCAGGGCCCCGTCTGCATGGATGCCCGCCCTCGTAACGTTGAAGTTCCTTCCAACGATTGGGTAGTAGGGAGGTATGTAGTAGCCAATATTCCGCCGGTAATAGTGCGCCATCTCTGTGATTGCGAGCGTGTTCATCCCGTCCAGCCCTCCCTTCAGACCGGAGTATATGAATACCATAGCCTCGAGCGGGACATTGCCAGCGCGCTCGCCGATCCCTAGCAGGGTCGTGTTGTTAAGCGAAGCCCCGTACATCCAAGCGGCCGTGGCGTTGGCTATACCGAGGTGGAAGTCGTTGTGGCCGTGGAACTCGAGGTACTCGGAAGGGACTCCAGCAAGCTGCCGCATGAGATAGAATATCTTGGGTATGCTTCTGGGCAACGCAGCCTTTGACCAAGGCAGCCCGAGCCCCAGGGTATCAGGAATCCTTAGCTTCACAGGAATCCCGTATTTCTCTGAAAGCTGCATGAGTCGCTTGGCAAATGGGATCACGACCCCCAAGATGTCTGCACGGGTGCAGTCCTCCACATGTGCGCGCATGATTATGCCAGATTTTAGCCCCTCCTCCACGACATCGAGGTATTTCTGGATCACCTGGGAGCGGCTCAAGCCCTTGAACTTGTAGAATATGTGGTAGTCCGAAATGGACGCCAGCATCCCGACCTCGTCGACTTTGGCCTCCTTGGCTATCTTGAGGTCTTCTTTGCTGGCCCTGATCCACCCTGTGATCCGGGGGTAATCAAACCCGAGTTCCCTTACCCTTGTTACGGCCTCTTTGTCCCTCTGGGTGTAGAGGAAGAACTCGGACATGAGGATCTTGCCTTTTGGCCCTCCTATGCGGTGGAGAAAGGTGTAGAGGTCTACTATCTGGTTCACCGTGTACGGATCCCTTGACTGCTGCCCGTCCCGGAAGGTCGTGTCAGTTATCCAGAGATTATCAGGGACTTCCATAGGGACATCTATGCCGTCCCAGATAATCTTTGGGGGGGATTCGAACGGGAATATGTCCTTGTAGATCTTTGGGGATTGAGTCTCAGCAACATCGTACTCAGAATAGTCTATCCGCTCTCCCTTCAACGCCTTGAGAAGGTCGTCACGCGCCTTTTCGTTCAAGAGGGACATCCACTATACACTCCGGGAAACAAATGGTTTATTATTTAATAGCTTTTAAATATATCGCTTGAAAAGTGAACTTGAATTAGTCTTCACCATTAACATTAAAAAATATTTCAAATTCGCCATGTTTGACTATAATGATGTTTGAAAAAAGGGCATGCAGGCTCAAAAAAATTTAGAAAAATGCAAGAATTGCCTTTCTTTTTTTGAAAAAAAGGATTTACAAATGTAAAGTGGGCGCAGGGCATTCCCCTGCGGGGCTTTCGCCCTCAGTCCGTCGCAGGTTCAACATCTTTAGCATTCTGACTTGACTGGGACGGCTTCTTCATCCCCAACCCCTAATTCCCGCGTATCTCTTTTATTTTTTCCTTCGCCTTCTTTATGGTCCCAGCCGAGACGATCGAGGTTGCGTGCCCCCCTGAGAGCTGCAGTTCGATTCTGCGTCCCAGGCTGCACTGGATGGCCTTCAGCGCCATTTGATCCAGCTTTACAATTGCGTACTGCCCGTCAGAGCCGACCAATTTTATCCTGGATTCCGGTGGCGAGAACTTGGCTATGGCGGTGGGGATCAGGCTGGGGTTAAGCCCCCCGGAGCTTTTGAACACCAAGTACCTAGTCCTGAGATCCCTGCACTTCAAAACATATCCCCAAATAAAGTATTCCAGACAAGGATAAAAAAATTCATGCCAGGTTGAGGAATCGGAGGATCTTCGATTCCTCCCCCTTCCTGAGTTGGACGGATATCTTTACCCTGATTACATCATCACTGTCAGAAAGGCGGAGGGATCCGGAGAAGGCTTTTTGCTTGTCTAGCCGCAAGAAGAAGGTTGACCTTGAGTCGAAATAACGGTCCATCTCGTCCCTGAGCCGAAGGATGTCCCCGGGCGGGAGCAGCTTTGTGATGTAATCCACCACATCCTTAGCGGCTGAGCCCTCCTCCTCGAGAGAGGCTATCCGTATCTCGTTCCCATGGTGGCCCTTAGCGAGGGTGTATTTGACTGCGGCAGAGCCGCGAATCGCCTCTGGAAGGAGGTTCAGCAGAGCCTGCTCGACCTTTTTCTGGTCCTCTGTCGCGTGGCATATCAGGCTCATTGAGACTTTCGATATCATAAGAAACTGCACCAGGTTTTATGAAAAACGTAAAGATTGCCCTTTGAGGGCAAATGGCGTGCTTCTCTCAAAGGCCCCTTGCACGCTTTCCGGCTGCGGTCAGGCCTCTGTAGACTCGGCCGCGCTGTGCAGGATGGGTTATCCAGCAGAGATCCTTGTCGCTCTGGATGGATGGGTTCGATGGATCGACAAGTATGACTTCATACCACGCATACCTGCCGTCTGACCCGACCCAGTAGCTGCCCAAGACATTCATGTTCGGGAACTTCTTTGCAGCCCTCTCTTCAGCTATCCATCTCACGCTCTTATTGACAGTGAGGCCGTAGATCCCCATCCGTTTGGGGCGCCGCCCTGAACGCGGGCGCTGCACATTCATAGGACCCCTTATCACCCTTACTCTAGCCACAACAATGCCAGGCTTTGCCTTGTACCCAAGAGACCTGGCCTTGTTGAGCCGTGTAGGATGCTCGAGCGGGCAGACTGCGGGCTCGCGCCGCCACTTGATGAGGCGCTCTGTGCGCAGGCTCTTCACTAGCCCCTCTCCGGGGCTCCGCCACGCATCCCTGATGTATTTGTAAGCAGACATTGTCGCACCAACCGCAGACTAAAGCGTCTTAAAGGCGTTTATAATGTTTTCGGCTATGAGTACGGCTCCCAGCGACTGGGCCTCCCTAGTCTGGGCGCCTATGTGCGGGGTAGCAATCACATTGGGGAGGGATACAAGCTCCTTCTCCTCAGGTGTCTCCGGGGGTTCGTGCTCGAATACGTCCAAGGCGGCACCTGCGATCCTCCCGCTTTTCAGGGCCCTCAAGAGCGCGGCTGTATCGACAACCTCCCCCCTTGAAGCGTTTATGAAGAATGCGCCTTGCTTCATAGATGAGAAGGCAGAGTCGCCAAACATGTGGTAAGTCTCTGGCAAGAGAGGCACATGAACGGTCACCACATCAGACCTGGAGAGAAGATCTTCGACCCGGTTTACCCTCTCTGCACCTAGCCTTGCTAGGGCGCCCTCGTCGACAATGACATCGTAGACGAGTATATTCATGCCAAATGCCTTGGACCTCTCCGCGACTGAACGCCCTATCCTCCCGAAGCCGACCACCCCAAGGGTCTTGCCGTTCAGCTCGGTGCCATGGAGCTTCTTCTTCTCCCACAGCCCCCGCTTCATTGAATCGTTTGCTATGTGTATTCGCCTTGCAAGGCTGAGCATCATCCCCATCACAAGCTCAGCCACTGCAACGGTAGACATCTGAGGGGTGTTGAGGACCTTTATCTTGGCCTCCTCAGCAGCCTTGACGTCGATTGTGTCAAGGCCCACCCCGACCCTCCCGATGACCTTGAGATTCTTTCCCATTTCAATTATTTCGCGCGTTACCTTGGTCCTGCTCCTTACGATTAGCACATCATAGAGCCCGATTATGCTCTTGAGCGAATCGTATGAGATGTCAAATTTCTCGTCGACTTCGAACCCTGCGGCCCTAAGCCTCGATCCGCACTCGGCATCGACCTCATCGGCAATCAGCACCCTCATCTGGGGACACCTAGCGTCATTTAAACCCTCAAGGGCTGTAAAATAGTTTATGCTCCAGTCAAAAACTAAGGGGGCGGAGGGATCGCAGCGGATCCAGGATCGCGCCCGTACGGCACATCAGGCTGCCTTTGATGCCGCAAGAGGTCCAGCAGATTGGGTTAATATAGATTCGGCGCAGAAATATTAGAGGAGCTTTAAAATGATAGCAGGTCTGGTAGGCAAAACGCATGTAGGCAAGACAACCTTCTTCTGCGCCAGCACTCTTGCCCCGGCCAAGATAGGGGCGGTGCCATTCACCACAATAGAGCCTAACCAAGGGATCGCCAGCATAAGGGTAAAGTGCGTGTGCAGCGAGATGGGAGTCAAAGACAATCCCAGGAATTCGGTCTGCATCGATGGGATCAGATGGGTTCCAGTGAAACTAGTAGATGTGGCTGGGCTCGTCCCTGACGCTCACAAAGGCCGCGGACTCGGGAATAAGTTTTTAGATGACCTGCGCCAGGCGGACGGCTTCATACAGGTAGTCGACGCATCTGGCAGCACGGACGCCAATGGGAATGCCTGCCAACCCGGGGCCAGAGATCCCGTCGACGACGTGAGGTTCCTTGAGCATGAGATAACGATGTGGATGACAGGGATCCTGAAGAAAGATTGGGACAGGGTCGTCAAAGGAATAAGGCAGCTCAAGGAGGACGGTATCACGCTGCTAACCGAGAGGCTCACAGGCCTGATGATAAGCAGGCGGCATGTCCTGGCTGCGATCGGCGCGAGGGAGGAGCTGAAAAAGAGGATTGACGAGTGGACAGAGGAAGATTTGAGGACGTTCGTTGAGGAGCTGAGGAAGGCCTCAAAACCGATGGTGATTGCCGCGAACAAGATAGACATAAGGCAGGCAGAGGAGAACATCGAGAGGCTGAGGCAGGAGTTCAAGGACAGGACGGTTATCCCCTGCTCGGCAGAGGCCGAGCTGGCATTGAGGCTTGCAGCCAAGAAGGGGATCATCAGCTACAACCCAGGCGACCAAGATTTCAAAGTTCTCAAGGAGGAGAGCCTGAACGAGAGGCAGAAAGAAGGGCTTCGCAAGATAAAAGACCTGCTAGAGAAGTGGGGGAGCACAGGGGTGCAGGAAGCTTTAGAGAGCATTTACAAGAAGGAGCTGAAGATGATATCGGTATTCCCAGTCGAGGATGCGAACAAGCTGACAGACCACAAGGGCAACGTGCTCCCTGATGTTGTGCTTGTCCAGGAAGGGACTACTGCAAGGGGGCTGGCCTACAAGATCCACTCGGATCTGGGCGAGGGATTCTTGCATGCGATCGACGTCAGAACAGGGCAGAAGATCGGCGAAGACTACAGGATCAAGGACAGGGATATCATCAAGATAGTCTCCGCAAAAGGCGTGCGGGGTTAGCCGAACTTCTTGAAGTAGTAGCCCGACTCCCGCTTCTCCCCGAATGACCTGATCCCTGATTCAGCGATCCTCTTCCTCAGGGAGTCGGCGTAAGCCTTCGAGATCTCTCCCCTCTTTTCCATGAAGTCAATGACTTCTAGGCCTTCCGCATCCGTGCTGCACCGCTGGAGGAAGTCAATGACAGACGGATCGTATCCCCTGCCCCTGTCAACCTTCAAGGGGTGGGCGCCCCCCATATCTGAGCTGATCTCCCTGTAGAGGTTTGGATAATCCCGCTTCAGCTCCTTCTCAGAAAACCCCATCAGCCTTGACCTCCGATAGCCTTCCGGTATTCATGAAGCAAAAAAGATCTGCCTGGTCCCCCTTTTATCGATTCCCAAGGCAGGGGTTCATCCTCGGAATAATTAGGCTGCATCGTCCCAAAGTCCTTCTTGATGCCCTTGAGCACGCGCCTCCATGTCCCGAGGTCGCCTTGGCCGCCCTCAGAGACGTCCTTGAGCGCGATGAGCAGGGCGGATGAGGCCTCCCTGCCTGATACAGACAGAAACGACTGCACTGCCCCCCACCTGTAATCCATCGACTCAAACCTCCGTATCCCCAGATCAGAGCAGATCTCCCTCATCCTTGATACCCTGGATCTGTACTCTGGCTCGCTGACCATGCGGGTCCACTGGAATGGCGTATTTCCCTTCGGGATCATTGGGTTCACGCTTACGTGGATCGATCTCGGGTCGAAACCTGCCGAGATCGCCCCTGCGAGCATCGGCCGCAGCAGCTCCAGATCTGTCATGGCTTCGCCAGGTATCCCCACCATGAAATAGAGCTTCAAGGATCTTATGCCAGCCCTTCGAGATGCCTCAAGGAACGCTGCCATTTCCGATTCGTCGAGGGGCTTGTTTATCACCCCCCTCAGGCGGCTTGAAGGCGACTCTGGGGCGATCGTGATTGACCGTTGACCGCCTGCGGCAAGGAGATCGGCCAAATCACTGCCCTTCTTCGAGACCCTAACAGACGGCAGCGAGTATTTTACATGCCTGTCGCGCATCCATGCCAGGATCTCGCATATTTCCCTGTGGTCGAAGAACGCAGAACTTATGCACGTGACCCGATCGAGACCCGAGAGGGGCAGGCCTTGTTCCAAGATCTCCGTCACCTTTCTGTAGGAGCGCTCCCTCTTGGGCCTGTAGAGGAAACACTCCAGGCAGAACCTGCACCCTCTGTTGCAGCCCCTGCTTACCTCGAGCAAGAATGTCGAGGAGAATCCCTGCCCAGAAACCGGGTGGACTTGTCTGACCGCGTGCGGTGCATCCTCAAGCGAGTCCACAATCCCGCGCTCGGCCTCAACGCCTGGGGCGTAAAGGCCCGGCCTGGATCCTGCCAACTGCTTGGGGCCATCCCCCTCTGAGAGCCTGTCTAGGAGGTAGTCGAGGACAGGCTCTGACTCGCCCACAACAAAGAGATCGACAAAATCCTCAAGGGGGGACGGGTTGGAGGATACGGCGGGTCCGCCGGCGATCACTACGGGGCGCTTCCTTCGGGAAGCGAAGAGCTCGATCGAGGAAGAATCAAGCATGTCAAGCATGCGGAGATAGTCGATCTCATGCTGGAGGGAAAACCCCACGACATCGAACGCGCCCAGCGGAAGGTTCGACTCCAGGCTGACCGGAGGGACCCTGAACCCCGAGAAGAAGAAGCGTTCGCAGAGGCAGTCCTCCCTGCTGTTTATGAGCTCATAGAGTAGCCTTACAGCAAGGTTGCTGATCCCGACAGAATATGGGCTCGGGTAAGCCAGGGCGAACTTTAGCCTCACCTTCCTGTGGTCTTTCTTGACTACGTTCCTCTCGAACGGTATAAGTATAGAATTCACCGCCTCGGGCGCATTTCAAATTCCACTTTCGAGACGACCACGGTCTCAGGGGGGACGTCCCTATGGACAGAGGCGTGTGGGCCTATCCAGCTAGAGTGCCCGATCTTTACGCCAGGGTAGATCGAGACGTTGATCCCGGTCTTCACTCCGTCCCCAAGGAATGCCCCCAGCTTCCTGTGCCCGGTGTCCACCATCTTCCCCTTCAGCGATGCCCTGATGTTTCTTTCGTCGAACCTCAGGTTGGCAGTGATTGTCCCTGCACCTATGTTGCAGTCCCTGCCCAGAACGCTGTCGCCTATGTATGAAAGGTGACCTATGTGGGTTCGTTCCATGATGACGCTGCCCTTGATCTCGCACGCGTTGCCCACCCTCACGCCTTGTGCCAGGTAGGTGTAAGGCCTGAGATAACAGTTAGGTCCGACCCTGCAGCAAGAAGAGATCCAGACGGGGCCCTCAATGTATGAGCCTGACAGGACTGTTGCGCCCCTTTCGATTACAACATCGCCCCTTATCTGTGCCCCCTCCTCAACGGCCCCCTCGACTGATCTCCCCTTCACAAGCTCGTCGAGCAGGAGGCGGTTTGCCTCAAGCACGTTCCAAGGCCTCCCAACATCGACCCAACTCTCGCCATCCAGCTCATACACTGAAAAGACCATCCCGCCCTCAGTGGCGAGGTTGATTGTGGTGGTCAGCTCATACTCGCCCCTCTCCGAAAGGGGCGTGATGTCAAGGTACTTGAGCAGGCTTCCGGGGAGGAGGTACATGCCTGCGTTCACCAGGCCTGGAGCTGGTTGAGAGGACTTCTCCATTATCCGTAAGAGGCGCCCGCCGCTCGATTCAATGGCGCCATATTCGGAGGCATTGGGAAGCTTCACCGCTCCGATCACCGCCCCCCGCTTGCCGGACTCCTCCCAAAAAGAGACCATCCCAGCCAGGGACGATGGCTTGAATGCGAGGTCTCCGTAGACAAGGAGAAAGTCGTCGCCACCGATGAGCGGCGCAGCCGCCCGGAGCGCGTCGCCAGTCCCACCTGTGTGCCCCTGATCGACGTATTCGACCCTGACCGAGAATGCGCTGCCATCGCCTATGCATGAAGCTATCTGATCAGCCATGTGGTGGACGACAATTATTATCTCATTTATCCCGACCAATTTCAAAGCCCGGATTGTATGGAAGATGAGGGGCGAACCCCCTATGGGAAGGATGTGTTTCGGGCGGCTGCTGTTCAATGGGTCAAGCCTCTCACCCTTCCCAGCAGCGAGTATAACGCCCTTCATTCAAGATCACCCATTGCGGCCTTTACGAGCGCCACCGCTCGATCAGCAAGCTCTTTTGCAACAGACCTTTCCTGGGACTCAGAGGTTACCCTGACGAGGGGCTCGGTCCCCGAGGGTCGGATTAGCACCCAAGAACGGTCAGCCAAACTGACCCTCACGCCGTCAACCTCATCCAATTCGACGCCGCTGAGCCACCCTAGCGCTCTGGAGGAGACAGCCCGCATCAGCGCTTCCTTTTTGATGCTCTGGCATGGCACAGACCTCCGCTCCGTGTGGAAGGCTGGGACTCCTTCGCAAACCTCGGATGGACGGAGGTGCGACTCCTCAAGCATCGAAAGGAAGATAATCGAGGAGAGGACTCCATCGGGGCAGAGGGACTCCTCAGGGAAGATCCATGCCCCGCAAGTCTCCCCGCCGAATGACCCCCCAAGGTCGATGAGGGCCTCAAGAACATAGACATCGCCAACAGGAGCCCGGTGGATCCTCCCCCCTGCGGCTTCAACCATGAAATCGACTACTGACGAGGTATCAACATTTACTACGATGTCCTTCTTTCCGCCCTTGACCATCTCCGAGGCAACGAATGCCAACGCCAAATCCTGCTTCAAGAAACGGCCATGCTCGTCCACAACCGCGAACCTGTCTCCGTCGCCGTCATATGCGAACCCCACATCCAGTCCTTTGGACTTGACCAGCTCCGAGAGGGACGAGAGCGAGGACTCGTTCGGCTCAGAACCCCTCCCCTTGAATAGAGGATCCGGGTGCGAGTTCACAACCTCCAGGTCGCACCCTGCTGACTCGAACGCCAGCGGCGCCGTCAGGCATGTCGACCCATTCCCGGGATCCAGCCCAACTCGCCAAACATCTCGGAATTCCCTCCTGGATGAGAGCCATTCCAGATATCTGTGGAGGCCGGCTCCATGCCTCGAGGACCCGACCGAATCCCACCTACTGCACGCCATATTGCCCCTCAAGCAATTCACCAGCGATCGATAGTCGGAAGGCTTCCAGGAGGCGCCCCTGCCGTCGAAGATCTTCGCCCCGTTGTACTGCGGGGGGTTGTGGCTTGCAGTGATCATCACTCCGCCAGCCAGTCCTCTGGATAGGAAGGCGAGCGCCGGCGTCGGCATTAGTCCATATGAGACGGTATGCGATCCGCCAGCGTTCAGCCCGCATCGGAATGCGTCAGCCAGGAGGGGCGAGGTCGACCTAACATCGTATGCGACAGCGTATGTGCCTGGCTTCATTAATGAGGACGCCAAACCGCACTTGAAAAAGAGGTCTGGCGTCACCTCTTCCATTGCGATGCCCCTCAACCCGGAGCTGCTGATCAAATGATCCATTTTTGACATCAAAAGAGAATTGGGGGGAGGTAATAAAATAGGTTTTTACTGGGGCGGCTGTGCCTCAGGCTGCGGAGGTGGCTGGACAGGGGACCCTGCCTCAACGAGCTCGCTCTTCCTTACTTCGATCTTCCTCAAGGGATAGACCGACTTCGCTGCATTGTAGATCTCTGAGGCGATCTTGCCTAGCACCAGCTGCTGCGCCAGCTCGTCGTAGAGCAGTTGCGAGCTCTTCTTGTTGACGGTGTCCTCCATCAGGTGGCGTATCATCCGCTTCTGCGAGCTCTTTGTCCTCACGGCCGAGAGTGCGATGATGCCGACACGGACCTTGTAGCCGTCCTTCGTGACCATGTTGAATATCCCGTCTATCCTGGATCCTCCTCTCCTCACTAGGCTCCTCAGGTAGTCCCTCGCAAGGTCATGGCCTATGAACATCGTGTATGCCTTATCGCCCTCAACCTTGGTGATCCTGAAGTGCAGCTTGACGTGCAGAAGCGAAAAGTCCTCGGTTATGTTGTAAAGAGTGGTCTCCAATACGCGACCTACCAGCTTCTGCGGATCATCAGCGAGAGTTTTTCCGATCTCGACATTACCGAAAGCGGCAGGTGCGTACACATTATACCACTTCTTCTGCCGCCACTTATCCTTCAATTTAACCGGTGCTTTCGTTTCGGACATGATCTCACCGCAGTATCAGGTGAGAAAAGAAGAAGATCAATATAAACTTGTTTTCAGGCATTTTACGCAGATTTTTTCCCCAGCGAGGCTATCGCGCGCTCTGCAGTTTGAATGCAGAAGAGCAGGTCGTCGACCGTCCGCAGGAAGGACTGCAAGTCGCTGGACGAGGAGATCCTGACTGTCAATTTTCCGCCTGAAGTGGAGATCTCTATCTCTGTCCCGGCAGGTGCGCCCTTGTTGTCTGGGGAGACCGCGCGCATGACAGTCTCTGCAGCTTCATGGCTACCGTAGACCCTCTCGATCAGGATCTCCGACCTCAAAGCTTGACGCCCCCTATCATCTTTGCAATTATCTTGTCCACTAACGTTAAAAATGCCTCCTCCTTGCCGACAGGGATCTGCCCGCCGGCTGCGATATTGTGCCCTCCCCCTGCCCCTCCCACCTGCTCGGAGGCTTCCCTTATCGCGGATCCGAGATTGAGCCCCCTCCGCACCAGATCAGTTGTCCCTCTTGCAGAGACCTTGACGACCCCCTCTGCGTTCGAGAGGCCAAAAATTGGCTTGCTCCTCGTGAAAGGTTTCATGGAAAATGCGATCGAGACTATTGTCCCGATCATCCGGTCATCAATATTGCTCCCCGCAAGAATCACCTGTATGCTGTTCATCACTCTTAGGGACGACGGGTTGTTTTCGAGCCACCTGAGGTAGCCCGAGATCTTCTTCCTGTACTCGGTGAGAAGCTCCCTGAGCTCCGTGAGGGCGCCTGCCCGGTCCCCAAGGCATAGCGCCACACCCAGGCCATATTTCCCAAGGCGCCCGCAAGCATTGACCGATGAGGCATACTCCCTGGCGTCCCTCATTGGGGAGTCTGCAGCCTCGGATTTTATAGTATACAGGACGCCCACGACGCTTTCGGCATCCTGGCTCGAGAGCCCTTGGGAGATAAGGTATTTTATCAGAGCGCTTGTGACCTGCCGGATCTCCTCATTAGACAGATCCGAGATGGATCTCCAGCTGCCGTCCTGCTTTCGGGGCTCGATCCCTGCATTCTTCAGGAACTTGAAGCAGGCCCCCTCGTCCCCGCTCAGCCCGGGCAGATAGGGGTTGAGCGTGTATTCCATAGACTTGACGAGAGGCCTTGACTCGAAGCCATATAGCTTTAGACCCTTCGAAACTGCGATTAGCCCAGATCTCTGGGCATCCTCCGCTATTGAGGCGTTGAGTCCTATCAAAGATCCGCGATCTCCCTTGTCCTGCATGTCCCCGAGTGCCCCAACAATCGCCAATGGCGCAAGCGAGGCATTCTCAGAAGACATCTTCTTGGCAACCAGGAAAGCAGTGCCAGATGCGGATATCTCATTCGACCCGTCAAAGCCAAATAAGTGGGGATTGATCTCCATTATGCCGCCAACCGCCCCCGAATCATTGCCTTCCTTAGGAGTGGGCTGGTGGTGGTCGATGATGAAGATGCGCCTCTCGGAGGAGCCGAGCCTCTCGAGCAGCTTCCTCTGTCCACTGCCCATGTCGGTGAATATGACGTTTTTGGCCTTGATCGGGAGGATCTCGGAAATCGCAGCCTCATCCAGCTGCTTGACCACCCTTATGTGGGGGGCGGCCCCAGACCTCAAAAGTGCAGAGGCGATAATGCTTCCGGAGGTTATCCCGTCAGCGTCGAGGTGGCACACCACAAGGACGGGCTCTCCGGCTGGGATCGAAGAAATCTCCCCTGCAATCTCGAGAGACCTCTGTTCCAGCCCTTTTAGGTCCTTATGGAGGGACAGCAAGCTCCCCCCGAGTCATGCGCCTAACGGACCAGTATCGAGGCCTTTTCAGGAGAGTACTTCCAGTCCTTGGGAAGGCGCCCAGTCGCAGTATAGTACTTCGTGAGCCGCCTTATCTTGGACTCGAGCAGCTGCAGACCCCTCTTCGAGCTCATGTCCTTTGGCTGCTCCTCCAGATGGCGCCTTATGGCAGCAGAATGCTTCATGAGATTGAAGAGGTCTTCTGGGATCTCCGGCGCCGCTCCCCTGGATCTCAGGATCGCGAGTACCTTCTTGTTGGTTATATGTTTGGCGAGCGGGATACCATACTGATCCCTCAATTGTACCCCTATCTGCGAAGGCGAAAGGCCCTTCTTCGCCATCTCCTGGACTAGCGACTCAACTTCCTCTGGAGAGGCCTTGACCCACTTGGGAGCGCCGCTCTCGATCGGTCTGATCGAGTGGGAACTGCCCTTAATCTTACTCTTCCTCAATATGCCCACCTGAGCAATGCATAGAATAAAGAACATTTATTTAAGCGTATGCTCTCGACCCGAGCGGCTGATCCATTCCCCGAGTGCCCTGAATGCCCTTCCCCGGTGGGATACGGCCGACTTCTCGGACGGGCGCAGCTCCGAAAAAGTCCTTCCACCGCACCCCTCGCAGACGAATATGGGGTCGAATCCGAAGCCGCCGCTGCCCCTCGGCGACTCAGCGATTGATCCGTTGGCAACGCCTACGAACGATCGCAGCGAGTCCCCGCCCGCATAGACAACGACGCACTCAAATCGGGCTGCCCGATTGCATTTGTCTTCCAAGAGGCGCAGAATCCCCCCGCAACCTATGGTCTTGTAGACGTACGAGGAGTATGGCCCTGGGAACCCGTTCAGCGATTCAACGAAAAGGCCAGAGTCCTCGACAACCAGGGGGGATCCAAGCGATCGGTATGCAGCCTCAGCCGCGTATCTGGCTATCTCCTCAAGGGAGTCTGACTGGATCTCAATCTTCTGAGAAGGCGCAGGCTTCAGGAGGACCCCGAATTCTGAAAGGATGGAATTCGCCTCTGCCAACTTGTGGAGGTTTCCGGTGGCGAAATAGATCTCCAAACCCCTCTATGCCTCCTTCCTGTGGTTCACGTCGACATACCTGCCGCGCCTCCGGATCGCATCGACCCTCCTGAGAACAGGATCGGAGAGATCCCCCATGACGCCCCTATAGCCTTCTATGAACGAGAGGTATGCTTCCGAGGACACTTCATGGTGTGAGCTCTCCAGGGCCCGCCTCATGAGGTGTATGTCAACCCCTCTTGACTCGGTATCTGAAGAATGCTCGCCGAGCCCGAAATCGATTAGGTAGAGAAGCCCCGAATATGGGATTATGTTCGAGGTCGTCAGATCCCCATGGACTATGCCGCCTCTATGGAGGCGCCCCACCATCTCGCCCACCCTTGAGAAGGTCAGAGCAAGCCCCTCGGGGTCCATGCCATCGACAAACCGCTTCAGCGGGGGAGCATCGATGTAGCTCATCACTATCTCGCAGTTCCTCTTGTCGACTGAGTACACAACGGGGGTTGGAACGCCCAGGCGGCGGGCTTCAGAGAGGAGCTTTGCCTCGTTGGAAGTCCTTGATCCCCTCACATAGGAGTCCAAGTCAGGGTTGCGGTAGCCCTTCTTTATCCTCCTCTTCAGGACGGCTTTCAGCCCCATCCAATCAGTGAGGTAGAGCTCGGCCTCCGCGCCCTTCTTGATCAGCCTCATCTCCGCCAAGGAACCTCCACCTCGTCTAGCCTCCAGTTCGGATTCACGTAACTTGACTCTACGGGGACCGTCAGCCCCTCTTTCAACGCAAGATAACCGGTCCAAGCGATCATGCCCCCGTTGTCGCCCGCGAGGTCTGGGGGGACCACATGGAATCTTGCGGAGTGATCGCTGCAGACGAATGATAGTGCGCGCTGAAGCCTCTTGCTCCTCGCCACCCCGCCAGTGAGGAGGAGCGCGCCCTTCTCGGTGTGGGCGATTGCCCTTTCCGCTACCTCAGCCACCATCCCGTAAGCAACTTCCAACAGGCTCAGGCTGAGATCCCCCATGTCGCACTTGCTCGCCAGCCTCGAAGCCATGGTCAAAAGCCCTGAGTAGGAAACATCCTGCCCTTTGACCACGTATGGCAGCGGTATGAACTTCTTCCCCCCGTCGGCGAGCTGCTCGAGCTTCGGGACGCCCGGGTGGGGGAGCCCGAGGTGGCGCGCAAATGTATCGAGGCAGTTGCCCAAAGCAATGTCCAAAGTCTCGCCGAAAACGCGGTATCTCCCTCCAGCGTAAGCAGAGATTATCGTGTTGCCGCCTGAAACATAAACGACGAGGGGATCATCCTCGCAGGTCACTAGCCTGCCGATTTCGATGTGTGCTATGCAGTGGTTGACAGGCACCAGCGGGCACTTCCTGACAAGAGAGAGCGTCCTGGCAACGGTCGCCCCGGTCCTGAGGCAGGGCCCTAGACCTGGACCTGCAGAGAAGGCCACAGCAGCGATGTCGTTAAGCCTCAGCCCCGCCTCTTTCAACGCGCCCGAGATCGTGGCGGCGGCTTTCGCCGCATGGTGCTGGCTCGCCTCCCTCGGATGAATCCCGCCCGAGGCCGGGACATACTCGCTCTTGACATTCGACAGTATCTTCCCTTCCGAGGAGGCGATCCCGCAGCCAAAAGTGTGCGCAGTGGACTCGATGCCGAGTATGTACTGCACCGAGTTCATAGCTCCAGCTGCCTTTAGGACTTGATGAATTCAGTGAAGCCGCAGAAGCCGCATGCCCACCGCTGGGATGGCTTCATGTGCTTTGCCATCATCCTGCCGCATCTGGAGCATTTCTTGTTCTTGGGCTTAACGGTACCAGCAGCGTAATCGACTTCATAGAGCTCGTGGGCTTTTACCAAATCAGTCACCCCTTTATGATGAAGCGCTCGCGGGAGCCGAGGCCTGTTTCCTCTCCTCTCTGGACAGGTTCCTCATCTGAATGTGCTTCGGTTCGATGGCTTTTCCCCTGGCAGCATCGTCGTAGACATGGGCAGTGCAAGTGCAGACCTGCGAACCATACGAGGAGAGCACGTTCCTTATGTAGACGTTCTCGACCGGGACCTTGAGCGCCGATGCCAAGGCTTTCCTGAGCAGATCCCTCCTTGGCGAGACCTTGGAGGCCACCTCTAGCTTGAGTTCGCGGCGTTCCATGAGCTTGTTGATCCGCTCTTCGACGATCGATATTTGGAATGCAACATCCTGAGAGGACATCTTACCACAACCATTTCGAATTAAAAAAACAGAGCTCCTTTTTTAGCTTTCCTATTGTTATGGTCGAAAAAGGCGGGTGCCATTCTGCAAATTTCGCACTTGGATACACCAAGCATTAAATAAAGTTTCGATATTAGCTAAATTTGCTAAAGGATGGTTAAATAAAAGAAGAATTAATAAGGAAGCTCTATCATGCATATTAGAAAAAATTAGGAGGCTTTAAGAATGGCAAAGAAAACGCCATATGACATGGCAGTCGAACAGCTAGAAAAGTGTGCCAAAATAATAGATCTGGACCCCAATGCCTTGGAGATCCTCAGGTACCCGAATAGAGTCTTGTCGGTCTACATACCTGTAAGGATGGACAACGGCAAGATCAAGGTCTTCAAGGGATACAGGTCCCAGCACAACAACGCTCTCGGTCCGTACAAGGGAGGGATCAGGTACCACCCGGACGTGACCATCGAGGAGGTGATGGCGCTCTCGATGTGGATGACCTGGAAGTGCAGCGTTGCGGGCATACCTCTCGGGGGCGGAAAGGGCGGAATAGTCTGCAACCCGAAGGAGATGAGTGTGGGAGAGCTCGAGAGGCTTTCGAGGGGATACTTCGCCGCAATCAGCAGAATCGTCGGGGACAAGGAGGACATACCTGCGCCTGACGTCAACACATCAGGCAGGGAGATGGCGTGGTTCATGGACGAGTACAGCAAGTACAGCGGCTACAATGTCCCCGGAGTCGTCACCGGCAAACCTTTGGACATAGGAGGTTCCGAAGGGAGGACTGAGGCGACTGGAAGGGGCCTCTGGGTCACGGTCTGCGAGGCTGCAAAGAAGAAGGGCATAAGCCTGAAGAATGCGACGGCCGCCGTCCAGGGATTCGGCAACGTTGGGCTGTACTCCGCACTATTCCTGAGCTCGAGCGGCACCAAGATTGTAGCAGTCAGCGACTCGAAGGGAGGGATATACAACAAGGACGGGTTGAATGTCAACGCAGTTGCCGATTTCAAGGCCAAGACTGGCAGCGTAGTCAACTTCCCAGGCGCAAAGAGCATCACCAACGAAGAGCTGCTCGAGACGGCTTGCGACATACTCATCCCAGCTGCGCTTGAGAACCAGATCAACGCCTCTAACGCAGACAAGATCAAGGCCAAGCTGGTCGCAGAGGGTGCGAATGGCCCCATAGCCCCTGAAGCAGACGAGATACTGTTCCAGAAGGGGATAATGGTGATCCCAGATATCCTGGCTAACGCAGGAGGGGTCAGCACATCCTACTTCGAATGGGTGCAGAACCTCCAGAACTATTACTGGACGCTGGAAGAGGTCAGGACCAAGCTGGACGCCCTCATGGTGAAGGCATTCAACAACGTCTACGAGAAGGCCAACAAGCACAAGATAGACATGAGGATGGGCGCCTACGCCTGTGCGGTAGACAGGGTCGTTAGGGCAATGAAGCTGAGGGGATGGATTTAAGGCAGGATCGGTCGTCCCGATCACTCTACCCTCTCAAATCGGTCGAGTATCGACCTTATCCTTTTTTTCGTCTCTTCGTCTGCCTCTACAAGCATCATCCCACGGTCAGGAATCCCATAAACCACAATCGATCCTACCGGAGAGAGTAAAATCGCAGGGATTGAGAGGAGATCCTCTTCGCCTTCTACACATATCGCAGTCCGCCCCTTTGACCCCAAGGCGACCTTGATTGCAGAAACTGCCTCGTCGGTTATCGTCCCTGGAGGGTTAGTCACTATGCAGGAAGGGGGCAGGGCAATATCCCGGAAGCCAGAGCGCTTGGTCTTCCTGTCATAGACCGCAATGTCTGGGACGAATCCGTGATCAATCAGGGACTTCAGAGTGAAGTCACCCACGACGATTACTTTTGGGGGGCGCTTGATCATGAAGAGCTCAATTGCCCTTGCCGCATTCTCTCCTGGAGATCCGGCAAGCAGAATGCCATACTCTTTAGTGAGGTCTTGCCTAAGGCTTTCCGGGAGCCTCAGATATCCCAAAGCTCACCGCACCCTTATCGCATATCTCCCTTCCCTTTTTGCCCCGATGACCTCGGCCAATCTCGAGCCCGGATCCATGATTATTACAAGCCCGCTCCATTCTTCAGAGAGGTCTGCGCTGCCGCATACAGGGCACTTCTTCTCCTCCCCAGAAACGATAAACTTGCACTTCCTGCACGCCAGTTGCTTTGACGAAGGGTTCGCTTTGCTCATTGCGATCACTTCTTTTGATCTTCAGCCGGCTTTGGCGGCTCTCCCTTTGCCTTTCTCAGGTCTTCCTCGATCCAAGCCAATGCCCCCAAGTAGGGCTGCCGCATCGTCATGCCGATCTTGCTGCTCCTTGATGCCCCGCTGCCCAGGCTGACAGTGATGATCCTGCACCTTACGCTCATTCCCTTCTCGATCACGCGGTGCGTCTCCTTTCCTATGAGGGCACCCCTCTTCTCGTCGTATGTTATGAAGTCGTCCATGAGCTGGGAGACATGGACAAGGCCGTCCATCGGGCCCATCCTCACGAAAACGCCAAAGTCTGTAACCTCGACCACCTCGCCCTCTACAACCTCCTGAATTATCGGCGAGTATACAAGGAGATCGAAGGACGCCCTGTGGAATATCGCCCCATCGCCGGGGAGAATCTTACCCACATTCGAAACATTCACATTGAGCACCGCAAGCACTGCGCCGAACTCGCGCATCACAACCCCTTCATATGTCGAGCGCAGAACCTCTGAAGCGACCTGCTCGAGCGGCTGCCCAAACTTATCGGGCGGGATCCGGACGACATCGTTGATATGAAGAAGCTTGTACACTGCAATCACCTTAAAACCATGAGTATGGTAAAGGCTATTCAAAGACATATAAAAACTTGCTGTAAAGTGGAAACAGTTTTTCATACGACCTACTTTCATGGGGTGCAATCAGACCGCAGATCACCCACTTGGGTCGATGATCATCCGGCCCTTCAGGAGAAGGACTCGTATCCCCTCTGACGACAGGCGCCTCCGCAGGGCAGCGTCTGCAGTTGCGACTGCGCATCCCATCTCCTTCGCCAGCCGCAGTATCTTCTCGTCGACATCTGCCCCTTCCAAATCAGATCGTATGATGTCGAATTGCTTGGCAATCTGGAGTGCAAGCCGGGCAAACTTACCCCGCTTGTCAAGGCTCCTCCCGATAGAGATCAGCTCATCGAGCACGAATGAGGGGACGGCGACCCTGGAAAAACCCGCCCTCCTCATCTCGGACTCAAGATTGAAGGGCTTTGAGGCAGAGTAGATGAGAATGTTGGTGTCCAAGATGACTAAGCCCTTGTTATCACTCGACGAAACCATATCCTATCAGCCGCCAACGGTTCGCCAGCATACGGCTGATCGCGACCCGCGCGCCTTCCTCCACGCACACTGGGCGCTTTAGGACGAGCTGCGCTTCGTCCTTGTAGGCTGCGCTGACGAGCCCTACAGTCACTGAAGATCCAACAACCAGCATCAGGCTCTCCCTGGCCTTCAGGCGCTCCACCTTCTGCATCTCCTTTGTGCCTACCACCCTCTCCAGCAGGTTGACCTTGAGCTTGAGCTCAGTCCTGGTGGGAGGGAGGGTCCCTGGTTTCCCGACTACGCTACCTACCAAGTTGTCAGCCTTCGTTAGTGCTGGGTCGAGGTATGTTCCCAGACCGACGAGCCCGCCTGGTCCTACCTCTTCGACTGCCATGCTCCCGGACATTAGGCTTGAAATCCTCGTGAACAGCGGCTCGTAGGTGACCTTGCCACTCTGCTCGATCTTTATCCCGGGCCTTATCTCGATCTCGTCGCCTACCCTGAACTTGCCCTGTATCAGGGATCCCCCGAGCACCCCACCATGGAGGGAGTCCGGCGGGGTTCCGGGCTTGTTTATGTCAAAAGACCTGGCCACGTACATCCTGGGTGGCTTCGATGGATCCCGCTTCGGGGTCGGGATCGCCTCTTCGAGGACCTTTATCAGGTAGTCGATGTTTGCCCCGTGGAGGGCAGATATTGGGACAATTGGCGCCCCCTCTGCTACCGTTCCCTTGACGAAGTCAAGGATCTGGTTGTAATTTTTCAGAACCCTCTCGCGATCAACTGCGTCAATCTTATTCTGGACAATGACTATGTTCTTTACGCCTATGATCTCGAGCGCCACTAGGTGCTCCCTTGTCTGGGGCTGCGGGCAGTCCTCAGCGGCGGAAATTATCAGCATTGCGCCGTCCATCAAAGCCGATCCCGATAGCATCGTGGCCATGAGGCTTTCGTGGCCGGGGGCATCAACGAAGGAAACTTTACGGAGGACCTCGGTCTTTACTTTGTGGACAGGGCATATCTCTGAAACAGTGTAAGCCTCGGGATCCGGGCACATAGGGCACTTCCTGAAGACGGTGTCTGCGTAGCCCAGCTTGATAGTGATGCCCCTCTTCAGCTCTTCGCTGTGGTGTGCAGCCCAGACCCCGCTGAGGGCAGAAACCACGGTAGTCTTCCCGTGATCGACGTGCCCCGTGAGGCCAATGTTGCACTCGGGCTGCGCAGTCTCTTTACTCACTCTTCTTCCCTGCTTCCTCTTTCTTCACAATTACTGCATTGATCTGGACAATGTCTTCAGTGATCATATTCCCCCTAACCAGCTTCCTCTTCCTCTCGCCGTCTTCGCGCGGCTTGAAGCCAGGGGGGGAAGAGAGCAGGAGTTTCCTCTTGGATCCGCCTGGGACGTCGCTGCGCATCGGTATCCCGCTCCGGTCCGTACCTCCAAGTATCTTGAGCTCCACACCTGGAAGACCGAATGGATCGCCATTCAGGGTGTCTCCGATCTTCAGGCCTACAAGAGCCTGTGAATGGGGATCGGAGACCGTGACTGTCTTCGACGTCCCATCAGACGGGTCTGAAACCACAAGTTTGAACTCTACCAATATGCATCACCGAGATAATGACTGTTGATCACAGTTCGAAGTGTAAGATAGTTTATATCCCTTTCGCAGCCTTGGGACCGGCTGGCAAGCGCAAACGCAGGCATTTTCAGAATCCCGATGACTTCCATTTTATCTTCATTAACTTGTCGATTATCGCTAGTTCGTCTTCGCCCAGCCGGTCCTTGTACTTCTCCCTGAGTATGTAGAGGTCGTTGTCTGGGATCGAGACCAGCAGGCTCTCGCCTTCCTGCACTTGCCTCCCGACCATGAAGTCGCCCTTCATCGAGATTGCAATCTTGTCGCCGCGCTTTGCCTCTTGCAGGTTCTTCCCGCTGTCCTGTATCTGCATTATCGAGCCGAGTATCTCGCCATTCTCCTTCATCAGCTGGTAACCTGGCTTTATCCTACCGCCGAGCACTTCGACACCGAATATTGGTGGCGAGCTCTTCCTGAAGACGCAACCAGGGAGTATCCTGACCTCCCCCGGCATTGTAAGGCTGCTGAACTCCTTTGTGGCAATCTCCTCGATAAGCTTGGCCGACCAGGACTTGAAGTCGTCGACGATGTGGTAGATCACGTTGCTTGTGAATATAGGGATCCCCCTGTCCTTTGCCTCGGCTTCGGCCTCAGGCGTGACCTTGACGTTGAAGCCGACGATCGCCGCATACTCTGGCTTAGTCCTCTTGACTATCGTGGCCTCGATGAGATCCCGCTTCGATACAGGGCCTATGTCGGAAACCCTAACCGGCACCTGCTGGGTCCTGAGGAAGTTGACGAGGGCTTCCAGGGACCCTAATGTATCAGCTTTAACGACAATCCCTTGGGAATCTGTGGAGAACCTTACCTCAGACATCTCCTCGCGGATCTTCTTGAGCGCAGACGCTAGCTCTTCATCGGAGTTGGCCACAATCAGGGGGGCGCCCGCAACAGCGCCCTCTAGCCCTGGGGCAACTATCTTGACGCCGACTGCGGCGACAACTTTTTCGACTGATTGGAACTTGTCCTCAGGGTCCCTGATCTCATTCATTGGCTTCGGCAGCAGCAGGGCCCTCACTTTTGTCACGATTGGCTCGTTGAACCCCCCGACGACTATCCTGTCGCCGCGCTCGAGCATACCGTCGTAGAGGATGACGTCTATGGTATGACCTATACCCAGATCCTCCTTCGCCTCCAGGATTACGCCCTTGCCTTGCCCTAACGAAACATCAAGCCGCTTGAGGAGGTACTGCTGAACCAATCCGCACAGAAGGGCAAGGAGCTCAGGTATGCCTTCCCCAGTGACTGCGCTTGTCGGGACTATCGCGACGGACTTTGTGAAGTCTCGGATCCGGTCTAGGCGGTCGGATGAGAACCCATACCTAGCCAGGTCGCCAATAATCCTATAAATCAGCTCGTCCACCTTCTCCTGGACTGCTTTTGTCTGTGCCTTGTAGGACTCAAAGAAAGGCTTTTCAGGGAAGGGCCTCCACCCTGGAACCTTGTCAACTTTATTGGCCGCAACAATGAAAGGGGTCTTCCTGGAGCGGAGGATCTCTATGCATTCCTCAGTCTGCTTCTCTGATCCCTCCAGTATATCGATGACGAGGATGGCGATGTCAGAGACCGACCCGCCCCTGACCCTCAGGTTGGTGAAGACCTCGTGGCCTGGCGTATCGATCACGAGGATCCCAGGTATCGTGACCTTCATCTGGAAACCCTTGACTACCGGTGAGCAGTAACGCTCGATTACATCGATTGGCAAGAACGAGGCGCCGATGTGCTGGGTTTACCACCACAGCAAAGCAGCCGTGGTCATGGCCCCAACCTCGCGCGCCATCACCGCGCTCCCCCTTATCTTGTCAAGGAGCAGCGTCTTGCCTACATCGACATGCCCCAATACAGTGACTATAGGCTGTCGAATTGGCATCAAATGCACCCCTGAATGGCTTCTCAAAGGTAGAGAAGACCAGCTCACTCATAAATGATGCGGAGCGTTGCTGAAGCAGCTGCCAAAAGATAAAAAAGGAACCGGTATATGAGGGCTCTAGGATCGGGTCAGACTACCCATTTGGCGTCCAGCCGCTCGTACGCCTGGATGTCGGCATCGCTGAAGAAGATCGCAAGCTCCTTCTGCGCATTCTCTACAGAATCAGAGGCATGTATCACATTCATGCTCTTAGAGCAGGAGAAGTCGCCCCTGACAGTGCCCGGGGAAGCCTCCTTTGCATCGGTTGACCCTATTAGCTTGCGCATAACGGAGACCGCGCTCTCTCCCTCTATTGCCATCACCACGACTGGCGCTGATCTTATGAAGGATACGAGCTCCCCGTAGAATGGCTTCTCCCTGTGGACTGAATACAGCCTCGACGCTTGCTCTTCCGAGACCCTGATCATCCTCATGCCCACTATCTTGAGGCCCTTCTTCTCTATCCTGGATATGATCTCGCCGACTATGCCCCTCAGCACCGCGTCTGGCTTTATCATCGAAAAGGTGCGCTCGATCATCTGCCTACACCTTGGAGGATGCCCACTTGAGATCCCTGGGAACCCTCTTCAGCTCGAGCATGTTCTTGCGGCACTTGCTGGAGCAGAATCTGAGTATGGTGCCGTCATTCTTGACGTACATAAGTCCGGTCCCAGCAGGGATCTCGTGGCTGCAGAATGAACATTTCTGGATTCTTACCATATGGCATCAGCCCAACCAAATCATCTTGGCATCAGTTTCTTGGCCTCGCGCTCGGTCTCCCTGAGCATCAGGATGTCCCCAATTCGCACAGGACCCTTGACGTTCCTAGTGATGATCCGCCCCTTGTCCTTGCCTTCTAGGACGCGGACGCGGACCTGAATCACTTCACCAGTGACGCCAGTCCTGCCTACAATCTGAATCACTTCGGCAGGAGATACGTCACCCATCTCTCGGCTCATCGGGAATCACCAGGGGCTCAAGCTTCCTCTTTGGGGGACTCAGCAGGTTCTTCCTGTGTCTTCTTTGCTGCCTTCTTCTTGGGCTTCTCTTTCTTTGGAGCCTCTGCCTTCTTAGGCTCAGCCGCTGGTTCCTCTGCCTTCTTAGGCTCAGCCGCTGGTTCCTCTGCCTTCTTAGGTGCGGGCTTCGGTTCCTCTGCCTTTGCTTCAGCAGTTCCCTTCAGCCTCAGCGAAGAGACCTTTGAGACCACTTCATCGACCAGAGGCTTACCCTTGCCTGGCTCGACTATCGCAATGGCAGCCGACGGAACGTCTATTCCTGCAGCTGTGCCGAGTTTCACCTTGGAGTCTACATAAACATATGAGATCTTCTTCTCTTCAGCTAGCAGGGGAAGGTGGGCTACGATCTCAGGCGGATCAACATCCTGAGCTATGACCAACAGCTTGGCTATCCCTCGTTCGACCGCCTTGGTGGACTCATTTGCACCTTTCCTGAGTTTACCGTCCTCTTTTGCCAATTTTACAGCTTCATAAGCGCGCTCCATAATTTCTGGAGGCACATCAAACCTTACAAACATTGGTTTCTTGGACATATCCTTTACCTCGGATGTCTTCATCGCTTGTTTCAATTAGACAAAAGGGAGGGTATTTATGAGCTTTGTGGTAATCAGCCGGATCAATTATGCGTAAAGTACCCCACCAGGGCACCGCCAGAGCTGCACACCCTCACGAATCCATACCTGTAGAACTGGAAGACCTGGGGGAGGGCCTCGCTCAGCACCCCAGAGTCAACAAGACCCGATTCCTTTGAGGCATCAGGCCTGACTATGCTGATTGGAACCCCGGCGCCCTCAGGCAGCCACTGTACGATCGGTGCCCCGAGCGATCTGGCTTCGGCTACTCCCTCGCTGTGGAACCTGCAGAGCCCATCAGGTGTGACCTCGATGTTGAAGAGGTTCATGAGGCGCAAATACCGGCTCCTTTTTGCGCCCATCAGATCCGAGGATGGCACAACTACCCTGGATGTTGGGCCTATCCTGAAGCGCCTTGAACCCCACTCAGGATGGTCCGGATGCAACGGTATGCTGACCTCGAAGTCCCTATCGATCCCTTCGACAAGGATTGCCTTTGGATCAGCGACGAATACATAACGCTTCGACACCGGGTCGAGGAGCTTGCGGTTTATAGATGAGAGGTTCTCCCAGCTGATCGTTGCCTCGGAAGGCCTTACGCCGACCTCTAAGATGAGGCGCCGTATGGTCTCGGGCAGAAAGCCGCGCCTCCGCAGGGCTGAGATTGTTCCGAGGCGGGGGTCGTCCCAGCTTTCGTAGACTCCGGACTCTATCCCGGCCCTTATCTTGGACTTGCTCAGGACCGTGCCCTCGATCTTAAGCCGCCCGTAGTGGATTGCTTCAGGGTACTCCCATCCGAAGTAGTCGTACATGAACTTCTGGCGAGCCATGTTGACCTCATGCTCCTTGCCCCTGAGGATGTGGGTTATGCCCAGGAGGTGGTCGTCTATCCCCGAGGCAAAGTTGTACAGAGGCCAGACCCGGTACCTCGTCCCGATCCTCGGGTGCGGTTTCGTGTCTATGCGCATTGCGGGCCAGTCCCTAATCGCAGGGTTCGGGTGGTCAAGAATAGTCTTGACCCGCATTACTGCGCCGCCCCTCTTTATGCTCCCGTCAAGCATGCCCCTCCACCTGGACAACTGCTCGTCGACCGGGAGATCCCTGCACGGGCATGGCTTCCTCTGGGACATGAATTCCCTGAACTTCTCAGCAGGGCATGTGCAAATGTAAGCCCCGCCTATATGCAGCAGCCTCTCTGCGTATTCGTAGTATATCTGGAGGCGGTCAGACTGGATAACCTCGTTGTCCCACCGCACCCCTAGCCATCGCAAGTCCTCCTTGATCGCCTCGTACGCCTCTGGCTGGGGCGGCTTGATTGAAGGCGAGGTATCCTCGAACCTTAGCGTGAAGGAACCGTTGTATATCTTTGCGTATTCGTCGCTCAGGATGGCTGCACGGCTGTTCCCCAAGTGTATGACTGAGTCGGGGTTAGGCGCAAACCTGACGTGGATCCGCGAGTATCTTTCGGCGTTCGGCAGCGGGGGGAGCAAGTGCTGCTGGGGCTTCGTCTTCTCCTTCTCTGCAGAAAGTCCGGCTGATTCGGCCAGCGCCCTTTGGGCCTCTGGAGGCATGGCGTTGATCTCAGCCGAAACCTCCTCAGCCAAGCGGAAGATCTCGGCGGCCCTCGATTTGAGTGCAGGCTCCTCTGCAAAGGCTTTTCCTGCTACCGCTTTTGGATTTGCCTTTCCGCCGTACTTGAGAGCGTTTAGCAGGGCATGGTTGCGGAGCAGCTTCCTGATCCGGTCATCATCGGGCGGTTGGTTCAACTGGATCACCACTGGTATGAGAAAGACAATTACGCAAGGGAACACTTATCTTTTTGTTGTACTTTCAGCTGCGCCTCACTTCTTCCGCATTATCGAATATTCGACGAGCTGAGTCAATGACTTCTTTGGCTCTGAGTCAGGCAGTGTGGAAATTGCCTTCTTTGCCTCCTCCACATACGCCAAGGCTTTCCTGCGGACATAGCCCAAGACGCCATCTTCCTCAAGCGAGGAAATCAGGGCCGCGAGTTGCTCCTTGGTCGCATCCTTGCTCCCGAGGAGGGACTTTATCATCTCCCTAGAGCGGGTCTGCATCCCCCTGATCACGATCAGCGTCTTTTTGCCCTCTCTCAGATCATTCCCAACCGGCTTGCCAAGCGCCTCCTCGTTCGAAGTGATCCCTAGGTAGTCGTCGAATATCTGGAAAGCCATGCCGAGGTTCCAGCCGTATGCCCCGAGCTTCTTGATGCTATCCTCGCTGCCCCCTCCGGCGATCGCCCCTATCTCGGCACATGCCTGGAAGAGCGCAGCAGTCTTGCCTGAGATCATGTCCAAGTAATCGTTCTCTGTTATTTCGTCCTTCTCCTCGAAAGACATGTCCTGGAACTGGCCTATAGAGAGGCTTACTGTGGCGTCAGCGAGCACAGCGGCTGCAGCCCTTGCCCTTCTGTCGTCGAGCGCGCTCCTCAGGATCGCTTGGAAGGCCTCCGCGAAGAGCAGATCCCCAGCGAGTATCGCAGTGGGGACCCCCCAGAGTACGTGGACAGTGGGGACTCCCCGCCGCATTGTGTCGTTGTCCATTATGTCATCATGCACTAGAGTGAAGTTGTGGAGAAGCTCGACCGCGGCAGCTGGAGCGATAGCAGAAACTCTCTCGCCGCCCACTGCCTCGCAGGACTTGACCACGAGGTAAGGGCGCATCCTCTTGCCGCCGTGTGACGGGAGGTGGTAAGCGGACTTGAACAGCGGATCTTTCCTGCCGAGCATCGACTCAATGAAGGCCCCAACTTCCCGGGACACCGATGCCATCTCTGCCTCAATCATTTTGGCCAACACCAAGACCTCTCTGAATAATCCAGTTTAAAAGCCCCCCGCTCAGAACGGTCGGGACTGATTTGAGCGACCTGATGTCTCGAGCGCCTGTCAGGAGGGCCGCTGCCTTAAGTTCGTGGATCATGCGCTCCAGCCTCGCTGCCACCTCGCGGTGACCCTTGAATGCAGGCACGAGGAGCTCCCTGGCGACTCCGGCAAGGTCAGCGCCCAGGGCTATTGACTTCGCGATGTCCAGACCGTTCCTTATTCCCCCTGAGGCGATTATGGTTACAGGTTTTTTGAGCGATCGGATCTCGCATATGCTCATCGCGGTCGGGATGCCCCAGTCCCAGAAGGTTTCGGCAACCTCCGCCTTCGACCGCTCACCCTTGCTCTGCGCGTTGTAGTACTCGACCGCTGCCCAGCTGGTGCCACCTGCGCCCGAGACTTCGATCGCAGAGACGCCGGACTCCAAGAGCCTGCTTGCAACCTCCCTTGATATCCCGCAGCCGGTCTCCTTGGCTACAATAGGCACCCCCAGATCGCGCGCAAGATCGCCCACAGCACTTAAAACGCCGCGGTACCTGGTGTCGCCCAACGGCTGGACGAGCTCCTGGAGCGGGTTCAGGTGCACAGCGATGGCATCGGCACAGATCATTGAGACGGCCCTCTTCGCTAGGGAGAGGCGCTCCGGGGAGAGGAGCTGGGCTGCCCCAATGTTTGCGATCACCAGCATCTCGCCGGAAGCCTCTCTTACCACACGGAACGTGTCTTCCTGCGATGGATCCTCAAGGGCCGCCCTCTGGCTGCCTACGCAGATCCCCAGCCCAAGCTCGGAGGCGGCCCTTGCGAGGCTCTCGTTGATCTTCTTCGTTGATGGGTGCCCGCCCGTCATTGCGGAGATTATAAGCGGCGCTGAGATACGCTTCCCGAGGAAGACCGTTGAGAGGTCGAGATCGGAAAGATCGAGTTCTGGCGTTGCGAGGTGGACCAGCTCGACGTCCTCCAGGTGCGTGGTCTTCCGCCTGGGCCCGACATCAATGTCCCTGCATATCTCGAGATGCTTCAGCTTCCTTTCTGAGATCATATCTTAACGCCTTTTGAGATCACTTCATTCTGCTTCAATCTATATATGTCCCTTCCACTTCTTCGCCACGAAGCAAGCTCGCGATGGCACCGGGGCGAGTCGCGTTGAAGATGAGGGCCCTATTCCCCCCTGATGATAGGTACTCGCCGACCTCGCCCAGCTTGCCCGCCATCCCGCCAGTCACATCATTAGCCCTAGCTTTGGTCGAGGCGATGATCTCTTTGAGCTTGCCGCGATCTATTCTCCTGAGGGGCTTTCCGTCTTCGAGGTACCCATCGACATCGGTCCCAAATGCCAATAGCCCCGCCGAGCTGGCAAGTGCCAGGATGCGCGCTATTGTGTCCCCCGACAGGATCCGACCATGCCCCTGGCTCGAGAGGACGACGTCCCCGCCCAGTGACGGGAGGAGCCCCGCCGAAAGCGCCAGCTCAACCGGCTTTAGGGAGTATCCCAAACGCGGCTCCATGTCCGATTCTTCGAAGAAGCAGGCGGAGGGGTCGACAGCAAAGAAAGGCACCCCTTTCCCCAGGAACGACTCGGCAAGAAGGGATGTAAGGCGGTGCATTGCATGCCTGGTCTCAGCTATCCCTCTTGGATCCTTCAATCTGCCGCTCCCATCTATGTATTTCATTGCGGCACGATGCCCAAACGATCCACCGCCGTGGACTAGAAGGACGCGCACGCCTTTCCATGAGTGAGCGAACTCCTCTGCGATCCGGTCTATCACGTCGAGTTTAGGGGCATACGGGGTATCCTTTTGCGTGATCGCACTACCGCCCAGCTTGATCACCAAGTCAGCCTTCAATCTCGTTCACCCCTTCGTATGAGAAGCGCACCATCTGGAAATCGTCGGGCAGAACGCCCTCCGAGGGTATCGCCAAGTCCGCCACAAGCGCGGGGGAGACGATAACCTTGCTGCCAAGGGAAGGTATCCCCGAGATCCTTTGCAGGTCCGACAATGCGATCTGCCCGGTTGCGTACAGCAAGGAAGCCTCCAGGGAAAATGCCCTCCCCAGGGCAGCCAGGTCCCCCCTCTGGATAGCACCAATGCCCTCCAATACCAGGTGCGCCACGAGGTGCCACATCGAATCAGAGAGCGCCGGGAACTCCTTTGAGAACTTCGACACTGGGGTTTCATCGATACGCCTCCCAGGGAGGATCCTCAGGCAGATGGGGCCAGAAGTGGTCGAGTCGATTGAGAGGAAGCCTTCGCCCTGCCTGCTTGCGACGACCCCGCCCGAAAGGGAGGTTAGAGCCCTCGCCGCGGTCACGAAGTCCCATGAGCCTGCCCTCTTCAGGAGCTGCGGCAAACTCTCCTCAATTGCGCCGCACTCGGTCAGGTAGAGCAGGGCCGCCGCGTTCACGAAATCCTGGTCAGACCCGCCTTCATGCGGCCCGGATACGGAGTAATAGCCGTCCAGACCCTGGGAAGCCAAGAACTTTGAGAGTATTTTTTTAAGATATGGAGAGCTTATCGGGATCGAAAGTTTCGGGGATTCGGACTTCTTGACGGTCACTCGCCAAGAGAAGCCCAGGGCAGCAGTCAGCAGGGGGGTGCCAGCCTCGACAAATGCCTCCCCAAGTAGCGGGACTGTGAAAGGGACGTCAAGCCTGATCGCGTCCATAATAGACCTAGCCGCCCGACCAGATTAAGGCTTTCGCCCGAATTTTTGAACGGACTGATCCGAGTTGATCGCCTTAATCGAACTCGATTGAGAATGACCCGTACCCGACGACATCTCCCTTTGGTCCCGAGGTGTCACCCGAGGTCGCGTAACAGAGCTTTCTGCATCGGCCTGCACCGAGTGCAAGTGAAGCGACCATTACAGCCATCACTGGACCAGAGCCGCACATTGTGATCTCCTCCTTCCTGACGACCTCCTCCACGCCTTTGGGGTTCATCGCTAGGATCTCCTCAATCACTACCGCATCACGATCGTATGCGGATTTGTAAGGCACATAGTGCGAGAAGTCTGTGCTCGCAACGAGTAGGGCTGATCTCCCCTTGACGGCAGCGGCAACCGCCTCCCCCAGCTCCCTCGAGGTCTCGAAGTCCTGGAGCATCATGCAGATCGGCACAATCCTGAAGGAGGATCCGAAGACGTACTGGAGGAACGGGATCTGGACTTCGACAGAGTGTTCGTATTCGTGAGCCTCTGAGTCAGGCTCTGCTGCCCCTGATCTCGTTATCAATCGCGAGACCTCTTGGTCGACCTTGACTCGCCCCAGCGGGGTCAGCCAATCGCCACCTTCCCAGACTGAGACCGCTGCGCCCATGCCAGTGTGGTTAGGCCCGATGAGGACGACCGTCTCGGGCGATGGTTCTTTCGAAACCTCATAGAAGCCGTGGGCGGCGACAGGACCTGAATAGATGTAGCCGGCATGGGGCGAGATGATCGCGCAGATCTTCCTTTCGGCAGATGAGGGTGTTGACGGCAGTTTACCGGGACCAACTTTGTGCAGGAAGCACCATTTTATACGCGATTCAAGGGCAGCAGGGTCAGCTTCATAAAAAGAGCCGGAGACTGAGGGGACCCTATCCCTCAAGACTGTAGTCTCCCCCATACTCCTCCTCTGCGACGAGGACCTTCGACTCGAAGTCGTCGATTGTCGCAGGGAGGTCTTCGGTCTGACCCAGAGCGCCCCTCTCACGGAGCACCTGCCTGGTCAGAAGCCAGTATGCAAGGGCTATGGATTTCCTACCCTTGTTGTTGATCGGAATTACGAGGTCCATCAGCTGTGCGCGGTTGTCGGTGTCACAGAGGCCGACCACAGGTACGCCAACCTCTGCAGCCTCGACCATGGCCTGCCAGTCGGCTCTGGGGTCAGTCACGACGAGCAGCTTCGGCTCGCAGTAATTGGATAGCTTTGGATTTGTGAATGTGCCAGGTATGAACCTACCGGTCAGGCTCTTCCCCCCAATCATGGATGAGAATTTCTCAACCGGCTTGAACCCATATTGCCTAGCCGAAGTTGCGTAGACAGTTTCGGGCGCGAACTTTGCTATGAACTTTGATGCAACCCGGATACGTTCATCCGTCTTCCTTACATCCAAGACATACAGGCCGTCGGGTCTGACGCGATATATGAAGGGGCGCATATCGTTTGTCTTTACATGAGTGCCGATATGTATCCCAGCCGCAAGGTAAACTTCGAGCGGCAACAGCAGGTCAGCAGCTTCAATAGTCGCCATGCAATTACTCCCCAATGGTGCAAATCTGTGAAAACGATAAGAGCTTTTATATTTTTCCTTCCCTGTCCCTAACCGAGAACTTTAAGGATTCGCCGACGAGGTCGACATGCGAGAGGAAGATGCGCCTACAGCAGTACCTCTCGATCCCCAGGGAGTCCAAGACCTTGGCAGGGTTCTCGCCCTTACCCACCCTTTCATTGAACGCCTCCCATTTATCGGCAATTACCTTTCCGCAGGTGAAGCACCGGACAGGGATGATCATGCAGACACCTCATCTGTAAGACTTCTGCTTCCTTCTCCTGGCACTGTAGCCGCCGAACTTCTTCGGCTCCGTCCTTCTAGGATCCTCTACCAGCATCCTCCTGTCATATGCCATAAGCTTGCCCTTGAGAGAGTCCCCGAATATCTCAGCCAAGGAGTTTGCTATTACGACCCTGGCCGCTTCCGCCTGGCCCATCACACCGCCGCCCTCTACCTTGATGTCGATGTCGATCGCATTGGCGTACTCTGCTCCGGCGACGAGGAGGGGCTCTATGACCTTCATCCTCACCAGCTCTGGCTTTACTATTTCGATCGGGGTACCGTTTATGTAGATCTTTCCGGTCCCCTTGGTGGCGACTGCCCTTGCGACGGCAGTCTTCCTTTTTCCGCTAACAACGACTACTTTCTCGCTCATTGCACAGACCATCCTAGACTCCTTGATACCTCGCCAAGCTCCATATAAGGACCCCGCAGGTTCTTTACGTGTGCATCTTCAATCGTCTGGAACTGGGCGTTAGCGAACTCTACCGGGGTTCCGATGAAGACCTTCAGCCGCTTCAGTGCCGCCTTCCCCGAAGGGGTCTTCGGCAGCATGTTCTTGACGGCGCTGTGGAACAGGCGATCCGGGGAACGGTGCTGCTTCATACCAACATCCTCCGGGTTCTTGAGCGTCCTTATGGCCATCCACCGTTCGTACTTGCTCATCACAGAGTCCCGGTCCCCGGAGACCGCCATTCTGTCAACATTTACCACAACTACCTTTTCCCCTGACATCAGATGCTTGGCTATCTTCGATGCAGCCCTCCCGAGCCGCAGCCCACTACCGTCGATGTAAATGACCTCTGGCAATCCATGTCACCTCAGTATCTTGACCCCGCGTCCCCTCGGGTTGAGATTCAAAAGCACCTCGAGCGATATCGCCCTGCCTCCGGCACTCGTTATCTTCTCGCTTGCCGAAGGGCTGAAAGAGAGGGCGGCTACGTCGACTTTCTTGGTGATGTTTCCAAAGCCAAGCACCTTCCCAGGGACGGCAATGAACTCCCCTTCCTTGGCGAATTTATCTATCTTGCTTACATTTACAGAAATCTTCTTCCTGGTCGGGACCGAGAGTAGCTCGGACAGATCCCTCCAGACTCCTACATTAGTTGACCTTGAAGCGCGTCTGAGCAGTCTTATCAAACGCCTAGTCTTGGGGTTTGTTGGTAATGTTCGCTTCATTTAAGATGCCTCCTTTGCATTTTCAAGCGCGATCCTAATCGACTCAAATTTATCCTTCAGTACTTCGCATGCAGCAAAAATGAGCTCTTGCGGGGATAGCGATCCCTCGCTTTCGAGCATCAGCATCGCATTCGCAGGGTTATACGACACGGAAATCGCCCCGTTGGGGCACGCCTCGACGCACTCCTTGCAGAGAGTGCAGTCCCAGACGGAGATGACCTTCAATTTGTTCCCCTCTATTGCAAGTATCTTCTTAGGGCAGGCCTGGACGCATTTTGCTGAAAGCGAGCATTTCTCTGTGTCAATCTCAATAATCGGCTCGTATTTGACGACCGCACCCGAAACAGGCTGCCACTTGGCGTGCTCTCTCCCGGATCCGAGCCGCGCGTGAGCCTCCAAGGCGATCCTCTGGCCCTTGTTCAGAACGGCGATTGGGATGTCGTTGTTAGCAACAAAAACTGAGCCCTCGGGCTTGAGCCTGCCAGAGTAAACAGTATAAGCGTCTTCAGGAGCCTCGACTTCAAGAGTTAGTATCGCCTCGCAGCGAGGGCACCCCTTGCCACCGCATTCGCAGTTGGAGGGGTGAACCAGACCTTCACCGCCCTTCAGCGGGATCAGCCCAATCCTGTGGGCGATTATCTCGTCATAAAGGACACCCGAGTTCTCGGCTATGAACACTTTGTCGACGGCCGGGACGGCTACATCTGCCATCACTGTTCTCCTTATGGCATTTATGAATGAGGGATCCACGCCCCTTGCGATGATCGTGAACCTCGCGCCGCGATTGCCGAGAACTTCAACGTCCATGCACATTGACCTCCAACACGGTTTTTGAAGTGAAAGAATAAAGAAGGTATTTAAGCCTTCGTTTTAGACTCTCCTTCCCCTCCTTCCACCTGGCCTCCTTGTCGTGTCATGTGGTATCGGGGTCACGTCCTCTATCCTTCCGATCATCAGACCGGCCCTTGCCAAGGCCCTGATGGCCGCCTGGGCACCGGGTCCCGGGGTCTTGCTCTTGTGCCCGCCTGGAGCCCTCACCTTGATGTGGATGCCGCTTATCCCCTTCTCGAGGGCCTCTTGTGCAGCCCTTGTCGCAGCCACCATAGCAGCATATGGAGAGGGCTTCTCTCGGTCAGCCTTGACGATCCTGCCGCCCGACTGGAATGCTACGGTCTCGGCACCCGTGGGGTCGGTGATGTGCACAATAGTATTGTTGTAGGAGCTGTATATGTTAGCTACTCCCCACTTCATGCCTTTGTCCATCCTTGACATGCCTAAGCCTCCTGTTGAGCTGCCTCGGGTGAGGCTAGCTTGATATCGCAAGTTATCTTCGGCTCTTCATCCCTCTTTACCATATAACCAGGCGACGTCACCCTGCGCCCATCAAGGAGCACATGCCCGTGCACTATAAGCTGCCTTGACTGGTACGGAGTTGCTGCGAATCCGAGCTTCATGACCACGCTCTGGAGCCTCCTGTCCAATATGTTCTCCACGCTGAGGCCCAGGACGTTGTCGAGGACAGCCTCCTCGCTCATAAGACCGAGGCTAGAGAGTCGCTGAATTAGTTTCTTCTCCTCAGCCGCTCTGACCTCAGGGTCTTCGATGGCAAGGATCTCGCTGGCTCTCTCCCTGAAAGACTTGAGATTGGTCGCGGCTGTCCAGAGCTCCCTCTTGTTCCTCAGGCCATACTTTCCCAGGAGCGCGAGCTCTGAGACTAGGCTCTCCTTCCTCCAAGGATGCCTCGGGCCTTGCCATTTCCTCCTGCTTTTCTTTGGATCACCCATTTCAGATCACCTACTGCTTGGCCTCCTGTGAAGCGCCTGCTGCAGCTGCAGTTGCAGCTTTCCTAGCTACACCTACAGATGGACCAAACCTTCCAGTGGTCCTTGTGCACTGACCGCGGACCTTCAGTCCCAGGGAGTGCCTGACGCCCTTCCAGCTCCTTATCTTCTTCATCAGGTCTATGTCTGACTTCATGCCAACTACCAAGTCCGATCCCAGCAGGTGCTGGTCCTGACCAGTGAAGGGATCCTTCCTCCTGTTCAGCATGTAACTCGGGAACTTGGATGAGATGCCCGAAAGGGCCTCCTCTAGCCGCTTAATGTCACTGTCCTGGAGGTAGCCTACGCGGGCCTCGGGATCGACCCCGCAGCTCCGAGTGAGTGCGTATGCCATATTGATTCCGATACCCCTTATTCTGCTAAGGGAGTAGGCTACTTTCTCCTCCCCCTTCAGGTCGGTATCGATCAGCCTAACTATGTGTCTGTATGAGGAACTCAATAGACGCATCCCCTTCTTAAAGGCAAATAAAGAATAATATGAAAGTATTTAACTCTAACGCCTCGCAGGCACGGTGGCACCGCGCATAGGCCGAAGCGAACCCCCCTCCAGAGGATGAAAGTTTTTTCAAGTGGCGGGAAAAATGATGGAGGCGATGGCGCCGAGGGGGGGATTTGAACCCCCGAGACCCTTACGAGTCACAAGCTCTCAGGAAGAGCCCTAGCCTTCTCCAGGCATGAGCCCTCATGGGATTGCTCCCTACCAGGCTAGGATACCTCGGCTTGTACCTCCCTAACAAATGGAGGCGGATATTTTTTTGCTTTTTCCTCGCCTGTCAATCGTGCTGATCCCTGATTTTAGCATTGCCTGGAGCGTTCTTGAAGGATCTGAAGACCCTGTAGCCGCTCTTTTTTGAGACGGTCGTTACATTTTGGAAAACATCTTCCATCTTCCTTGGGATCGCGTTTACCCCTTTGCGGAGCACTATCTGCAAGAACCCCCCTTCGCGAAGGTGGCCGAAAGCCCCCTCAATCATCGGAAAGATCGTCTTGTAGCCTGCAGCCAAGGGCGGGTTCGAGACGATTGCGTCGAAGGACCGCCCACCCAGCAGCGAGTACAAGTCGCTGTGCAGGACTTCAGCGTTCTTGACATCATTTCTCTCGATGTTCTCCCTGACCAGCTTCACGGCCGCGGGATTGACGTCAACCATCGTGACTTTAATCGCAGGGTAAAGCTTTGCAATGGCGATCCCTATAGCGCCGTAACCGCACCCCATGTCCAGCACTTCGCCTGAATCGGGCAGCTCCAGGCTGTCTATGAGCACGATGGTACCCAAGTCGACCTTGTCCTTTGAGAAGACCCCGCTCGAGCTGGCGAACTCAAGGAACTGACCCCTGATATTCAGTTTAATTAAAAAACGCCTTTTTGGCTGCGCAGGCTTAGTGTCATAGTAGTGGCTAGCGCGCTGGCCCATATCACTCGCCCGATGTCCATCCCTTCGGGTAAGTCCCCGGCTCCATGACTATCCTTTCGGTGTCGGCGATAATCCCGCTTTCGGATCTTATGCACTCCTCGCTGCTGAGCCTTGCCTTTGCAATCCCAACGAGCTCGCCCTTACCTGTCATTATGCAAATCGTGTCTCCGGGCTTGACGCCCTTGCTTATCCTGAGTAGACCGGGAGCCGCAAGGCTCGCCCCATGGCATATGGCGTCAACTGCAGAGTCCCTGATGACTGCCTTGGGGAAGTCGCCTATGAATTCCTCGATCGGCGAGACGACCGATCTGAGGGCTTTTTCATCCCCCCTCTCTTTCCAGAGCGTGATCGCATCGAGTAGCTCATGGAGCGTGTGCAACCCCTCATCCTCCCTGAATGGTCCTGCCCGCGTCCTCCGGAGCTCGCGCATGTGCGCGCCCACGCCCAAGACCTCACCTAGATCGTGGCAGAGCTTCCTGATGTAGGTACCAGCCTCGCAGCTCACCCTCATCAGGACGTATTTGCCATCCTTCTCCAGGATGTCGATCGAATAGATGTTCCTGACCCTTAGGGCGCGCTTCACTGCCGAACGCACGGGCGGCAATTGGTATATTGGGCCAATAAATTCGCTTATGGCATCATCGAGGCGTTGCCTCGCAACATCCCCGTGGAGCTCCATTATGCAGACATACTCCTTCCCGGACCGCATTACAAAAGAGATTATCCTGGTTGCCCTCTCGAGGGTGATCGGCAGCACGCCGCTGACTTTTGGATCCAGGGTTCCGCCATGCCCAGCCCGGTTGAGCGAGAGGAGCCGCTTGACCCAAGCCACAACCTCGTGGCTGCTCGGACCTGGGGGCTTGTCCAGGTTAATCACTCCCGTTGCAAGGTACTCGTCAATTGGCCTCTCCCTGGGTGCCCACCCGTGCGATGGTCCCGAAGGCTCCTCGGCCTTTACAAGAAATTCACCGTTCAAAAAGACGCACCATTCATCACGAAATTTGTCCGCTGCTCTATTTATCTTATCCCCTGCCGAAATTGGTCGCAAGATATAGGTCTATCACGGACTTGAGGAGGGTAACGATCTCTTCCTTGCCCCAGATGGAGGTGTTGACCACAAAATCATAGCCAGAGAGGTCTGAGATGTCGATCCCGTATATTGAGAGGTAGCGCTGCCTCTCGATCTCCTGCCGCTCCTTCGTCCTCGCGACCGCTTCCTCGATAGGTATGCCCTCCCGTTCTGCTATCCGCCTGACCCTAACTTCGAAGGGGGCTGTGAGGTAAAAGCTCAGCTTCGGCATGCCCCTTGAGAACCAAGAGACAAGCCTGCCCTCGAGAATGCAGCCGCCTGAACGGGCGTACTCCTCTGTCCTCATGTCTATTTCCCTGTCAATCGAAGGATCGGAGGCGGATATTCTCGAGAGTTCCTCGACCGAGATCCCCCTCTCCTTCGCGATCGAACGGAATATTGATCCGGCTGAATAGTGAGGCGCATTGTAGAGTTCGGCAAGCCTGGAGGCGCAGTGGGACTTGCCCGATCCCGGCGGCCCGCTTATCGTGACCAAGAAACCTTTGGGGAGCGTTGGTTTTTCCAAGCCGAGCCACCCACCCTAGTCGGCGGCAGAAGGCAGCCCGAAGACCCGCTGAATAAGCGAGGAGACGCTGAATGAGGATAGGAGGTACCAGACCCAGAAGTTGAGATTCGTCCCAACAAACGGCAGTGAAATCGGGGACACTGCAACGGTCAATTGATTGTACCCGAAGACGGCATAGAAGATGTAATAGAATATGAAGAACGGGATGATCGTGAAGATCAGGGGCTTGAACTGCTCCTTGGACATCTCGGCCTGTGCCGACTTGATCGTCTGCTCTTTCTTCTTCAGCCTTGCGATCGCTTTCTCGTCCTTTGATCGCAACGCCTGGGTGTATTCCTTCTGCCAGGCCCTGACCTCGGAGGTGCGCCTCCTCAGGAGGTCTATGTCTACCACAAGCCTTGTTACGCCTGACGAGATCACTGCCATGACGATCGTGATGAGGAAAACGGAGAGGACCGACAATGGGTATTCTTTGGCTGGGCCCATTGCGCCCGATACGGCATTCACAATTGTCAAGTAGATCTCGTTCAGGTCCATAAGGTCACTCCCCTTCGAAAAGCGAGGCTATCGCTTTGGCGGCCTCAAGGTGGCCGCCCTCCTTGTTCTTTGCTATCACGACCGTGCAACCAGTCTGTACTGAAATTGCGGCGGCGCCGAATCTGCCCATCATCTGGTGTTCAGTGATCCTCTCTGGCGAGTCAGCCTCCCGCACGCGTATGGCAGCGTCCTTCCTCCGGCGCTTTGATATCTCTTCTGGCTCAGCCTCGAGGAGGACGATGGCGTCAGGCTTCAGCGACTCGGCTACCCAAGAAGGTATTCCTGGCATGTAGCCTTTGGGGGTGTTGATGAACATGTGCGTGTCGACTATCACGTTCCCCTTTGCCTTTCTAATCGTTTCTGATGCCTGAAGCTGAAGATCGATCTGGGTCTTCACAGGGAGGTGCCTCATCTCGTCCCTTGCCTTAACGAGCCCGCGTCTTGATGCCTCCTCGAACATGACGTTGCCATAATTTAGGAGCGAGACTTCCTTGCGGCTCTCGCGGCATAGCTCGAGGGCCGCGTTCAGCACGGTCGTCTTCCCGACACCCGGGACGCCGGTCACAATCACGATTTTTCCTCGATTTTCGACAGAAGACATCCCAAACACCTCACTCCTGACCAAGCAGCCTTCCAAGACCTGGGTAGGTCTCGGCGAGCTGCTCTTTCGCAAGTATCTGGTAGTACTGGTATATAATGCCAACAGAGAGCAGTATCCCTATGCCGCTGCCGATAGCGCCCAGCATGTCCGCAAAGCCTGCCAGGAGACCTATCGTTATGCCGCTCAGTATTGTGAGGGGCGGGATGTACCTGTTCAGCATGGACTCAATCACGGCGGGCGATCTCCTGAATCCCGGTATCTGGAGGCCAGCATCAACAAGCTGCTCAGCCTGGCTCTTAGCGCTCATTCCAGAGACCTCGACCCAAATCTTGGCGAAGATCACCGAGAAGCCGACAAGGATCAGTATGTAAATCAGGGCATGCAATGGGTCATGTGCAACGGCCGCGAGGCTCCGCGGGGGCTGGATGTAGTACAGGAAGCTGCCAGGCACGAGGGTGTAGTTCGCGTCGAACTGCACCAGCCAGTTCAGCCACGGATTTGCGTTCCCCTGGTTGAAGTTGTTCCAGATCACCTGGCCGAAGTAGTAGAAGTTTGCGAACAGTGCAGAGGTGAGTATGACAGGTATGTTGGATACGTACAGGAATTTTAGCGGGATCTTGGCGCGCATGCCACCGTACTTGGCGTATGCGACGGGTATCTCTATCTTCATCCCTTCAAGGTAGACTGCCACAAAGAAGACCAAGAGCATAGCCAGGAAGCCTACCATGTCAGGGTAAGGATACCTCGAGAAGGCATGCAGGATGTTCTCTCCGCTGAATATTGTCTGGAAGAAGGCAATTATTGCGCCTAGGGCCTTGCCGTCAGCGACCGGGCCCACCGGAGAGAAGCATAGCCAGACGACCTGCTGCGCGACTCCCGCAAGTATGAAGAGGCTTATCCCGCTGCCGAGACCCCAACCCTTCTGTACCATCTCGTCGAGGAGCAGCACGAGTATGCCTACTGCCAATAGCTGACATATGATCAGCACGGATGCGGTTGCCGTCGTTGCGCCGTAAGAACCCCCCAAGAGGAAGGCCACGGCCTCTACAACAGTCATGACAATAGCGAATATCTTTTGGGTCCCTGTAAAGAGGCCCCTGTCCTTCGGGTCGGACATGTTGACGTTGAGTATCTTGGAGCCCGCAAGTATCTGCATGATCAGCCCAGCGGTGACTATAGGGCCTATCCCGAGATCCATCAGGGTGCCCTTCTTCGATGCGAAGATGATCCGGTATATGAGGAACTGCTCAAACGTTCCTCCCGAAAAAGGGACCCCGTAGAGCGGGATCTCGGCCATGATGAGGTAAATTGAGAGTGCCAGTATAGTCCAGAGCGCCTTCTCCTTGAGGCTGACCTTGCGCTGCGGCTTCGGTATCTCTGGAAGGCGCCTGACTAGCGGATCCATGAGCTCCAAAAATCGGGGCATGTACCTCTCACTCGTGGACGCCTATCACTCGGCAGCTATGACTTCGCCGCCTGCATCGGCGATCTTCTTCTTTGCGAGCTCGGTGAATTTGACCGCCTTGACAACGACAGGGAAGTCGATCTTCCCCCCTCCGAGGAGCTTGTCGTAGCCTAGCGAAGAGAGGTCAACCATTGCCCTCCCCTTATCGTCCTTCTCGACCACCTTGCCCTCTATCAAGGACTGGAGGGATCCCACGTTTATCGCAGAGACTTCCTCAAGGACTGCATCGGGCCTGACAAATCCGTCCTTACCGAAATGATCCTTGCCGTATTTCACAGTCCAGCTCCACTTGTGCTTGTGAAGGCCTGCATTTCCGAAACCGCCTCGCATCCCCGACTTCCTGTGCTGCCCAATTGTGCCCCAACCGTAGAGCCTGGAGCCGCGCTGTCTGCGGACTTTTCGATCTCTTCTGACGACCATTTGTAAACACCACTAGGATTAGCGTTTAGAAGAAAGATGCCTATCTTAAATATTTTTACCTTTTGGAGGGCGCGGCGAAGCCGGTTCAGAATTATGGCATCATTCAAAGAAAAAAGCTCTGACGCTTTCGTGGATAAGAAAGGGGAAAAGAGGCGGATGCGCTAAATCATCTTGCGAAGCAGCTCAACGATCGCCGCTCCTCGGTACCCCAGCTCTCCGCCCGATTTCAGATGCCTCGTGATGTGCCTCTTGAAGCCTCCGCTTGGGGGCGTAAGCCGGAACGTCTTCTTTATCGGCGGGACGACAGTACCCTCTTTCAGCATCATCTCAGCCAGTTCCTCGAATGTTCCAAGCGAGAGCTCTTTGAGTGCCTCTTCGCTGAGGCGCTTGTCTCCCGGGAGGCGCCCCCTCTTCTTAAGGAGCTCGACCAGCGCAGGCTGATCAATCTCCCCCCAGGTAACGTAGTCCGCGACCTTGTTCAGCATCCCGATATTCGAAGGGGTATCAGAGATGAGCGTTGCAGAGAACTTTGATGGGAGGTTCATCCTCGAGAGTGTGTCTAGTATCTCTGGGGCAACCCCCATTTCGCCCCTTAGGCGTATTACAAGGTATGTCTTCATTTTCAAAACCTCACCGCTTGAACCTGTAAGTGTTCTTGAGCGCATCGTAGACTGCACCAGCGAAATTGATGGTAGTCCTCGTCTCGCCGAATGAGACCACCCATGCGTCCTTGATGCCTGCGTACCGCAGTATCGTTTTGGCAACCTCTCCGCCAACGAGCCCGATCCCCTTGGGGGCAGGCAAGAGCACCACGGATACGCTCCCATTCTTGCCTGTGACCTTGAACGGAAGGCTGTGCGGCTTGCCGCACGGGCACTCCCAGTTACCGCAGCCCCTCCTCACCGGGGTGAGGTTTAGCTTTGCGTCGGCCACGGCCTTATCAATTGCGAAGCGCATCTGCTTCGACTTACCTATGCCAACACCGATGTATCCGTCACCGTTTCCGACTACGACGCCAATCTTGAACTTTGTGATCTCGCCTGCGTCGGTCTGCTTCTGGACGACACTGACGTCGAGGACCTCGTGCTTTATGTCGGGCAGCAGTGCGTCGACTATCTCCGGCTCCTTGATCGGCTGGTTCTGCTCGAATACCTCTTTGATGCTCGTGATCTTGCCTTCTAATACAGCCTTCCCGAGCGATGTCCTCGGGATCCACTGGGTTGTTTGGTACGACAACTCATTTCACCTCTTTCTCGATCGCAGCCTTGACGCTTTCGAAGTGTTCGACAATGCCCTCAGGGGGCAGTTCGCTCTTAAGGTAGCTTGAGAACATTCGCTGGTACTTTGCCGGATCCTCGCTCTGGAGGGCAGAGGCATATTCCGCAATTGCGGTTCCTTTTGTCCTATCCTCATCAGGCAGGATCTCTTCGCCGTGCGGTATTTCCATCCCGGAGTCGATCGCGCCCTTCATTGCGTTCAGTATGCGGTTAGACTTGGTTACTGCGTACCCGTTTATGTCCACAATGGCCTTGCTGATTCCCTTGGCAAGAGCCTTCTTCCCTATGAGAAAACCGGCGAGGTATGCAGCAGGCACATTGCCCGTGCCGCCCTTCCAACCGTACTTCCTCAGCTCCGCAGTGCTTGCTGAGACCAAGACCTTGTCGCCTTCTATCCTCGCCTCCACAAGCTGGAGATAGGTGTGCTTGAGGCTCCGCCTAATCACTAGACGCGGAAGCCTGCTCGATATGAGCCTCTTCCTTAGGCGATAATCAGTCCTGTTCTCACGCCTTCTCCGGAAGGCGACCCTGTAAATCGTTCCCTTTGCCAATTACCATTACCTCCTTGCCAAACCGTGCTCCTCGATATATGTCTTGAGCTGCCTCTTGTCGTGGAAAGCGCCACCCTTTGCCTTCAGGTATAGCTCCCTGTAGACGCCAGGCGCAATTATCTTCCTCTTCTTCAGGAGGCGCAGGAAGGCGCGCATGGATCGTATGCGGAACTCCCACTCGTCGCCCTCGACCTTACCCTTACGGCTGCCGGGGCCCTTCCTCAAACCCTTCTTCTTCTGGAGGTGGACCATCCGGTACCTGCCCCTGCTCACTCCCCTCTCTGACCTGGCCTTAATCACTCCTTCTTTGATCAGGTTACGTATGTCTTCGCGGGTTATCGCTGCCACGACGTCCTCGAACCGGGTTGGGTCTATCCATACCCTAGTCTCCCCAACGCCGAGGACCTCTGCGGCTAGGCGCCGCTGATTGCTTAAGCTCATTCCTTTTTACCCTCCTGATCCTCAGCGGAAGCCTCCGAGGCGGCGGTTGCCTCTGATGGCTTCTCTTCACCCTCTACATCAGCCTTGGTTTCCTTCGGCTTCTCGTCGGGCCTTAGATTGACTATCTCGACGCCGAATTCCTCAGCTCTCTTTATTATCTCGGCGCGCTTCCTCTTCCCGACGCTAGCTGCAATCCTAATTGCCATAAAACACGGGTCTACGAACTCGACATCTTCAGGAGTATGGACCAGCACCTCGATCATGCCTTTGGGATTCAGGCCCCTCGTAAGCTTTGGACCGCGGTATCCGGTCTCGACTATTGGCCATCTGCCCTTCTTCTTCAGCCGCATCTTGGAACGGATCCCCTTGCTGCTCCGCCATTTATCGCCGAGCCTGGGGAACCTGTTCGACTCTGATCTCCTGAACTTAGGTCGCCTGCTGGCGATCTTTTGACGCTTCCTGAGCAAAGACTCGAACTCGTGCGCGCAGTTCTCCTGTGAGCATCCGCAACCGGTCATATCACACCCTCTCCGCCAGATATATGCCGTCCTGGAAGACCCTCGGGTCCATCTTTTTAACATGAGTGGCCATGTGAATGTTCGCAGCGGTCTGTCCAACTTCTTCTTTGTCAACGCCTTCAATCAGCAGCTCCTCGCCCTGGACTGTAACTTTGGTGTTCCCGACTATCTTTGCTCGCCGCTTCGACCGCTCACCCATGAAATTCTCTATCAGCACATCTTTGCCGGCAACCTTAACAGTGATAGGGAAGTGCGCATATACTACCTTCATCTTGTAGACGTGACCCTGGGTTACTCCCTTTATCATGTTCTTTATGTGCGAAGCTACTGTACCCACGAGCGCCCTTTGCTTCTTTCCCTTCATAGTGGCAGCCACGTCGACTGCACTTCCATCGATCGAGAGCCTGAGGCCCGCATGGGAGAAGTCCCTGGTCAGCTTCCCCTTCGGACCGATTACCGTGACTGCTGAAGCGTTCAGCTCGACCTGGACGCCCTCAGGGATCTGAACTTTAGCAGAGGCAAATTCCACCACATGCACCACCTCAGTAGACGTAGGCAAGCAGCCTCCCACCGATCTTGTTGGCGAGGGCCTCTTTGTGAGTCATTATTCCCTTGGAAGTGGTGAGAATGATGAAGCCAATCTCCTTTCCAGGGAGGTACTGCTGGGCGACCCGCTCCAGATCCTTGTACGAGACATTGAAGTAAGGCTTTATCACGCCGCACTTGTTGATCCTTCCGAGCAGCTGGATCCTGAGCTTGCCCAGCCTGCCGTCGTCAATGTACTCGAACTCCCCCACATACCCTGCCTTCTGGAGAACCCTAAGGACGTTCGCAATCAGTTTAGGGGCAGGAGTAACTATGCACTCGTTCTTTCCCCTCTCTTCGCTATTCATGATGTTGACAAGTGAATTTGCTAGAGGATCCTGAACCCACATCGACGATCACCATCACAGATACTTCTTGAACCCAAGCGTCTCAGCCGATTCCCTGAAGCATTGCCTGCAGAGGTTCAAGCCGTATCTCCTTATCAGGGTGCTCCCCTTTGAGCCGCACCTCTTGCACCTTCTGCTGCCCTTCCCGAACTTCCTCTCTTTTGGCTGACGGTATTTACCCATATTTAGGCCTCCGTTTCAATGTTGATTCCAAACCGGCGCTTCATGTAGTCCATCGCCTCATCCCTGCTCACCCGGTGACCCGCCCCTATCGTGCCTGGTCTCATTTTACGCCTCGCCACCCGGTAACCTGGGCGCTCGAGGACGATGCAGACGTTCATGCCGAATATCCCGAGTGTAGGATCATACTTCGTCCCAGGGAGGTTGATGTGCTCCTTAATGCCGAAGGAGATGTTCCCGTAATTATCGAAACAGCTCTCCTTGATCTTGTTCTTCAGGGATTCAAAGGCACGCTTGAGGAAATCCTCTGCCTGGGGTCCCCTAAGGGTCACCACGCAGCCGATGTTCTCACCCTTCCTAACCCCAAAATCGCGTACCGACTTCTTTGCCTTCCTTGGGCATGGCTTAGCGCCAGTTATTGACTTGAGGACGGTCATGGCCTTCTCTAGCTTCTCCCCGCCCTCTCCCAGTCCCATGTTGACGACGACCTTGCCAAGTCTAATCTCACGCATGGGGTTCAATTCGCCGCTTGTGGCGGCGGCAGCACCCTCGGACAACCTATGCCACCTCTCCATTTATGGTAATGATCGGACTTTCCTTCCCTATAGGGAATAGATACTTAAGCGTAACGGTCGTCTCGTCCCCGCCAATTGAAACCTTGGCAAGGGCATTTGGCGACTTGCTCTCCGGGACTTCAATAACTGTCCCGTACTGGCCGATGTTGCGCCCACCAATCACAATCACAAACGCCCCCTGTGCAAGGGGTATGTGATCCAGCACCTGGTCATCTGAGAGCGATACCTTGAGCACGTCGTTTGTCATGTAAGGGAGCTGTATGTTGAATGGATCTTCGACTTTGAATATCTTAGTGCTTCCGTCGTGGAAGGCAAGCTGGATCTTCCCCTGCTTCAGCAGCTTCTTTCCGGTTACCTTCAGGAGCTTAAATGTAGCCTCTTCCGCAGGTATCTTCATCAATGCCAATTTCTTGACCGCGTGGGACATCACCCTGAAGTAAACTTCCTCAGGCTTGATGTAGATGACATCCATCAGACCCACAGGGTAGCGGTAGTCAGTCCTTGCCCTCCCGTCCACAAACACTTTCCTCTCATACAGGGCCCGCTTTGCCTCACTGATTGTCGTTACCTTCCCGAGCACATCCCGGAGCACAATGCCAAGGGGTATGCACTTCTCTGTCGAATGCGGACCTGCAGACGGCTTCACCGTGAATGCCCTTTCTTTTATGGCGACAGGCCAGTGCCTGGGCGCCGGATAAGTTCTAAGGTGTCCTGCCAATCTTTAATCCTCCTATCAATCGCCCTTGAATGAATTCTTCCTGATCTTGTCAGATAGATCCAGCTTCGTGACCATTACCTTGGATGGGGAGATCTCCACAGGTATAGTGGTACCATCCATCTTCTTCGCATTGACCCCCTCGACCGTTATCCGCATCTTAGAGGTGTCGACCGAGGCAACCTTCCCTTCGTGACCCTTGTAGTCCCCCCTGGTGACTAGGACGGTGTCACCTTTCCTCAGTGAGACTGTCCTCTTTCCGTACTTTGACCTGAGATCCTTTGAGAGTGGCGAACGGATCTGTCGCTTCCTGTACATTGGTTCATCCAGCAACTTCTTTTGTTTCTTTGGCTTCACGCTTGACATTCGGGTTCACCTACACCACCATGGAGGCCAGCCCCGCTACCTTGGGCCACCTCTCGGCCGCCTCCTTTGCTACCGGTCCCCTTATCTCGGTACCTTTCGTTTCGCCTTCTTCAGTAACAATAACCCCTGCGTTGTCCTCAAACTGGATCCAAGTGCCGTCCATCCTCCTGAAAGGTTTCTTCTGCCTGATTATGACGGCGTGGAATATCTGACGCCTAACCTCAGGGGTCCCTTCCTTGACTGAGATGATCACCTTATCGCCTACGGTTGCGCTAGCGACCCTCCTGATGCGGGTCTTGGTCCTTGGCACCCCTATTATTTGTAAGACCTTGGCTCCACTATTGTCTGCGCATTTGAGCAACGACTCGTGCTCGAGGCCTGCGCTGATTCCAGGTCTGTATGTGATTCCTCCTCCTAAACCCTTTCCTCGCTTTGCCATCCTCAGACACCTGCCTTCTTCTCTACAACAACATAGGAAACGGTCTTGCTGAGGGGCCTGCATTCCATTATCTTGACTAGGTCACCCTTTGCAGCGTGGATGCATGGCGGGTTGTGCGCGTGTATCTTGCTCCTCCTCTTCCCATACCGGTTGTACTTCGGGAAGTAGTGGAGGTAGTCGATCTGAACTACGACGGTCTTGTTCATTTTGTCGCTAACCACGACGCCTGAAAGCACGGTTCCCCTTGTGGAAAGCGTCCCGTGGACGGGGCAGTCCTTGTCCCCGCACGATTCGGTTTTCAACTCTTTAGCTGACTGGGACATCTCTCAATGCCTCCTCTGCAACCTCTTTAGCCTCTCTTCCGGGGTCAGTGCGATCTCTCGTCCTTCGACGACAACTTCATCCGGAATGAAGAAAGAGAACCTTGATATCATTTTCGGGATCATCACCCTTCGCGCGGAACCTGTTGTAGACACCACGAGCATTTTTTCGGTCTCATCCACGACTGTCCCTGAAATGCCCAACTGGGAGGGGTCAGTAGATCCGACCACGCTCACCCTAAGGCCTATCAGCTCGTTGTATAAGATGTTCTCAGGCATCACATTCATGCTTTTTGAGCCTCCTGTCCGACCTCTGTCTTCCTGATGCCCAATTCCTCCTCGCGCTCGACTGTGTGGAATCGGGCTATCGTCTTCCTCAGCAGCCTTATCCTCGATGGGTTCTCCAACGATCCGCCCATCGCCTTCGCAGTCATGAGCTTGGAGAGCTCGACCTTTAGCTCGTTCAGCTTGGTCTTTCTCTCTTCCTTGGGCATCTTCCTGATCTCGTTAATCCTGAAAATAGCCATGTGCACCACTCACTCCGCTGCAGCCTGTTTTGGCTCTGTGAGATGGATGTCGTCTATCGTGTTGACCGGCAGGTATATGCTGACCTGTATGCCGAACATCCCAGGCTTCAGCTGGACATGCGTTACAGCCCGGTCAACGGCATACTTCCTTGGCTCCCCTGCCTTGAGGACTGCGCCGGATTTGAACTTCTCATATCTCGCCCGCTCAGTCGAAAGTTTGCCCCTTATCACGATCTCGGCCCCGCGCGCACCAGCCTCCATAATCTGCCTGAGCGCGATAAAGGCAGCCCTCCTGAAGTGTATCCCTCTCTCGAGGGCTGAAGCAACCCTGCCTGCCATGATCCTGGCGTTCAGCTCGGGGTTCTGGACAGGGATTACTGCAATCTGAGGGCTCTCGAGCTGGTACTTGGACTCGATGACCTGCGCGAGCTCGCGGATCGTTGCGCCCTGCCTGCCTATGACCATCCCTGGGCGCTCGGCGTAGATCACAACGCGGTTGCCGAGCGGGGTTTTTTGGAATTCGACTCCCGCATAGCCGGCTCTCTTCAGCTCGTTCCTAAGGTAATTGTCTATGATCATATTCTTAGAAAGTTTATTGATGAAAAATTTCATTACGCTCAAACTCAGGCTTCCTCCTCGACAACAATCTCGACATGGGTAAGCGGGTGGTAGAACGGCGTGGTCCGGCCGAATGCCCTTGGGATGTAATTCCTCATGCGCAGCCCAGCCTGGGCACAGGCATGCACTATCTTAAGGCGCTCGCTGTCAAGGCCCTTGTTCTCCGCATTTGCCTTCGCGTTCTTGAGGATCTTGATGATCTCAGAAGACGCTTTAACAGGATACCTGCCCGAAGGGATACCCCACCTCGCTGCAATTTCGGAGTGGTGAGGGACGTTCGAGTTGAACCTCCTGTACGGAACACCTTCCTTCTTCTGCACCACGCGCTCGAGATAGCTTATCGCATCGTCTAGGCGCATGTTCTTGATGGTAGCACAGATCTCCCTGGCCTCCTTTGGCGAGATCCTGAGATCCCTGCCACTGGCTTTAGCCATCCGGTCAGGGTCAATTTCGACCATTGAATATCCCCATTCAGGCATCGGGAACACTTCCAACCTCTATCATAGTTCAGATTGCACAGTTTACAACTTGGGGGGGCTATAAAAAGTTTTTCACAAAAAATGGAAGGGCGAATCCACGCCCAACCGGAAAAGTGGCAAAATAAAAAATTACTTGAGCGGGATGAACATCGAGCTCCTCGTGGCCTTCAGACCTGGAGCGCCGTGCGTGACCTTGGCTGTCGTTATGGCGAACTCGCCAAGATACTTGCCCACCATCTCAGGCAGTATCTCAACAGGGACGAACTCCTTGCCGTTGTGCACAGATATGGTAAGCCCGATCATCTCAGGCAGTATTATCATGTCCCTGCAGTGGGTCCTGATCACCACTTTCTTGCCCTTCGAGGTCTTGGCCTTCCTTATCCGCTCGAACAGGGCCCTCTGCTCAGGGGTTAGACCCCTGAGAAGGGATCTCCGCTGCCTGCTGGGCAACAGCCTGATGAACTCATCCATAGGCATGCTCGCGAGCTGAGCGGCAGTGTATCCGCGGTAAGTGAATTCCCTATATGCCATATCTCTCCCTCCTCCATTTCACTCCATATCACTTCTTTGTCCTGCCCGTGCGCCTTGAGGCGATGATCCCGACCTTCTGCCCTGGCGGTGCATTCCTCGCGACTGGCCTGCCTCCCTTCGGGTGTGCTCCGCCGCCGTGCGGATGCGCATATGGGCTCATTGCCTTGCCCCTGACACGCGGGTACTTGACCGACCTGGCCCTGTACTTGTGGTAGTTCGCTCCGGCCTTCAGCACCGGCTTCTCTACGATCCCACCAGAGGCGACGATGCCGACGGTCGCGCGGCACTCCTGCGGGAAGGTCTTTATCCCGCCCGAGGGGAATTGGCACAGCACCCCTTCAGGGGTGTGCGAGACGACAGTTGCATAGCCCCCAGCAGACCTGACATACCTGCCTCCGTCGTTAAGCTTGCCCTCTATGTTGCAAACCATAGTACCCTCAGGCACGCTGCTCAGCGGCAGGACGTTCCCCACGTTTACTGGGGCTTTTGAACCGAAGTAGATCTTTTGCCCGACAAAGCAACCCTCTGGTGCGATCATGAGCAAAGTCGCGCCAGACTGCGACTTGACGGACATCACTGGAGCGACCCTGCCTGATTCGTGCATTATTTCCTGGACTGTGAACTCAACGCTCCCAGACTTTTCCTCCTCCGTGATCTGGGGGTACCCTACCTTGCCTAGCCTCCTCCACGAGGGGGATTTGAACACGGATCCCCCGCGACCTCTCCTCTGAAGAACTTGTCTCTTACCCATTTACAACACCTACAGCAGACCCAATTTTGTGGCCAACTCGGATGCGCTGAATTCCTTCTCTAGGGCCACGACAGCCTTCTTTTCCGATCTCGTAGTTATCATAGTCCTCACGGACTTGACCTTTACGCCATACAGCTTCTCCACTGCCCACTTTATGTCCGCTTTGTTTGATCTCATGGAAACAATGAAGGTAAGCTTGTTCTCGCGCTCCATCCTCTCTAACGCGGACTCTGATGAAACAGGCCCGATGATTACGTCAGCAGGTTCCTTCGACATTTCTTGCACCTCATTGGTAAATCTCATTCAGCCTCTTTATTGCGGACTCGGTCCAGACCGTGAGCCTCCCCGGGTGCCCGCCTGGTGCCAGGCGCTCGACATTGAGCTCGGTGACACCCACGCACTCCACCCCTGTGAAGTTCCTTGAAGCGAGCCTTATTGGGGAATCGGGGTCGTCTACGACGATCAGCAGGGACTTTGGCTTAATCCATCTCCTGCCGCGGCGCTTGCCCTTCCCGGACCTCTCCCTTACCCCCTCCTTTGCCCTCAATACGTCGTGGATTAGGGAAGCCCTCTCGAGGAAGCCGCGAAGCTCCGATGCCTTCTTCAGGTCCTTTATCTCGTCTGAAACGACCACGGGGAGGGAGATGTCGGTAGTAATTATGTGCCCCCTCTCGATCACGGCCTCAGGATCAGAGGTGGCTGCAATTGCAGACATAAGCGCAAGCCTGCGCTCCTTCTCGTTTATCCGCTCATGGTACTTCTTTTCAAGGCTCGGAGGGAACGCAAGGCGGCCCCCGACAACATTGGGGACGAAGGCGCCTGCCCCTGAGGCAGGGTTGTGTTCGCCCTTGACCCTTGGGACGCGCGCCAAGTCCAGCCCGACTCCAAGGCTCTCAGCGCTGGTGCGCTTGCCCGCATCGTAGTCGGTGGTCCTGGGGACTATCCTAGCTGTCTGGCTCGAGATCACCGCGCGACGGATGAGGTCGGGCCTCAGGTCAGTCTCGAAGACCTCCGGGAGCTCAATCTCCCCCTTGACCGACCCGTCTATGCCTATTACCTTTGCTACTCTCTTCGTGGTTACTTCTGATGACATTCATCATACCCCCTGCTTCGAAGCCAGATCCACCGCGACGAGCTTCGGAGGCTCGATCTTCTCGACCTTAGACCTGACAGGATACCTGATCCTGACGAGCCTCTTTGACGGGCCTGGGATTGAACCCGCCACAAGGATGTAGTCGGCGCTAACCAAACCGTAGTGCAAGAAACCTCCGGAGACATTGATCTCGGCAGGGTTCTCACCGATCTTCAGGATGAGCTTGTTGTACTCGGTACGCTGGTGGAATCCCATCTTGCCAGGTCTCGGAATAGTGAACATCATGTGCGGCTTTGAAGGGCTTATTGACCCGACAACCCGCTTTCCTTTCCGGTGCTTGTGCCAGTTCGGCTGTATCTTGACGCCGAAGCGCTTCACAGCGCCCTGGAAGCCCTTACCCTTTGTGATTGAGATCACGTCGACGTATTGACCCTCATTGAAGAGGTCCTTCGCCCGGATCTCCTTGCCAAGCAGAGATTTCGCGTACTCCAGCACTGCCTTTATGTCGTCTCCATCGACCTTTATCTCAAGTATCTCGGGCGTCTTCTTTCCGAATCCAGCCTTGTATGGCTGGGTCAGCGCCAACACCCGGATCTCTGCGACATTGTCCAGGTTAGCCTCTATCGAAGCCTGCACTGGGGACGGATCATATTCCTCGGAGATGTTCAGAACCCTGTCTGCATTCTTGGGGAGCGACTTTGCCATGACCTCTGCAAGAGCCCTAAGACCCTTGCTTGTGCGAACGTACGCCCTGTATCCGTAAACGTAAATCGGGGGGACTTCGAGCACAGTCACCGCCCGCATTACCTCCTTCCCGAAGAGCGGGCTCTTCGGCCTGTTGTCGACCATTATGACGTGGGTTGATCCTACTTTGTAACCGGCAAAGCCAAGGAGACGGGGAGCGCCTGCGACCTTGGGCCAAGTCCTTATCCTGCCAGAAATGCGTCTAGCGCGCACTCTGGGGTAGTACATCAACGAGCCCCTGCGCGGCGCACTCTTACTTCGATGTCCCATGAATAGACCTCCAGCCTAAACTTGCCTGTTGATAGCAGTAATACTAAAATATATTTCTATCCGTCGCCGGGCTGTAAACGTGATTGCGAAGTTTCATGGGGCATGCGGGGCAACGCAGGGATCACAAGTTATCAGGCTTGTCCTTGCTTTCTGTGGGCCCGGCTGATCCGCCTATGAAGTCGATCAGGGCAAGAGCGATCATTATGGCCTCCTCGGTTCTTATAGTCGCAGTGCCCTGGTCCGGGGCGAGGTTTATGGTCATGTCTACCAAGTCCTCCAGAGATGCTCCCTCCCTCGCGAGTATCTCGTGCAGGCCCTCCCTAGGCGAACCAAAGATCAGCGAGATGCTGCGTCGATCTGAAAAGGCGCGCGAAATTCGCCCTGCCACTTGTGAGACTGGAGTGCCCAGCCTCGAGGTTGCGATGATCACCCCAGAATGGCGTTCAGACAGTATCTCGCGCAGCGGCCTCTGTTCGATTTGCACCGCGTAACCCCAGTACAGCGGCACCGAGTCCCTAGGCACTGGCACCCAAGCACCCTCTTCTCGGCGCATGGTGACCCTCGAGTTCCTGGGCATGGGGATCCTGCACCTGACTGGCTCCCTGAGTCCGATGTCTATCAGGGATCCCTTCGCCCCGGATTCGAGGACGATCCCCTCCCTGTAATCGACATCAGACGATTCAAGGGGGTGGTGCGGGGTCCTCAACGGGGGGATTAGTCCGGCGAAACGGAGTTGCGGCGAGATGGGGAACAAGATCTTCCTGAGGTACTGCGGGGTCTCGGCATAAGAGAGCAGCGAGTGTATAAGCCTGGCGTCCTGCCTCCATTTGGACCCGTCCGGGTATATGACCAGCTTCTCGACCCTGAATATGGATGCAGCCCGGGCTATCTGACCGACCTTGAAGGTCTTCTCGGAAAGGCTGGGCACATCAGAGAGGATTGATGAAGGGAAAAATACTGTGATGGGGTTGATCCTTCGTTCCATACCCATTCCTCAGATGGAATTTAGGGCCAGGCAGCGCGGGGAGGGCGGTGAAATCTGCCCTATTGCTGCTTCTTCTCCTTGCTCTTCTCTTCCTTTACCTGGCTCAGGATTGTAGTCCTCTGTCTGCCTCCCATAATGACACCTCAAGGAAAGACTAAACCCCAGCAGACACTATAAAGTTTATCTCTATGCAGGAATAGAATATCACGGCCGATGATGATTTTGCCGAGTTCGCAGAGCGAAAGCGATGCAGAAAAAAAGACAGCAGAGGCCAAAAACAGGGTGGGTTTGATGGAGATAAGCGCAAAGGACCTTGAAGGGCTCATCAAATATGCCAAAACCCAGTGCGAATCAAAGTGCCCGCAGGAGAGAGACGCGGAGACCTGCGTGAGGCTGATTGAGCTATGCGTTGAGATGGATCTTGAGCCCCCTATCTGCTACGAGGAGACTGAGGGGTTCTCGAGGAAGTTCTTCTCAGCCAAGATCAGGGAGATCGAGAAGAGGCGGTGCAAGCCGATCGAGGAGCTGCTTTCCGAGATAAGGAGCGGCGGCCCTAAAACCCTAGAGGATGAGATAGACAGGATAGACGGGGAATTTGCGATCGAGGCTTTGAGGGCCATAGACGCCCGTGAGAAGCCGAAGAAGCGCACCTGAGACGGCATTCTCCCCTGCATAATTTTTTAGGGAGGGGAAAGTGAGATCAAGTATCATTTGTGAATTCGGAGGAAATGCCTTGTCGCCTGCTAAGGACGGTACCAGTAAGATGGAGAAGGTCTATTCTCCGCGGTCGGTGGAGGAGAAGTGGCAGAAGGCCTGGATGACCGAGGAGTTTTATCAGGTTTACAAGTTCAAGAATGACGGTAGGCCCGTGTTCACCATAGACACGCCGCCCCCGTTCACTTCGGGCGAGCTCCACATGGGGCACGCATACTGGAATGTGATAAACGATACGGTTGCCAGGTACAAGAGGATGACCGGTTACGACGTGATACTCCCCCAAGGGTGGGACTGCCAAGGGCTGCCCACTGAGCTAAAGGTCCAGTACAGGTGGAAGGTCTCCAGGGAGGACAGGGCCCTCTTCCGGAAGAAGTGCGAGGAATGGACCGCCAGCATGATCGACAGCATGAAGCGGACCATGATTAGGCTCGGTTACCGCCCGGACTGGGAGCAGTTCGAGTACAGGACGATGGACAAGAGCTACTGGAAGGCGGTGCAGGAGTCGCTTATCCAGATGCACGAGAAGGGTCTGATTTACAGGAAGGAGTTCCCGGTCCACTGGTGCAGCAAGTGCGGCACTGCGCTCGCGCAGGCGGAATTGGGGTACATCCAGAAGAAGGGCAAGCTCTACTACCTGAGGTTCAGGGCAGGCGACCGCGACCTTGAGGTCGCTACAACGAGGCCCGAGCTTTTGAATGCCTGCCAGGCGCTTGCGGTCAACCCTGAGGACAGCCGCTACTCATGGGCAGTTGGGAAGGAAGCCAAGGTACCAATTTTCGGCCAGAGGATCAAGGTCCTTGCAGACAGCTCGGTTGACATGGAATTCGGGACCGGCGTGGTCATGATCTGCACTTATGGAGACGAGCAGGACATCAAGTGGCAACAGATCTACAAGCTCCCGGTCACGCGATCCGTCGACGAGTACGGGAGGATGATCAATGCCGGGAAGTACAACGGGATGAAGGTCTCGGATGCGAGGGAGGAGATTGCCAGGGACCTCGAGACCGAAGGGAGCCTGATCCGGAGCGAGGAGTTCATGCACAACGTCCTGGCCCATACTGAGAGGGCAGACTGCATGACTCCGATAGAGTTCTTGACGAAGGACCAGTGGTTCATAAAGTCGATGGATTTCAAGGAGTTGGTCCTCAAGGAAGCGGAGAGGATGGAGTGGATCCCGGAGTTCGTCCACAGCAGGCTGGTCGACTGGGTCAACAGCATTGAGTGGGACTGGCTCATATCGAGGCAGAGGGTCTTCGGTACCCCGATACCTTTCTGGTTCTGCTCGGACTGCAACCAGATCATAGCGCCCAGGAGGGAAGACCTCCCGGTCGACACCAGCTCCACCCCGCCACCCGTGGAGAGGTGCCCCAAGTGCGGAGGCAGCAGGATCACAGGCACTTCAGATGTCTGCGACTGCTGGGTCGACTCGAGCATTACCCCACTGATCGTCACCGGATACTTCAGGGACAGGGGGCTGTTCAAGAGGGCCTACCCCGCAGACCTGAGGCAACAGGGGCACGACATCGTAAGGACCTGGATGTACTACACGATCCTCCGATGCGCATTGCTGACTGGCACAGGGCCATTCAAGGGGGCACTGGTGAATGGGCACATACTCGGGCCCGACGGGACCAGGATGTCGAAGTCGAAGGGCAACGTCATCATACCAGAGCAGGGGATAAACCAATTCGGGGCGGATGCGATAAGGCAGGCACTCTTCTCACTCACGATAGGATCGGACTTCCCGTTCAAGTGGGAGCCGGTCAAGTATGGCAAGTCGTTCCTGCAGAAGCTATGGTCATCCGCCAGGTTTGCGGAGGGATTCTTCAGCGAGAGGGTAGCCGAGATCAATCCAAAGGCTATGGACGAGACGGACAAGTGGATCGTCTCAAGGTTGAGGGAGGCAATCTGCAAGGCAAGGGAAGCGATGGAGAAGTACCAGTTCCACATCGCGGTGGACGTGCTCCAGAAGTTCTACTGGCACGACTTCTGCGACCAGTACATAGAGGCGGTCAAGCCAAGGCTCTACAGCCCGAGGGATGCTCAAGACAAGGAAGCCGCAGTCTCCGTGCTCTACATGGTGATTTGGAATTTCATCAGGCTCCTTGCCCCGATCTGCCCGCACATCACCGAGGAGATCTACCAGAGCCTATTCCGCGAGCAGATAGGTTTAGTCTCAGTCCACTCGGCGCCGTACCCCAATCCAGAGAACCTGCCTGAGGTCGACGGCACGAGGGGCGAGAAGCTGGTATCAATGATCGCGCTGCTGAGGAGCAAGAAGGTGGAAAACAAGCTTGCCCTATCAGCAGAGGTCAGGGGAGCAGTAGTCCATGGGAACTCGGAGGAGCTGAAGGTCTACAAAGAGAACGAGTGGCTGATAAGGCAGGTCCTGCACATCAATAGCCTCGAGTACAAGATAGGCGAGAAGGACGCAGAGTTGATCAAGTAGATGTGGAGGAGGCTCGCTTCGCTGCCCTTCAGGGGGACCAGCGAGAAGCTCAGGGAGCACCAGTCGCTTGTCCTCAAGTCTGTCGAGCTACTGGGAGAGCTGGTTTCAGCGTGCAGGATGGGGGACTGGGCTCAGGTCAGGTCTACGGCAGAGAGGATAGCCGCGCTCGAGAGGGAGGCAGACGAGGTGAAGAGAGGTATCGAGATAAACCTCTACAAGGGGACGCTCTTCGTCGGCCTGAAGGAGGACTTCTTGAGGCTTGCAGAGGCGCTGGACGCGATATCAGACAGGGCAAAGGACGCGTCCAGGATCATCTCTTCAAGGGAGCCCCGGCAGGGCGAGCTGCAGGCGTTTTTCCAGGACTGCCCAAATGTTGAGAGGCTGATCGCAGGCACGATCGAGATAGTGAGGGACCTCGAGGGCGCGGTCGGGCTCTTGGACAAGGACTCAAGGGAGGCTATCGCCGCAGCGCACAGGGTTGAGAAGACTGAGGAGAGGCTGGACGAGATAAAACTGGACATCCTGATGCAGCTATCAAGGCACGAGTCCGAGTTCTCGACGCTCACCTACCTCCAGCTTAGGGATTTCATACTGATGGTGGACGCGATTGCCGACGCAGCTGAGGATGGGTCGGACGTGCTGACCGCGATGATCCTCAAGGCTACATTCTGAGGCGTTTTGATTGGATCCCCAGCTGATAACTCTCGTGGCCCTCGCGACGCTGACTTCAGGGATGGTTGGGGCCAACAATGCAAGCAATGCCACAGCCACCATCACGGGGGCGAAGGTGACGACGCACAGCAGGGCCGCGATCATATTCGCCACAGGGCTTCTGATGGGCGCGATGCTTGAAGGCGGCAAGATGTCAGGGGCAGTGTTCGGGAGGGCGCTGGAAGGGGGGATCGGGAACTGGTCAGTTAGCGTCGTGCTTGGGATCACATTGGGGATGATAATAATAGCCACGGGCATGGGGCTGCCCCTTCCGGTTACGCAGGCGCTGTATGGGGCAGCGATAGGGAGCGGCATATTCTTGGGCGTCCCCCTGAACGTCGCAGGGATAATGTCGGTCCTGATCTCGTGGTTCTTGACGCCGGTCGCGGCCGCAGGGGCTTCGTTCGCAATATCGAGGCTGGGGAGGAAGGCCCAGGCTAAGGATGTAAGGACGGGGACTGTGATCTATGGAGTTTTGACCCTTGCGACTGGGTTTTACACCGCCTACGTCCTTGGCGCAAACACAATAGGGCTTCTTTCAGGAATGATGAAGGGGGGGATCGGATGGGAAGCGGCGCTTGCCCTTGCGGCAGCCTCATCGGCCATCGGCGGGATCATCTTCGGGAGGAGGGTCTCCACCACAGTCGGGGAGAGGATCGCAACCATGGGGCCCCAGACGGCCTTCGCGTGCCAGCTCGGCGGGGCGATCACGGTGCACCTCTTCACGCAAGGCGGGATCCCAGTCTCTATCAGCCACGCGGTTATAGGGGGGGTTGCAGGCGGCGCGCTTTCCAAAGGGTCCAAGGCGCTTAACGCAGCGTCATGGGCGAGGCTGGTCGCGCTTTGGTTCCTGACCCCAGCAATCACCTTGGCGCTGGCATGGCTGATACATGCAAGCGCTGCTGCCTGACAGGAGAAGATTAGCCGCGCAGCATGCCCTTGGCGCAGGAGAGTGCGTCGAGTATGTGCCGCGAGCCGAACTCTGGGGCGACGGGGCCGTGGCCGGGCAGCAGAGCGTCTACCCGCATCCCCGAAAGGCGCTCGAGGCTATTGATCATGTCCGAGTCGCTCCCGCCAGGCAGGTCTGTCCTGCCGAAGTAGCCGTCCGTGAAGACGGTGTCACCGCTGATGAGGAGGGACTCCCCCGGCGAGTAGAAGCAGGTGCTCCCGGGGGTGTGCCCCGGGGTTGGGATGCTCAATAGCCCGAGCCTGGAGAGGACATCCTTTGCCTCAGAGAGATCGGAGCACGAGGGGTAGCCTCGGACGGTCTCCTCCATGAGCTGCCTGTCGCGGCTGCTGATATATGCAGTCGGAGAGTACTCCCTCAGCGACTCGAGCCCCATTACGTGGTCGTAGTGCCCGTGCGTGAGGAAGACCCCGGCGATGAGCGAGCCGTGTATGCCCGCGGACGCGAGGTACGAGAGCAACGACGGGTGGCCGCTCGCGTCGAATATGTAGAATGACCCCTCGTCCCTCAGGACGTAGACGTTTGAAGAGATGCTGACCCCCGCGAAGGACTCCTCGTGGATGACAAGGAAGCGCCCTACCCTGGAGACGAGCGGTGAAGGGTGCGACAATCCCCCACGCCCCCTCCGTCAACCCTTCGTAACACCGAGGGGCACCATCCTTGCTACAAGCGTGGCTATGCCCAGGGCGTCAGACACCGACGCGACCCGGTCGACGTCCTTGTATGCCCCCGGGGCCTCCTCGGCGATCACCCTGATGTTTGCGGCCCTGAGGCGGATCCCCCTCTCCTCCAGGTCGCGCTTCACGTTGCTCCCCCAGTACTTCTTAATTGCAGCCTCCCTGCTCAGGAACCTGCCTGCCCCGTGCGCGGTTGATCCCCAGCTGAGTTCGAGCGAGTTTGGACCGCCAAGCAGCAGGTACGAAGCGGTCCCCATGCTCCCGGGGATTATCACCGGCTGCCCTATGCTCCTGTACTCCGCAGGGATCTCTTGCCTGCCGGCGGGGAATGCCCTGGTCGCCCCCTTCCTGTGGACGTAGAGGAGGCGCCTCTTCCCGTCTACCATATGCTCCTCGCGCTTTGCAAGGTTGTGAGCCACGTCATAGACCAGCCGCATGCCCAGGTGCTCAGCGTCGGACCCGAAGGTCTTCCTGAAGGCTTCCCTGGTCCAGTGCATTATGCACTGCCTGTTCACCCATGCATAGTTGCAGGCTGCGCTCATGGCGGCGAAGTAATCAGATGCCTCTCTGCTGCTGGCAGGGGCGCACGCGAGCTCCCTGTCGGGTATCTTTATCTTGTACTTCGAGACGGCATTCTCCATCACGTGGAGGTAATCGCTGCAGACCTGGTGCCCCAGGCCGCGGCTGCCCGAGTGTATCATGACCACAATCTGCCCTTCCCGTTCGATGCCGAAGGCCTTCGCTGCGCGCTGGTCGTAGATTTTTTCCACCGCCTGGACTTCGAGGAAGTGGTTGCCGCTTCCTAGAGTGCCCAGCTGGTTGGAGCCCCTGCCCTTAGCAGACTGGGAGACGAGGCTGCTGTCGGCGCTCTTCATTGACCCGCCCTCCTCGCACCTCGTTGCGTCTTCAGGCAGCGCGTACCCCTTATCTATTGCCCAATCCACTCCCCGGTCCAGCACATCATTGAGCTCGGAGGTCGTGAGCTTTATCCCGCCCTTGCTCCCGAGACCGGATGGGACCATTTCGAAGAGCGTGTCGATAAGCTTGCCGAGCATGGGCTTGACGTCCTCCAGGCCCAGGCTTGTTAGCATGAGCCGGACGCCGCAGTTGATGTCGTACCCAACGCCGCCAGGCGAGATGACGCCCTCCTCGGCATCGAAAGCCGCAACACCCCCGATCGGGAAACCGTAACCCTGGTGCCCGTCGGGCATCACTATAGAGTATTTCAGGATCCCTGGCAGGTGGGCAACGTTGGCGCATTGCTGGAGCGTGAGGTCCTCGCACATCTTTCCCAAGAGGGACGAGTCGGCATAAACCCTCCCTGGCACATTCATCCCAGGCATGTAGTCCTTGGGGATCTCCCAGGAGTAGTCGGTGATCTTCCTGAGCGGGATTGAGGAGCCGTCGACCATCAGAAAACACCTGCTCTACATCATTCCATAATCAGATACAAAGCAATTCCATATAAACATAGGGATCTTGCGCGACCCAATGGCTATGCCGCTATATGTCGAGGACAAAGTAGGCATGCCACATCCCACCCTCCCGTTTGATCTCCATCAGGGAGTAGGTCATTGCCTTGACCCCGGTCCGCTGGTCATGCCTAGCCGGTTCATAATCCTCCCCACAGAGTGACGCAGAGAGCCTTGCAGATTCGCCAGCTTCGACCTTGCGCACGTCTGCCCGGTGCAAAGCAAAGGAGTCGGCGTCGAAGTGGTATATCAGGCGATCCACCCACAAGTAGAGTAGCTGCCCCAAGTCTTTTGCAGTGATCTCGACGGGTATCGACTTGCGGCTTTCGACAGCCTTGGTGTTGAGCATGACCTCGAATGTGGCCTCTGCAGAATCGGCAAAGAGCCCCTCAAGGGAATCAGACACAACGTGGACGTACACGTCCGATATGTGGTCCAGGTACTCGTACAAATCGGACACCCCTATGTGCAGCGGCACCACCATAATATTGAGGAAGGGCAAACAAAAGGTTTTCATTTCTGCGCATGGTTTATAAGAAGTGCAGTGGAGAATGGAAGACTGCGCGAGCCGGGGTGGCTGAGCGGTTAAGGCGCCGGCCTTGAGATCTTATCCATGGGACAGGCAAGCCGGTTCCCTCTCGGGGGAGCAAGGGTTCGAATCCCTTCCCCGGCGCCAATCAATGCCCCCAAATTGGGGAATACGGTGCCAAGCATGCCAGCAATCCTTGCAATGATTTAGGTGCAGGTTCGAAGGCCTGGCATCGGGCAGCACCCCCAAATTGAAACGGAGTCGGTGCCCGTCATACAATGCACGTTTGGGGCATCAAAAATCGGAACTGCGCAGATCATCTTTGTTGGGGAAAAAGTGGTGCGTGATAGGGATGGCAGGTCGCCTATTTGCCCTTTGAGGATTTTTCCACGGTGAAGGCAGACACCTCTTTCTTGCCTTTTTCAAGCGCTGGTGAGTGCTCTTCGTCAAGCATTATGAGCAGCTCCTGGAACTCGCCCACGTGGACTTTCTCCTCCTCGGCTATGTCCAACAAGACCTTCTTCAGCAGGGCATTCTCTGTAGCCGCCGCCAGCTGCTCATAAAGGTTGATTGCATCGAGCTCTGCAATTATCCCGACCCTCAATATCTCTTTATCAGAGCCTTCGCCTGGCTTGAATGGAACCCTTGAGAGCATCAAATGCCACCGCTCAATAGACTTTTTACAGCGGATATAAGGGTTTGCATGCCCCCTGCCCACATCCCGGCCTAGAATTCCGAGTTTTCCGAATCGGCTGCCTCCAGATGGCCCTGCATATTCGAAAATTTTCCGCTTACGGACTTTTTTTGATCTTGATTTTTATCTTGATCTATGCATTTCCAATCTAGGAACTGATCCCTAAAAGCCTCGGATCATGTGAGGCCAATTCCAGTGCCTTTAATGCGCGCTTCTCTTTGTCCTTTATCTCCAGCATAAGATCGAAATCATGGGGCATGGACAGGCTAAGGAACGAAAGGAAATCCCTTTCGTCGATGCTGCGGGCGTGCATTCCCGGCCTCCCGCCAGGCAGCTGGGAGCTGTAGTCCACCATGGGCAAGCCGTCCCTATTCGGATCCCAGCCAGGGGTGAATTCTGCAAAAGCTTGGGGTATGCTCTCCCCCTTGTTTGAAACCGAATGGTGGAAAACATCAAACAAGACAGGCATACCGACCTCGCGGCTTATCCTCAGGCAATCAGCAACAGGATAGCGCTCATCGTTCTCCACCACCAACCTTCGCGCAATAGCGTTGTCGAGTTCACCATAGCGCTTGATGAAACGGTGCAGACTCTCATCTCTATTGTTGTAAACACCCCCTGCATGTATCTGAATCTTAGCAGATGTGTCGAGACCCATTAGATCAAGGATTTCTGCATGATACAGCAGTTCCTTGCAGCTCCTATCGAAGATTTTCTCGTCTATTGAATTAATCAGCGTGAATTGATCAGGATGCATTGAGATCCGCATCCCCTTGGCACGGATTAAGGCGCCTATCTCTGAAAAGCGATCCCTAAAGTGAGGCTGCCAGTCGAATTTGCAGACGGGGTGGGAGGCGAAGGGCACAAGGTCGGAACTGATCCTGAAGAAGAGGATGCCCTTTGTTGCATTGTAGAGGAGCGTTTTCTTTAGGCATTCAAGGTTTGAAGCTACGGTCTGGATCAGGCGCTCCTCGGTGTAGGATTTGAGCCTGAACGTTCTGCCCGCGGTGCAGCCTATGCTCGTATTGAAGCAGGGGTATCCGATCCTCAACAGAGCCACTTCTTTTAAACTGCCTTCAAGGCATTTTTCGAAGACCTGATCCTGGAGAACAATAGCACAAATGCCAATGCGACAACCAGTACAACCCCGCCTATCGTAACAGCATTGCTGATGTCTGGCGTGACCCCTGGCTTGAGCGAGATCCCGAGGAGCGCCCAGAGGATCACGAGAACATATACCACATCCCTCTTTGAGAAGACGGAGACCAATGCGATCGCAGTGGTCAGCCCAACGGCTACAATGCCCCACTGGATCTCTGAAAGACCTAGTCCATCCCATCCCAAGTAGACAAGGGCAGCGGCTATGTTCACAACGAAAGCGACAGTGATCCATCCTAGGTAGAGGCTGAAAGGCACTTGAAATACAAACCTCTCCCTGAATTGGGGCTTCAGCCTTCCTACGCCAACCACGATATATATTGCCAGGAGCGTGAGGAAGAGGGCGAGCATGGCAAAGACTGAATAGGCAATGTAGTCGTAATGCCAGAGGAGGAGCCAGGCGATGTTGGAAACACAGCTGAGAGCAAAGAGCGGCCCAATCTTCCCGACAAAGTCCACCTGGTTTTTCGCATGAAGAACGGGGCGATTGCGAAAACGCCTAGCATGATGTAGATTATCCCCCAGATCGAGAAGGTGATCCCTGTGGGCGTGACGACCGTTGGGTATAAGTCAGAGACCTGCGCAGTGGTCCGCCCGTTCAGTGCATACGCACTAGCCAATGCATTCACTGAAACGGTGAGCACGAACCCTACCAAGTTCAGGATCCGGAGCAAGTAAGAATTCATATAACATTAATATGTTTGAAGGCTGATTTAAAGATATACTATAATTACAATTTCTCTGAGGATTACTCTTACACAATCTACTCGCTTCGCTAAAGCATTGGAGCTTTCCTGTGGAACTCCGTGAAGACCGGCTTGAAAAATGGGCGATGGTCATCAAGGGGGGCATCAATGAAATCGAAACGATGAAAGAATAGGTAATTTGTTTAGTATTGGTGTGGAAGATTAAAAAATTAAACCAGCTCTATCTCGATGAAAACGTCGTCAGGGACCTGGATGCGCATCATCTGCCTCATGGTCCTGTCGTCGGCGTCCACATCGATCAGGCGCTTGTGGATCCTCATCTCCCACTTGTCCCACGTCTTAGTCCCCTCGCCGCACGGCGACTTCATCGTAGGGACCTGGAGCCTCTTGGTCGGCAACGGGACGGGCCCCGCTATCTTGACGCCGGTCTTCTCCGCTATCTTCCTGATCTGCGAGCAGACGTCCTCCAGCTTGATGTAGTCGGTGCTGCTGAGCATTATTCTTGCTTTTTGTGGCATTTTTATCAGGACTCCTCAAAAAAAGGGGGTTTATTTGCCAAGCGTTGCTGGCTTGACTTCGAGCACAACGCCCGCGGCCACGGTCCTACCCATATCCCTTAGGGCGAACCTTCCGAGCGGCGGGAGCTCGTTGTACTTCTCGATTACCAGTGGCTTTGTGGGCTTGAAGGTGACGATCGCGCTGTCTCCCTGCTTCAGGAACGTTGGCTTCTCCTCTATGACTGCTCCGGTCTTGGGGTCTATCTTCTTCTCGAGCTCAAGGAAAGTGGTTGCGACTGTGGCAGTATGCACGTGGAGCACTGGGGTGTAGCCTGCAGCGATTGCTGTCGGGTGGTATAGGACGAAGATCCTGCCCTTGAAGGTGTCGGCAACCGTCGGCGGCTTCGCGGTGTCGCCGCACACGTCGCCCCTGTGGACATCGGTCTTGCCTATGCCCTTGACGTTGAAACCGATGTTGTCTCCCGGTATAGCCTGTTCTATCTTTGTGTGGTGGGTCTCGATATCCTTGACCTCGCCGCTCTTGTTCGCAGGCATGAAGACCACGGTTGTGTTCTTCTTCAGAACTCCGGTCTCGACCCTGCCGACTGGGACAGTCCCGACGCCGGTGATGGTGTAGACGTCCTGGATCGGTATCCTGAGCGGCTTGTCGATTGGCTTCTCGGGAGGCACAAAGGTGTCCAGCGCCTCGAAGAGCGTCGGGCCGGTGTACCATGGAGTGTTCTTGCTCTGCTTGATTATGTTATCGCCCTTCCATCCTGAGATCGGGATCGCCAATATCTTTGATGTGTCGTACCCGATCATCTTGAGGAACTTCAAGACTCCGTCCTTGACCTCGTTGAACCTTGCCTGGTCATAGTTGACTGTCTGGTCGTCCATCTTGTTGACTGCAACGACCACCTGGTTGACTCCGAGGGTCTTAGCCAGGAATGCGTGTTCCCTGGTCTGTCCGCCAGGCCCCATTCCGGCCTCGTACTCTCCCTTCTTTGCGGATATCACCAGGATCGCTGCGTCAGCCTGCGAGGCACCTGTGATCATGTTCTTGACGAAGTCCCTGTGTCCAGGCGCGTCGATGATTGTGAAGAAGTACTTGGGGGTCTCGAACCTCCAGAAGGAGAGATCAATAGTCATGTCCCTTTCTCTCTCTTCCTTCAGCTTGTCACCCAACCAAGCGAACTTTGCGAACTCCTTGCCGGTCTTCTTCGCCTCTTCCTCGAGAGCGGCCAGGGTTCGATCATCAAGGCCGCCTGCCAAGAACAACAGGTGTCCCACTAGAGTGCTCTTTCCGTTGTCTACGTGTCCCATGACGAGCAGATTCAGGTGTTCTTTTTTCTGGGATGACATTCATTATCGCCTCTCTCTAATACCTTGCTTTTGAAGGTTAAAAACTTTCAGTAATATATAAGCCTTAAGGAAAAAGCAGGGGAGTAAGCCCTGAGGCTTACCTTGCGGATATGGCTATCCGCTCTATCTCCTCGCGCTTCTGAACCGCATAGCTCTTCGAGTCCCCGGATGCGGCGAGGATCAGCTCGTCCGCCAGGCACTCCTCAACGGGCTTGTTACTCCCGAAGGAGGCGTTCCTTGCAGCGTCGGTGATGAACCTGAGCGCGAGGTCTACCCTCCTCTGCGGGGAGGCGTCGACTGACTGGGGGTAAGAGACGCCCCCGTAGCTGATCCTGGTGACCTCCTCCCTCGGGGCAGAGTTCTCGATGGCCCTAACAAGGACCTGCACAGGGTTCTGCCCTGTCCTCAGGTTTATTATCTCAAAAGCCGCAGCCACGATGCTGGAAGCGAGGATCTTCTTCCCCCCGTTCTTTCCGGGGCGCATCATCCGGTTGACGAAGCGCTCAACAATATTTACCTTCGCCTTTCCGAACCTGTTGTGCTCATGCCTCCCGCATGAGTGGGGGGCGATGGCTGGGCTCAGGCAAAGGTACGACTTGAGACCAAGATCCTTGATCTCGATGTTGGAGAGATCCCATTTGTTGAATACCTTTATTTCTGTCTGAGACATCTGCAGATCACCTTACAGGCTTCTGCTTCTTTCCGGTCATCAGGGCCTGCAGCGAGACCCCATTGATCTTGACGACCTTCCATCTGACGCCGGGGAGGTCACCCAGCGATCCTCCCATAGGGCCTCCGATACCCTCGACGATTACCTCATCGTGCTCGTCAACAAAGTTCAGAGCACCGTCTCCAGGGAGGAATGCGGTGATCTGCTTCCCGTTCTTGATGAGCTGGATCCTCACGCACTTCCTTACTGCGCTGTTGGGCTGCCTGCTCTCGACCCCGACCTTCTCGAGGACGATCCCCCTAGCTTGCGGGGCGCCCTCAAGCGGGTCTGCTTTCACATCAAGCCTAAGAGCCCTGCGCTTGTACTGCCTAAGGCTCCAGCGGAACCTCTTCCGCTTCTCGGACATCTTCCTGCCCGCGAGCAGACCCTTTGGCGATTTTGAACCTGCCATAGCATACACCTAGTGCGGATTTCAAAATGTACCTCAATTATTTAAGCATCACGGCTGACCGGCAGGTCAGACGATATTCACGTTATCTATGTCGAAGTGGCGCTTCATGAGGAGCCGGGTCTTGTTGATGTTCTTCCCGTTCTTTCCTATCGCCATCCCCTTGTCCCTCGGGTCGACCGTGACATGGGCGACGGTCTGGCCCTCCGAGTTCTTGGTGATCCTGACCCCTCTGACCTTTGCAGGGGAGAGGATGTTCTTCAGGTAATCCTCAGGGGTCTCGGCATACTCAACTATCTCGACAGCCCTCCCAATGACCTTCCGGGTCCTCTCAATATTCGACCCGTTCTTGCCGATCGCGAGCCCCATGTCCCCGGGCCTGATCACGAAGATAATCCTGTTCTCCTCGTCGTCGACTATGCAGTCCTTTGCAATGGCGCCGGTGAGGTTCTCCAAGAGTGCGATGTAGCGCATCTCGTCAGCGGTTAGCCTTATGTTCGGTATAGAGTCATTCCCCCTCTGGCTTCAGTATCGAGGACTCTCCGGGCTCGATGATGCTCACGGTTGAGACCGGGAAAGGCTTTCCGCAGAGCCCGCCTAGGTCCCAGCTCGATCCAGGGAATTGGTAGACAGGTATCCCCTCGCCTGCAACGGCCCTGACCTTTGAGGTCACTTCCTCGGGGGCATTCGACGCCAGAACGAGTGCCTTGACCTTCTTCTTTGAGACTAGCTTCAGCGCCATCTTGTATCCGGTCTCGACCTTCCCGGTTTTTATGGCTGTCTTAAGTTCCTTGACTATGTCCATATCATGAACCCTCTTTTGAGAAGCGCATAAACAATTCGACTATGCCTGTACCTAGAGGTACTGGCTGGCCGACTATAACGTTTTCTGTTACTCCCTCCAGTGCATCCTCCTCTCCATGTGCTGCCGCATCCAATAAATGCTTTACGGTAACCTCGAAGGCGGCCCTCGCGAGGACGCTCGACTTCTCGCCGCTGACCCCGTGCCTCCCTATCTGCCTGATCTTGCCTGTGGAGGTCATCAGGTCGGCGACGAGTATCACATGCCGGATGTCTACGTCGAGGCCCTGCTGATCAAGCACCTGGAAGGCTTCCCTGATTATTGCGTTCCTTGCAGCCTCTATGCCCAAAATCTCCGCGATCTCGGAGATGTTGTTCGTATAGATCCTTGTTGTGTCTATGCCCTTGATTCCGAGCACCTGGGCGAGGTTTGATCCGTCGGTATGGAGGACGTACTCGTTGTCCTCCTTCTGGATCACCACCCTCTTGATCCCCTTAATCCCCTTCAGCCTGAGGTCGAGGATCCGCTCGCGGAGTCTCTTGATCTTCTCCGGCGCGGTAGTCTCTGGGCTGATGACTATGCTGTTCCCCTCGATGGACACCTTGCCAACCTTCAGCTTCTCAATCGACTTTGCTATGAAGTCCAGGTCCAGCCCTTTGTCCTCTGCCACTTCAGCGTCTATTTCGACTATGAATGAGGAGTTGATCATGTCGTATTCGATGCTCCTTGCGACATTCTCGACGGCAATCCTCTCGATCCTTGCCACGACCTCCTTTGCCTTCTCCAAGCTCCCCCGGTGCTCCTCGTCCAGGTATATTGTCATCGTCGGAGTGGAGGGGATCCGCCTGGCATCGACTATCTCTATGAGCCTGGGCAGACCAAGGGTTACGTTCAGCTCCCTGACCCCCGCGTAGTGGAATGTCCTCAGCGTCATCTGCGTCCCCGGCTCGCCCACGGACTGGGCTGCAACCGTGCCCGCGGCCTCCCCTGGCTCTATCAGTGCCTTCACATATGCGCTGTTGACCTCTTCGACGATCCTTGCCAGCTGTTCAGCCGACAGGTCTAGCCCAGAGGTCTTCTCCTTCAACTGCACGACCAGGTTCTCCGGGAGGTTGTACTTGGCGAGCAGGCTGTCCAGGATCGCGGAGTTGTCGGACTTCTGCGGGCACTCTTGCCCAGGAGGCTGCTGGGCCTGATCTTCTGCGGCTTTTTCCGGCGCCACGACGCCCGCGCCCTCCTTTTCCTTGGCTTTCTTTGCCTTCTTCTCCTCTGGCTTTGCCTTTGCCTTTGTTTTCGCCTTCTTAGCGCTGCCTTTCTCTTTCTCTTTCTCTGCCTGCGGTTCTGTACCGGTCTCCTTTGTCTCCTCAATTGAGCCTTCTGACCTTTCCTCTGCCATATCAGCTGCCTCCTGCCTTCACGACCCTCTCAATGATCTTCTCCACGTTCACTGCCTTGCCATGGTCGCTCTTTGCCGGGTCAACGCCGTCCTCACCATACTTGAACTGGATGATCGACCCGTCCGTGCCCCTCACCGTCAGGTCGTACTCGACACGCACGTCCTGCAGGGCGTTGATCAGCCTCCGCTGCATGTAGCCGCTCTGGCTTGTCCTGACGGCAGTGTCGACCAGACCTTCCCTACCTCCCATCGCGTGGAAGAAGAATTCGATCGGGTTGAGCTTGTCCTTGTAGCTGCTGTAGACGAAGCCGTGGGCCTCGGCCCCAAGGTCGCCCTGCTTGAAGTGGGGGAGGGTTCTGTTCATGTATCCCCTCATGATCCTCTCGCCTCGGACCGACTGCTGCCCAACGCACGCGACCATGTGCGCGAGGTTCATCAGGCTACCCCTCGCACCAGTCCTGGCCATGAGGAGCGCTGTGTTGGACTCCTTCAGGTACTGGCTTGCAATCTCCCCTGCAAGCTCCCTGGCCTCCTCGAGCTCCTGCATGATCTTCGTCTCAAGCGTCTCCTCGAGCGTCCGTCCTGCGAGTCGCTCCAGGAGCCCCTGGTTGTAGATGTCGATCAGCTCGGATACCTTCTCCTCAGCCTGCCTGATCACCTCAAGAACCTTCTTCTTTGCCTCTGCAGGGAGCTCCTCGTCGTCGAGGCCAATCGTCAGCCCGCGGCTGTCGATGTAAGCCAGGAAGAGCTTGAATGCCCTGTCTATGTAATCCCTCCCTGCGTCAGTGCCATAGTCCTTGATTAGCCTGTGGAGGACGCTCTCGGGCTGACCTGCGCCGATCGACTTCTTGTCAATGACTCCCTTTATGAGCTTCCCGTCCCTTATCACGACGTAGGCATCGTTCTCGCACTCCTCCTTCTTGCAGGTCGGGCATTTGAGGCAGACATTGGACTTGAGCGAGTAGTTGAACCCCTTCGGGAAGAAGAGGCTCGCCAGCTGCTTCCCGGTCCAGAGCTCCTTCGGCTCGCTTATCTCGGGCGGGGGGAGCTCTCCGGTGTAGCCTGCCCTAGCGAGAAGCTGCGAGGCCTCTTCCCTGGTGAGCAACGTCCCCTTCCTAGTGAGCATGTACGCGCCAGAGATATAGTCCTGTATCCCGCCCATGATAGGGCCACCGTACCTCGGGGAGAGTATCTGCTCCTGGACGAGCATCAGGACGCCTGCCTCAGCCCTAGCCTCCTCGCTCTGGGGGACATGCAGGTTCATCTCGTCCCCGTCAAAGTCGGCGTTGTAGGGCGGGCAGACGCAAAGGTTGAGCCTGAAGGTCTTGTACGGCAGGACCCTGACCTTGTGCGCCATTATGGACATCCTGTGGAGCGACGGCTGCCTGTTGAAGAGGACGATGTCGCCATCCTTCAGGTGGCGCTCTACGATGTAGCCGATCTCGACGGCATCCGCTATCGCCTTCCTGTCCTTCGGGAACCTGAGGTCGATCCTCCTTCCGTCTGGCCTGATTATGTAGTTCGCGCCAGGGTGGACGTCCGGGCCGTTCTCGATGAGGCGCTTCACCTGATCCATGTTGTATGGGTTTATCCTTTCAGGTATCGTCAGGAGCTTCGCCACATCTATTGGAACGCCCACCTCGTTGATGCTGATTATTGGGTCCGGGGATATCACCGTCCTGGCGGAGAAGTCGACGCGCTTGCCCGAAAGGTTCGACCTGAACCTCCCCTCCTTGCCCTTGAGCCTCTGAGCCAAAGTCCTCAGCGGCCTTCCAGATCGATGGCGCGCCGGCGGGATCCCCGAGGTCTCGTTGTCGAAGTATGTCGTAACATGGTACTGGAGCAGCTCCCAGAGGTCCTCGATGATGAGCTGCGGGGCGCCTGCATCGACATTGTCCTTTAGGCGCTCGTTTATCCTTATGATGTCTACGAGCTTGTGCGTCAGGTCGTCCTCAGACCTGATGCCTGACTCGAGCGTGATCGATGGGCGCACCGCCGATGGGGGGACGGGCAAGACTGTGAGCACCATCCACTCGGGCCTGGCTATGCGCGGATCAAGGCCCATGAGCTTCACGTCCGAGTCGGTTATCCTCTCGAGCCTCGACCTGATCTCGTTGGGGGCTAGCTTCACGGTGCCCTCCTTGTGCTCCTCGTAGTAGGTGGTCGGCTTCTCGAACTTGAGCTTGTACTGGGCCTCCCCGCAGTGGGGGCACTCCGTGTTCTTGGAGGCCCTCCGGATGACCCTCTCGGCGAGCCTGAGCCTCAGCTGAGGCCACTTCCTCTGGTACCTCTCCATCAGTAGGGCGTACTTTTCGACCTCTTCCTTGGTGAGCAGTATCCTGCCGCAGTTCCAGCAAGTGGACTTGAGCAGGTTGTAGACGAGCTTGGCGAAGCCCGGATGGACCACGGGGCGGGCCAGCTCGATGTGGCCGAAGTGACCGGGGCACTGCCCGACCCGGTTCCCGCAGGTCTGGCACTTCTGCCCGGGCTCGATTGTGCCGAGCCTCCTGTCCATGAGGCCGGCCTCGATGGGTATGCCGTCCTCGTCGTAGGTGTCGGCAGTGACTATGTTCACTACCGACATCTTCCTTATCTCTTCAGGCGAAAGCACGCCGAACTTGATTGACTTGATCGATTTGATCAGCTCGTAGAACGACATCCTCAGACCCTCTCCTCCAGTTTAAGCCTTGGGGCTATCCCGAGGCTCATGAGCTCCTGCAGCAGCAGCTTGAAGGCGTACGACATGACCACTGTGGTCGTCTTCGCCTTATCGCCGCAGACTGGGCAGACGTACCTGTCTTTTACCCTGTCGTAGTAGGCTATGAGTCCGCAGTCCTCGCAGATGTGCACCGAGCTCCTGTCGGACTCGTCGAGGAGCCTCTCCTTCAAGAGCATGGCTGCGCCGTGGCCTATGAGGCAGTCGCGCTCCATCTCCCCGAACCTGAGACCTCCTTCCCTCGCCCTGCCCTCGGTGGGCTGCCTCGTGAGTATCTGTACCGGACCCCTCGCGCGTGCGTGCATCTTGTCTGCAACCATGTGGTGGAGCTTGAGGTAATAGGCGATGCCGATGAAGACCTCTGCCTCCAGCACCCTTCCGGTCCGGCCGTCGTACATTATCTCCTTGCCTGTGGATTTGAATCCGCTCTTGCTAAGCAGCTCCCTCATGTAGCGCTCATCCGTCCCGCAGAATGCAGTGCCGTCAATCTGCTCACCCGAGACCGCGGAGGCCTTGCCCCCGAGTACCTCCAGCAGCTGCCCCAAGGTCATTCGCGACGGGATTGCGTGCGGGTTGATTATCAGGTCCGGGACCACGCCGTCCTCGGTGTACGGCATGTCGTACTGGGGGACTAGCATCCCGACGACGCCCTTCTGCCCGTGCCTGGACGCGAACTTGTCGCCAAGCTCAGGTACACGCTCATTCCTGACCCTGATCTTGATCAGCTTGTTGCCGTCGGATGTCTCTGTTACGATGACGAGGTCTACGACGCCATCCTCGCCGGCCCTCATGGAGACGGAGGTCTCCCTCCTCATGGGGCCCGTCGTCTCGAACTCCCTGTACTCCTCGAGGAACCTTGGCGGGCTTGTCTTGCCTATCAGGACGTCGCCGCCGCTTATCGTAGACTCGGGCTCGATTATGCCGTCGTCTCCGAGGAACCTGTAGGACTCGGCTGTCCTGTAGCCCCTCACGTCCGGGTTCGGGATCTCCACCTTGTCCTCCTGTCCACCCGGGTACCTCCTCTCCTCGGTCTCGTAGCACCTGAAGAACGAAGACCTGCCGAGGCCCCTCTCGACCGATGACTTGTTCATTATCAGGGCATCCTCTATGTTGTAGCCCGAATAGGAGAGTATCGCAACCACAAAGTTCTGGCCCGCGGGGCGCCTGTCCAGAGCCAGCATCTTCGCCGGCCGGGTGTTGACCAACGGCTTCTGCGGGTAGTGGAGAAGGTGGCCCCTCGTGTCGAGCCGCTTGGAGAAGTTTGCGGCGTAGAAGCCCAGCGACTGCTTGACCATCGCCGATCCGTAGGTGTTCCTGGGGGACTGGTTAGCCTCGAGGTATGGTATCATCGAGGCGCTGATCCCCAAGATCGTGGACGGGACGATCTCCATGTGGGTCCGTTCCCTGTCCAGGTGCTTCGAGTCGAGGGCAATGTAGGAATTCTCCTCCTCTTCGGCGTCGAGGTACTCGACTATGCCCTGGGTGATCAGGTCGTTCCAGGTCCACTCGCCAGAGACCAGTTTCTGGACGTGATCCATCGTCAGGCGCGGGACGCCGTTGTCAACAATGAGGAGCGGGCGCCTCACCCTGCCCGCGTCGCAGTTGACATAGACCTCGTTAATGCTCCCGTACCTGTAGTGCGCCACATTCACCTCGTGGTGGAGCTTGCCCCTCCGCCTGAGCCTCCTCAAGTCAGCGACGAGGAGCTCGGGCTTCTGGTGAATCCCGATCAGCCTGCCGTTGAGAATTACCTTGGCCCCTGTGATCCCTTGCTTCCGGGCATTCTCCACGGGCTCGGTGTTGAGCTCATACAGGAGCTCCTCGACCGGGCGCTCGTCGATGCCAACCGATATGAATGCCATCAGCGCGAGGTTCTTGACCAGCCCGCAGTTCGGCCCCTCGGGGGTCTCGCTCGGGCAGAGCCTTCCCCATTGGGTCGAATGAAGGTCGCGTGCCTCGAAGTGGGGCTGAGACCTGCTCAGCGGCGAGATTATCCTCCTCAGGTGTCCGATCGTCGAGAGGTAGTTGGTCCTGTCGAGGAGCTGGCTCACGCCTGCCTTTCCTCCTACCCAGTTCCCGGTCGCCAGCGCGTGCCTCAGCCTCTCGGTGATTACGTCGGCCCTTACAAGCGTCTGGATTGAGACCTTCCGGCTCCTGCTCTTCGCCCGCTCCAGCTGGTACTTCATGTCGCGGCAGAAGCTCTTGAAGGCGACCCTGAAGAGGCCTGCGAGCAGATCCCCGGCGAGCTTTAGCCTCTTGTTGGCATAGTGGTCCTTGTCATCAGGCGACCTCATGCCCAGGGATAGCTCGATCAGCTTCTCGGCCATCTGTCCGAGGTACAGAGCCTTCTTCTTCCGGTCTGCGGGGGTAAGCCCAAGGTGCGGGAGCAGGTACTTGTCGAGGACCTGCATCGCGCGCTCGATCCTGTACTCCTTGGTCTGCCCTATCGCGATCCTGTTGCCTATGTAGTCCAGCGCGTCCTCAACTGTGTTGATCTCAATTGCGCCCTCGAGGGTCGGTATCATGGCCCGCTGGATGGCTGGGTCCCCCGAGACGAACTCGACAATCTCCTTGTCCGAGGACGCCCCAAGAGCCTTCATCAGTATTGCGAGCGAGATCCTCCCTGGGATGGACGGGAAGGAGACCTGGAATGTTGCGTCCTTCATCCTCTCGAGCGTGACAGGGACCCTGAAGCCCGAGGTAGCCGAGAAGACTTTTGCTACATGGGTTACTGGAGATGCGCCCTCCATCACATCGACAAGGATACGGTTGACTGCCAGGTCCTCCTGGATCACCACGACCCTCTCGGATCCGTTGATTATGAAGTATCCTCCTGGATCCGCGGGATCCTCCCCGTTCGCGATCAGCTCCTCTGGGGAGAGCCGCGAGAGGTTGCAGAACGAAGACTTGACCATGATCGGCAGCTTACCGATGAAGACTGAGACCTCCTCGTCCTCGAAGCCGTCCTCGATCGGCGTCACCTTGAGGTGCAGCGAGGCGGAGTAGGTGAGGTTCCTCTGGCGGGCCTCCATCGGGAATATCTCCTTCTCGGATCCGTCGGCCTCGTGTATGGCCGGCTTGCCCACCGTGATCTTGCCCAGCTTGATCTTGAAGCCAGGGAGATCAGTCTCGATCACCCCCTGCTCATCAACAACCTCCTGCAGCTTTGTCCTCACGAAGTCATCATACGAGTCTAGGTGCTGCCTGACCAGACCCTTTTCCCTGAAGAAAGCCTCTATCAGGGACCATCTGTCATCCATGCTGATCTCGCTCAAAAATATCACCCTGGAACAACATACCTATAAGCCACTGACTTCCCGGCCACGGGGCTCTTCCGGATAATCTCTACCACGTCCCCTGGCTTCGCCCCTATCGCCTTGCTGACGGGGTCGCTCTTCAGCATCCACGGCAGGTCTTCCTTCCTGACGCCCAAATCCTTCCTCAGCTGCTCAACCTCTTCCTTTGTCATGATTCGGAACTGCGGCACGAGCTCGTGTTTCAAAAGATCGAACTTGCCCAAACGCTACCACCACAAAACAGAGTGACTCTAGAGACACCCGAAACCGGGCTACCTTTCAGCAAAACAAAGCAATTAATAAAGTTTTTGCTGGGGTGCGATACTGTACCCTCCTAAAAGGTGGTGGTCCCGCCCGCCGGATTTGAACCAGCGACCACCCGGTACTTGCCCTGCTGGCGCGAGGACATCTTCCGCCAAAGGCGACTTCCCACGCGCGACCATCGGTCTACAGCCGGGCGCTCTACCACTGAGCTAGGGCGGGCTGGAAGAAAGATATTCGGACCCTTTATTAAAAATTTTGTCTTGCGTTGGGACCGCCCGCTAGGCGATCCCAAACAAGGCTCTCGTGCACTACGGCCTCGCCCCGAGGGTGGCGTGGATCTCCCTGACAGTCCCGTCCCGGAGGACAGTGAGTGCGATCTGCTGACCAGGGTATCGGGTCACAAGGTACGATGAGAGCTCGTCCATGCTCTTGATCTTCACCCCGTCGATGTAGAGTATGACGTCCCCGCCGGCGCGGATCTGGTCCCCCCCAACCGTCACGGACTGGTTCCCTCCCCTGATGCCTGCGCGATCTGCAGGTCCCCCGCTGATTACCGTCTGGACGAGCACCCCCCAGGTCTGGTTGAGCCCCAGTGCCCTCGAGGCGGCATAGTTCAAGGAGTAACCGGTTATCCCCAAGTATGGGTGGACGTACCCGCCCGTCTCGACGAGGCTAGCGAACTCCCGGATTATCGTGTCGGACGGTATGGCGAAGCCGACATTCTGGGATCCGGTTATGATTGCCGTGGTTATCCCCACGACCCTCCCCTGGGAGTCGAGGAGCGGTCCACCGGAGTTCCCGGGGTTGATCGGGGCGGTTATCTGGATTACGCCCGCTATGGTGAAGTTGCCCGCGGTCTCGGTCTGGATCGCCCGGTTGATCTGGCTCACAATGCCTGAGGTCATCGTGCTCTCGAGACCATACGGGTTGCCTATCGCTATGACCAGGTCCCCGACGCTCAGGCTTGAGGAAGAGGCTATCGTCAATGGGACCAGCTTCTCAGCCGGGGCAGAGGCACGGAGGACCGCGAGGTCGCTGTACTTGTCCAGCCCGATGACCTCGAACGGGTATGCCTCTCCGTCTACGAAGGTGACGGACCCGTTAACCACACCGCTGACGACGTGGTAATTGGTCACGATGAGGGGCTCGCCTGTGAGGTTCACGACGAACCCGGACCCGATGACCGAAGTGTAGGAGGTCCTGCCAAAGATGTCAGTGGATTGGACGAGGCCGCTCACGGTGACTATCGAGTCCCTCACCGACAAGTACACCTGGTTTATGCTCTGCACGGTCAAGTTCCTTGCCTGCATATCGTTGATCTGGGACTGGAGGGCGGCCACCTGGGACTCTAGCGCCCCGATCCGCTGGACCAGCGCGGTCTCGTTGACAGAGGTCCCAGAGCCCTGATTGAAGAGGAGGCCGACGTACATGCCGGCGACGAAAATTATGAGGAGGAGCGGTATTATGCTTGCCCTGGACGCGGAGGCAAACTTCGATTCGGGCATGCCGAACACCAAATCTCCTCTTTACCAGGTTCCAATTAAGCTTTGAGGGGGCAAGAGATAGGTTTTAATATTGCACTTGAAAAAAGAATCGGGGAAGGGCTGCCCTGGTAGTATAGTTCGGCCCAGTATACAGGCCTGTCGAGGATAGCCTCCTTGAACAGGCTTCCACAGATAGTCTGTGACCCGGGTTCAAATCCCGGCCAGGGCGCCAGCCTTTTCAAGTTCTCGAAACCAGCCGAAGGGCATAGAATAGAAGCCCAGCAAGACATCCCCGACAACAGTCAATCGAAAATTGGAATGCCCATCATGATTCTGAACCCAGAGGGGCGCGGGATCAATCAGGAAGACTTTTCCTTTTCGCTGGAGCGGAGCGCTTCGACAAAAGCCTGGACCTGCGGATCGAATTTGCCAGACTTTACGTCCTTGTGCAATACGGAGAGCTTGGCGACGGGATCGCCTTTTATGAGCGTGCAGAAGTCCTTCACTGCCTTCGGCTGCTCGCTGGAGTAGGAGGTGTAGAAGAGGGCGTACTTCTTCTCCTGCGCGACCTCTGGGACAATCTTTGTGAGGTAAGTCCTCACGGCAGGGGTTATGTTCCCGGCCCAAATTGGAGTCCCCACGACTATAAGGTCATATGCCGATGGGTCCTGGTCTGGTGCCTTTATCTGGGTCAGCTTCCTGGTGTAGGACGAGTAGCCTGCCCCCAAGAATCCGAAGAGGCCCTTCCTGTTCTTCAGGTCGACTATCTCGGCCAATTCGCACCCTAGGAGCGAAGCGATCTTCTCGGCAACCATCCGGGTGTTCCCTGTCCTCGAGTAATACACGACGAGCGGCTTCATATCCATCATTATCACTTACTTGAAGGGGAGTTATTAAACATCCGCTTTTGCCGGGTTCATTCCCTCGAAGATTCAGGATGTAACGGAAAAAGGAGAGGGAGAGGGAGAAGAGAGGCGCATTGGCGGCGGGGCGGGATCAGCAGCGGAATGATCAGGTGGCGGGGAAACAGGAAGGGAAAAAGAAAGCAGGCGGCAAAGACCCTGAGCCTCAGCCATCCAGCTCATTGCCGAGCCTTGATGCGGCGGCTGCGGGGTCAGGGGAGGCGTAGATCGTCCTGCCCACTATCCCGTGCCAGCGCCTCCCCATCACGGATCGGAGCGCCGACAGCTCTCCGCCCTGGGCCCCGACCCCGGGGAGAAAGAAGACGGGATCGCTCACCCTTGCCTCGATCTCCTGCCTCAGCTCGAGCGTCTGCTCCGGCTTGTTCGCAGGCAGGACGAACTGGTCTACCCCGAGGTCCGACGCGATCTGGAAGATCCTGCTGACGACCCCCCTGGTGAAGAAGCCGCCGCTCTCTGCCATGAAGTCTGGGGTGGTCATCATTGCACCGACTATGGGGGTGACGCCCTCCCGCTGCAGGGCCCTAATCCAAGCCTCCTCGGTTGAGGGGCTCGAGAAGGGGAAGAGTATCGCATAGTCGATTCCTGACGAGGACATCACGCCGGCGAAGAGGCTGGCTGTGTGCGGGACGTCGGTCCCTCCCTTCTGGTGGTCGTACATCACCGGCTTCTTGGTGTATTCCCTTATGAGTGAAACCAAGCTGGGGAGCCCGTACCTGAGCCCGAGGGAGAAGCCCAGCTTGTAACCCCCGACCGCCGCGACTTGGTGGGTCGAGGCAACGAGCCTCTCGAGCGAGGCGATGTCCTGGACATCGCACGCTATGACGATGCTCTTGTCCCTGGATATGGTCGTCACGGCCGCCTCCCCCCGTACTCCCTTAGGTGCGATCGGATCGATGAGAGTGCCCCCTCGGGTATGATGCCTGACCGGGACGCGGCCTCGGCGATCTCCTCAATCGTGGCAATCGAATAGACCCTGATCCCGTACCTCTGCTGGAACTCGCCCGTGGCGCAGAGATCGGTCTCGCCCCGCTCGAGCCGGTCCACCGCGATCAGCACGTATGGGATCTCGACCTTAGCAGCCGACCTGAGGACGTCGAGGATCTCCTCCTTTGTCTTCCCGGTCGTCATAACGTCGTCGAGGATCCCTACCCTGTCGCCGTCCCTCAGCGGGCTGCCTACAATGAGGCCCCCTTCCCCGTGCCCCTTAGCCTCCTTTCTGTTGAAGGCGAAGCGGATGCTCTTGCCGTGGTCCCTGAAGAGCGCGACCGCGGTCGAGACCGCGATGGGTATGCCCTTGTAGGATGGGCCGAAGAGGACGTCCGTTGAGTCCAGGAGCCCCATCTCGATCAGCGCCCTGGCGTAGAAGCCGCCGAGCCTGGAGGCGGCCTCGCCGTCCGCCAGAACCCCCAGGTTGACGAAGTAGGGCGAAGGGCGCCCGCTCTTGAGCGTGAATGATCCGAACCTGACCGCCCCGCTCCGGATCAGGAAAAACGCGAACTCAGACTTGAGGCTCACTTGAGATCACCTTGATCTGCCTGTAGATGAAATGCACAGGACACCAATTTATAGATGCCCTGCGGGCCAATCAAGCCCGTGCGCACACGTGCGCATCCGCGCAGCTGCATACAGCCCCGCCCCAATGCCCCGAATCACTCATTGATGCCAACGAGGCGCCCGCTCGCCCTCCGCTTGTACCTGCCGAAGTCCCTGCCTCCGGCGAGGTCGGAGTACCTGAAGACGGGGCCGTCGACGCAGATCCTGTAACCGTCGAGCGCGCAGCTCCCGCAGAGTCCGATCCCGCACTTGGTGTACCTCTCGACGACGCAGAAGATCTTCGAGGGCGGAGACACGGACGACTCGAGTTCGGCTGCCTTGACCATCATCATCTCCGGCCCGCAGTTGAGGAACTCGCGCCCCGGCAGTTCGCTGATCCTCACGCGCATGAGGTCGGTCACCAGGCCGCGGATCCCCGTGGATCCGTCCTCGGTCGAGACGTGCGTCTCGGCTGCAGATGAGAGCGAGTCAAGCAGCGGGAGGTCCGATGAGGTCCTCCCCCCTACGAAGATGCCGTCCACCATGCCACTGAACCGCCTGGCGGCGAAGTGGACAGGCGCAACCCCGGACCCCCCGCCTACGAGGCAAGAAGGGCCCTGGGGCGCCCAGCTGTTGCCGTAGGGACCCCTCAGGAAGACCTCGTCACCCTCCTCCAGGGAGACCAGTGCCCTGCTCACCGGGCCCACGGCGCGGACCAGGAGCAGGACGGGATCCGAGTCTGCGAGCGAGAATGGCTTCTCCCCCTTTCCCGGCAGGAGGACCTGGACGAACTGCCCCGGCGCGGCCCTGATCGATCCGTCGAGCCTGATCGCCCTCATCCCCGATCCCCATGCCTCCCTGACCGTGAACCTGGAGTACCCCATCGGGGGCGGATCAGGAGCCGCAGCGGATCCGGAGTGGAGCGAGTCGATGAATGATCCCGCTGCGCTTGTGCTCATCCCCCAAAGCGCGGTACCGACCCCGAAGAGCCGGGCACCCGCAGACCTGAACTCCTCGACATCCTTCCTGGAAGAGATCCCGCCCATCCCGATTATGGGCACGTGGACAGACTCCCGGACCTCCCTCACGCACCTTAAGGCGATCTCCTTTATCGCCGGGCCAGAGAGGCCCCCGAGGGAGTTCTTCAGGAGCGGCCAGCCCCACTCTGAGGCGAACTCGAGCGGACCGACCGTGTTCACTGCCACTATCCCGTCCGCGCCAGCCTCGACCGCTGCCCTGGCGACCGTCCCGACGAGCCCTGGGCTCGGGGTCACCTTCGCGAAGATCGGCAAGTCCACCGCTCCCCTGACCGCCGCCACGACCTCCCTGACCGTCGAAGGGCAGGTGCCGATCGCGGCGCCGTAGCCCGAGGCGTGAGGGCAGGAGAGGTTCAGCTCGATCCAGTCGGCGCAGCCAGCCACCTTCGCCGCCACAGACGCGAACTCGGCAGGAGTCCCGCCGAAGACCGAGACCATCAGGACCTTCCCCTGGCCGTTCAGATCCTTCCTGACCCCGGCGGATTCCCTCACGAACTCGTCCGCCCCAGGGTTCGAGAGGCCGACCGAGTTGACAAGCGATCCCCCAACGGAGGCGACTATCGGCTCCTTGTAGCCCTCGCGCTCGGAGATCCCTATGCTCTTAGTGGTGATTACGCCCAGCCGCTCCGACGACTTAGCGACCCTGAGTATGATGTCTGGGGTCGAGGCGATTATCCCCGACGGCAGGACGAACTCGCCGGACGGAAGCTCAAGCCGCATATGTGACTGCACTCCCCCTAACCGGGTAGAACTCACCACGCATATAAGCTAGAGAGCCGCCGAGGACGGTCGCGACCGGCCATCCCTTGAGGACCATGCCCTCGTAAGGCGTCCACCCGCACTTGTAGTGCAGTGCGTCGGGATCGACCCTCCGCTCCTCCCTCGGGTCTACCAGGACGATGTCCGCGTCCCTCCCGGGCTCGATCGACCCCTTGCCCCTCACCCTGAATATCCTTGCCGGGGAGTGGCTCATCAGCCTGACGATCTCCTCGAGCCTGATCATCCCCCGCAGGGAGGCGTCAACCATCAATGGGAGGGAAGTCTCCACGCCGGGGACCCCCGACGGCGGGGAGTCGGACTCCTTAGCCTCCCGCGTGTGCGGGGCATGGTCAGACCCGATCACGTCGATCTTGCCCTCGAGCAGCGCCCTCCACAGCGAGGCCCTGTCAGCCTCTTCCCTGAGCGGGGGGTTAACCTTCGCGTAAGCGCCTATCCTACGCATCATGTCCGATGTCAGGAAGAGGTGGTGTGGGGTGGCCTCCCTGTAGAACGGGCTGGCGAGGGCTGCCTCCTCGTAGGAGGTGACGTGGCAGACGTAGACCCTCCCCTCCTTTCCGACCGAGAGGAGCTTCCTTATCGCCGTCAGGGCGGCCCTCTTGGGGCGGCGGGAGGCGTGGTCTGGCGCCGATTCATGCGCCCGTATCACGGACTCGTCCTCGGCGTGCACCGAGATCATCTTGGCGCTGTTGGCGAACCCCCTTATCGCTCCCAAGTCCGTGAGGAGGAGATCGCCTGTCGAGCTGCCCATGAAGATCTTCACAGAGGCGGCGAGCTGCCCGGGCGGGGGAGGTATCGGCGTCGCGGTGGAGATCCCGACCGCGACGAGCTCGCCCAGGTTCGAGGCGGTCGCCCCGAAGTGGAAGCCGTAGTTGACGCATGGGCTGGAGGACTCCACGATCCTGAACTTCTCGAGGAGCCGATCGAGTGTGGTGGTAGGGGGCGAGGTGTTGGGCATGTCGAGGACGGTGGTGACGCCCCCTGCGATCGCGGCCCTCGACCCGCTCACCCAGTCCTCGGAGTTCATCCCGGGCTGCCTGAAGTGGACGTGCGGATCCACAACCCCCGGGAGGACGAGGAGTCCCTCTGCCTCGATCACGAGGTCCGCCTCAGGGGAGAGGGTCGTCAGGGAAACGATCTTGCCTCCCTTCACAAAGACGTTTGCGCGCGCCATCCCGCGGGGGCTGACAACGGTGCCGCCCCTGATGAGCAGCGTCCCGATCCCGCCTCCCGTTACCGGCCCTGCCGAGCCATCCGCCATCTGGCTGCCTCAGCCCCTGAACCGGAGGTCCTCAGCTTTGACCTCGTACCCGCAGTAGTGGCAGGCGATTGTGACCGGGGACCGGCTGACGGTGACCATGCGCGTAGGCACCGGCTCCTTGTTGGTGATGCAGTTGGCGTTCGAGCATACGGCGATCCCCTCGACCACGTCAGGTATCGTGACCTTCCGCTTCTCGACGAGCTCAGAGTTGCGGATGATGTTCACTGTCGCGTTCGGGGCGAAGAGCGCTATGCGGCTGCACTCCTCGTCCGTCAGGAAGCGGTTCTCGACCTTTATCAGGTCCTTCCTGCCGTACTTGGTCGACTTCAGGTTCTGCCCGATGATCACCACCGCCCCCTCAGTGAGCCCGAGCATCTGTGCTATCCTGACGGCCTTCCCGGGCGGGAGGTGGTCGATCACGGTCCCGTTCTCTATCGGGCTGACTATCATCCCCTTCTTCGCGCCGCCGGCTTGGGCGTTCAAGAGATCCCCCCCAAGACCATCGCCAGGAGGGCTGCCCTGATCGGGACGCCGTTCCCGGCCTGCTTGAAGTAGTAAGACCTAGAGTCGTCGTCAACGTCTACCGATATCTCGTCGACCCTCGGCAGCGGGTGCATCACCCTCATTGTCGGCTTCGCCGGCTGCAGCGTCTTCCTGGTGACGCGGTAGACCCCCCTCACCTTGTTGTACTCGTTCTCGTCGGGGAACCTCTCCCTCTGGATCCGGGTCATGTAGAGTATGTCGGCCTCGCCGATTACCTCCTCTATCGACGTGTGGAGGGTGCATTCGACCCCGCGGGAGGCGAGGTAAGAGATGATGTGGTGAGGCATCTGGAGCTGCTCCGGGGCGACGAGCCTGATCCTGCAGCTGTAGAGCCCGAGCGCATAGGCTAGGGAGTGGACGGTCCTGCCGTATTTCAGGTCCCCGACCATCGCTATCGTCAGCCCGTCTATCCTGCCCTGGGACTGCGCGATGGTGTAGAGGTCGAGCATTGTCTGCGTCGGGTGCTCGTTCCTCCCGTCCCCGCCGTTGATTACCGGGACCTTCTTCTCCCCGCGCGCCGCCCTCCTGGACGTTATGTCCGCAGCCCACCTGGCGGCCCCGTCGTAGGGGTGGCGGATCACTATCGCGTCCGCGTAGTTTGCGACGGTCTCAATCGTGTCCTTCAGGGTCTCGCCCTTCATCACCGAGGTCCCCTCGACGCCCGCGAACCAGACCGTGTCCGCGCCTAGCGACTGCGCAGCCGCCTGGAAGCTGAGGCGCGTGCGCGTGCTTGGCTCGTAGAAGAGGAGGGAGATGCGCTTGCCCTTCAGCAGCCCCCTGTCGTAGCCCTCCTTCTCCATCCTCCTGGCGACCCCGAAGATACTGTCCAGGTCCTCCCTGGAGAAGTCCCTAATCGAAACGATGTCCCTATTCATGAAGCCCAATCGGATTCCACCTGGGGGGATCGGATTGGCTGAGAACTCAGCGGCGACTGGAATGCCGAGCTTGCGCCATGTTTCCGGGTGATATTAACCCATCAGAACCTTCAGTCCCTCTTTCTATTTAAGATTTTTCGGTTCGGATCGCGGGATGGCGCACGGCATACCGATGAGGGCACGTGGTTTGGCAGGAGGACTTGAAGGCAGGGAAGGATGGGACGCCTGGAAATGAAGTGCGGCAGAAAAAGGATGCGCGGGGTCCCGCTTTCAGTCCCTCTTCATCATGAGCAGGACTCCCTTCGCGACCCCGAGGGCAGGCGGGACCAGGAAGAGGGCCATCAGCATTGCCATGTCCACGCGGATCGAGAGGGACAATTCCATCGGGAGACCCCCCACCAACTGATCGACAGGGGCTGCCACGGAGATGGCGCCGCCGTGGAAGAACAGGAAGACGTAGGCGGCGAAGATCAGGCTCAGGGCTATCGTGAGGGGGCCGTAAGCCTTTGTTCCCCTGAAGAGGGCGCAGAGGAAGATCGCCGGCGCCAAAGCAAGCCCCACGAACGGCAGCGCAGGTTCGATGAGCGAGGAGATCACACCCGCAGCCTGGGGCGGGATCTCCACCCCCGCCAGATTGGAGGCGATCCCGAGTAAGTTCGCGGGGACATAGTAGAAGACAAGGAATGCGAGCCCGCCCAGGATGGCCCCCAGGGCAAGCCTGGCCGCGAGTGATGCGCCAGAGACGTCCAGGTCGATCAGCCTAACCATTCACAGGCACCTCCAAGGATGTGCTTCCTAATTGCGTGTCCATCGACAGGACCAGAGTCCCGGGCACGGAGAGGGCCCAGTTCGGAACAAGCATCTCCAGATCGCATACGAACCCGGATCCCGGCGGCACGTGGACCGGCACTGGCTGGCACTCCGCGACCAAGGATGAACCGACCACCAGACCGGCCTTTACCGAACCGTTCAGCGTGATCAGCTTGTTGGCGTTGGTGAAGGCGAAGGGCAAGATGAAGACCGAGTGGGTCGAGTTGTATGGCGTCACGGACGGCGACCCAAGGTACGGGGAGGCGACGGGCGGGTCCCACACCATCTCGACTGGGGTCGAGACTGAGTGGACCTGGATGCCGAAGATCTTGAAGCCTAATGTCGCGTTGCACCTGAAGGTCCTTCCCTCGAGCATGAGGGCAGTGGTGTTCTCGGGCAGCCTTAAGGAGAATTGGAGTTCGCCGGCGAACTCTGACCTCGGCGGCGCTTCCACCTCGAGGTGCCCTGATCCGATCTCAGATCCTGTGTCGGCGTCGACGAGGAGGAAGTTGACCGACCCCTCGACGCTGATGCCGGAAGGGTTCTCGAAGCGGACCGGCATGGACGCGACTAAGTGGGTCGAGTTGTAGCCCAAGAGCACAGGTTCTCCAAGCTCAAAGTCCTTGACTGGGGGCTCCCACGGGATGCTCCCCGACAGATGCGCGGAGACCGAGACGAATGGAACGAGGGCTGCGCCCGCAGAGGCGCTCAGCGTGAGGTTCCTGGCCTGGCTGAAGAGGGCGGAGAGGCGCTCCTGCGGGATCTCCGAGAGGTCGATCCTGATTGAGACGGAACGCTGGGCTCCCCTCGCTCCGGCAGGGACGGAGAAGGGTTGCGAGGACGCCGATGCGATCAGCCCCCCGTCCTCATCCTTGAGATCTGCGGAGACGCGGATGTCCGAAACATCAAAGGGGCCGCTGTTCGAGACTGATATCGGGAACGAGATCTCGACCACCGATCCCGAGGAGTTGAACGACGGCTCGCCCACCCTGAGGGACGAGACCACGGCGATGGCGTTCATTGCGACCAGGAACGTGACTGCGGAGGCGGCGACCACTGTCAGCACTATCAGGGCATTGAAGAGCTTTATTCCGGTTGAGAGCCTCATCGAGACTACCCGGAACCACTATGCTCTAAAGGGGTTTAAAAGGTCGATGGTGAATTATTTAAAAAATGAGATTGCGTTGTTTAGTTTCTGAAGAATGGACCACCCGCCGGTTCAATCCGGCATCTCGCCCCTGAGCCCCTTCAGCGACTCGCTGAGCTCCATGGGCTTGTTCTCAAGCAGCGCCCGTGCATTGGAGGTGTCGAGGGAGGAGTCTACCGGGCGCTTGGCCACCCACCCCACCTCGCCCATGCTCGAAGGGATGAGGAGCTCCCAGTCGAGTCCGAAGGACTTTGCGATGCTGAATGCAAAGTCGTACTTTGAGAGGCGTGTCGCCCCCGCAAGGTGCAGGGTGCCCTCAATCCTCCTGTCGGCAGCCTCGAAGAGCATCCTGACGAGGTTGCGGTCGTACGTGGGGGTTATGAACTGGTCCGCGACGACCCTGAGCGGTGCGTGCGCCTTCAGCTTCCTGATTGCCCAGAGGGCAAAGTTGGGCTCTGCCTTGGCAGCCCTGGATCCAAAGACGAACGAGGTCCGGGCGACGAGGTGCCTTGCCCCCGAGGACCTGACAATGTCCTCGGCGAGGGCTTTCGTCTTGCCGAGGAAGTTCACAGGGTTCCGTTCATCCTCCTCCCTGTAGAGCCCTTTTGAACCGTCGAATACATAGTCGGAGGAGAGGAAGACGAGGAATGCCCCTGCATTTTTGGCGGCATCTGCAACGTTCCTGGTCCCCTCGACGTTCACCTGGGTCGCGAGATCCCTCTCCAGCTCGCACCTGTCGACGCCGGTGATCGCCGCGGTATGGAAGACGACGTCCGGGCGCGCCCTCCTGAAGGCCTCGGAGACTGACTGCGGGCTGGTGACGTCCAGCTTCAGAGGGTAACCGAATGGGGGGTGATGCGCCAGGTACCCCGAGAAGACGGAGTCCCCCCGCGAGTCCGCGTGCTCGGCGATCCTCCCGCCGAGGAGCCCGCTTGCGCCGGTGATGAGCAGGTTCAAGGATCCCCACCACTTCACATTATATTTGCAGCTTTGGGCTATTAATTGTTGAGGAGGCGCGTGCGGATGGCTGACCTGGCAAGGCTTGGCGCATTCAGCGATCGCTTGGGAAGGATCGCCTCGATGATCAGGGGGAGCAGGGATGCGGTGGCGTTCACCGGGGCAGGGATCAGCACGGACAGCGGGATACCGGACTTCAGGGGGAGGCAGGGGCTCTGGAAGAGGTTCGACCCGAGGATGGCGACAAGGTCATTCATGCTGGAGGACCCCAGGGCGTTCTGGGAGTTCTACGCGATGCGCTTCGAGGCGCTCGCTGGAGCTGAGCCGAACCCCGGCCACAGGGCCCTTGCGAGGCTGGAGGGGGAGGGGCTCCTCGCCGCTGTGATAACCCAGAACATCGACGGGCTCCACGCAAAGGCGGGATCGAGGAGGGTGATCGAGCTGCACGGGAACATAATGACCAGCAGGTGCGACGATTGCGGATCGGTCCGGCCCACAGAGGAGTGCGCCAGGCTGGTGAGGGAGAGGGGGGAGGTGCCGAGGTGCGTGTGCGGCGGATTGATCAGGCCATCGGTTGTTCTCTTCGAAGAGCCCGTCGGGATGTTCGAGGCAGCGCTCAGGATCGCGCAGGAGAGCGACCTCTGCCTTGCGGTTGGGTCCTCCCTCACGGTTTACCCGGCCGCGGCGATACCCGAGGCGGTTAAGGCAGCCGGGGGGAAGCTCATCATAGTGAACGCAGACCCGACCCCGCTCGACCAACGCGCTGATCTCGTGGTCAGGGATGGGGCATCCCCTGTGCTGGCGGGGGTCGTGAGGGCGCTCGGGCTCGGCGAGGTCTGAGCGGGGCGCAGGGGATTTCCCCTCCATCTGCGCGGTCCGTGATCCGAGCGGCACGCAGTCAAGAGAATAGCCAATAAATCGGGCATTAAGCACGGTTGCTCGCGTAGCCGAGTCGATGTCCGGAATGCCAACGCTTATTTTTTCATTGCGACATAATGGTGAGGGGGTAAATTTGGTTCTGGTCCTCAGCAGCACCGAGGTCAGAGCGGCCCTGCCTATGCGTGAGGCGATAAGGTCCATCGAGGAGGGCTTCAGGGCACTCGGGGCGGGGAGGGCATTTGTCCCGAAGCGGCTGGTGGTCCCCGTCGAGGAGTTTGGCGGCAGCCTGCTCTGCATGCCAGCGTACATCACTGACCAGGAAGCCCTGGCGGTCAAGGCGGTATCGGTCTACCCGAGGAACCAAGAGATGGGGCGGCCGACCGTGAGCGCGGTCGCGATCCTCCTGGATCCAAGGACAGGGGAGCCGCTGGCAATGATCGAGGGAGGCTCGCTCACGGCGATCAGGACCGGCGCGGCGGCAGGGATTGCCACCAAGCGCCTGGCAGTGGACGGGGCGCGGAAGGTTGGCGTATTCGGGGCCGGGGCGGTAGGGAGGGCGGCTGTTGAGGCGGTCAAGGAGGTGCTCGGCGATCCGGTTGTCAAGGTATACGATGTGGTCAGGGCCAGGGCGGAGAGGTGCGCGAGGGAGATCTCCAGGAACCTCGAGATCAGCGCATCGGTCGCGTCTGATCCTAGGGATGCCGCCTCAGGGGCTGACGTGATCGTGACCGCGACGACTTCGGAGGCTCCAGTCTTCGACGGCAGGTGCCTGGAGTCAGGGGCGCACGTCAATGCGATGGGGTCCCACAGCCCCGATGCGAGGGAGATCGACACGGCAACGCTCCTGATGGCGAGGGGGCGGATCGTCCTGGACTCGAAGGAGGCGTGCATGGCGGAGGCTGGCGACATACTGATCCCAATGGCGGAGGGCGCGATACGCGAGTCGGACATATTCGGCGAGCTAGGGGAGATCATAGCCAAGGGGAAAGCAGTCAGGCGGTCGGACAGGGACGTGACGCTCTTCAAGTCCGTCGGCGTCGCGGTGCAGGACGCTGCGGCTGCGGCTGCGGTCTACAAGGTAGCTAAGGCTGCCGGCATAGGGAGGGAGATCCAGCTCTGAACGGGGAGGGGGGCGGATTGGCGGGCCCCGTAGGGCGGTCTGGTGGGAGTGGCAGGCGGGCGTTTTTTTCCCCGGTCAGGACT